>Ga0193732_1000002_pt1 | contig 375339 bp, 271 predicted proteins | sample U1s1metaG_FD_145077 | JGI IMG/M metagenome (GOLD analysis project Ga0193732, IMG submission 145077) | Soil microbial communities from a riparian zone of the East river system, Colorado, United States - U1s1 | ecosystem: Environmental > Terrestrial > Soil > Riparian zone | place: USA: East...
AAGTTAACAAAACCGCCTTCTCACCCTTCTTTTTATCGATTTCATGAGTAAAAACCTCGGCTAAATGCGCCTTACTTAATAGCTCTACCATTCTCTTCAACCAGAAACCCTCAAGGAGGACAAAGAACATGGCTACTAAAGTTTCCCTGAGTTTTGGCAAATTGGGCGACTTCGAACTCGACAATTTCGCACAAGGCGTCATCGACGCAATTACCGGCAATGCTGCCTTTCCAACGCCGCCGGTGACAATCGCAAACCTGCAAGCGGCGCGAGATGATTTGACCGCGAAGATGGCTGCCGCTCAAACCGGTGGCCCGGCCGACACGGCCGCCAAGAACAACTAGGCCAGAATAAATCAGCTAGTGTCCTGTTTGTGAAGTCGGATTGAACAAAAGCACCCAACCTGCGGAGCAGGTGACCGCATAAAGCCTGGGGTGGAGTTTTGCCCAAACAGTAATCTTACAGTCCGCAAAGCGGTTTACTGCTGGGGAGAGGGGCGAGACGAGCCTTCGTCCGCGAAACGCGGACTCAGTGGAGCCATTTTTGGAAAGCCCAGGGTAAAGCGCACGGTTATGAAGTCGCTTTTCTTTCCAACAAAACGTTGATGCCGCGCCGGAGGCCGTCGGCGTTCGTAGCCTCGTATCGAAGCATATGAGTATCCAGAAAGACCGTCGGTGTGCCCGTTACACCCAGCGACGCACCACGCTGAATATCGGCGCTTATCCTCTGGTCAACCTGATTGCTCTCCATGTCCTGCTTGAACTGGTCCAGGTTGAGATTGAGTTGCCTAGCATAGGAAATGAATATCGGACGCGGGTCGTTCAGGTCGGCCCACTCTTTCTGGTTGCGATAGAGCCGGTCGTGCATCTCCCAAAACTTGTTCTGATTGCGCGCGGCCTCGGCCGCGTGCGCCGCGACCAACGCGTTCTTGTGGATCTTCGTCAACGGAAAATGATGAAAGACGATCTGCACCTGGTTGCCGTATTCGTGTTCGATTTGCTTGAGCTCCGGATAAAGCTGGCCACAGGGCGGACATTGATAGTCGCCGTACTCTTCCAGCACCACGGGTGAACTGACTTTTACATTTGGTTTCGTCGGTAGGGGCGATGGCTGATTCGGAGCGGCACTGTTGCCGGCTGTTGGCGACGGCTGGTTTGAGTTAGGAATGCCAAGGCTCGAGTACGCGTCCCCGTTCCCTCTTCGCAGCGTAACCGAAAAGATCCCGATGACGGCGACCAGTACGATCAGAATAATTATGAAAGGTAGATATCGTTTCATGAGATTAAGAATGCACTGCCACGCGTGGCATCTCGCGACCGTCGCCGCCTTCCGCCGGTGTCAGTACGCGCAAAGGCTCGGGCCATTCAACTGCAGGGATCGAGTCAGGACCAAAGCGACCATCGCCACCCTTCGCTTTATCGCGCAAGGCCTTCAAAACTTTCTCGGGCATGATCGGCACTTCGTCAATGCGCACGCCGACCGCATTGTAGACCGCATTGGCCACCGCGGGTGGAACTGGAAGCAGAGGCCCTTGGCCAACTTCCTTGGCGCCGAACGGGCCGTTGGGATCGGGATCTTCGATCAGATAGGTTTTGACGTCGCACATCTCCATCGTCGTCGGGCTCTTGTATTCGAGCATTGACGGAATTTTGTGCACCACGTTGCGATTCGCGCGATAGGCCATCTCTTCCATCAGGATTTCGCCCAGACCCATGTAGACGCTGCCTTCGACCTGGCCCATCACCAGCACGGGATTGATCGACTTACCGACATCATGCGCAATCCAAACGCGTTCGACGGTTACTATCCCGGTCGCCGGATCGACGTCGACTTCAGCAACGGCCGCGGAATAACTGTAGGCCGGCGAAGGACCGACGCCGGCGCCTTTGTACCTGCCCGGCGAACGCGGCGGTGAGTATGAACCGACAGTTCCGATGGTGCCGAATTTTGATTCGGCCAGCACCACCGCTTCCGCAAACGACACGCCCACTTCGGGGTTTTCAACATCGAAAGCGCGCCGCTCCGCAAAGGAAATATTCTCGATGGGAACGCTGAGCTTTTCCGCCACAGCGATCGTCAAGAGTTCCCGCGCTCGTTCGGCCGCCTGAATTGCCGCGTTGCCGGTCATCAAGGTCACGCGGCTGGAATAGCTGCCGAGATCAACCGGCGTCAGATCGGTGTCGGCAGTAATTACGCGAATGTCGAAGGGATCGATCCCCAGAATTTCAGCAACGATATACGCCAGGATCGAATCCGAACCCTGCCCGATATCAATCGAGCCGCACATCACGCAGACGCCGCCCTGTCGGTCAAGCCGCAGTTGCACACCTGACTGCGGCATGTTGTTCCAGTAGATCGGCAAACCCGCGCCGCAGATATAGGAACTGCAAGCGATGCCGATTCCCTTCCCGTAAGGAAGTCTTTGATTGCCGTTGGCGCTCGACACGTTCTCTCGTGAGTTGGACCCGGTCGCTACCGCTCGCGGTACTGACTGTTTCCAGCCCGCAAATTTGTTCTTCCAATCAGAACCCTCGACCACCTTATCGATGCATGCTGCCAGTCCCATGCTGCCGATGCGCAAATAGTTTGCGGTGATCGAGTTCGGCTTAACCAGATGGGCTCTGCGCATCTCTGCCGGATCCAACCGCAACTCTTCCGCGATTTTGTCGAGGTGGACCTCGAGCGCATAACGAGGTTGCGGTGTGCCATGCCCGCGCTTGGGACCGCACGGCGGCTTATTGGTGAAAGCCCGCAAGCCCTGGAATTTATAACGCGGCACATCATAGGTCACGGTTTGCAAAGCTCCGGTATAGAAGGTGCTCGCGACTCCATAGCTACCATAGGCGCCACCGTCAAGAAATGATTTGAAATGCATCGCGGTGATCGCGCCGTCTTTCTTCACGCCGGTTTTGATGTGCATCAAGACCGGATGGCGACCACGATGACAATAGAAAACTTCTTCACGAGTCAGAGTGCACTTCACCGGGCGGCCGGTCAGCATCGACAGTTTGCAAACCACGACCTCGTGATTGAAAGGATCGCTTTTACCGCCAAAGCCGCCGCCATTAGGCGTGGCAATTACGCGAATGTGACTGGCAGGCATTTCCAGCACTTTGGTTAAGGCACGATGAACGTAGTGCGGGGTCTGGGTGGAACTCCAGAGCGTCAATTTTTCGTCGGTGTCCAGATAAGCAACCGCGGCATGCTGCTCCATGGGCAGATGCGTGTTGCCTTCGTAAAAGAAAATGTCTTCGCGAACCAGATCGGCTTCCGCGAAACCTTCTTCTACTTCACCAAACTCGAGCGAAACTTTCTTGTGGACATTGGCATCGTCGCCATACTCATGAATCTTCGGATCGTCGATCATGATCGCTTCTTCGATCGACGAGATGGTGTTCAGGCGTTCGTACTCGACCTCGATCAGGTTCATCGCGTCGAACGCCACGTCTTCGTCGATCGCCGCGACTGCCGCGACCGGGTCGCCGACGAAACGCACTTTGTCGATGCAGAGCGCGTGCTCGTCCTGACTAACGGGAAGGATGCCGTACGGAATCGGCAAATCACGGCCGGTGATAATGGCGATGACTCCGGGTAACGCCAGGGCTTTTGATAGATCGATGTTCTTAATCAGCGCATGCGGCTCGTGGCTCCGCAGGATTTTGCAGTAGAGCATGCGCGGCAGAAAGATGTCATCGGCAAACTTCGTCTGGCCAGTGCACTTCGCGCGCGCGTCGACCTTGCGGAATGGTTTGCCTACTACTTTGAGCGGCTTCCCGTGATTGGATTGATCGTTAGGCATTCAAGTTTTCAGTCACCACTCAAGCAAATTAATCTCTCAGGTTAGGAAGGGGTTTACCCCCGCTTGCGGTTTGCTTAAGGTCGAGCGGGGGCAAGCCCCCTTCCTGACCTGAGAGATAACCAACCTTGAATCAAAGCCCATAGATTGATTCTTTGCTCAATTCCATCTCTTCACCACGCACTCTCGCCGCGGCCAGTTCAACTGCCTCATATATCTTTATGTAGCCGGTGCAGCGGCAGAGATTTCCCGACAAGGCCTCCTTAATCTCGTCGCGTGTCGGCTTTGGTTTCTTGTCAATCAATTCTTTCGCCGCCAGCAGAAAGCCCGGCGAACAATAACCACACTGCGCCGCGCCGGTATCGGCAAAGGTGATCTGCAATGGATGAAGCTGGGCGCCGTCCGCCATGCCTTCGATGGTTTCCACCTCACGACCTTCGGCATCAAGCCCAAGCATCAGGCAGGAAAGAATCGCGCGACCGTCGACCAAAATGGTGCAGGTGCCGCACTCGCCCAACTCGCAACCATGCTTGGTGCCGGTCAACCCAAGGTCTTCGCGCAGGACTTCGAGCAGCGTCTTGTGCGGCGCGAAAGCCACTTCGGCCGCTTCACCGTTAAGCGTGAATGCGATGTGGGCCTTTTGTTTACTTGTTTGCGACATTGTCTTGAGCGAAGAGCTTTTTTACTTCGTCGTGACTAACGACCCGACCCTCGTCTGCCGCTTTGATGCCTTCTTCTATCTTTCGCCTGACTTCCAATCGGTAAATAATCTCTTGCCAACTCGCTTCTTCAGGCAAGCGAGAAAGCAAATCTATCGACTTATCTTTGGCTGTCTTCATCCAGAATAGCCACTTTTCAAATTAAGCTTCCGCGGCAGCCTTCTTCGCTTTACCCAGCACGACATTATCGATCAGCCGAGTGCTCCCAATGAACACTGCGACTGAAACGACCGCTGTACGCTCTTCGATCTTGTCGAGCTTGGCGAGATTTTCGGCGTCGTTGACACTCACGTAATCAACCCGGGCCAGCGGTTCATTTTCAATCGTCGCTCGCACCAGTTCGATCAAACGCGTGGAATTGTGCTCGCCTTCCTCGTAAGCTTCGCGCGCATCAGACAATGCCCGATTCAGAACGGACGCTGCCCGGCGCTGTTCATCGTTGAGATAATTGTTACGCGAAGACATCGCCAATCCGGATGCGTCGCGGACGATAGGCAACACAACTATCTCAGTATTGAAAGCGAGGTCGCGCACCATGCGCTTGATCAGGACCGCCTGTTGCGCGTCCTTCTGGCCAAAGAAAGCAAAGTCGGGCTTGACCACATTGAACAGGATCGCGACCACCGTCGTAACGCCGCGAAAATGGCCGGGCCGGGAGGCGCCTTCGAGTTCGCCCGATACACCTTCGACTGTGACGTAGGTCGAAAAACCCTTTGGATAAATCTCTTCGACCGTTGGCGCAAAAACGTAATCGACATTGTATTCAGCCAACAGCGCGGCATCGCGAGTAAGATCGCGCGGGTAGGAACCAAAGTCTTCCGCCGGACTGAACTGGGCCGGATTAACAAAGACGGAAACCACGACGACGTCGCACATCGCGCGGGCTTCATGGATCAAACTAAGGTGACCTTCGTGCAACGCGCCCATCGTGGGAACAAAGCCGATGGTACGGTTCTCTTCGCGGCGCAGTTTGCGCGCGACCGACATCATGCGCTTGCGACGGTTAATTATTTCCATAGAGCGATGGCCACAAAAAGGCACAAAAGGCGCAAGGAATCAGTTGAAGAAGTTTCTCTGCCGACGGCGACCGATCGCTTGCTTGTGCCTTTTGTGCTCTTTTGCGGCTTCGTACTTACTTGTTCACCTTCTTGATTTCGATCTTCAATTCGTCCGCAGCTTCCGCGGGCAGACCGTAGGATTCCTGTTCAGAAGGATAGCTCCCATTGCGCACGTCTTCGGCCCAGCGAGTAATCGCGTCCGTGATCGTCTCGCGCAGGTTCGCGTACTCGCGCACGAACCGCGGCAACTTGCCGAACGCCATGCCGACTAGATCGTGAAACACCAGCACCTGGGTGTCGCAATGCACGCCGGCGCCGATGCCAATCGTGGGGATGCTGATTTTGCTGGTTATCAACTCTGCTATCTCTCGCGGCACCAACTCGAGCACAATCGAAAACGCCCCCGCCGCCTCCAGCGCATAAGCATCGTCCAGTAACTGGCGCGCAGCATCAGCGGTCTTACCCTGGACCCGGTAAGCTCCCAGTTGATTGATCGATTGCGGCGTCAGACCAATATGGCCCATCACAGCGATTTCTTCGTTGACCAGACGCTCAACCAGCTTCACCCGCTTCTGTCCGCCCTCGAGCTTAACCGCTTCCGCGCCGGATTCCTTAACCAGACGCAACGCGGCGCGCACCGTGTCGTCCGCGCCGGTGTGAAACGATCCGTAGGGCATATCGGCCACGAGTAGCGCCCGTTGCACGCCGCGCCGCACCGCCTTCACGTGAATCAGAATGTCTTCGAGCGTTACCGGCACCGTGTTGCCGTAACCCAGCACCACGTTGCCGAGGCTGTCGCCAACCAGAATGATATCGATGCCGGCTTCATCGACGATGCGGGCAGTCGGATAGTCGTAAGCGGTCAGGCACACCAGGCGCTCGCCGCGTTCCTTGCTGGCTTTCAAGGAGGGCGCCGTGACCTTCTCGGGGCGTTCGGGCTTTAGATATGGCATGTTTTAACTCTTTCCAACTATACCGCTATGCAAATCATCGCCTTGTTGTAGGCAGTCAGCGCGCACGAAAGCGAACAAGCGCGTTATTATAACGGGAAATCAGGCAAAAGAAGAAAGGTATCGTACGAGCGGCTCCGGTAATTTGAGATTTCGCAGCAGAGCTATGTCCCGCGTGATTGCACCGCAGTCATAGACCAGATCCGGTGACCATGCGAACTCAAAGATCGCCATGTCATTAAATCCCTCGACCGGCGGGGCCTTGCCCATTTACTTAACGTACTCCCAGTGCCAGGGTTCGTAGCAGTAAGGCCGGAAGCCGAAGCGCTCGGCGTTACGCACCAGCCATCGGTAAACGGGTGTCTGTACTTGCAAGGCACGGTTTGCATCGCGCGTATCAACCGCTTCGCCGCCAACATAGAGGTCGAGCGCGCGCCCGGTGAAATGTGGACTATTAACGGCGAGACCGGCGCTTCCGGAGTTAGGCGACTCTCGGCGCAGTTTGTCCTGATACTCTCGCGAACGAAACGCCGAGATGATTTTTAAGTATTTTTCATCGGGCGCAAGCTCCCCGCCCTTATGAGCCAGACCGAGCGAACGGTCGGCAACTGCCGCGGCCACCAGGTGCTTGTAAGCCGCGTACGTCCGGCGCTCGACCTGCCGAAGTTCTTCGGCGCGCGTTGGGTCATAAAAATCAGACAGTGGGGCGGTGAGTAGCTGGTCCGCCGGCGCGACCGATCGATCTTTCAAACGCGCGTCCTGCCACGCCTTGATCATCGCGTAGAGTGTCTCCTCGTCAATAACCCCGCTGGGCTTGAGCGCTGCCTTCGTCTGCCAACGCGCGACGGCTCGCGCAAACTGGACGCCGGCAACCTCCTGCTTAGTGTCGATGAGCTGCTTGATTAGCGGCGTGTAGAGATACCATCCCTGCTGCTGTTTGCTGCCGAACGTCCAGGTCAGTGAGGTGCTGAGCAACGCGTTGCGCTTTGCCGCCTCAAGACCCGGCTGGCCCGCGCCCTTCGACTGGCTGCGGCCAGCGGCAGGGTCGAGCACGATGGCGAACGACACCCCGGCGATAAGCAGCACAACCAGGTAAGATGAAAAACGCTTCATGCTATGATCGCGACCGCTCAAATTTTTCTATCAAAGCCGAAAGGCCATGGAATCAGATTAGAAGAAGTCCCATCATAACAAAAGAAAGGAAAGGGCATGAAAGCTGAAGGAACGATTCCGTTCGCTGCGTCAATGACATTCTGAACGCCGAGGACGCTCAGAGAAGAACCTTCATCTGCATAATGAGGTCGAGCATGTTTGGCTGCTCATTGCTCAGCCTCAACGCCCCTGGTTATAATCGCGCCCTCGAATCTGACTAGGTGTTTACTGTTAGCTCATGGCAATTAATCTGAATGGCATACTGCTGCCAATCACGACTCCTTTCACGCCTGAAGAGGACTTCGACACCGAGGGTCTGCAAAGTAATCTCGCCAAGTGGAACGGCTCGGGCATAGTCGGATACGTCGTGCTCGGCTCAACCGGAGAACGCGCCAACCTAGACGAGGCTGAATACGTTCAGGTGATTGAGTCGGCGCGCCGCGCTGTACCTGAACATCTTGCCTTCATTGCCGGCGCCGGACAGCAGAGCACTCGCGGGACAATTAAGGAAGTCCGGTCAGCAGCGAAAGCCGGCGCTGAAGCCGTGCTCGTCATCACGCCAAATTTTTACAAATCGGCGATCACTCAGGACGCGCTGGTCAGACACTACCAGTCAGTCGCGGACGTTTCGCCGGTTCCCGTCATTCTTTATAGCATGCCGGATCTGACCGGCATCACGATCAAGCCGGAAACAGCCGCGCGTTTGAGTGCGCACGCCAATATCATCGGCATGAAAGACAGTTCGGCCGACATCGTACAGTTTGCCGAAACCGTTCGTCAGACCCCGGATGATTTCGCGGTGATGATCGGAAACGGCACGGTGTTTTGCGAAGCGCTACAGGCAGGCGCCAGCGGCGGAATCCTCGCGGTCGGATGTGCCGCGCCGAGGTTGTGCATTGAAATCTTTCAGGCGGTCCAGGCAAGCGATATCGATCGTGCGAAAGCCTTACAGCACAAGCTGACTCCTCTGGCCCGCGCGGTAACTAAAACCTACGGCATCGGCGGACTCAAGACTGCGATGGAAATGGCTGGCTTCGTTGGCGGTGGCGTGCGTGCTCCTTTACAGCGGCCTGAGGAAGCTGCGGCCACCGAGATCGCTCAACTGCTAAATCAGGCGAACCGCGCTCTGGACGAAACGGTATCAGAAGCGGCGGCGCTGTCGGCTACTGGCTCCTCGCTGGCACATCAAGCGCCTGACGCGTAGAATTGTCCGGCAGGAGCGCACCCCAAATTGAGCACCACCGAAATTGCCTGTCACAGTACCCCGGAACAAGCCGGACTGCGCGTTGAAACGATTAAGTTCGATCAGATTCCGCAGCAGACTCGCCTCTTCCTCGACTATTTACGCGATCCGGTTGCCTTGCGACGATTCTATCCGGAAGCAGTGCGCGCTCATTACGAAGTCTCCGAGCGACGCGAACGCGTGCTGGCCAATCACAAAACTGATCGCACCGCGGTTTGTGATGCGCTGGATCGAATGAACCGAGGTTGGGGCGCGACCGAGAAGACACTGGCTAACATTCGCCAGTTGCGGGAAGCCGATTGCATCGCCGTCGTCTCCGGACAACAGGCAGGCCTTTTCGCCGGCCCGCTCTACACGATTTATAAGGCCCTCTCGGCGGTGAAACTCGCTGAATGCATGGCCCAGCGAGGGATCAAATCAGTTCCAGTCTTTTGGATTGCCACCGAAGATCACGATTTCCCCGAAGTTGCGAAAGCCGAAATCATCAATCGCGATTGTGCTCTCAGCAACGTTTCTGTTCCCGCCGAAGTTCATCCGGATGGATTGCCCGTCGGCCGGGTCCCCCTCGACGAGTCGATTGAGACGAGCGTGCAGAGTTTGCTCGCTGCTCTGCCAAAAACCGAGTTCAGCGAAGATCTCGAAAAGCTTTTGCGCACTGCTTATCAACCCGGACGAAAGTTTGGCGATGCGTTCGCGCAAGTGATGACTGCGCTGATCGGACAAAAGGGATTGATCCTGCTCGACCCGCTTGATTCGCAACTGAAGCAGGCGGCGGCGCCGTTATATGCTGAAGCGGCCCGGCGGGCCCACGAAATTGCGATTGCGATTGTCGATCGCAGCCGCGAATTGGAAGCGGCGGGTTATCATGCTCAGGTCGCGCCATCTGAAAATTCTTTCCCGCTGTTTTGGCACGATGACAACGGCGCGCGTCACGCCTTGATCCGAAATGAGAACAGCAAGTATCAGGCGAAGAGCGCGAATCAGAAGCCCGACCGTCAGGGAGGGCTCGATGGCAACCAGGAATATTCAGCCGAAGACCTCGCCGAGTGGGCCCAGCGCGAGCCCGATCGTTTCAGTCCCAACGTAACTCTGCGTGCCGTCGTGCAGGATTTTCTGTTGCCCACTGTCGCCTACTACGGTGGCGCCGCGGAGATTGCTTACTTTGCGCAAACCGCAGAGGTCTATCGCATTCTCGATCGCCCGGCGACGCCGATTCTGCCTCGGGCCAGCATGACGCTGGTTGAAAGGCACACCTGGCGCTCGCTGGAACGTTATGGCATTCGCCTGGTTGATTTCTTTGGCGGCGTGGACCACGTCCTGGCGCGCGTGGTGAAGGAATACTTAGGCAAGGAAACTTCCGAAGCATTCGATCACACTACTCAGTCTTTCAACAACGAACTGGATGACTTGCAGGAGCAGCTTCGACGCGTCGACCCCACGCTGGCGGAAGCTCTCGAGAAGGGCCGCCGTAAGATCAATTATCAAATTGACGGTCTGCGGACGCGCTTTAATCGCGCCCAGGTGGGCCGCGACGAAGCGGTGCAGCGCCAGATCGAGCGCGCTTTTGATCTTCTGTATCCGGGAAAGACTTTGCAGGAGCGCCGCATCAACATCACCTCACTGCTGGCCCGGCATGGCCGCTATGTGGTCGACTGGATCTATGGCGCGATCGATCTGGGATCGAATGATCACGAAGTGGTTTTTCTCTAGACGAGCGTGAAGGTCAACGCAAGATGGAACAGCCGGACTTTCAAGAAATTGTCTCCTCGCCAACCGCGGCGTTCGATGAAGGCCTGAGGTTTTTTGCCGGTAAAGGAATGCTTAACACAACGCTGGAACGAATCGCGCGGACGCTGGAAAATCGCGGAATTGACTATGTCGTGATTGGCGCAGTCGCCTTGAATCAACATGGATATAGGCGCTTCACCGAGGACATTGACCTGTTGCTTACCAAAGAAGGCCTGACGCGGTTTCATGAAGAACTGGTCGGGCTCGGTTATCGTCCCGCTTTTGAGGGCTCGCGAAAACAGTTTCGCGCCGCGGAGGGAAACGTTCGCGTTGAGATTGTTACGACCGGAGAATATCCGGGCGATGGCTTGCCTAAACCCGTCAGATTTCCAGATCCGGCGGACGTAGCGATCGAGATCGATGGCATCAAGACAATTACGCTTGAGAAGTTGGTAGAACTCAAACTCGCTTCGGGTATGAGTGCTCCTCATCGTTTGAAAGATCTTGCTGACGTTCAGGAACTCATCAAAGTAAAACAGCTGGGGCCGGAATTCGCGAACACCATCGATCCCTCGGTCCGCGATAAGTTCATGGAACTGCAGCGCGCCGTATCAGAAGCGCCGGGGGCTTAGGGTTGTGCCACGATGTCCAAAATCCGCGTCCTCCCAGATCACATCTCAAACTTAATCGCCGCCGGTGAAGTCGTCGAACGGCCGGCCTCGGTGGCTAAAGAGCTGGTTGAAAACGCCATCGACGCCGGCGCGACGCGCATAGTGATCGACGTTGAGGCCGGAGGTCGCCGTCTCTTGAAAATTACCGACGACGGCGAAGGTATGACGCGCGACGATGCGGTCCTCGCTTTTGAAAGACACGCGACATCGAAAATCAGCAAGGCCGAAGACTTGAATGCGATCGGCACCCTGGGCTTTCGCGGTGAAGCGTTGGCTTCAATTGCATCAGTCGCCAAGATCGAGTTGGTTAGCAACACTGCGGACGCGGCCGCCGGGACCCGAGTCGTCATCGAAGGCGGCCGCCTGCGCGACGTCAAGGACGCGGCCCATCCGCGCGGGACGACCATAGCCGTGCGCGATCTGTTTTTCAATACTCCGGCGCGGAGAAAGTTCCTGCGCTCGGAAGCCACCGAAAGTTATCACCTCACCAATCTCGCCACGCACTATGCCCTGGCGCATCCTGAGATTGCATTCACTTTGACGAACAATGGCCGCGAGACTTTGCGCGTGGCGCCGGCGCAGGACCTGCGCGAGCGCGCGTATCAGGTCTTTGGCGCCCAATTCCTCGATGGTCTGTTAGAGGTCGACAACCGGACAGCCGATTCCGCCAATGCGTTCCCGGCGCAGATTGCTCGCGTCCAGGGCTTTGTCTCGGCGCCGCGCGAGCGACGTACATCCCGCGATGCGCAGTTTCTTTTCGTCAACGGCCGCTTTGTCCGCGATCGTTTGATTGGTCGCGCGCTCTCGGAAGGCTATCGTTCAATCCTGCCGCACGGCGTTTACCCCGCTGCGCTCTTGTTCATTGAGGTGCCGCTCGAAGAAGTTGATGTCAACGTTCACCCCGCGAAGACCGAGGTGCGCTTTCGCCGCGCCGCGGCCGTCGCCGACGCAGTGCGCGAGGCCGTGCGCGCCGGACTGGCCAGCGCCGGCTATGCGCCCACAACTGAAATCCGTGATGCCGCGATCGGCGCGATCGAGGAAACGGGCGTCAACGCCGGCGAGAATGCAGATCAACGCGCCGATAGCCCGTCAGTTGAAGGACCACCGGGAGAGGTTCTTGCTTCACGCCCTCAGGCACAACAGGAACGAATCGGTTTTGGATTCGCTACGGCCCCGCAACGCGAACAATCATCGGAGGAAGGGTCGCATACCAGATCCACGACGCCGGTATCGTTTCCGGCTGACCAAGTCGCCATGACCGCAACAGCCGCATTGGATAACGAAGCAAGCGCCGTCGCCAAATCGTTTCCAGACAGCGTCGAGATAAGCACCTTGACGGGTCTGCCGCCACTGGATTCCGCGCTCAAGTTCGTGCGCGAGGTTCCGGTTGAATCGCTGAGCTCAAACATCCGCCCGCTGGGACAGCTTGATGAAAGTTTCATCATCGCCACTGACAACGAAGGGTTGCTGCTCATCGATCAGCACGTGGCCCACGAACGCGTGCTGTTTGATAAATACCGCGCTCTAGAGACGGCCCGCCGCGCCGAATCACAACAGATGCTGATTCCGGAGACGTTTGATCTCACCCCGGCCCAGGCAGCGGCATTCGAGACCGTGGCCGATGAACTTGAAAGTTACGGTTTCGATCTAATGAGACTTTCCGGACGCACCGTGGCGATCAAGGCCACGCCCGCTGACTTGCCGGCCAGTGAAGCGCGCAACGTCCTCGCTGAAGTTCTGGATACAGTTGATTCGGAGAAACGAGGTTCCGCCCGCGCGAATTTGCGAGATGAGATCGCGGCGTCCCTGGCCTGTCATGCCGCCATCAAAGTGAACATGCCGCTGGCGCCTGAGAAGATGCGCTGGTTGATCGATCGGCTGCTGCTGACCTCTTCACCAACCACCTGCCCGCACGGAAGGCCGGTGATCTTGCGTTTGACGACGCAGGATATCTTGAAAGGCTTTCACCGGATCTAACGGGGCAGTAGCCCGACCGTGAGGGAGGGCGCAGCAATCGCTCTCGTTAAGCCCTCCCTAACGGTCGGGCTACTGCCCCGACCGCAAACCCATTTCAATGCGCCCACGGTAGACTCTTCAGTGTCCACTCGTTGCCCGGGTATTTCTCGCCCAGTTCCTTCGCGACTTCACCCAGTACCGTGTGATCGTTTGTCGCTTTGTAATGGCTCACGCCGCGCCAGTAGGTTGCTTCAGGCGCAACGGCGGTGTCAGCGTAGTTCTCGGCGACGCCGGCATAGATCTTTTCGGCGTCGGCCCATTTCTTGTCCATGAACGCTATGCGTCCCAGGCCTATTTCCAAACGCGCGCGAAACCAATTTTTTGGCAGGTAACCCTCGATGCGATAACGCTCCACACCATCCGCATCCATAACGAGAATGGTCGGCGTCCAAAGTGCGTTGAAGCGATGGAACCACGCGGGATGTTCCTTGATGTGAGCTTCGACAGGGACAAAGGTCTGGTTGATGAAATCTGCGACTTCCTGGTCACTGTATGACTCAGCTTCCAGCTGAGCACAGGCGCCTCAAGCGGGCGCGGCAGAGAAATCAATCAGCAAAGGTTTGTTCTGGGTTTTGGCTTCGGCGAGTGCGGCGTCGACATCTTTCTTCCAATTGACGAGCATGGCGCAACCTTTCTTCTGCGAAGAGCGTCGTTCGCTTTGAACGAACTGACAAACATTTGAGCGGGGGTAGGCCGCTATTATGGCGCACCAGGCACAAAGATCAAACAGACTTTTCTTGTTCGTGCCGTTTCGTGTGATTTCGTGGATCGTTCTTATCCGAGCAGGAAAACCGAAACCGGATCTAACACTACAGTTTGTCTTCTCAGAGTTGATCCAACGTTCGTATTACCAACTCAGCATCCAGCAGGTCCGGCAACAACGCATCAGGTTTATGCGCCAGTAAATCTTCCTGTGAATGCATGCGTCCTGTAGCCACCGCCACGACCCGCGCGCCGAAATGCCGCGCGCAGGCGATGTCGTTGGGCGTGTCGCCGATCACGATGAACTGTTCGGGTTGAAGATTCGCCCCGAGATATTCATTTATTCTTTGTGCGGCAATCACCGGCAGGTCGCGACGATCGAATGACTCGTCGCCGAATGCGCCCGGCAGTTGGAAAAATTCAGACAAGCCGGTTAATTCCACTTTCAAATAAGCGGCGGGTTGGATGTTGCCGGTAAGCAGCGCCGAATGATAACGCGAATGTTCCGCGACTCTCCGCAAGACCTCGCGCCCGCCGGGCATGGCAGAAAGCAGGTGTGCGCCATTTCCGGTCGCGCGCTTCATCTCTTCAACATAGCAACTCAGCAATTGGTCTTTCCGCGCCATGATGTGCTCGCGCGTGATGCCCTCGGCCCGCAATGCCTCTTCGACAATCTGCAGATCAGTCATGCCTGAGACCATCATTTCGCCCAGCGAACCTGAAGTGCCAAAGACAGTTTTGAGCATCGGTATCGTGTAGTCCTTGAACACTCCGTATCGCTGGCCGCGGACCAGCGTACCATCGAGGTCCCAGAGCAGGATGCGTAAAGATGAGTTGTGGGCGATTTGAGATCCAGGAACCATTTTCCATTTGTCATTTTTCATTTTTCATTTTTCATTTACCCATTGTGGGGAAATTATTTCGTGTGATTTCGTGGTTCGTCGTGCTTGGCTGAGCCATGAAAAGCGATCCACGAAATCACACGAACCTAAAAGAACAAAGGCAGTAAATGGCAAATGCGCAATGTCAAATGACAAATGGAAAATATTCCTGCCAGACACAACACTCAATCATTACCTTACTCTATCACCGCCAGCACATCACCGCCGTTGACCGTAGCGCCGGTTTGAACATTCAAGGCGATCACCGTTCCCGATTTGGGCGATTTCATTTCGTTCTGCATTTTCATGGCTTCGACCACGATGATGCCGTCGCCCACTTCGACCTGACTGCCGACGCCGACCAGAACGCGTACGATTTTTCCCGGCATGGGGGCCATGATCCGCGCGGCGTCGTCACCATGCCCAGTCGCTGACGCTGAACTGCTGAGGCGCTTGGGATCGGTTAACGTTACCGCGCAGTGCGTGGTGCCGACGATTACTGCGACCGGCTTACCGGATTCAGGTCGCCCTTCGACGCGGCAGTCAATGACCCGGCCGTTTGAGATAAGCAGGTAACTGTTGGGACCTGATTCGTGCACGTCGAGTTCATAACGACGGTCATCGATCTCGGCGACCACTCGGCCACCATCATCCGCAATTTGGATGTCGGTTTGATAATCGTCGATTGTGACGTGCAGTTTCACGGTCTCCGATATGCGCTGAAGCCTCGATCATGTTCGCTCCGTAGGAGCGAGATGTTTATAGACCGGACTGCGCGTGAATTTCTTAGCTCCTTTAGGAGCGTAATATTCGTCACGCTCCTAAAGGAGCTTTCAAGGAAGTTTTTGTTGCGTGGTTCCATAAACGTCACGCGCCTAACGGCGCTCAGAACCTTTTCTCCCTGGTTCACGAGATACCCCCGCCATTCGGCCCGCCATTTTCCATTTACTCCGCTCGCTGGGTGGATGGTTAGTCAACGCCTTGCGCTGAGCGCGTGTGTACGCGAGAGCTGCCGCGATGATTGCGATGTCTTGTTCGGTTCGCTCTTCGCGCCCAATGCGGGCAGGATGCCCGCGTTCCCGGCGACGTTCGTTGAAACGCGGAATGAAGCCCGTGTCCAGCCGGCCGGCGATGAATTCTTCGTCGCGCACAATCTCCCGAAAGAAAGGCAGCGTGGTTTTGATTCCTCCTACCGCGTACTCGTCCAGCGCTCGCCGCAGCCGATCAATCGCCTCCGCGCGAGTGCGCCCCCAGACCGCGAGTTTGGAAATCATTGGGTCGTAGTAGATCGAGACTTCGTCACCTTCAGTCACGCCGCTGTCATCGCGAATTCCCGGCCCGGCGGGCTGCCGTAAAAAAGTAATCCGGCCGGGCGAAGGGAAGAAATTGTTGTCGGGGTCTTCGGCATAGACGCGACATTCGATCGCGTGCCCTCGCCAACCGACATCGCCCTGAGCAAACGATAGCCGGGCGCCGGCGGCAACCGTGATTTGCTCGCGCACCAGGTCAAATCCCGTTATCAATTCCGTGACGGGATGCTCGACCTGGAGGCGGGTGTTCATTTCGAGAAAGTAGAATTCTCGGGTCGTGTCCGAAACGAGAAACTCGACCGTACCGGCGCCAACATAGTTGACCGCCTTCGCGATCTTGATCGCGGCCTCACCCATACGTTCGCGCAGGGACGAATCATTAATCGGCGACGGGCATTCCTCGATCACTTTCTGATGCCGCCGCTGAATCGAACATTCGCGCTCGCCCAGATGCACAAAGTTGCCCTGCGCGTCAGCAAAGATTTGAATTTCAACGTGGCGGGGACGGTCGACCAGCTTTTCCAAATAGATTGATCTGTTGCCGAAAGCCGCTGCGGCTTCAGACTGCGCAGTTTCAAAGGCGGAGAGTAGTTCGCTCTCTTGCGACACCTGGCGCATGCCTTTGCCACCGCCGCCGGCCGCGGCTTTCAGCATCACCGGATAGCCCAACTGGGCGGCGGTGGCGCGCGCTGCTTCGTAACTTTCCAATGACTCGGTTGTCCCTGGCACGACCGGCACGCCCGCCTCGACGGCCGCGCGGCGGGCGCTGGTTTTTGAACCCATAACCTCCATCGCGTCCGGACGCGGACCAATGAAGGTCAAACCTGCCGAGCTAACGGCGCGCGCAAAGTCAGCGTTCTCTGCCAGGAATCCGTAACCCGGATGGATCGCTTCGGCGCCTGCCCGCAGGGCGGCGGCGATGATCGCGTCGATGTTCAGATAACTTTGATTCGAAGGCGCAGGGCCAATGCAGTAGGCTTCGTCCGACATCCGCACATGCAACGCACTTGCATCTGCTTCCGAGAAGACCGCAACCGGCGAAACGCCCAGATCGCGGCAGCCACGAATGATGCGGATGGCGATCTCGCCGCGGTTGGCAATCAGGATCTTACGAAACATGGAAGACTCGAGGGGCTTTGTGCTCAGAGCTTGGGGTTTAGAGCTTAGACACTTAGTGTTTCCTTCACAATCTAACCGGCTCGACATCCTTCATCAAACTCTAAGCTCCAAGAACGAGTACAAAGTAGCAATTACAAAGGATGAACTCAAACGCGAATTTCGGATTTGAGATCTCAAACCACAAATGAATTGGCAGGTCTTCTGGGATCGTATCTAAGGGTGACATTGGAGCCGGGCAGGTAATCGTTTGGGCGCAGAAGTTGTTCAGCGTCCAGACGCTGGAACGCCTGATAGTCGACTCCGCCGATTGTATAGCTGTAGGAGAGCATCATGTTGCCGTCGCCGTCCATATCAGTGCCGAGGACTGTCGCGTCGCCAAGGCGACCGGCGCGCAGCAGCAGGGTGCGGCGGCCAACTTCCGGATCTTCTTTTTTACGACGGAAACGGGACAGCAGGGACATGACGCTTAGTGTGCGTTGGGACGAGTAAGAGCAAACGAGGGCGGCAGGTCGGAGACTTTCGTGATGAGTCCGTCCTGCAGAATGAGATCATCTTCGTTGCCGAGAATCTTGTCTTCACCGGGTAGACGCCATTTGTAACTGGTGAAGGAAACGCCGCGATCAGTCGCTGGATCGGCGCCGGTAGCAGCGTTACGTATGGCGCTCCCGCGCGGCACCAACGATTTGCTCTTGGTTGATGCAGCGGCGATCACGCTGCTCTTCAACTCGTACCCGCTCACATCGAGGTTGCGAAGCGCTTCAGCGATTGAACCATCGGGATCGGGCAAAGTGCTTAACTGCTTGACGAGGTCGTCCTGGCTGGGAAGCGTCCCGTGTAGATCGCGATATTCCAGTTGGGCGCGAGCGAGTGTGTAGTAGGGCGCGTAGGTCGCCGCTTCAATTCCCCATTGGCGTCGCTCCAGTCTTACGGGAATCGTGACGCCAATCAAAGTCGCGATCATCAAGGTCACCAGGGCTGAGGCCACAAATCCCATGCGCGCCGCGCGCAAACCAATAAACCTGCTCGGATCCTGCTCGATACTTCGAATGATGCGCGCGCCGCCCCACAAAACGATCATGGCAACGGGCAGCATCACCCATTTCATTCGCCAGGCCGCCACCTCACCGGCCGTAACAATCGACCCGAAGCGAGGTGGAAATCCCTTGAACTCGATTAGCGCCATGATGACTGAAGCCAGAAACACGCCGGACATGGCCACGCCGCCGGCAGATACGACTACCGCACGACCGTAGGAAGGCAGTTGGTGTTCTGCTTTTGCCAAAGGCGGACCGACTGAACGCGCGCCGCAGGACGGGCAGCCCAGACGAAGATCGCCTTCGAAGTTCGAGCCACAAGACGGACAGTTGATCAAGATATGTTTTCCTTTGGAGATCAAAAACGCGGGACTAAATTAGAACTGAGACCGCCCGTTAGTCAAGAGTTTCGTGTCAATAAATCCGTTAGCCCGCTCGCGCGTCCCAACGCGCAAAATCAGGCCGCCCAGTCCTTCAAATCGCCTTATGGGCCAAAGATGGCTCGTGCCTCACCTCCGGCGCTTTGCCGGCGTGGATGGCGGCGGCCTCGGCCATTGCTTCGCGGGCCTCGCTTTTGTTCACTTCGCGCCACGTGTGATACATGCGATGCGCGAACGTCCAATAAGAGCCAACCGCCAGTACCCACAGCACCGCCGGCATTCGGTTCGCAAAGAAATTGTGTGAACCGCGGACCGTCGAGAGTGCTCCAATAATAAACAACACCACGCGCTCAGGCCGGCGCAGAAAGCCAACGTCACATTTCGGAATCAAGCTCTCAGCACGCGCGCTGGCGTAGCTCACCATAACCGAACCCATCATTCCGGCGCCTGCGAGAAAAACGTTGAGCGTCGAATGGAACTCAGTGTCGCGCGCATAGAAAACCATCAAGCCGACAAAGACCACCATGTCTGACAGACGATCGAGCGATGAATCCAGAAACCCACCATAGCTCGTCACCCGGCCTGACAAACGGGCCACCTGGCCATCGAGCATGTCAAACAGATTCGCGACGATCAGGACGATGCCGGCCCAGAAGAACCTGCCAAAGCCGAACAACATGCCTGAGCCGACGTTGATGGCTACGCCGATGAGCGTGAGAATGTTCGGACTAATATGTCCATGCGCCAGCCAGCGCACCATCGCATCGATGATCCGCTGGCCTGCCCGTCCGATACTTGCTCCAAACATTCTTTTACGGTTCTTACCTTGTGGGGTCTCACTAGATTAACACGGGATCATAAGAATGGCAGCACATGTGTGTCAAGAATGATGAGAGGCAGTCAGCCAGGGATTGCGTGGATCGCGCCAATCAGACATTAGCAACGAAAAGGCGCAAGAAGCACAAAACGAATTCCGTCGTGTTGCTCTTGCGCCTTTTGAGCCTTTTCTCCGGCTGGTCCATGGTTCTCACGGCCCAAACCTTTGCCGGTACTCAGCCGAGTTGATGAAGGCCTTGACCATATCAGCTTGAATGAAGTTGCCGTTGAATTGATTCAGCTTGTTCAGCCAGAAGTTGAATCCCGCCGTGTCCGGATTACGATGCAGATAGCCAAAGTATTCCATCAGTACGAACATGCTGTTGAATTCCGCCTGTCTAAAGCTCGGCTTCTCGGCGACCTTCCGCAGCACCGTGGCCCGCGTCTCGGTGTGGTTGGCCAATCCATTGATCAGCGCATCACGTTCGAGTTGCGTGAAGGCCACGCCGGTATTGGAGATCAGCGTGTTGACGTACGATTGGTCGGTCTCTCCATCGAACGTATTCTTGAACTCAGTACGGGTGACATATTCATTAAAGTAAGCCACCTTGTTGGCTTCCAGAATAGCTTCAGCACCAGGCGCGCCAAACACATAATTCTTGCCCAGGGCCTGAGCGTCAGTTTCGAACCGCACGTAGTTGGGCAAGCCGCCATAGGCCGCCCGGTTCGTCAGATAGGCGGTGCCGCCCGTCACCTGGAATTCAATCGAGAGGAAGAACGCCGCCGAGACGTTGACACGTTTCACTTCGATGCACTGCGCGTCCGCGCCGCAAGACGTGATCTGGTTGGTCCAGAAGGCCAGTCCCGCTGGATCAGCTTCACGATTCAGGAAGTCGCGATAGTGCTGCTTCACAAAGCTCGACGGGTCGTCGATCGTATTTCCGGTCGGCGCGACCAGGTCATCGTCGGTAATGTTCAGCGTGGCCGTCGAAGGTGACGCGAAGGTCGCCCCACCGGTCAGATTCGAAAGCGTCAGCGGCAGGTTTTCAGGACCTTCCAGATAAGTATCCTGATTGATCAGCACGGTAAAGGTCTTGGGCGCCCCGTCACCGGCGGCGAAGCTGAGTCTCCCGATGGCCGTGTTGAAGTCGCAACGCGACGTCGCGGTGGTGTTGCCCGGCGTCGGAGCGCACGGAACCTGGCTCGGCGGATTACTATCATCGCTGGTGGTGTAATCAACTGTCACCGGCTGGGTCAGAGTTCCCAAACGCTCGACAGTGATTGTTGCCGAACCACCGCCTTCGCCCACAGTGTAAGTATTCGAGCTGAACCTGATATATCCACCTGTCGGATCGTCATCCAGGATCGTCAGCACGGTCGTGATCGGGGCGCCGAGTTGTCCCGATCCGCCCACGTTGCTCAGCGTGAGATTTATCGTCCGGTTCGATTGGTTATTGAGGTTGTCAATAATAGGCACGGTGACAACCTTGCTCGTTTCGCCGTCGTTGAAAGTCACCGTCTGCGTGACCGCGGTGTAGTCGGTGCCGGCGACGGCCGTGCCGTTGCTGGTAGCGACCAGGACCGTTGCCGTGCCCGCCGTGCCGCCCGTGCGCGTGATAGTCACCGCTCCCGGCCCGGCGTTCTCGACCACGCTGTAGGCGCCGGAACTAAACTGGAGCGTGCCGCCATCGTTGACTCCCAGCAGGAAAGTATCGCTCATGCTGCGCGGCGCGCCGCCCAGGGTCTTGGTTACCGTGACCGTGACGGTTGACGTGCCGGATGTGTTCGCGGCCGGCGTCAGCGTCATGGTCCGGCTCGAGCCGCTGCCCGTGATCTGAATATTGGAGTTCGGAAGGAGCGTCGTGTTGCTCGAGCTGGCCGTGATCGAATCGAAGGCGGTGGCCGCATCACCCAGATTGAAGGTGAACGAGACCGGCGAGTTTTCGGTAGTGCTCTTGTTAGAGATGTCTTCGATCGATGGATCCGCTTCGAAGGCCCCAATGTCCACGGTTTGAGTAGTGTTCACGTCGGCTGCATCGCGAATACGCAGGAAGCCTGGGCCGCGCTGATCGTTAAAGGGCGCGGCGCCGCTGAATGGCGGACTGACGACGGCGGCATTGTCGCCCGCATCGAGCGCCGGAGAGCCGGCCAGCAGCGCGCGAGTCTGGGTTGGGCCACCGTTATCGGCCAGCGGTCCGATCAGTGCCGCGCCCGCCGCAACGATGATGTTGGTCGGATCGGCGGCCGTGAATGCCGCGGCGGTGGCATCATCAATCAGATTGCGCCCGCCGGAAGTTAATGTGGCCGTGCCGGTCTTGCGCAGATTAAAGCTTCCGTTGCTGCTCAAGAGAGTGTTGGTGACCGTCACATTCGCGGCGCACCCTGAACAAAAGACGCTGTCGGACTGGATGCCTGTGGCGTTATTGGCGATTGTCGAGTTAGTGACCGCCGAGCCCGCACTAGCGTTGTAGATGGCAACGCCACTGTTGCCAGAGAAGGTGGAATTGACCACCGTCAACGGCGTCCGGTCAGACAGGAGTACCCTGGCAGTCGAGTTGCCGCGGAAGGTACAGCCATTAACAGTGATGCCGGCGGAGATGCCTCCATAGACCGACCCAATCGCGGCGCCGGTATTGGCGAAGAACTCGCAATTCGTAAGCGTCAACGTGCCGGCGTTATTGGATTCTATGACCGAGGCATTCGCGCCGGCTTGCGGACCACCGCCGGTGATTGACAGTCCAGTGATGCCCAGATTCACGCCGGCCCCGCTGGCATTAATGAGCCGGAAAGTATTATTGCCGGCAATCGTCAGCAGGTTCGCGCCCGGTCCCTGAAGCGTCAGGCTCTTATTAATCACTAGCTCGCTGGTCAGGTTAATCGGACTGGTGACGTGACCCGGCGTCATATCAAACGTAATCGTGGTGCCCGGGCAGGCAGTAAGGATGATCGCGCGCAGCGAGCCCACGCCGCTGTCGTTACTATTAACAACCAGCGAGCCGCCGCAGGTAACCGTGATGGTTGCGGTTACCACGCTGCCGCCGAGACCGGCGTCGGCACTGCTCGTCGAGGCCTGCACATCAAAGCTGAAGGTCGTTCCCGGACTCAATAGGTTTGTAGCCGGGGTGAACTTCAATCCCTGATTGCCTTCAGCAGCCGTGATGAAATCGTTGTTGTTAATCTGCGTCGAGCCGTTGTTCTTGAACAGCGTGCCGTTCTGAATGTTAGTAATCTTGAAATTCGTTACTTCCGTGCTGTCTGCCGCATTGCGAGTAATGACCAGACCCGAGGTCGTCTGAGTGTTAACGCTGGTGGTCGCATTCGTGACCGACGGAGTGTCGGCAATCGCATTGACCGTGATCGACGCCGTCGCCAGGCCTCCGCCCAATCCGGCGTCGGTATTATCCAGCGAGGCCTGCGCCTGGAAGCTGAAGGTGGTCGTCGGGCTGAACAGATTCGCGTTGGGCGTGAACTTCAATCCGGCATTGCCCTGGGCCACGGTGATGAAGTCATTGTTGTTAATCTGCGTCGTGCCGTTGCTCTGGAACAACGTGCCGTTGGCGATGCCCGTGATCTTGAAGTTCGTCACCTCGGCGCCATCGCCGGCGTTACGAGTGAGGACCAAACCTGAAGTCGTTTGCGTGTCTTCATTCGTGGTGGCATTCGTCACCGACGGAGTGTCAGGCGTCGGAGTAACGTTGAAGACGACGGTCGCCTGGACCACGCTATTCTTCGGATCGGCCGCACCGTTGGTCGTGCCATCATCCCGGATTGTGTACTTGAAGCTGGCCGCGCCGTTGAAATTCGGTGCGAGCGTAAACAGCACATTATTGCCCTGGATGCTGACGGCGCCGCCAACGGCGCTGCCCACCGAAATGATGGTAATAGCCTGGCCACTCTCGTTGGGACCGGGCGAGTCATTCGCCAGCAGATCGGCAAACGGAATCGTCCGCACGCCGGAATCTTCCGCCACGTCTGTGAGCGCGTCGCCGTTAGCCACCGGGGGATCGTTAACCTCGGTCAGGGTGATGTTGACGTCTGCTTCATCTGATTCCAATCCTCCCGGACTGGTGACGGCTTTGAACGTGAAGGCATCCAAGCCGTTGTAGTCGGCAGCGGGCGTATAGGTCACCGTTGCCGTGCAAACCGTCTTCAGCGCGCCGCCGCAGCTTGATGCGCTGATCGGCCCGAGCGACCCGTGCGCGGGTGAAGTGACGGTAAAGATGAGTTGAGTGTTGGGCTGAGAGTACTCACCCCTCAAAGTCACTACCACCGCATTATCTTCAGTCGTCGAAGGCTGCGGGCTGGGGGGAATTGCCTCAGGCAAGCAACCGCCGCCGGACTGCACTTCGTACGCACCGATGTCTGAGCCATCGCCGCCTGCGGCGTTGCCATAGACAGATTCGGCCAGGTCGAAAGGACGATTGCCGCCGCGCTGGTCTGTCGAGCTGCTCGGAAACACACTGACTGCATTGGCGTGAGCCGCCGCGGTGGTGCTGTTGGCGCCGCGCGTAACGGTCAGGGTGTTGCCTACCTTAGAGGTGACCACCATTTGCTCGGTATCAATGACGATGACAAATCCAACTCCAGCGGGAATCAGGGCGGCGCTGGTTACGTTAATACTGGTCTGCACGTTATCGATAGCGCCGGCCAGAGTCGTCAGCGTAGCAGTGCCCTGGTCGATCGCCGGGCTGGTGCATTGCAACGCATGCGTCTTGGTTGGGCCGCCATTGTCTGCCAGCGCGTTCAGCAGCGGATCCTGACCTGTGAGGTTCGGGCCGGCGCCTGGATTAGCATTGACGGTCGCATCCGTAACGCTCTGGATTAGGTTGAAGCCGTCTGATTGAACCGTGCCATAGATGTCGATACCACCGGCCGCAGTGTTGCCTCCGCCGATGATGGTGTTCCTCAGGGTGACTGTTCCGCCGTTAATATATATGCCGCCACCATTACCCGTAGCCCCCGCGGAGTTGAGGGTGACGGTGCTGCCGCTCACGGTTACCGTGCCGGTGTCAGTATAGACGCCGCCGCCGTTGCCGCTGGAACCGTTGCTTCCGCCCGCGCCGGTCTGGTTGCCGCTGATAGTGCTGATGCTGATCCTCAGCGTGCCGGTATTAAAGATGCCGCCGCCCGCGCCGCCCGCGCCGTTGGGTGGCGGAGGTGCGTTGCCATCGCCGCCTTTGCCGGTTTGGTTGGCATTGATAGTGCTGCCGGTCAAGGTCAGCGTGCCGGTATTGGAGATGCCGCCGCCCGCGCCGCCTGGGCCACCAAACATGCCATTGCCGCCCGCGCCCGTCTGGTTGCCGCTAACCGTCACGTTGCTCAGCGTGAGCGTGCCAGAGTTAAGAATGCCGCCGCCTGCGACGCCGGCGACACCAGTGCCGCCCACATTGTTCGCGCCGTTAGCCGTGAATCCGTTGCTGATGATTAATCTGGAAATAGTTACGGCGGCCGAGTTGGTATTGAAGATGCGGAACCTTCCGGCTGCATTACTCCTTTGTACCGTAATTAGATTCGCAGCCGATCCCGATCCTGGACCCTGAATCGTCATGTCGGTGGTGATATCAGGCAGCGCAGTCAACAGAGTAATCGTTGCCGGCCCTCCCGAAGTCAAAGCCGGAGCAAACGTGATGGTGTCGGCGCCAAAGTCGGCGTTTGCCGCATTAATCGCTTCGCGTAGCGTGCAGCCGTTGGCTGTTGCCGTGCATTGTCCGTCATCGCTATCATCCAGCGAGTTGACCTCTAACGTGCTGAAGTCATCCTTGGTGAAGGTCACGGGGGGACTGTTAGCGACGTTATTAGGGTTCCCCGCGGGATCGGGCGCCGCGCCCGCCGGAACGGTTATCGCTACCGTCCCCGTGCCGGACGGGGGAGGCGTCATACCTGAGACAGCCACGTTGTAGGTCGTGCCTGAGCCGCTGACGCTGGCCGTAGTAGTGCCCGAAGTAGCAGTGCCGGTAATTTGCACAGCAGACGACGTGAAGCTGGTTACCGTCTCGTTGAAGGTCACGGTAAAGTTAATAGTGGTAGTCGCGCTCGGCCCAATCGCCGGATTTGGTTGAGAGACGGGAATAGTTGCCGTTACGATCGGGTCGGTCTTATCTATGTCGTAGACTTGATCACCGATGTGGCTTGCGTCTCCTGACGGATCGCCGAAGACACCAACTCCGCCCAGCGGCGCATTTGCTCCGTCCTTGATTGAGTCGTTGTCCCTAAGGTCAAGCCTAATCGTGTTGGGGGTGCCCGTGCCGGTCGAAACCGTCACGGTGTAAGTCGTGCCTGACCCGCTCACGGGGGGAACTACCGCCGGGCTGCCGGTCATATCTGCAGCCGTCACGAAAAAGTCTGTAGGGTCAACGCCCGTCACCGGGGTGCTAAACGTGACTGTGAAATCAACGTTAGCCGCGTTCGTTGGGTTGGCGCCGGCCCGAACTATGGAACTGACGAAGGCATTCGTCTTGTTAACTAGGTAAACATCACCAGATGTGAAGTTGCCATTGCCGGCCCCCGCGCCCCCGAGCGGCAGGACCAGGGCGTCAGTCGACTGGATCGAGTCGTCGTCAATGACGTTCAGGCGCAGGGTGCCGTCGCCCATGCCGGTATCGACAGTCACCGTGTAGGTATCACTGGGGCCGGCCGGTGTAACGTTCGTGACGGGGTTTGGCGGAAGAGCGATGCCGCCAGTGGTCGTGGTGCTGAAGTCGGTGGTGTCGACACCGGTTACTGGTTTGCTGAAGATGACGGTGAAGTGAACGACGGCCAGATTTGTCGGGTTTGGTTCAACGCGCTTAACGGACAAGACCGTCGGCGGCGCAAAGACCGTCACCGTCGCCGTGTTGCTGGTCGTTCCGGTCCCGCCTTCGTTTGAAGTAATCGTGCCGGTGATATTGTTTTGCGCCCCCTCCGTCGTCCCGGTCACCGTCACGCCGAACACGCAATTGCTGGAATTAGCAACGCTCGCTCCGCTCAAGCTGATCGTTCTGGTAGCAGCAGTCGTCGTCAGCGTCCCGCCACACTGGGCCGTGCTCGAATCAGCGATGCTCAAGCCCGCCGGCAACACGTCGGTAAACGCGATGCCCGTGAGGTCGCCCGCTGCCGTCGTATTCGGATTGGTGATCGTGAAGTCCAGCGACGTCGTCGCATTTAGCGCGATCTTCTGGTTGGGCACGCCGAATACCTTCGAGATCGTGGGCGGCGCCACCACCGTCAGCGTCGCTGAGGCGGTCGTACCAGTCCCGCCCTCGTTCGAACTGACCGCCCCGGTCGTGTTGTTTTTAACGCCCGCCGACGCCCCGGTAACCGTAACGGCGAAGGTGCACGGAGTCCCGAACGTGACCGATGCTCCGGCCAAACCGATTACGCCTGTAGCGGCCGTCACAGTCAGCGTCCCGCCGCACTGTGCCGTGCTCGCATCAGCCACCGTCAACCCCGCCGGGAGCGTGTCGCTGAATCCTACTCCGGTCAGCGTGCTCGCCGAGTTGGGATTGGTGATAGTGAACGTCAGCGGCGTCGTCCCATTGAGCGGAATGGTCGGGGTCGGCGCGCCGAATTGTTTGCTGATCGTCGGCGGCGCAAAGACGGTGATGTTCGCGCTCGAAGTGTTGCCTAAACCGCCTTCGTTGGAATTGACCTGAACGCTGTTGTTCTTCACTCCCGCGGTGGCGCCCTTCACGTCAACTGCGATCGTGCACTGAGTGTTCGCTGTCAGTGTTCCGCCCGCTAGCTTGATGCTCGGGTCGTCCGCCGACAGCGTGCCGTCACTGCCGTTAGTCACCGTCCCGCCGCAATTGCCAGTCAAGTTCGGCGAATTCGCCACCACCAGGCCCGGCGGCAAGGTGTCGGTGAAGCTAATCCCCGTCAGCGTCGCGTTGCCCGCCGGATTCTGAATCGTGAAGGTCAGTGTGGCGTTCGCATTCAGCGCGATGCTCGTGACATTGAAGCCTTTGGTGATCGTCGCCGGCGCCACCACCGTCAGCTGCGCTGTGGCGGTACCACCCGGTCCGCTCTCTGTCGAACTCACCGGCCCGGTCGTGTTGTTATAAGTGCCCGCCGCCGCTCCGGTGACTGTGACGTCGAACATGCAGGGAGTCCCGAACGTGACTGACGCTCCGCTCAAACTAATCGTCCGAGTAGCGGCCGTCACCGTCAGCGTTCCGCCGCATTGAGGTGTGCTCGCATCAGCCACAGTCAGCCCTACCGGCAGAGTGTCGCTGAATCCTACTCCGGTCAGAGTGCCCGCCGGGTTGGAGTTGGTAATCGTAAAGCTCAGCGTCGTCGAACCATTGAGCGGAATAGATGTCGGGCTGAAAGCTTTGCTGATCGTCGGCGGCGTAAGCCCCCGCTCGTAAGCGCCGATATCTGTATCGTCACCACCGAGAGGGGCGGGCGGAAGTGCGTCGAAGTTGACCGTGCGCGCGAAGCCGCGCTGATCAGTTGCGGCTGTGTCAAGATTTTTTCCTGCATCGATAGCGGGGCTGGTGCCGGGCAGCGCATGCGTCGGTGTCTGGCCACCGTTGGGTCCAAGCGCACCGAGTTGGGGGTCGACTCCGACCCTATTATTGTCAACGCCGTCGACGAGGCCACCGTTGTTGATAAGATCACCGACGAGATTGAAGGTGTTTGCTCCCACGGCCGGGTTTAGCGTGCCGCCGATGTCGTAGGCAGCCGGAGTAGCGGTACCCTTGAAGTTGCCGGCCACGATCGTATTCCCCAGCGTAACGATGCTGCCGCTTACGATGTTAAGGCCGCCACCTATGCCGCCGCCTATATCATCCAGGTCGGCGGTATTGTTGGACACAGTGGCACTGGTCAGGGTCGCGTTGCCGGTGCTGTTGTGATAGACGCCGCCGCCGTCGGTATGGGCTTTGTTACCGCTGATGGTGCTGTTCGTTATCGTCAAGACCGAGGTGTTCGAGCCGGCAATGCCGCCACCGTTGCCACCTAAACCAGCCGTGCCCGCGGCGCCACTCGCGCCGGCTGAGCCGGGATCGCCAGTCGCGCCGGGTGTGCCGGCAGTCCCGCTACCGCCTGTACCGGCAGCGCCGCCCAAGCCAGGAGTTCCGGCTGCGCCGGAAGTGCCGGCCGTGCCGCCGGCTCCGCCCGTGCCTGTAAAGTTTCCACTGACGGTACTGTTAACCAGCGTCAAAGTACCACCGCTGTAAATGCCGCCGCCGAGACCGCCTACGCCACCGTTGCCGCCGCTTCCGGCGTTGCCGCCGTTTCCAGCCTTGCCGCCCTTGCCGCCATCGGTGTTGTTGTTCGCCCCGGTTTCGGGCGCGCCATCCCCGCCTTTACCACCGTTGCCGCCCTTGGCGCCGTTGCCGCCATTACCGCCAACGCCGCCGTTGCCTGCGTGGCTGCTGCTAACTATCACGCCGATGAGCGTGAGTGTGCCCCCGTTCAAAATGCCGCCACCGTTACCGCCCGCATTACCCGCAGTGCCTGGACCGCCAGGGTTTCCATCGTTGCCATCGCCGCCCGGAACGCCAGGACCACTTGTGTTCGGACTCGGAGTACCGTCCGAACCGTTTGTCGCTGGATCAGGAGTGCCGTTGCTGCCGTTGGCTACCGGGAGACCATCCGGGGCGCGCCCGTTCGTGATCGTCATGCCGGAGATCGTGGCGGTCTTACCGGAACCAATATTGAAGATGCGGCTGGCGTTATTGCCGTCGACAATCAGCACGTTCGCGCCCGGTCCGACGATCGTCATGTTGTTGAGGATCGCCATTTCGCCGTTGGTCATCGTGATTGTGTATGAACCAGGCGCGGCGAAGAACGCCGGGTTGAAAGTGATCGTGCCGCCATCGCAAACGCCACTGGCGATGGCTTCGCGCAAGCTGCCGTTGCCGGTGTCGTTGGCGTTCGCTACCACCACTGACGCCGAGCATGACGTAATCACCTGTTGGGGACTAAGGGTGCCCGTACTCGTGCTGAAAGTTGTGTCACCGCTATAGACCGCTGTGATCGGATGCGGCGAATTAGACGTGTCCGGATAATTGAAGGTACACGTAGCAGTCGTACCGTTGAACGGCGAGCTGCCGCCTCCGCAAACAATATCGGTGCCGGCGTCTTTGAAAGTCACCGTACCGGTGGGGGTGCCTGAAACTGTACTGACAGTCGCCGTATAGGTAATGGTAGTTAAAGGCGGCGCCGGATTCTGCGACGATACCACTGTCGTCGTCGTCGCCGTCTTACTGACGACTTGTACAACTGTGTTCGACGCCGGGCTCGCGTTGAAGGTCGCGTCCTGATTATAGACCGCGGTGATGTTGTGCGAACCCTCAGTCAGAGCAGTCGTCTGGCAAGTCCAAACGCCGGCGGCCTTCACCACGTCATTGCATATAACAGTCGCGCCGTCCAGGAAATCCACAGTCCCCGTGGGCGGAGTGACTGGAGTCGAGTTTACTGTCGCTACGAACGTCACATTCTGACCCGGCGTGGACGGGTTCGGCGAAGAGGGGTTCAGCGTTGCGGTCGTGTCAGACCTGAGCACGTTCTGCGGATCAGTGCTGAGCGCAACAGGGGCAGCGCTCATGTTGAAGTTCGCGTCGCCGAGGTATTTGCCCGTGATCGGATGGTCGCCGGCAAGCAGCCCTGAAGTCGTGTACGTAGCCACCCCGCTGACCAGGTTTTGTGTCGCAATGACGTTCACACCGTCCTTGAACTCGACCTGGCCCGTTGGCGGCCCGGCAAAGTTCCCGGCCGAAGTGACCGTGGCGGTAAAAGTCACGGACTGGGTAACGTAAGATGGATCCAGGTTCGAAGTAACCGTCATCGTCGTATTCGATGGCGTGGGCGTACCCGAGAGGGTGTTGCTGATGGCGCTAGGATCGAAATTCCCGTCACCATTGTATTGCGCCGTAAAGCTATGCGCGCCCGCCGACAATGAAGTGATGTTACAGTGCGCCACTCCGGCGGTAACCGTGGCAGTCGCGCACAACGTGGTGGCCCCGTCCTTAAAGATAGCCGTTCCGCCTATGGGGGTGGGATTACCCGCCGGGTTCGACGTCACCGTCGCATCCAGAGTTATCGCCTGGCTGGTGTTCCAGGATGCGGGAGCCGGAGTTGAGCCGAGCGAGATCGTGGTGTCGAACAGGTCAACTGGCGTAGTTACCGTATTGGTATTTAGCGGGTTGCCGTCGAATCCGCCCGAGAGCGTCCCGAAATTAGAAATCTGCGGCGTGGCGGGTGGCACCCCGGAGAGGTTCGGCGGATTGTTCACCGTCACGCTGAACGTGATGGTGGTGGACTTGCCGATGGGCAGGCTGAATCCTGAGCCACTGCCGTTGACAGTAACGGTCCCGCCTGGAGGTGGCGGAGGCGCAAACAGCGAACTGATCGCCATGCTGCTCTTCGTCGTTATCCCGGACCAGATATTCGCGTGGTTAAGTCTGATTTCCGCTCGAGGAGTGAGAACCGGCGTCTCAACACTCGGCAGCAGGGACAGGAAGTGCGCTCCTTGGAACTGATTCGCATTCGCATTCGCTGCCTGACCTCGGCTCGGGATGCGCCGTTCGCCGACGGTCAGGTAGCCGTACATGAGGTTGTCGCGATCCTTCTCAAGATACGAATCGTCGAGGCCCAGCTTGTGACCCATCTCATGCATGATCGCGGTAAGCAGATCGACGTGGCCGGCCGGCGCGCTCAACGGATCGGTGTAGCGGCGCGTACCCGTAGCCTCGCCAAACTCTGAATCGCTCTGCGGCGTGGAATCAACGAACCAGCCTTTAGTCTGAGCATCGCGGTCAACAAGAATATGGTTGCCGTCAGCCTCGCCGAGATATGCTCCCGAAAGATCGGCAACGTCGAACTTGAGGTCGCGCAAAGCTGCGAGCTGCTGCGCTGTCAAACCTGTGGCCGACCAGCGCTCAAAGGCAGCGGTGACGGTTAGATCGAGCTGTTGTTGGTTGAGTGAACTAAATACTCCTTCAGGTGAAACCAAATAGTGCGGCGCCGTGTCTTTGCTGAAGGTCGATGCGGCTCGCTCGAAGGAATAGTCATAGAGACTTGCTGCAAGCAACGGCGCGTTCAATGCCGCCATCACGCCACCTTCCATCAGTAGCAGTGGTGTCGGACAGCTTGGACCGCTGTAGCCTGTCTGACCAACCGGCTGTGTTGCCGAACCGGCGTTGCCGGTGTTCTGAGTGGTGATGTAATTCCCAACGGCGACCGAATCAAACGGCCCCGAGAACCCGGAGACACAGAACGTTGTGCCGTTTCCGCGCGAAAAGCGCACGCCTCGGATTGCTTGCCCACCCCCGGTGCGCCAATTGCCGACGACGTTGTTCTTTTCCGCGGCCGTCGACCCACCGACCTTGGCGTTGAGGCTGCCTCCCGAGCCGGTAGTCGTGGCGTTGATTCCATCTCCCTGGTTTCCGTTCGCACCGTTCGTGCCGTCGTCCGGTTCCAAAAGCTGATTGCCCGTGATCGTCGCGCGCATCGTGCCCGTGGTCGCCGAGCCCGGGTTGTTCCCGACGAAGATGCCCTGGCCGTTGACGTGGCGGATGGTATTATTGGTGATAGTCACGTCGAAATTACCCGCGACCGCAGGCATGTCCACTGAAATGCCACCGCAGGTGACGGCGTCGCAGCCCGATTGGGCGACGCCCGCGGTTCCGACCGTGTTACCGCTGACGGTGCCGACCCAGCTACCTGTCGCACCGAAGCCTTTTCTGGCATTAATAACGGTTCGCGATCCCTGGCTTACAGCGGCGGGCGTGTTGGTGAAAGTATTATTGACGATGCTGAACGTCACTGCGCCGCTGGTAGTGCCATTGATGTCGGTGCCGTAGCTGACATTCGAAATTGTATTGCCGTTCCCGGCGCCGCTCTGGCCGAAGGTAATGTTCTGGGTAGTATTACCTTCCGTGTTGGCGTTCAGTGCCCGGCCATAGATTTTACTGAACGTCACGCCCTTGATTACGGACGTGATCGAAGCGCCGGTGTTGCCATTGGTGGCGAGGAGGATTACGTCAGCCGCCGTTGTGTTCATCGGACTCGGCGGCGCCGCCACTGGGCCAGGGTTATTGGTGTTGCCGTAGAATCCGCTAGAGGCAGAGTTAGTGCCGGTGATGTTGATGGTCAGCGTACCGGAATTGTTCTGCACTTCGAGCCCGCGGGCGCCGTTGTCCTTGTAGACGCCGTTGGTGATTGTGGCGGTGCCCTTAAGATTCGCGAACTGCGCGCCATCCTCACCTACCTCGTCGCCGTTGCCGGTCACGGTGAGATTCGTCATCGTCAGATCCGTCACGCCATAGCCATTGATACCGTTCTGCTTCGAGTTGGTCACCGAGAGGTTATCCAAAACGACCGGGGACACCGTGTCGAGATGGATATTTGACTGGCAATTTGCCGCCCGATTCGTTCCGCTGATCGACCCGTTTAGACCATCGCCACAAGCGGCGTTAGGACTTCCCACAGACGTGCCGTTCCCCGTGAAGTTCATGTTCTTGAGCGTAATATTGCTCGCCGTTATGAACTCAGCCCCGCGTGTCGAACAGTTCTGCACCGTGCCGCCGCTGCCGGCAGTCGTGCCGCTGCCCAGAACCGTAAAGCTGCCGGTGGTAGTCGTTAGAGAGATCCCCTTGCTTGCCCCGTTCACGTTAACGCTGATCAAAGAAAACACGCCGCCGGCATTGTTTAGGCTCACGCCCGTTCCGGTTGCGCCTGAGGTGGTGACGGTGACGTCGCTCACCTTTGCCGAGATGCCCACCTGCATGCCGGTCATGGCTGATCCGCTGGTCCCTGTCAAGCCCTGAGTGCCCGCTGGCGGGGCGATAGCCACGCCCTGCACGCGCGTGTTGCTCGCGTTCATCTGTACGCGGCCGTTAATCGTAGGCTTGGTAAAGCCACTTCCAATTGTCGGCCGCGCTATAGTTCCCGAGGGCGGCGTGAAACCCATGAAGGTGTCAAAGTTTGTAGTGCCGCCGCTGTCAGTGGCGTTCTGTCCGATCAGCCATTCGGACAGTGCCTGACTTGCTCCACCCAACAGCGTGACGCCGGCGCCGGGCGCATTAGTAGTGGTATTACCCGAATAGACAAAGATCCGCTGGTTCGCATTCAGGCTCGCAAGTTTGGTTGCCGCCGTCCCGAAATTGTTAAATGGATTAGACAGCCGGCCGTCGCCGGCGGCGCCACCAGGATTGACGAACCAGATGGTGGGACCGATGACGGTGAAACTCACCGTATGGGTAACGCTACATGCGGACGGAGTTGGCCGGCCATTATCGCAAATCGTATAGTTAAAGCTAACGTTGCCAAGGGGAGCAGTTGGCGACGGATCGAAAGTGAAAGCTCCTGTGCTGGCATCGGCGACCACGTCACCCACATTGGCGATGCTGGCCGTGATCGTCCCGGCCACTGGAGCCACACCGTTAACAGTTCCCACGGTAAGTACAGAGGTAAAGCCTGCGTCGCCCGCATCCACATCCGCTGCCCCTACCAGCAGACCGCTCTGTGCTCCACTAGTCCCGGCGCCAATCGAGATCTTCATGTTCGCCTGGACATTACCTTCAGTCCTGTCCGGAACCGTCGGCGCGTCGTTGACCGGGCTAATCGTGAAACCAATTGTGCCGCCGGCGCTCAACGCACCGCCGAGGCCGGTGTTCCCGTTGTCGTTAATATTCAGAGTCAGCGTGTCGCTGCCGTTGTAGTTCAACGTCGGGGTGAAGGTGAGACCGTTAATGGCCGTGTCTATGTTCGCGACGGTGCCGACCACCGAGATGCTGTTAGTGTTGTTCCCCGTTACCGAAACGCCGGCAGTTGAAACGTTGATCGTGCCGTGCAGGACAGACGCCGTGAAAGTAACGTTACTCGCGCCTGAGTCCACATCGGAAACTCGAATCCGGTTTGAGCCCGCGGTATTAAACACGCGCGGCGTGTCCTCATTGAATGTTTGTGCTCCCGGAAGGGCCGGCACGCAGGGAGAGGGAGTAGCCGAGAAACAGGGCGCGTCGTTGACACCCACGACAGTAATGTTGACCGTGCCCACCTGATTCGAGTCGGCCGTCCCGTCGTTGACCTTGAAGGTGAAGCTGTCCGGGCCATTGTAATCAGCGGCCGGCGTGTAGGTCCTGCCCGCCGTCGTACCACCAGGAGGATTCAACGTCCCATGCGCCGGCGGCGTGACGATCGTAAATAATGAGAGCGGAGTGCCGTCGGGATCTTCTCCGGTCATCGTAATGCTCTTGGCGGTGTCTTCGTTCGTCGAGACTGTCTGAGCACCTGACTGATCAAAAGCCACCGGTGTGCTGTTGACAGATCCACTCAGCGTGGTGGATCCACTTAAATTGTCGGTGAAGGTCAGACCCGTGCCATCAAGCGTGCCCGCCGTGTTGTCCAGCGTTGTGCTGTACTTGATCGTGTCGCCCGGATCTGCTTTGGTGTCGCCGTCCACATCGCCGCCCACTGGGAAGGTTGCGGTCATGGTCGCCGTTAACGTTCCGAATGACGGCGGCACGGGCTGCGGCGCCGGCGCAGTTGGTGGAATGACGAATGGTGCTGGTAGTGACGAATTACTGGTGTTTGCTTCTTTGTTCGTCGAAGAAAGAGAGCTCTTCGTGACGGTCGGACTAATGACACCTCTAGGCGCGGCGATGGCGGCGAAAGGAGTTATCAGGATTGTGAACGACAGTAGGCAAGCTACAAAGACTCGTAGATTACCGGCCGCGGGTTCAGGGGATAATTGCTTCACGACTTATTTTAATTCTAGAGCGAGGGCTTCTTAATTGTGCTTTATTTTTATTCGAACAGCGGACGGAAAAGAGCAAAATCCTTTTCGACGAACGCCAAGACTAATACGGAACACCGAATGGCGTCAATCCAAAAAGCTCCGGGAAGGGCCGGTTCGGGTAAAAATCGCGACCTCATCCCAGTTGCGGCTGCGCCGCAGCACAGGGCGGTAAGCCTCCGGCTTACCGTCTCGCCTCTCTATGAAACTCAGGAGGCTCCGCCTCCACCTCATCGAGAGTCTGAGGCATAGCCTCGGGGGGGAAGCGGCCCGGCCGGAAAGCCGGAGGCTTTCCGCTATGTGCTGCGGCATAGCCGCAAAGCCCAGTGACTGCCCACCGCCCACCGCCCACTCCTCACTGGGGACTCGGCGTCGCTTTCGCTCTGGCCTTATCCCTGCGGTCTTTCAACTTCCTGTCTGCTTCCAAATCACGCATCAGCACGTAATTAAGATTACCCCCCTGACCGCCGGCAAAGACCCGAACCTCAACCTCGCTGCACTTGAGAATCTTCAACTGATTATCCATCCCCACATATGCCTCCCATTGATCTGCGGCAGGAAGACTTGTCCCTTCAACAAACTTCGCAACGAACTTATCAACGTGTGAATACTCCGGGCCGTTGTAACCGACCGAAAAACTTGAAACGTGACCGTCCAGAAGCGTGAAGGTAATTTGACTGACACCGGCGAAGTTATCTTTTGATTGATATTTGTCTGGTCGCACGAGGAAGCTGGACACACCAAATTGGCTGGGCGGTTTGGCTAAGCTGGAGCGGATTTCAGCGTCCTCGTTGCTGCCGGGAAATAACGCCAGCACTTGCCCTGGTGTCATTCCGAGCCTGAGACCTTTTATGTCGGGGGCTCCGGCCAGAGTAAGTTGGCAAGTTGGTTTATCCTGTTCGTCCGCGCTATTAGTCTGGGCTGGAGTTGGGCCAAACGTGGAACTGCTGTTCGGGGCCGGCTGTGAACCTGTCGTTTTGTACGCGCTACAAGCGACCGATACGGCGATCAGTAAAGATACTATGGCAAGAAATAATTTCATAAACTGCGGTGACCTCACATGGCCATTGATAACATGAGTCATAGAGTCAGTACCACTCGCGGTAGCGGGTGGGTGATCGCACAGGTGTGATCCACCCGCTACCGCGGGTGGTACTTTTCGTGGATCGTTCTCGTTTCAACCGAAGGAGGCACGAAACCCGAATCAGGACACCACGCCTCGCTTCCAATGAGTTGTTGTGCCATGCACTGCGCTGCTACGCGACTAAGTGTTCCCTCGTCTTAGAGCTAATCCGGCTGCCGCAACCAGCGCGACCACAAACGCCGGGACAGCGGTTATCGCCGGCCACACTACGAGCGCGAAGGCGACTAGTCGCATGTTGCTTGAGCCCACTCTGTACCCATGAACGTTCGCGCTGACCGCCAGGGCAAACGCACCCAGGGCCACGGCCATGGATACGTGCGACGCTGTTATGAGGGGCGAGTTACGCAGCCGAAAGTGCTCGTAACCTATATGAAGCGCGAAAACGATGGCGGAGGCCAGGAAGCCCAATCGATTCCAAATCTCGTGCATCGAATTGGTCGCAGACCAACGGGCGAACGCAGCGAAGGCGACGCCGAAGACAAAGTACGCCGCACCAAAGAGTACGACCATTCGGAACCACCGTTGGCGATCAGATGCAGTCATGCGTGTAGTCGAACGTCAGAGTTGACCGGCGCGGCGTTTAGCGACAACGCTTAACCGCACGATCAAAGTAAAGATCAAACTTCATAGATGCGTTGCGGTGCAATGGAATTTGTTAACCGGCAGTTGTCTCGTTGTTTTGACCCAGGCTGCTCAAGACATGAAGTAATACTCCTGCTGCGATGCAGTACGTGCCCCAGTGACTCAATGGCGTATGCAAGTTTCCCAATCCGGGCTCGTAAAAGAATGCCACGAGGTAGAGAAAGGGGCTCAATAATGTAAGACCAGAACCAACCATCTGTAAGGCTTTGCGCCAAAACTCCAGTCGATAGGTGAAATAAGCTCCGATGCCCAGATTCGTCAAACCAGACAGCAGGATAAAGATGTGCCTGGTACGATACAACAGTCGTATCCCATCCGGGACGCCGACCATGTGATTGTAATACTTGTCCATATACTGCCCGGTTAACAGGAAGACAATCAGGACAAAGATTCCAAAGGTTAGATGGACTTTTCTCAACTTAGATTTTGGAATTCAATCAGTCGGTTATGTCCGAGCTGTCCGGGCGCGGGCGAACAGCCTGAGATACTTCACCTCAATCCCAGTGCCTTGAGATAGCCTTCATTGATGCCGCAATTTCTGAACTTTATCTGCTCAAGATAGGTGGAGAGCGCTTTCTCTACCTTCTCTTTCGGGGGACGATTGTTTCTTACTTCCTCAAAAGTCGTGCGGGGGTGATTCGCGAAAGAAATGATCGCGTCCCACTCCTCCGGCTTCTTTATCGATGCGATACAGGAAGTCGCATCCAGTTTCTTGTAAGGCCAGAAGCACCAACCGATCCCGTTGTGTTCAAGCAAAGTCCTGAAGGAAGCGATCCATTCATCCTTGTTTTCGCCAGACTCGCCCATCCAGATAGGTACGTTGTACTTGTTGCTGAAATCGACATACTCCTGGATGGCCTCTTGCTTCACGTCCATCCAATATTTATGAAAGGTGTAAGCCAACTTCTCGTCAAAGGGCGGCCCGAAGACTTTGAAATTGGTCTCCCACTGTGCCCCTCCGAGAAAGATGATGTGGTTTTTATCCACGCTCCTGATTCCGGCCACGACCTTTCGATAGACCGGTTCAAGTTTTGGATTTAAGTAGGCTTTGTCGAAGAACTGAGGAATCGGCTCGTTAAGCAAATCGTAGCCGAGCACGGTCGGCTCGTCTTTGTAACGCGCGGCAATCTTCTGCCAAATCTTAACCGTTAACTCCTGGCTCTCGGGGCTATCAAAGAGAAACGGATAGCCCCAACTGTCATCGATGTTATCTCCCGTCTGGCCGCCGGGCGCGGCGTGCATGTCGAGGACTACATACAGTCCCTCACGCTTGCACCAGCCGACGACCCGATCCAAAAGCTCATAGCCCACACCTTCGAGCCTTTGGGTCTCGCCTTCTGCCACGACAAGACGATAATTGAATGGGACGCGAATTGAGTTGAAGCCGGCCTGCTTGATGAATTTTATGTCTTCGCCGGTGATGTAGTTGTCGTGATAAGCCTTCCAGAACCGCCTGGCCTCGTCTTCGCCGACGAGTTGATTAACTACAACCTGAATCAGTCGCGGGGAGTTGGCGGCCTTGAACTTAAACATATAGCCTTCCGGCATCAGCCAGTTCCCGAGATTGATTCCTCTTAGTAAGAGGGGGCGCCCGCCCGGCGCAATAAACTCTTTGCCGCGCGTGGTGACGAATTTGGATTGCGCGTGACAGGTGGACCTCGCGCCGAAGAGCAGGAGAAAGGCCGATATGATGACTACTACTATTCTTCTTTTACGACCCACCATAAGCCCACTAATTATCCGTCAATCCACTTCATAATACCGTATTCCCGTGTCCCAGCGCCGGCCTCGGCACGCACGTCCGTGCCGGCGCTGTGAATGATGGCTTCGTTTCCATCTGCGACAGCCTTGACATAGCCGACCAGTCGAGCAATCAGTGCGTCCAGAACATCTTCCTTTTGGTTCCGAACATAATTCTTGGTTTTTGCGAGTTGTTTTGCGGCTTGCACTTCGGTTTCTGCCGTTTGCAGGTAAAACACCCGTCACGGGAGCAAATCCAGTCGTCGTCAGAGGAGTAAATTCACCCGTCACCGAAACAAGAATCAGTCTTACTCCAAAAACAAAACCGCCAGCGCGGGCTCGCTCTCGGCCCATGCTGGCGGATGCTACTGACATCTGACCTCTGACTTCCGACTTCTACTTTTCTAACTGCGCGGCGGAAAGACGCCCTGCATCGCGATGATGAAGGTCACTACCAGGAACGGCTGCATGTTGTTATGCGGAAGGCTGCTGCCGGCAATCGAAAATGCATTGACGGCCATGTTAGTGTTTGAGTTCGGACGGTATGGCTTAGCCCCGCCTTTAGCTCCTCCAATTACAACGGTCGGGCTGGGCGTAACCACGGCCGCCAGGTCGTCCTGATAAGCCGTGACGAAATGGGTGTGTATCGGCATTTCACTGGTGAGCAATGTAATGAAGTCGCTTCCTGATGACTCACCGAGAAAACGTTCTGAGAGCCCTGCTCCCTGACCCTGGCCGATCGGGGTCGAGCCTTGCAAATCCGGCAACGCGAAAGTTGATTTCCCGTCACCGCCATAAAACGTGCCGAGCAAAGAGAAGAGCGCGGTATTCTGCGAGATTGGCAATAATTGTCCGTCGCACAGCGCCCAACCCGTGGGAGCGAAGTTTCCCGCGAACATTCTGATTTCTGCGACAAATGGATTTGACATTTTCTGCCTCCTTATTGGCTCGGGAAAACTCCGAAGAGTGAAATGATGAAAGTGATAACCAGGAACGGCATCATGTTGTCATGCGGCTGGCTGCCGCCGGTTGGCTGGGCCATGTTCGAGTTAAGGTTCACCAACGGATCCAGCGGCTCATTGTATAACGTGCCGGTAGAGGTTTGCGCAAAGAAGCCGTTCTGCGGCTGAGCGTTCTGACCAATCTGATTCGAGGCCAGCAGAGCGTGCGCGTGTATCGGGATCTGATTGGTTGTGAGCGTGACAGACTCCACGCCGACCTGCTCGCCGAGTTGGTAGGTCTGCGAGATCCCCGGTCCTTGGCCCGCGTGCACCGGGCAGCGTCCTTGCAGGTCAGGCAGATTAAAGGTTTCCTGTCCGTCCCCACCGTAAGTAGTTCCGATCAAGTTAAAGAGCGTATCGTTCTCGGAAATCGGCATCGACTGCCCCTGACACATGGCCCAGCCCGCCGGAGCAAAGGTGCCACCAAACATTCTGATCTCACCGACAAAAGGTTCTCCCATGTTCTGCCTCCTCTTAGTTTCTTGACGGGAAAATGCCCTGCAGGGCAATGATGAAATTGAGCACCAGAAGCGGCTGTCGATTTTCATGCGCCTGGCTGCCACCGACATTCGTAACCTCCACAGGTGCAAACGTGGTGTTTGCATCCGTGCGATATGCGTTTATCGGGTCGTTCGCGGGAAAGTTACCCGCGGGTAGGTTCGTGTTTGTGTTGTCGGCCAGGTTACTGGCATTCAAAATATGGTTGTGCGCCGGCATCTCACCCATCTTAAGAGTGTGAAACTCTTCGCCTCCGGATTGTCCCACGGTCGACTTCTGGTCACCTCCCGTATGGATCGGCGCCCGGCCGCGAAAGTCCGGCAACGCAAAGTTCGTCTGCCCATTGCCCCCAAACGTGGTGCCGAGAATCGAGAACAGCGCTTGGTTCTGATTGATGGGCAGGAGTTGGCCGTTGCAGAAGGCCCAACCCTTCGGCGCGAAATTCCAACTGATAATTTTGATCTCAGCCATGAATGGTTGTGACATGATCTTCTACTCCTGAAAAACAGGTTGATGTTGATCCCGGCTAAAGACATCGCCGGGTCGCGTTAAGCGCTGGCGCTATTACGCTGGCAAAGAAACTGGAAAAAAGTTCAGAATTGATGAGCGTCGTTAGTCGACGACACTGATTGATTCCCAACTTATTGACAAGTGAAAAGCTGTTTAAGACTGAAGCGGCGGGGATTCTAATAGCAACTTTCTGGGATTGCAAGCAAAATCTTTTACTAGACAGGGCAAGCAGACTCTCATTCCAAATTAACCAACGTCATTTAAGAGGGGGTTTCATGAATAGCAAATCGGGTTGCAATAACACGTGCGGCTCTGCCGCAGAACGATGAGGCGGGTAGGTGAGCGCACGCTTGTGTCATGGAGTCAGTACCCCCTGCGGTAGCGGGTGGGTCCAACACTCAAATTGGCCATTGATCGACCCACCCGCTACCGCAGGTGATACTGACCTCATCGAGCCTCAATCAATTTCAAAGTCGTCGTTGTTGTTTCCACGAAGGCTTTTTCTTCCTGACTGGCTTTGGTTTCTCAGCCGGTAGGGATGTTCTCGGAATGGTCGCTGGAGTGGGGGTCGGTGCCGGCTGATTGTTCGCCGGCGCAGCGTTAGCCGGCGATGTCGCTGGTGTCGTGGTCGTAGTTTCGGATCGTCTGGTCGCCGGCTTGGGCGCCGGGATCAACGCGTCCGCGTATGAAAGCCGGTTAATGGTTGCCAGATACCCCTGGGCGCCGTTGTCGTCGGGCCCGGTGGGTACCAGAAACAGTAGGAATCTTCCCAACGAGGGGTGACTAATGGTGTAAGTATTCTGGGTCAACGCCTGGCTGCCGCCGCGGAACAGCAGAGCGAAGCATTCGCCTCCCTTGGGCGCCGTCATATCACTAACCTTCAACAAGGTCACCTCGACCACAGTGAAACCGTTACTAAGTTGGAAAACGGAATTTAGATAAGAGACGAATGCTGCCTTGGTATAGGAGGCGAGAGGATCGTTATTCTGAATGCCCGGAGTGTTGCCTTCGTTCGGGTTGCCATCCCGAGATTTCCAACTCTGGCTCAGAACACTCTTCAGCGGGACCGCTGCAAATAATGCCGCCAGCATTCCCGCTTTCAAAAACTTTCTTCGTGAACTGGACATCCGTAGCCCCCTCGTAATGCCCCGCGGGAGGGGGGCCACTCAATCGAATTCGAGTTCGCAGTCTATGATCTTTCGCGCAAACATTCAATGCGTAAGATTTAAAGCCCAGGGCGAGGGTCACTCGTTTGGACGCCATTGCATCAGATAGTTATAACCATCTTCCTCAATCTTCGAGAAGCCCAGGCGCTGGAATAAAGTTCGTGAAGGATTAAACTGCTCAACCCAAATACTGACGGGTTTGCCGCTTTGTTCTGCTTCCGTCAGAAGATCGCGGATTAGCAAGGTTCCAATCCCCGCGTTGCGATGCTGCGGCATTACGGTGATATCCAGAACCCTCATCTCGTTCGTGTCTCTCAAAACGTAGAGGCGGCCGACGCGCTCGGTGTTATTGAAAATAATCTGATAGCTGGCTTCGGGAAACTGCGTTCGATAGTGTGTATGCTGCGCCTCAAACTGGAATTTCAGAAATGCTTCACGCTGTTCGTCGCTCCAGGGGACCAGCGATAATTCCATGGCGCGAGTGCTGGCATACACTTCGAGCAGGAAAGCTTCGTCTTCGGCAGTGACCTCACGCAGTGTAATTGACATACGCTGGCGTCAATTCTTTTTGATCAGGCGATTGAAGACCGCCTCGTAATAAGTTCCTTCGTCGTCCCGGCCAATGGGAACGATGAAGAGGCTGAAGTTTCCCATGGCGTCGTGATCGAAAGTTCGCTGGCCCTGTTCAATAAGAATCTCGTTCGCGGTTCGAAACACCAGCGAGAATCGTTCCTGCCTCGGGGACATCATTCGCTCCGAAATTTCCGTCAACTCAGCTTCGACCGTTTCCGTCTCAGTGAGACGAATTGTAAATTTCGTGTTCAGATGCTTGAGGAACTCCTCATGCTGTAAGTCTGTCGCCATAATTACACCGTCCTCGAAACAACAAAGTGAATGAATTCCAAGATCAATTTATACTGGTTCGAAAATCATCTCAAAATACATTGACTGGTCGGCCACCCGAGAAAAACCCAGACGTTCGTACAGGCGCTGCGCCGGATTCCCTTTTGTGACGTGCAAACGAACTGGTTTCCTTGCCATGCGGGCTTCATTTAAGAGCTCGCGGATCAAGTTCGTGCCGATGCCGGCGTTCCGGTGTTCTGGTGACAAGGCAATATCAATCAGGGTGAACTCACGATTATTTCTATCAACCAACATTCTGCCTATTGGTTGGCCGTGAAGCAGGATGATGGCGCTTTCGGATTCAGGATACGAATCGTCATACTGTTGGCGCTGCGCGTTGAACTGCATGGTCATCAGGAATTCCTTTTGACTCTCGGGGAGGTCCAGGAAGCTGAACTCCGGCCGCGTGCTGGCAAAGAGCTGCGCGAGAAAAGCTTCATCATCCGGTCCCGCCGGGCGCGTAGTGATTGATTGGCCCGATTCTGGCCTTGAAGTTTCCGCATTGCTCATGCTGAGACGATTTGTTATTAGATCATTATTTGAGTCGTTATGCCACCACAGCATTCGGCATTCGTAAACAGCCGGATCCTTTTTTTGAGCGCCTTCAGAACCCACACGAAGATCATGATTAACTTTCCCGACGGCACTGAATCCGAATCTTCTCAAAAGGCCGACGAGTTATTCAAGGACGCAACGCCGTTCCCTGATCTACGCACAGCCGGCCGTGAACTCGCTACCAGGCTCGAGGCCTACCGGCAGCGCGATGGGTTAATCGTAATCGCCATCGTCCTGGGTGGCGTGCCCGTAGCGCATGAAGTCGCTAACCATCTGGGCGCGCCGCTCGAGGTGCTGATCATTCGGCGGCTGCTGGCGCCCCAGGGTTCGGGGTCGCAGATCTGCGCAGTTAACGTGGCCGGTTCCCTGGTTATCGACGATGATCTTGCACGGCGCTCGATTGTCCCGTCTACTCCGTTCGACTACTTCATGGCGGACGCGCTCGCCGAGTTAGCCCGCCGCGAGCAGATCTGCCGGCGCGGGCGTCCTCCGATTAGCCTCGCGGGTAAGACCGTTATCCTCGTTGACTGCGGAATTCGCACCGGCTCGACGATGCAGGCGGCGATTGAGTCATTGCCGAGGGGAGGCCCAGCGCGGATCGTCGCCGCAGCGCCGGTGGCTTCAGTTGGAGGCTACGCGGCGACCGTTAACATGGCCGACGAACTAATATGCCTCGCGCAGCCACGGCCGTTCGGCCACGTTGGCCTCTGGTATAAAGACTTTAGCCGGCCTGGAGATGAGGGTGTCGGTGAATTAGTTAGCGCCTCAGCCTGAGCGGATTATGGAGGAAGAAAAACCATTTTCCATTTCTCATTTGACAGTTGTCATTCGCCATTGATAAATGCACGAGACGTCTTTGGCGCTTAAAGTAATTCGCAGCCATCACGTCCGCGAATAGATCCGGGCATCTTTCACTGTCAATGGCAAATGACAACTGTCAAATGAGAAATGGAAAATGATCAATCCGTCGCCTCGGACACTACGTCGACTTCATCATGCAGTGTAGTCAGCCGTCTGATCTCAAAACGTCGCGAACCAGAAGGAATAGTCACCTCGACTTCATCGCCTTCTTCTTTGCCCATCAGGCTGCGGCCGATCGGAGAAACCGTTGAGATCAAACCAGCCGCGGGGTCGGTCTCTTCGGGCGTGACCAGACGATAGGTGACTTCTTCGTTGCGTTCGGCATCGTAGAGCACGAGCGTCGAGCCATAGGACGCCTTGTCGCGCGGAAGTTTGGAAAGGTCGATCGAGCCTACCTCGCTCATGCGCTGGCGCAGCTCCCGAATCCGCGCCTTGACCATCGTTTGCCGTTGCAACGCGGTTTGATATTCAGAGTTCTCGCGCAGATCGCCAAACTCGCGCGCGCGTTTGATCTCTTTCGGCAGAGAAACGAACAGCTCGCTTTCCAGCTCGTCCAACTGGGCCTGAAGTTTCTTTTTGATATCAGCGCTCATGTTTCAGGCCTTGCCTTTATCGTTCAGAGCTTCTTCGATCGCCTGCCGCATCAACTGCGGAGTCGAATACGGGTTGAAGCCCTGAAAATGTTTCACGATCCGGCCGTCGCGCGAGATGACGAAGCTTTGCGGAATGACAGACTGCGCGTGAACCATTTGCACCAGCGGTCCTGCCAACGTGCCGTCGTCCCAAATTATTTTGTACGAGACGTTCTGTGAGCGAACATATTCTTTGACGTGCGTCGGATCGTTGCGTTCGTTGTACGAGGTCGCCAGTCCCAGCACCACCAACCCGCGTGACCTGTATTCGTTGTCAAACTTCACCAACTCCGGCATCTCCAGCCGGCACGGTCCGCACCACGTGGCCCAGATATTGACGATCATGACCTTGTCCGCGAAATCCGCGAGCTTCAACGATTCGCCGTCCAGAGTCTGCAGCTTCGTATCGCGCAGGTCCTGAGGCAAGCTTACGAACGCAGGCGGAGGATTATTCGCGTCAGCGGGTGCGTTCGCGGCTCGATTAGCGGGATTACTGTTGGTCGCCACTTTCTTTGATTCCCATTTCGACCAACCGTAAGCAATGATCAATCCGAGCACGATCAGGCTGATCAGCACTCGGCCGGGCGTCCAGAAAGATTCCTTAACCTCGGTTTTCTCAGTGGCAGAGACCTCGGATTCTTTGGCGGAAGAATTATCTGATAAAGCCATTCAGTACCTGCTTCCTTAATTACCGGCCGCGGTTATCACCCGAAAAGTAGCAATGCGGGCCAGGTCATCGCCAATAATCGCATACTCACCCGGTATCAGCGAAGTGCGTGGGCGTACTTCCATGAAAACCAGATCACCTTCCTTCACCAGCCCGCGCACCGTTGGTTTGATGATTTCTTCCGACGAGATGGCAAACCCGCTCAGTCCTCGCTGGGCAATCGCCGTGACGCGGCGCGCGCCTTTGTGCGGCGTGAGCCAAACCAGAAAAGGCGGATGCGCGCCGGGCCGCTGATAAGTGAAAAGAAAGACCCTGGGCGTCGATGTTCTGAAGACAGTCGCGGCATGTTCGCCCTTCAACTCGATATAACTGACCTGCGTACTCTTCGCGGTTGTCTCTGGCCTGAGTGGCGTCCGGCCCAACTCGAAGGGTAATGGCACCAGTTTGTTTTGATCATCCAGAGTGTAGATCAAACTGCGATCGGTTGGCGGGGACGGCAGGAATTCCTGGGCCTTTCCGTTTCGCGTGAAAACGAGGAGGGAAGCAAGGACAGCAACGAGGGCCAGATGTATCTTGATTTTGCGCAAACTATTTTCGGAGCATCCGACCATCGCGGCTTCGCCGCAGCACACTGCGGAAAGGCAGAGCCTTTCCGGACCGATTCCTACTAACAAGGCTTGAGGCTACGCCTCAAGCTGCTGAGGCGTAGCCTCAGAAAAATCACAATCAGCGTTGCCGGTAAGCCGGAGGCTTACCGCAGTGTGCTGCGGCAGAGCCGCAACCTGGATCGGTTTCGCAACTGCCCATTAAGGACGAGCGGCCGGCGGCGGTTTCTTGTAGATCAGGAGATAGAGTTGGTTCGCCATTCCCGCATTCACGGGCCGAAGAATCTCGTATTGCGCGACCGCCGCCTTCTTGTTGCCAGACATCAGATAATCGACACCCAGGTTGAAATGGGCGCCGGCATAATCCGGTTTGAGTTTGATCGCTTGCTGGTGTGACTCGATCGCCTCTTTCCACTTTCCCAGACTGCCGTAAGCGAACCCCAAGTTGTTGTGCGCCGCCGGCCAGTCGGGCTTCAATTGGATCGTCTGCTTGAAAGCCGCGAGCGCCTCGTTCATCTGTTTCAACCACCTATAGGTGATACCGATATTGAAATGACCTTCGGGCAGATCCGGCTTTAGCTGGATTGCCTTTTTGAGAGGATCGACGGCCGCTGCGTAGCTGCCGGTATTGTTGTAGGCCCAACCGAGATTGCTGTACGCCTCGGCGTAATCCGGCTTGAGTTGGATGGCCCGCTTGAAAGCCTCGATCGCTTCCGGCCAGCGTTTGGTTTTACCCAGCGCATAACCCATGTTGTTATTTGCTTCGGCGTCATCGGGCTTGAGACGAATCACCTGCTTGTACGCTTCGACCGCTTCGGGATACTTACCCAGCTTGTCATATGTCCAGGAAAGATCGCCATAAGCGTCGACCGAGTTCGGCTGATAACGAACCGCCTGCTTGTACTCCTCGACTGCTTCCGCGTATTTATCGAGCCGCCGATACGCATCGCCCAGATTGTTGTGGGCTTCGGCGTACTCTGGTTTAAGGTTAACGGCTTGCTGATAAGCCGCTACCGCTTCTTCATATCCGTTTGCGTTGTACGCAGCTACGCCTTGATCGTAGTAGGCCAGACTGAGTGCAGCCCGCGCCTCGTTGTCCCTGGGATCGAGGTTGAGGGCTTTTTTCAAAGCCTCGACCGCTTCCGCCGATCGGTCGAGCTTGAGGTAGGCATTGCCAAGCGCAGTATACGAAGCGGCCCAATCGGGCTTTTGGAGAATTGCCTGCTTCTCCGCGGTTGCGGCGTCGTCGTATCGGCCTAAGTTGAAATACGCTTCGCCCAGGTTTAGGTATGCCTCAGGATAATTTGGCTGGAGCCGGATCGCCTGCTGATACGCGTCGACCGCCTTTTGATACTGACCGGCGTCGAAAAAATCATCGCCTTGATTGTTATAGTCTTCGGCGCCCAGGGCGCGCCTTGCCGGGCCGCCCAAAGGTTTTGAAGAATTCCCGGCGCGCTTGATATCTCCGGAAGTGTTCCTCTCCGGTCTGTCACCGGCGGTGGTTTGTCTTTGTGGATTGCTAGGATGCGCCGAACGGGTGACCGTCTTCTTTTCCAGGTGTTTGGGTGCGTGGATTCGATTCTGTGGTCTGCTAAAGATGCCCTTGCCGAATTTCGCCTCGACATCGGCGCTCGCCAGTAAGACATTCGCGCCGCCGCTAATGTCCTGTGCGAACGAAGCGCCGGCGTGGACAACACCGGACATAGACAGCACCAGCGTAGAAACAATCACGCGTGAACAAAGCGAACTGCTAATCATGTTCTTTCAACTCCGAGACATCGACAGGTTGCGTGCAGTTGCACGCTGAATTGGCTCTGGCTGAGTTTACTGTGATGGTGTGATTGACGACAAGGTTGTGGGCAGCTCCGTGACAAGAAACCGAGTACCGAGTCTGTCCGGGCTCCCCGAAGAAAGCGGCTTGCCGCTCCCCAGTGCGGTAAGGCTTGCCTTACCGTCCAGCCGATGAATATTAATTAGGAGGCTCCGCCTCCGCCTCTCCACTTGATTTCCTTAATATCCACCATCAACGGCTCATCTTCCAACGGCGCTCTATTCCAGATGCGAGCGCTCGAGTACCGGTAGTCATCCGCCTGCTCAACCAGTCCCAACCTGACAGGATTCCGATGGGTATAGTGAACGCGCTGCATAAACATACTCTCACTGGTCAGTAAGCGAACGTTCGGATGATGATCCCAGAGTGAGTACTGGTGATCACGACGGTAGCTTGAATGTCTCAGCTTCTCCAGTGACTTATCGTGACCTTCGTGCTTAAGGAAATCGATTATCCGCCGACTAACCAGTCCGTTAATGAAACGAAGAACAACAGCCGCTTTCTTCTCACCATCGCTGATCATGTGCAAATGGTCAGGCATGATTACATAAGCCAAGATCAAAAACCCACCCGATATTCTGGCTTCGCTCAATGCGGCGCATGCCACAGCCTTCAAACTGTCAATACGGAATACGGGCAGTCGATCTTTCGTTACGGAGGTAAGGTAATAAGCTGGGGAGTTGGGGGAAATGTAATTCATTTTGGGATTAGTGAGGCGTAGCCTCGCCGAAAGATTAGGGAGGTCTTTACGGTAAGGCAAGCCTTACCGCACTGGGGAGCGGCAAGCCGCTTTTATGAGTGGAGTTATCGATTATGTAATGGATTTGGGATGCGCCCTGAAAAGCGATGGCGCAAAAAGTCGCAAGAGTCCGATACCCAATTCTTCACAAAATATCCTGGGCCCTGAGCGTGATGATGGTCGCAATCACCAGAGAAAAGAACATCAAGATCAGCACGAACGGATCCAGGATGATGTTGCCCCAGGGATGCAGGAAGTTGACGTAGTTGCTCAAATCCTCCGGAATCTTTTCGGCGCCGTGGACTTCCGGAGCGGGCTTCAGCTTTGGCGCCATGGGTTGGTCAGCCTGCTGGCCACTTTGCAAGTCCTTAATGTAATCCTTCATCTTCCGCTCGTATTCCTTCGAATCCGCTTCGGCGTCTTTCTTGTACTTCGACACATCATCGCGGGCCGAGGCAATGTGCTCGTCGTTTATGTCTTCGTAATGCTTGTAAAGGCCGCGCCCTTTGTTGTCGCCATCCGGAAACGAACCTTCTTCATCCAGAGTGTCGAGCCAGGACCAGCGCTTCAGTCCATCGAAGGCCCAGGTTGCCGGCATCAAGGTGCCGATGACCTTCGCGGTGTTTTGCGGCACGCCCACCAGACCTGAAAACAGAATTTGGGGAATCAGGATCAGCGGCACCAGACTAGTAGCCATCTCGGACGTCTTAACCATCGCCGATACCAACAGTCCGAGGGCAAGGCCGACCATCGCCGTCAACAGCACTATGATCAATTGAGGAATTGCCCACCCCGGCAGATTCATCAGGCCGGAATAATGCAGAAATTTCAACGAGCCGAACAACAGCAGACACTGGAACGAAACGATCAAAGCCAGCACAAAAAGCTTCGAACTCACATAAGGTAATAGCCGGAGATTGACCATGCGCTCGCGCGCGTAGACGGCGCGTTCACGAATGATCTCGCGCGAGGCCACCGAGGTGCCGAACCAGATCGCAACCAGCGCCAACATGAAAAAAGGAAAGTCACGCGGACTCTTTGAGCCGACCACCAGGTAAGTCATGAACGCGATGATCGGCGCCTGGCCAAACAGAATCAGCAGATTGAATTTGTCCCGGCTGAGGACTTCCAGATAACGGCGCGTCAGCGTGCCCCATTGGCGCACGGCATCAACCGGCGAGGCCCGGCGCTTGGGCGGCGCCGCCGCCGGTTTATCACGCGGCAGCAGGCTGAGCGGCTCGACCACATTGTGGCGGTATTGCTCGGTGCCCTGAAATTTGCGCTTCCAGTCTTCCGCAACCTGTTCAGCGATTTGTTCGCGTTGTAATTTTCGGGCCTGCTTCTGTGATTTGGTGGCGGTGGCGGGAAGCGGAGGCAGCGCCGCGGTCTGCTGATCGACCGGCCCTTCGAGTTTGTCATAGAGGTCTTTGAAGCTCTCGGCTTTCACGTGAGCCAGCGCTTCCTGGGGCGCGCCATAGAAGACCAGCTTGCCGCGCATGAGCACGACAATCTTGTCGAACAGTTTCACGTTCTCCATCGCGTGCGTCGTGAGCACGACCGTGCGGCCGCTTTCCGCAATCTGGCGGAAGAGCTTCATGATCTTCTCTTCGGTGGCCGGATCGAGGCCGGACGTGGGCTCGTCAAGAAAGATCACCGAAGGCTTGGTGATCAACTCGACGGCGATCGAGACGCGTTTGCGCTGGCCGCCGGAGAGTTGTCCCACCGGCACGTCGCGGCGTTCCGAGAGACCCGTGACGTCCATCACCTCATTCACGATCTGATCGATCTCCCGCGTCGACACGTCGCGCGAAAGACGCAGCCGCGCGACATAGTAGAGCGTGCGATACACGGTCAGCTCGCGATGGATAATGTCGTCCTGCGGCACGTACCCGATCGATTGTTTGAGAGAGTCGAGATGCCGGTACAGATCCAGATTGTTGATGAGCACGTAACCGCTGGTCGCCGGACGCATGCCGTTAAGCGAGTCCATCAGTGTCGATTTGCCGGCGCCGGACGGACCCAGCAAGCCGACAAATTCGTTCGGCTGAATCGTGAGGCCAACGTCGTCGAGCAACTTGATCGTGCCGCCGCCCGATCGATTAGTCACGACCTTCGCGATGTTGATGCAGTCGATGCGCGTTTTTGATCGCGTGTCGAAAACCGCGACGCCCTGGTGCGCATCGGCCTGCAACACAAACGGTCCGATCTGAATAACGTCGGAAAGCTGCACCGGGCGACGCCCGCTGATCCGTTCGCCATTGACGTATACCCCATTCGTCGATCCCGCATCTTCAACGGTCACGCTGCCGTTCGTCCGGGCAAAGCGCGCGTGATGATTCGAAATCTGAAGACCGTCGAGCCGGAGATCGTTGTCCGGCGCGCGGCCAACCGAGAGCTGCGGCCGCGTGTCGAACGAGAGCCGCGCCAGTAATTGTGGCTGCGAGGATCCCGGCGGAGTCGTCGATTGAAGCGAGCTCGATCCGGTAGAGACAATGGTTTGCCGGCTCGCAATGGCGGCGATCTGACCAAACGCAGCCGGAATTGCCTGCTGGCTCGGAGTCGGCAGCCCCTGCGAGCCACGCGCGGATGCCGGATGAGCAGGATCGATCAGGCGCAACAGCGGTCCGCCCGCCCCCAGTTGAATTTCATCTCCGTCAAACAGCGCGACAGTTTCAGTGATGCGCTTGCCTTCAACCAGCGTGCCGTTGAAGCTCTTCAGATCGCTGATGAAAAACTGTTCGCCGGTTTTCTTGATCTCGGCATGACGGCGAGAAACCACTGCCGCGGCAGCGTCGATCACAACTTCGCCTTCTGGGTCGCGGCCCAACCGCGTGACTTCCCGGTTCAGCTCAATCCGCCTGGCCTGCTTCGTGTCCGGATCGATCAGGTCGAGATGCGCTGGTTCAACTCTGACCGGCGCCGGCGCTCGTGGAGTTGGTGGAGCAGGTGGCGAAGGCGGCGGCGCTTTTTGAGCGCTCGAGGCGGCCGGCGGCGGAGGCTGAGACGGAGGCGCGACTTCTCTTACGTTCCCGCTTGATTCGCGAAAAGTCTCCATGTGGCCAAGGTCGGATCCCTTTGGTTCAGCTTGTGCGGCCGGCGACTGTTCAATACTGACGACGCGCAGAATTGGTCCACCGACGCCAAGCTGAACGTGAGAGCCAACCCGGACTTCCACGGGTTCGGTAATCGTCTGGCCGTTCACAAAGGTGCCGAAGCGAGATTTGGCATCGCTCACCAGATAGCGTCCGCCGCTGAGACGAAACTCAGCGTGCTTGCGCGACACCATCGGCCACTGTTCCTGGGAAAAGAAGTAATGACACACGGCCGGATCGCGCCCGACCAGGACGACCTCGCCGGTGAACGTATGTTCGCCGTGCAATTGACCGTTACGATCCTCTGCTAGAATGATCTTCATTTATTTTTAATGGTGATAAGAAAGGGCCATTTTCCAATTGTCATTTGACATTGATCATTTGCCATTGGTGGATTCTTGTTCGTGCCCGCTCGTGTGATTTCGTGGATCGTTCTTCATCTCTCAGCCAGGCACGCAATCCACGAAATCACACGAACTAACACGAAATAAGAACCTGCGAATAATAAGTGTCAAGTGACAATTTGGTAAATGGATCCTGCTACTTCTTTCCGAACCGAAACGACTCGAGCATCATCGGTAGTTCGCCCTTGACGCCCACGTCGTCGACACTTCTTAGCTCAGAAGCGAGCGACGTAGCCAGCATCAACAGCGTGACCCCATCCTTGCCGCCGTCCTGCGGCGGCAGGAAGATCACGCGGCCCCATAACTTGAGATCGCCTTTCGCAGTGTTGGCCGACTCGCCTTCGAAGCGAAACTCATATCCATCGTAGACGCCTACCTTGGTTTCACCTTCCGAGACCTTTCGGTAACCGGGAAACTTGCTCTTGAACTGGTCGCTAAGGTTCTCTGCCAGAGTGTGAAACAAAGCGCGATTCTCAGACACCGGTGCGGCCGATGAATTCCAGGCCACGGCGAAATTCTCCTGAGTAAAGTCGGGCGGCAGACGGCGTTCGACCTGCGCAAAGTTTCTGGCGCCCGGTACTCCCGCGGTTGGATCCTTTGACCATCGGTTCGGATAGTAAAACGAAAAGTCGACAAAGTGTTCCGCGAGTTTACCGTCGAGATTCTCTTTCGAATTCACAAATTCGACGGCATCATCCGGAGGAGAATACGGCGGCGGCTCAGGCGCCGTCGGTTTGTCCGTCTTGACGATGTCGTTGGGAGTGGCTTGAATGTTCGGGGTTGGCGCGCTGGTCGGCGGTGGGGGAGTGTCGACCACGACAACTCTGCGCGCCAGCATCGGCCGGACCACAAAAAAGTACGCCGCGCCCAGGACGCCGCCACCAACCACCAAAAGCACCACGAGTATTCCCAGAACCAGGGGCAGCTTTGATTTCTTTTTCGCTAGCGGCGCTGCCGATGGCGGCTGCGGAGGTTGGGCAACCTGCGGCAGTGGAGCCGAGGCCGTGATTGGACCAGAACCCATTAATCTTTGAGTCGGCTGTGGCGGCGGTATCGGAGGCGGCGCAGGTGGCGGCGGTATCACAGGCTGCGCAGGTGGCGGCGGCGGCGGCGGCGCGGAAGCCTGCGGCGGGGCCTGTGAAACTTGACCAGAATCGGGCAGCGGCCCGGACGGCGGTTGGAGTGTTGGCTGCATCATCGGCGACGCCGGCGGCTTAATATCCTGAGTATCGCGCGGCCCTACTCCGCTGGTTCCCTCCGGGTGAGAGACCGATGTCTTAAACGGATCGAACTCCTCTGCGACCTTTCCCTCCGAACGCGACACTACCGTCTTGAACGGATCGAACCCGCTCGCGGCCTCCGGCACTGACTGGCGTGATATCTCCTTAGTCGGAATGTCCGGATCAAGGTCCGTAGAGTCAAGGCGAATTGTCTCCGGGCCCATGTCGACGCCTTCCAAAACTCCGCCATCATGAGTGCAGAACTTCTGCGTGTCGGTCGTAAATGTGCGATTACACTTCGGGCAACGTTTCATCTGAGTTTTCTCGATTAGAATTGACGCCTAAAGCTTGGCGCGCGCCGCGGCGATCTTGTTTGGCAATTCAGAATTGCCTGGGTCGAGTTGCAATGCTCGTTCATAGGCGCGCACGGCGTCCCGCGGGCGACCGGCATTCAGATAGCCATCGCCAACCCCGCCAAAGCCAAACAACCCGGCGAGCTGTCTGCGATCTGTGTCAGATGCGAGCGGCACCGCCTCTTCGTAAGTTCGGAAGGCGTCATCATAACGCGCGAGCCCCAAATACGATCGTCCCAGAATATTGCGGGCCGGAAAGAATTTGGGATTCACTTCGATGGCCGTCCTGAGGACGGTTTCGGCTTCCGCATATTTCCGGTTGACTGAGAGCAGCCGGCCCATCAGAAAAAGGGCGCCCGGATTTCGTGGATCCAACTGCAAGGCGCGGCGCAGCACCGGATCAGAATCATTCCAACGCGTCTCTATTTGCATTGCGTCGGCAATGAGGACGAGTGTCGGCGCGTCCTTCGCTCGATCAATTGCTGATTGATACAGCGGGTCGGCTTCACTGTTGCGATTCATCTGGCGCAGCACGCGGGCCAGGTGAACTTGCGCGACCACGAAATTTGGATCCAGCTCCATCGCATGGCGAAAGGCCGACTCGGTATCATTATTAAAGATGCCCCGAACGACCATCGCGACGCCAAGCCGATCAAAGCCGACTGCGTTGGTCGGCTGAAGCCGGGTGGCCCGTCGGGCAAAAGATTCAGCGTCCGCAAACCGCGTCGCGTTTGAGGCGCCAGTCCCCGGCTGAACCAGAACAAAGCTGAGGGCGATCAATATTTCCGGATTGTTCGGTGCGATTTCGACCGCCTGGCGATAGATTTTTTCGGCATCTTCCCAGCGTTGCTGATCGGTAAACACGTTGCCCAGTCCGTAATGCGCGCGCGAATCGCGCGGCTTCAATTTGAGGGCAGCGCGATAGGAAGCTTCGGCGGTGGCAAATTTTCGTGCGTCACGCTCATCATTGCCGTTCGCAAGCGCCTCTTCAAACTTTTCTTCGATCTCTGCGGGATTAGGTCGCGTCGGTCTTGCCACAGGTCTTGATGGATTGGCGCCGCGTTTCGCTTCCGGATTCTTAGGCCGAAAAATCCCTGCCCCGCCAGTCAGGTCGCCACCGGTTTCCTGCGCGCTGGCCGCTGCGCACATCAAGATTGAGCAAGAAAGCAGAATCGGAAACCAGCCAATCAACCTTAATTGTTTTCGAGCGTTGTGAAACATTTAGATCCTCCGTCTTTCTCGCGGAACGATGCCGTAGACTTACTATGCTCGAACGAAGCTTAGTGAACAACCTTGCGACTGCGTCTGATTTTGAGGAAACCTGACTGTAAAAAGCAAGTCACTTAAGGCGGGTCGCCCTCGAACGTGATGTTTCAGAGCTAAGAGGCGGACTTTATCAAGCGAAATCCCAGCACCGGACTTTTGTAGTTCGGAGCTACCCAATCGCGCATGGTGGCGCTGACTTTGATTGCCGGATCTGACGGACTGCCATAGAAGCCTCCGCGCACCACGATCCAATCCTTATTCTGCTCCGGAAGTTTTAGCGGACTGCCTGGATAAAGCGAGGCCTTCGAGGAAGTCCATTCCCAGACATTTCCGATCAGATCCTGAACTCCCCAGGCGTTACCGCCCTGCGAATAAGTTCCCACCGGCTGCTCTTTGCGCACGCCGGCCTCTTTCGTCGCCGCGCGGCCGGGCGTCCACGCGTTGCCCCATGGATAAAGGTTGTCTTTATCTCCGTTGCGGGCCGCGTATTCCCATTCTGCTTCAGTAGGCAAATGATAAGTCACGCCGTCGCGTTTTGAACGCCACGCAGCAAAGGTGACCGCGTCGTCGTAAGTCACGTTCGACACGGGCAGCAGTTCCTGACCGGCTGGCGCCTTCACGCTTCCCCAATGCTCGGGTGGCGCGTGATTAGTTTCGTTGACGAATTGCCCGTACTCAGAATTTGTCACTTCAGTCTTGTCCATCGAGAACGCGTTGATAGTCACCTGGTGCGCCGGCCCTTCAGTGGGCGCCGAATCGTTTCGCCCCAATTGAAATACGCCACCGGGAATCGGCACGAGCTCAGCTTTGACGAACTCCGGTCCAGTGGGATTGTTCGGCTTAACCGGTCCGGCAGGCGTGGCCTTCGGTCGCAGGACGAAATAGCCGCCGACCACGGCGCCAATCAGAAGCACCGCGCTTAATCCCAGAATGAGCGGCAGCAAAGACTTCTGCTTCGGAATGAGACTGACATCGACACGAGGAAACGACTGGCCGGCGCCGGGCAAAATATTATCGCCCGTGGCCATCGCGGCGTGCTGCACCTGGGTGGCTTCGGGATCGACCCCCGCGGTCGCGCCCTTCGGCGACATGGTTGATGCGAGCTGGTTGAGTTTTTCTTCGAGTACCTTGGTTTGCTTGGCCACCAACTCTTCAAGATGCCGCCGCTCTTTGTCGCGATCTTCTTCGTCGGCTTTTCTTTTCTGCTGTTCTTGTTCGTCGATTTTGCGTCTGGCTTCGGCCTCGCGCGCCAGTTCCCTTTGGGCGAACAACGTCTTGTGATCTTCTTCGCGCAGGGATGAAGCACTGATGGTCCCGGCCAAAGGATCAAATGCCGTCGCCGATCCCTTTACGGAAACAGTCGAGTGGTCCTCTGGCGGAGCAGTAACGATCGTTTTCGAAGGATCGATCTCCGACGTTTCCCCGGTGCGCTTCAAAGTCGCGCTGGCCGTCTCCATCGCCGCACGCAGTTCGGCGATAAACTCATCCGCCGACTCCGTCCGATACTTCGGCTCTTTCTCCAAAGCATGACGGATGACAGCTTCAATCTGGGGCGGCGCGTCGATGCCTTTCGATGCCAGCGAGGGAACCTCGTTCGTCAAATGCTTTTTCATGATCGCCGGAATCGAACTACCTTTGAAAGGCACCTCGCCGCAAAGCATTTGAAACAGCATCACGCCGAGACTGTAGATATCGGCGCGCGCGTCCGGCGGATCGTCCGACCACTGCTCCGGCGCCATGTAAAACGGCGAGCCCATCAGTCCGGTCGTTTGGGCCGCGATGAACGAACCGAGTAATTCGCCGGATTTGATCTTGGCTAATCCGAAGTCGAGGAGCTTGGCGCCTTCACTGACGGGCACGCCCTCCTGGATCATCACATTCAGCGGCTTGAGATCGCGGTGGACGATTTTCTGGCGGTGAGCGGCGGCGATGCCGGCACAGATGGGTTGGATCAACTCGAACGCGCGCATCGGCGGCATGGCGCCTTCATCGGCCATGATGTCCTGCAGCGATCGCCCCTGCACGAACTCCATCACCAGGAAAGGCATCGTGCCGCGCACCACGCCAAAGTCAGTGACGGCGATAATGTTTTGATGGCGAATCGCGGCCGCCGCAAGCGCTTCCTGCCGAAAGCGAGTTACCAGATTAGGATCGTTGCCGACCAGATCGGGCAGAATGATCTTGATGGCGTGCTGAGTTTTGAGAAAGATGTGCCGCGCTTTGTACACGACCCCCATCCCGCCCTGGCCCAGACGCTTCTCGAGCTGATAGCGTCCGTCGAGGATCGGCTCTCCCTGGATCGACAAGGTTGTCTCAACACCGTCATCCGGACAGTGATTGACCTCGTCGGGGAAACAACAGCGACAGGTTGGGCACTCTTTCATTCGTTGGTTTCGACTGCTAGTTCGACTCCGGCCGGGTTAAGGAGACTCTGCGAAAAGGATTTTAGCGGGTGAGAGGCGGGCAAGCAAGCAGGGATTACTTGGACTGGGCGTCTTCGATGACTTGCATTTCGAAGTCCTTCACCTGCTCGCGGTGGACTAAGCGCGCGCCAGGGATGTGCGCAATTGAATTGAGGTCACGCTCAGGCAAATGAATAATGTCTTCGGGAATGTCGTCGTTTGCTTGCTGCCCTTCGCGTCGATCCTCGACCTCCTCAATACCTAACCGCTTCGCAACCTCGTTGAGTTCTTCACCCCGTTCGCGATTAGCGACAGCCTTTTTCTGTCGCAGGAGTCTATCTCGAACGTCAGCTCTTATCTCTATCCCTTCATCCGGGTCTCCAAGGGTCTGCTTGAGTTTCTGCTCAACGGAACCGGTGATCTCTATGATTTCATCCGTGCTTAGTTCACCCAAACTCGTAGCCCTCCCTTCACTTCACCACCACATTAACCAGCCTCTGCGGCACCACGATCACTTTCACAACCTCGTGGCCATCGATGAAGCTCTGCACCTTGCTGTCGGCCAGCGCGAGCGCGCGCAAGTCGGCTTCGGTGATATCGGGCGCGACGACGACGCGCGAACGCAGCTTGCCGTTGACCTGCACCGGTATCTCTAATTCTTCCTTGCGCGCCAGTTCAGAATCGGCCACTGGCCACACGGCGGCTGTCTGCACCAGCCCGCCCTTGTGCCCCAGACTCTCCCACATCTCTTCCGCCACGTGCGGAGAGAAAGGGGCCAGCATCACCACCAATGCTTCAATCGCTTCACGCACCGCGAAAACATCGGCGGGTGAAGCCGCAGCCGGATCGACATTGAATTCGCCGAGCGCATTCGACAGCTCCATCAGCGCCGCCACATTCGTGTTCAGGTCGAGCTTATCGAAGTCATCTGTCACCCGCGCGATAGTTTGATGTGTCTTGCGACGCAGCGCGCGCGCGGCATCGTCCCGGGAGCGCAGGCTTCCAGCCTGCCCGATTTCGGACCCATTCACGCCGTCGCTGGACGATGCAGGCTGGAAGCCTGGGGTCCCGGTCAATTGATCGCGCCAGCGATAGACCATCCCCCACACCCGGCGCAGAAACCGCACCGTGCCTTCGATGCCGCTCTCTGACCAGCGCAGCTCATTCTCGACCGGCGCCGCGAACAGCACGAACATTCGTGTCGCGTCGGCGCCATAGGCCTTAATCATTTCGTCCGGATCGACGCCGTTACCCAAACTCTTTGACATAGCCTTGAATTCGTTCGTGCCTTCGACGCGATTCGTCACCATGCCCTGGGTCAGCAAACGCTTCACTGGTTCATTAGCTTTCACCAGGCCGAGATCGCGCATCACTTTGTTCCAGAAGCGCGTGTAGATCAGATGCATCACCGCATGCGAGTCGCCGCCAATGTACTGATCGACCGGAGTCCACTGTGCGGCGATGTCGGGATCGAATGGCGCAGTCTCGTTATGTGGATCGGTATAGCGAAAGAAGTACCAGGACGAATCCACAAACGTATCCATCGTGTCCGTTTCGCGCGTGGCCGGCCCTCCACACTTCGGACACGTGGTGTTCACGAATTCGGGCGCGCTCTTCAAAGGGGACTCGCCTGTTCCGGTGAATTCTGCTTTGTCGGGCAGCATCACCGGCAAGTCTTGCTCAGGCACCGGCACCGCGCCGCACTGCTCGCAGTAAACAATCGGAATGGGCGCGCCCCAGAAACGCTGGCGCGAGATGCCCCAATCCCTGATCCGATAAGTCACGGCGCCGCCGCCAAACTTCTTCGCCTCGGCGTAATCAGCCATCTCGCGCATGGCGTCACGCGAAAGCTGGCCGCTCCATTCAGCGCTATTGACCAACATGCCGTATTCAGTGAACGCTGTCTTCATATCAATTGATTGATCGCTGCCAGGAACGACGTCGACACTTTCGCCAGGCTGTCCATGAATGATCGGAGCAATGACTTGCCGAATCGGCAGGGTGTACTTGTGCGCAAACTCGAAATCACGCTCGTCATGCGCCGGCACACTCATCACCGCGCCCGCGCCGTAATCCATCAGCACATAGTTCGCCACCCAGATCGGCATCAACTCTCCGTTGAAAGGATTGACGGCAAGCTGGCCAGTGTTCATCCCCAGCTTCTCTTCGTCTCCCGCGTCTTCGGCTTTGATAGCACGCGCGCCCTTCACTTTTTCGGCAAACCGCATCACGTCATCTTTCAGCGACGAACCTTCCAAAAGTTTCGTCGCTGAAAGATGACGTGACGCCAGGACAATCGCAGTCGCGCCAAAGATTGTGTCGATGCGCGTCGTGAACACGCGGACCTTCTCGTCGTGATCCTTGACGGCGAAATCCACAAAGGCGCCTTCGCTGCGGCCGACCCAATCGCGCTGCCGCTTCAAAACCTTTTCGGGCCAGCCGTCCTCGATTTCCTTAATATCAGTGACCAGTTCCTCCGCGTATTTGGTAATGCGCAAGAACCACTGTTCGATCTCTTTTTTCACCACCGGCGTCCCGCAACGCCAACAGACCCCTCCGGAAGACTGTTCATTCGAAAGGACAGTCTCTTCTTTCGGGCACCAATTGACCGCCGACCTGCGTTTGTACGCCAGGCCGCGTTCCAACATTTTGAGAAAGAACCACTGGTCCCATTTGTAATAGTCGGGGCGGTGCGCGGCGATCTCTCGGCTCCAGTCATAGCTCACGCCCAGACGTTGCATCTGACCCTTCATGTGCGCGATGTTTTCTTCGGTCCACTCGCGCGGCTGAACGCCACGCTTAATCGCGGCCTGCTCGGCCGGCTGGCCGAAACTGTCCCAACCGATCGGATGCAGGACGTTGAAACCGCGCAGGCGCTTGTACCAGGCGAGCGCGTCGCCGATTGAATAATTGCGCACGTGGCCCATGTGCAAAAAGCCGGATGGATAAGGCAGCATCTCGAGCGCGTAAAACTTGGGTCGCGGATCGTCGTCGCGCGCTTGAAACGTCCCGGCCTCAGCCCAGCGCCGCTGCCACTTCTCTTCGATGTTTTCGGGGAAATATTTCTCGTCCATGACTCTCATCCCTGACCGTAACTTACATATATGACGGATCGCGCAAAGCTTTATTAAAGCATTCCCGCATCCGCTCAGCCTAATTCTTGGATTGACGTATTAAGTTCCGGCCGCTTCGACGAAACGGGCTTACAGCGCCCGGCGCAAAAGCGGCGCCGTAAGGAGGAGTTTGGTAAGTGATCGACCTTGAAACATTTGACTCACCTGATAGGGAGATTCTAGCGAAAGATTTGAGCTACGTCCAGAGGCCGGTAACCGCCGGGAGCGCAGACCGTCTCATCCCGGCGCGCTCGCTACTTCCCATTCACAAACGATCGCAGCGCCTCCAAATTCTTCAAATCCGCGCGCGGATCATCGTACGGGGTTTCGAGGATGAATGCGGCGTGTCGAAGCTTCGGATGCTGCGCAAAGCGGCGCAGAGCTTCAGTTCCGATGTGGCCTTCGCCGATGTGCCAGTGACGATCGACGCGCGAGTTGTAGGGCGCGCGCGAATCGTTGAAATGCACCGCGCGCACGTTCCGCAATCCCACTGTGCGTCGAATGATCTCCAGCGTCGCCTCTAATCCGTCGGCTTCGCGAATGTCGTAACCGGCGGTGAACGAGTGTGCCGTGTCGACGCACACACCCAATGGAAGTTCAGGACATAAATCCATAATCGCGCGCAGGTGTTCAAAGCGATGGCCGATGCATTCACCCTGTCCCGCGGTGTTCTCAAGCAGAATCCGCAGCCTTCCAAACTTCAGACCTTTGCAGGCGAGTTGAAGACTAAGCGCGCAAATCCCGATCGCGTCCGACTCATTCGAACCGCGCGCGCTACCCGGATGGAGCACCAGGTAATCGACACCCAGGAGGATGGCGCGCTCGACCTCTTCGCTGAACGAGGCGATTGATTTGAGGAGGATCACTTCATCAGCGGCGGCCAGATTGATTAGATAGTTTGTGTGAATCAGAACCGGTGAGAGCTTTGTTTGCTTGCGCGTTTTGCGGAAGAGATCGACGGCTTCTTTGGTCAGCGGCTTGGCGAGCCAGCCGCGGGGATTGCGCGAAAATATCTGCACTGCGTCACAGCCAGTGTCTTTGGCGACGATCAACGATTCATGCAGGCCGCCTTTGATGGGAGCATGGAATCCGATGCGCGGTCTTCGTAGTTTTAGTCTGGTAGCCATTCAAAAACGTGCGGCTCTGCCGCCTGATGTGCGGAAAGGCTCTGCCTTTCCGGAAGGGCTTAAAGAGAATCAAGAGGCTGCGCCTCAGTGCTATTCAAAATAAAGGAGGCATAGCCTCATCCACAAAAAACCGAAATCGGAAAGGCGGAGCCTTTCCGCACATCAGGCGGCGAAGCCGCAAGACGGCAACCGCTGGTCGAGAAGTTACTTCTTCTCAACCTCTTCCATGACCCGTAGCATGTTACCGCCGAGAATCTTATCAATGTCGTTTTCCGAATAACCGCGCCGCAGTAGTTCCTTTGTCAGGTTAGGCAAATCGGCAACTGATTTCAGATCAGCGGGCACCACCTGAATGCCATCAAAGTCCGATCCAATTCCCACGTGATCGATGCCGACGAGTTTCACGATGTGATCGATGTGATCGACTATGCGAGCGACAGAAACAGGCGGCAGACGCTTCAGGTATTCTTCGCGGCGGACACGATCGCGCGCCAATTTCTTATGCGCGACGTCACTCTTTTCTTCATCGGAAGCCCGCTGCACAATCGCGGCGATTTCTGCGTCAACTTTCTTTTTCTTTTCGCTGTATCCCGGTTCGATATGTTCCGGATAAAAGATGACGTTAACGACGCCGCCGGTTTTCGCCAGCGCGACGATCATGTCGTCGGTGAGATTGCGCGGCACGTCTGCGATCGCGCGACATCCCGAATGCGTCGCAATCACTGGTCGAGTCGAAGTGTTCACGATGTCCCGGAACGCCCGATCGGAAAGATGCGAGACATCGACCATGATCCCGAGACGATTCATTTCACGAATCACCTGCTTGCCAAAGTCATTCAAGCCGCGCGTCTTGCCGATTTCATCGCCTGACGATCCGGCCCAACTCGTGCTCACCGACCAGGCCGGCGACAGGTAGCGCACGCCCATCTGGTAATAGCGTCCAACGTTCTCGATCTTTTCGTCTATCGCATAGCCGCCTTCCATGCCCATCAACGCTGCAATCTTCCCTGAGGCAGCGATGCGGCGCACATCCGCGGCAGTCGTCGCCAGCTCCCACGTCTCGGGATGTTTCGTCACCAGGTTCCGCACCGCTTCAATTTGCACATCGGCTCGTTTCATCGCGCGTTCGCCGCCGCCGCCGAAAAGTTCCGGCTCGACCCAGATCGAAAAGAACTGGGCGTCGAGCCCGCCTTCTTTTGCGCGCACTGCGTCGAGATGTCCATCCGGCAAGCGCTCCGCGAGATCGACATTCTCATCGACCAGCCTTTGCGTCGTGTCGGCGTGCATATCAACAATGATGGCTCGCCGGTGAATTGCCGGCGGATCGTTCGGGGCAGGTTTGTTCTCGGACATATTGTTCATAGTTTTTGCGTCTCGGTTTTCAGGCTGAGCAGCGTTTCGGCAGTTACTGGTCAAGCAGACAAGCATAGTGGCCGCCAACAGAAAGGCCGACCGACTACGCATGCTTCGAAGCCAGCGAGAAACAACCTGATTAATGTTCTTATTCGAATACAAGTCGATTCACAAATCGTACGGAGGGTCTCGTTGAGAATCAAGCACGCGTTGCGGAGTGTCGACTTCAGCCGGTACCAGGTCAGTACCACCTGCGTGAGCGGGTGGATCGATTCGTCAACGCTCCAATTGAGTGTTTGTTCCACCCGCTGATGCAGGTGGTACTGACTCCATGAACCCCGACTAAAGTGGCGACTCTAAACGCCGCATAATTCGCTCAAAAGCTCATCTTGCAAATCCGCGCACGTTTAGAGTATCGTGCTTTGTCAATCAGACCTAAAAACGTGTCCTGCGTTTCGAAGAGTTAGTCTCCAAAGGAGAAGGCACACATGTTTTCAAAAGGCGGTAAAGGGAAAGACATACCGAGCCCGCGCATTTGCGACGTGGTCTGGCACGATGGCGAGTTCATCAAGTGGAACGACGCGCGTGTGCACGTGATGTCGCACGTTCTGCATTACGGCTCCAGTGTCTTTGAAGGCATCAGGTGTTACGCGACCGAAAAAGGGCCGGCGGTCTTTCGGCTCCGCGAACACATGCAGCGCTTTCTGAATTCCGCCAAGATCTATCGCATGGATCACAGGTGGACGATCGATGATTTCTGCGAGGCTTCAGTCGAACTCTGCCGCCGCAGCGGTCTGGATCAGTGCTATATCCGGCCAATTCTTTTCCGCAGCCTGGACGAAGAGCATCCGGCGTTTGGCGTGAACCCGTTCCCGAATCCGCTGGCCTGCTATATCGGCGCGTGGGACTGGGGCAAGTATCTCGGCGACGAAGCGATTGAAAAAGGCGTCGACGTGGGCGTCGCCACCTGGAGCCGTCTAACGCCGAACTCGATGCCGGCGATGGCCAAGAGCGGCGCCAACTACATGAACTCACAATTGATCAAGATGGAAGCGCTGCTGAATGGATATTCGGAAGGAATCGCGCTCGACGATCGGGGTTATGTCTCCGAAGGTTCGGGCGAGAACATTTTCATCGTCAGCAACGGTGTCGTAAACACGCCGCCGCTTTCGTCGTCAATTCTGCCCGGCATCACGCGCGACAGCGTGATCCAGATTTGCGGTGAGCTCGGAATTACTGTTAAGGAGCGCACGATTCAACGAGCGGCTCTGTACGTTGCCGACGAGTTGTTCTTCAGCGGCACCGCGGCTGAGATTACGCCCATCCGCTCGGTCGATCGCATCTCGATTGGCTCAGGCGGGCGCGGAGAAATCACCGAGAAGATTCAGAAGGTCTTCTTCGAGATTACGTCCGGCAAGTGCGAGGCGCCGGGTCCGTGGCTAACTTACGTTAACGAACAGAAAGCGTCCACCACTCGAACTGCGACCAGTACTTCCGACAATGGCCACGCCGCTGAAGCCGACGGTACGAGCGCGACCCCGGTCGAAACGAAATTCGTCGCCAGAGCGCACGCGATCACGGCGGATTAGTTTGGCGAGGTTTTCTTTGTAAAGAAAGAAGGGCGGAGCGAGTGCTCCGCCTTTTTGTTTGGCTATCCGTGTCCGACCCGAGGGCTTCATCGCTCCTGAAGAGATCGGGCGCAGCGACGCACGCCCTTGCTTACGCGCGGGCTGCTGCCCCGTAACGGTGGTTAGAGTTTTCGAGTCTTTGGTGGTGGCACAGTTTAGAGTTCAACTTTAGTTTGTGTCAATAATAATCAGCCTGAAGGCTGAACTCTCCAACACGGGCTCGGCATGTTCCTTCAATTCTCGCCCTTCAAAATACACCGCGCTCTGCTGGGGAACACTAATGGGCCAGGACCCCAGTTGGACGCTTCTAACTTGCAACAAATCTCCTCCAGTCAACTCGGCCAAAACCTTGGCGTCAAAAGGCCCAACAGAACTCCAATTAGGCCTCCCGCAACGGTACCTTCGATCGCCAGGTAGAGTGCCATCGCTAGTCCCTGGGAGAACGGAAAAAGAAGAAGAGCGCCCGCGATGGCGCCGAGAAAAGCGAACACAAGTATCCGCCTCAATCTAGAACCCGTACCTACCTGTCGCAGTTTGCGTACCGATCCAAATAGGAGACCGATAACCAGGCCCACCCAGGCGCCGAACATCGATGCAACAGTCGCTGCGCCGGTCAATTCAGCTACTGGTTAGAAGATTCACCTCATCGTAGGTGCAGGTCGATAGGTCGAGCTGTTCACTCTCAGCCAACCAATGTCGTAGTTGTAACTGATGCCGTAATAGAACGGATCCGAGACGTTGTGTGGTTCAGGGCTTCGTTAACAGATCAGCACTTCCGGCTCGCTTGAGCGAACAATTCTCGCCCTTCAAAATACACCGGATCAATTTCACGACTATTAGGTTCTGTGAAAGTCCGCATACTTAGCGTAGTCCGGATCGCCTATGTACTTCCAAAGGACCAGTTGACCTTTCTCTCTGACGATCCAGAATTCCGTTGTGACCTCTCCCCGCTCTGGAGCCGCGACTGTTATCGTAACGGCGGCTCTTTTCTGGTCACTTCCTGCAACAGTTTCAACTAACGCCGCTCTCCAACGTCCTTCCAAAGCTAGATACTGATCATCCGACTGAAAATCCCAATATGTCTTGAAGAAACAGGTTCCGTCCTTACGCAAAACCAACAAGTGATCATCGATAGTAATCTTCGTTAGCGGATCGTGCGCACCTCTCAATCGCTGGAGGGAATTTTCGTCGATCTTCCAGGTACCCACCAACTCCTGTGTTTCAGGAAGTTCGCGCATGTATCTGTCCCTTAATCCGCTAACCTGATGACAAGCGACGCTCAAGCTGCAGCCTATGAAAAGAGCGCCGGCAATAAGCTTCAGCAACCAGTCCGCAGGGTCACGAAGAAAACTCTTTGCTCTAGAAGCGGCCATTTCCTGAAAAGTCCTCCATCCATGAGGCGTTAATACGGTACACAAACCCGCCTGGTTCAATTCCGACGCCCAGCGGATCTTCGAACCAATCCCTGATATAGAAACCAAGCGTCGCACTGAAACGAAAAGTTCGGCACTTGCAGTTTGGATACACGAAACCTACGGCGTGGCGGTAGAAGCTGCTATGTCCTACGACGAAGAGTCCCGGCTCGTGAGTCACGTCAGTAACGACAGACGTCGGCGCCAACCTGAAATAGCCTGGCCAGTCCTTACCAGTAACGGCGTTTCGGGCGCACTGGTCCCTGGCTTCTTTCTTCGCTCTTTCTAACACCTGTTGCTTAAACGCGGTTGTCGCCGCAGTAACCGAGCCGCTTCGCTGAAACCTCTCCAACAGTCCCACGTCCGCCAAGTCTACGGGCTGACCGCCACCAAAGTAGTAATGCTGCAAGAAATCCCAGGTATTCCAGGGATCGAGTCCAGTTGGATCACGAAACTTTAGCGGCGCATTTTTCACGTAGGCATAGAAGTTAATCCCGCCTTGAAAACCGACTGGATCTTCGCCGATGAATCTGCCGAGCGTCGGATCGTAGAACCGCGCCCGATAATAGAGCATGCCAGTATCCGGATCGCGTTCGCGGCCCGTATAGCCGTACCTCGTTCGAGCACTGCCACCACTGTTACCGAAAGAGTCGTAAGCCGGCTGCTCTAACACATTCCCATTTACGTCGGTCAAAGCATTCGTAGAGCCGAGATGATCGGTTAGAAAGTATGAAACGCCAGTCGTTGAATTGGATTGCCTCAGATGATTATCAATTCCGAGGCCGTTGAAATAAGTGGTCGCTACGGACCAATCCGCATTCAGATCAAGCAGGGCATCGTTACCATCATAAACGTAACGCTCACTCGCGCCCGCGGTTGTGGTCCGCTGGATTCGACGACCTAAGCCATCGTACTTGTAATTCACCGTAGGACCGCTGGGAATGGTGACTTGCGTTAAGCGGTTCTCTTCATCATAGCCGAACGTCCACGTACCCAGGCTGTCGGTTCTGGAGGTGAGATTCCCGTTGTTATCGTAGCTGTAAGTTGCACTCGCCGTGCTGGTCAGCTTGTTAAATGGCTGGTAGCTGTAACTGGCGCTCAGGTGCGAAGCCGTGCGATTGCCGACGGCGTTATAGCTGTAGTTTTCCGTGGGCGTTTCGAAGTTGCTTGCGCCGGTGAGACGGTCCAATGCGTCGTAGGTGAAAGCACGCTGAGTGGATGCGGTCGTCCAACTCGTGATGTTATTAGCATCGTTGTAGGTGTAGAGGTTACCGCTTAACGTGGTTGCTCCCGCCATATGCATCAGACTAGTCAGGCGATCCAGATTATCGTAGCTATAGCTGCTGGCTACGCCGTTGGGTGCACTGCGACTGGTCAAGCGGTTTGCGGCGTCGTAGCTGTAAGCGAAGTTCAGGTTTGCGCCGTCCTTGAGACTGGTCAGACGATTCACCGCGTCGTAGGTGTAGGTAGCATAGGTCGCGCCGTTCACCTTCAGCTTGGTGCGATTGCCCACCGTGTCGTAGTTGTAACTGATGCCGTAATAGAACGGATCAGAGAAGCTGCTCACGCGATAGCGATTGTCATAGCCGACATAGACCGAGCCATTCTCATTGGTCGCTCGCGTCAGATTGTTGAGCGGATCATAGGCAAAAGTCACCGTACGCGTCGGATAGACAATCGTCGTCAGGCGATTCAGATTGTCGTAAGCATAGTTGGTGACCGTGCCGTTGTAGTCGGTTCGCTGCGTGCGATTGCCCACGGCGTCGTAAATATGACTCATCGAAACCCCGCCTCGCGTGGCTTGAGTCTGCCGGCCAACAGCGTCGTAAGCAAACTGGTACTGCTGATTGGTGGCGTCGGTCAAGGCAGTAACACGGCCCAGGGCGTCATATTGAAAACCAGTGGTCTTGTTGTCGGCGTCGGTTGAGCTCGTCAGACGATTGACACTATCGTAAGCGTAACTCGTCACTCTGCCTGCCGTGTCCGTGCGGGTCGAAACATTTCCATCTCCGTCGTAAGCTATCGTCTCAAACAACCGGGTCGCCCCAATTGTGGCCGCCGGGTAAGTAGTCTTCACCAACCGGTTGAAGTCATCATAATCGTAGTTAGTCACCCGCGAGAGCGCATCAGTCATACTGGTCATGTTTGACATTGAGTCGTAGCTATAACTCGTGGTTTGGTTCGCCGCATCGGTGCTGCTCGTCAGACGATAAGCGCCGTCAAAAGCATAGTTGGTCGCATTGGCGCGCTCGTCGGTGACGACCGTGCGCCGTCCCGCCAGGTCATAAGTGATGCTCACGAAAGCAAGGTCGGGGTACGTGACTTTATTAATTCTCCCCGCCGCATCGTAGGTGTAGAGTGTTGAGCGACTCAGCCCGTCGCGCACCTTTGTAAGGCGACTGCGCGCATCATAAAAGAAGAACGTGATGATGTTGTTGGCGTCTTTGCGTTGGGTGAGATTGCCGGTTGCGTCGTAGGTAAACGTAGTTACTTTTCCACGTGCGTCAGTGGCAGTAAGCACCTGACCGCGCGCGTTGTAAGTTAACGTCGTCGTGCTATTCAGCGCGTCCGTCTTGGTCAGCAGGTTCCCTTGCCCGTCGTAGGTGTTAGTGGTCACACCGTTCAACTGATCGGTGCTCGTTAGTACTTTGGCAAACCCGTTGTAAGTGTAAGTAACTGTACCGGTGGCGTCGGTTTCCGTCAGGCGATTGCCGTTGCCGTCATAGGTGTAGCTGGTCACATGACCCAGTGCATCGGTCTTCGACGTGACATTCAACTGATTGTCGTAAGTCCAAGTCTGCACCTGCGACCCGCCGCCGCCGCAATTGCACAAGCCTTCGACACGAGTAACCACGTTTCGATCCCTGGTGGTGTCGAAGGTGTACTTTGTGACATGCCCGAGACCGTCGGTAACATCAGTTTCTCCGCCGAGGTAACTGAGTGAATAATGGTTGACGCCGCCCTGGCGCTCAGAGGTGATCGCCTGACCGGCCGAGTTGTAGGTGTGCGATTCGAGTATGTTGCCCAATGCGTCCGTAACACTTGTCAGCCGGTGGTTGCCATCATAGCTGAACTGAAAAGCCGAATTGTCTGCGTAAGTAACCGAGAGCAATTCGTTGCCGCCTCCGTAGGAGTAGCCGGCAATCGTGCCCATTGAGTCGCTGATTGTCAGGGCCTGGCCGTTGGAATTAGGCGTCACAGTTAGCGCGCGTCCGAATGAATCGGTGATAGAGACGAGATGTCCGTTCGCATCGTAAGAGAGAGTGCTCTGGTTCCCGTTGCGGTCGGCCAGCGAGGTTAACTGGCCGGCCGAATTGAACTGGTAAGTGCTGCCGTCGTTCATTGTCAACGTAAAGCTTCCGTTGCCGTTCTGCACAATCTGGCCGTGGAAATCCTGTTCAATCGGCGCGAATGCCGTGCTGGCATTCGGACGACCAAAGTAAGTAGCCCGGCCGCCTGCCGCGTTGTAGCGAATGAAAGTAGCGCTGTAAATCTGGATCGACTCGTCGTACATCGTTGACCAGCCGCGGCCGAAGACTCCGACGCGCTGCGAATTGCTGTTGTAGGTACGCGTCACGTCTATGCCGCTGCCCATGCCCGGCAACGCATAGTCGGCCTGCTGCAAGTACATGTTGCCGTTCGTAATGTTGATTGGGCTGCCCACAGCGCCTTTGCAATCTTCGCAGGGACCGTCGTTCGCACCGTCATTGTTCTCCAGAACCAAGAAGGTCACGGTCTCGTTTGTACATTTTGCAAGATTGTCGCAGACGTTGTAGGTATAAGAGTCACTTCCAAAGAAGCCGCTATGAGGGTCATAGACAAAACCGCCGCTGCCATTCACGAAAAACGACCCATTCGGCCCATATGTCCAACCACCGGGAGAGATGGAAATCGGATCGCCATCCGGATCAGAATCGCCAACCAGCAGCGCGCCGTCTTTTGAGTAGCTACCGTGAACGATGAATGATTTATCGACGGTTATCGGGGCGGCGTTGACTACATTGAAAGTCACGGTCGCATTTGTACAACCTGCCCAGTTGTCGCAAACGGTATAGACATAAGAGTCCGATCCGGTGTAACCGAAGGTTGGGTCGTAGACGAAGCCCCCGCTGCCGTTCACGAAAAACTGTCCGTGCGCTCCAGTCGTCCAACCTCCCGGAGAAATGGAGATAGGATCATTGTCCGGATCATGGTCGTTGACGAGCAAAGCTCCGTCTATTGAGAGGCTGCGATGAACAGTGTATGTCTCGCCCGCAGTCACTGGTGGAGTGTTGACTACATTGAAAGTGACGGTAGCATTTGCACAACCGGCCCAGTTGTCGCAGACCGTATACGTGTACGTATCTGCGCCGACGTAACCAAAGGTTGGGTTATAGACGAAGCCGCCGCTGCCGTTCACGAAAAATTGTCCGTGTGCTCCGGTTGTCCAACCTCCTGGCGTGATCGAGATGGGATCATTGTCCGGATCGTGGTCATTGGCGAGCAAAGCTCCGTCTATTGAGAGGCTGATGTGAACGTTATACGTTTCACCTGTCGTGACTGGAACTGCGTTGACTACCGTGAAAGTCACCGTTGCGGAGGCACAAGCAGAATGATTGTCACAGACCGTATAACCGTAGGTGTCTGTTCCCAGATAACCAAAGGTTGGGTTGTAAACAAAGCCTCCACTGCCGGTAATGAATAACTGGCCATGTGCTCCATTAAACCAGCCCGTAGTAGTAATTGATATCGGATCACCATCTGGATCAGAATCGTTGGCTAAAAAGGCCCCGTCCAATGAAAGGCTGCGATGAACTGTGTAAGCATCATTCACTGCCACCGGTGGATGATTATCGGGAGCTTTTGCCGCGCCCATGAAAAGCAATGACAGCAATCCGGGCAGGATTATTGCGCTATGAAACTTCCGGGATGATAACGAGAACATAGGGGGGCCTCTTCCTTTCGTAAGGATCGACCCGCCAAAAGGCTGATCGATCTGGTTGGGAGCGATCTCGGGAAGAAGCATTTCTTCGCAGGAGGTCGCGGGAGGTCGGGGATATCTACGGAAACAAACGAGAGTAAACTCTAAGAAGCGCTGGCAGTTTAGATGCGTAGTAGAATATCTGTCAAGGGTTTTTATTTTGACCAAATAAGTTGGAAGAAAGCCGTAAAACAGTTGGCCTGTTAACCCTCCGGCAAAGCCGTGTGAACGCGGCTGAAGAGACTTTTGGTTTCCGCCGTCGAAACGCAAGGGCAGGAGCGGGCGGACCTCAATGCCCGGTCTTATGCGGACAGGAATGGACGCGCTCCCAGCAAAAGGGTGTCTCTTGCTATTTGAACTGGAGAGCGTTCTATCGCGCTTCTTCGGGTTGAGCAGTTTCGGAATTTGCCGGCTCGGGTTCCTCAACCACCGCTTTCTCACCCATCACCACCCAAACCTCATGTGTCTGCCCGTCATCGACTAACAAAACTTCATCACTCGACTGCTCGCGGCCATCAACAGAAATGCCGGCGATGCCGCGGCAAAGCCCGTGCGGGTTTTCGACTTTGATCCGGTAGGTCGACTTGCCGCGGCGATAGTTAATTTCAAACTCGCGCCACCAGCGCGGAATACATGGATCGATGCGCAGGCGATCGCCTTCCAGCTTGAACCCCAAAATGTATTCGAGCGCCGCGCGGTACATCCATCCGGCTGAGCCCGTGTACCACGTCCAACCTCCGCGCCCCGTGTGCGGCGGCACCGCGTAGACATCGCCCATGGCCACGTACGGCTCGACTTTGTATTTGTGCAAGCCGGCGCGCGTCGACGAGTGATTGATCGGATTCAACAGGCTGAACAATTCGCCCGCCAGATCGCCATCGCCCAGCATCGCAAACGCAATCACCGTCCATAAAGCTGCGTGGGTGTACTGGCCGCCGTTCTCGCGCACGCCGGGAACGTAGCCTTTGACGTAACCCGGATCGAGCTTGCTCTTATCGAATGGCGGAGTGAACAAAACGATCAAACCATCACCGCGACGGATCAGATATTCATTGACGGCGGCCATGGCGCGCGCCGCGCGATAGGATTCCGCCACTCGCGAAATCACCGCCCAGGTTTGCGCGATCGAATCGATGCGGCATTCATCATTCATGGCTGAACCCAGTGGCGTGCCGTCGTCGAAATACGCGCGCCGATACCAATCGCCGTCCCAGGCCTGTTCGAGCCCCTTCCGTAATTTTTCCAGGTGGCGGCCATAACGATTGCTGCGCGTCTGCATCTGATAGCGTTCGCAGAGCGGCGCAAACCCGCTCAGCACCGTGCACAGAAACCATCCCAGCCATACGCTCTCGCCCTTGCCGTCGACGCCGACGCGGTTCATGCCGTCATTCCAATCACCCGATCCCATCAGCGGCAGACCATGCTGGCCCAGCCTGAGACTGCGATCGATTGCTCGCGCGCAATGCTCCAGCACCGTGGCGCTCTCACTCGAGACGGCTGGTTGCAAGTACTGTTCAAGCTGATCCGGTTTCAGCAGCGGGCCGTCGATGAACGGGACCCTTTCTTCCAGGACGGAATAGTCACCGGTCACGCTCACATAAAATGAAGCGACATGCGGAAGCCACAGCAGATCGTCTGAAAAACGCGTGCGCACTCCACGGCCGGTCGGCTCGTGCCACCAATGCAGCACGTCCCCTTCCTTGAATTGGCGCGCAGCGGCGCGCAGGATCTGGCGGCGAGCGACGTCGGGACTGGAATAAACCAAAGCCATCACATCCTGTAACTGATCGCGAAAGCCAAACGCGCCGCTCGATTGATAAAAAGCCGAGCGTCCCTGCACCCGGCACGACAGCGTCTGACACAGCAACCAGCGATTCACCAGAGTATCCATCGAGGTATCGGGCGTCTTGATCTCGACCGTGCCCAGTACCTGGTCCCAGAAGCCGAGCACCTTTTCGAAAGCTTCATTGACCGTGTGCACACTGCGCCAGCGCGCGTTGACCGCCCGGGCTTCCTCGATCGATTCGGCCTGGCCCAGTAAGAAGATCACCTGATGGGCTTCACCGGGCGCCAGTTCGATCGAGGTCTGAATAGCCGCACAGGGATCAAGACCCGCGCCATCGCGACCACTGAGACCGGTGCGACGCAAGGCGGCCGGCCGGGCCAACGTGCCGTTGCGGCCGATAAATTCTTTCCGATCACAGGTCATCGTGAAGCGCTGTTCGCTGGTGCCGACGAAGGCGACGCGATTTGAAAACTCGTTGTTATAGGAGTTGCGCGCGAAGATCGCTCGTTCACTCTCTTCCAAATCCGTGACGACATGATTTGCTGACGCTTCGCGGGTCACGCCCAGGACCAATTCCTGATAGCTGGTGACTGAGAGTCTGCGCCGCCGGTCGGAACGATTGAGCAGCCGCAGGAGCGAAATTCGGACCGGCGCATCGAGCGGAGAGAACAGCAGCAGCTCTTGCGAAATGCCGTGGCTGGCATGCTCAAACACGCTGTAGCCCTGGCCATGGCGAATCAGATAGCCCTGCGCTTCACGAATCGGCAGAGGCGTCGGCGTCCAGGTGGCGCCGGAATCTTCGTCGCGAATGTAAATGACTTCGCTCGGCGGATCGCTGACCGCGTCGTTGGACCACGGTGTGATTCGGTTCTCATGACTGTTGAGCGACCAGGTGAATCCGGCGCCGGTTTCGGTAATCATGAATCCGAAGTCCGGATTGTTCGCGATCACGTTGGACCACGGCGCAGGCGCCCATTGGCCTTCGCCCAACATCACGACGTACTCGCGCCCGCCATGCGCAAAGCCACCCAATCCGTTGAAGAAGGAAAGCTTCGGCGGTTCCGGAGCAGTCTCAGGATAAAACTGCGACGGCACGCGCGGTTGAAAAGGCGCCGGCAAGTCTTCTTCGAGCGGCCGCCGCACGAGTTGATCTTCCAAAGAACCTCTTTCGCTGACGATTACCACCCGCGCTACGGAATGCAACAGAATCCGCTCTTCCTCGGGCATGATGTCCGAGCGACGAATGAAAACGCCGCCGGGTTTGTCGATCAGGCCCTGCGCGCCTGAGGTCAGCACCGCGAGTTGCAGGGTGTCGTGAAGTGACTGCGCATAGTCCGTCGGGTGATCGTTCAGAATCACCAGATCAAACTGGAGGCCTTTTGATCGCAGGTATTGATGGCCGCGCATAAGCTGGCGGGCCATCGGGATGTCCTCTTCGCGATCGAGACGGAGAATTACTATCGGATAGTCGCCACTGATTCCCTCAGACCAAAGACCCGACTGGCTCAGCTTGTTCAGCGCTAAAACATGCGGCCGTGGCCGCAGCGAAGGATCGGTGTACAGGATGCGGCCGGCGAGCCGTTGAAACAGATGAGCCTCGTTAGGATCGATATGCAGGTGGCTCATCTCGACCTGCGCACGGGTCCAGGCCATGCGCGATTCACGTTCGAAAATATTTGCGTCGCGATATTTTTCGGCGAGCGCGATTGCGTGATCGCGCGATTGGGCTACACCTGTGGTGAAAACAACCTGGGCGGTTTCGTTCGGCGCCAGACGCACGCGGCATCTCAAACTGAAAATTGGATCGAGCACGGCCCCCACCGTGTTCGAGAGCGGGCGATCTTCCATTACCGCCACCGGTTCGGCGGTAGTGTGCCCACGGCCAAGAAAACGGGACCGATCAGTTTCATACTGAATCCCGGCGATCGTTTCGGCTGAGGTGGACAAGACGTGCACGCCCCATTTCGCCTCGTCCTGTGACGAGCGCGGGCGGCGGCGCGCAAATAGCGCGCTGTGTCGCGCGTGGTACTCAGTTTCGATAAACAGATTGCTGAATGCGGGGTGAGCCAGATCGTCGGCCCGCGACGCAAGTACCACCTCGGCATAGCTGGTCAACTCGATCTCGCGCGGGCGCGTCGAGTAATTCGCTACTGAGACCCGGCGCATTTCAGCGTTGTCCTCAGCCGACACGATCACTTCGAGATGCGTCACGACCCCCGAATCCCGCCGCCAAAAGTCGGCCTTATCCTCTGAAAACGCGACTTCGTAACTTTGCGGCTCGCTGCCTACCGGTTGATGGCCCGCCGACCACACGGCGCCGCTGCGCACGTCGCGGATGTAGATAAAGCTGCCCCAGTTGTCGCGGGTCGAGTCTTCGCGCCAGCGATTCACCGCCAGCGGCCCGCACATCGAATAGCCCGCGCCCGCGGTGGTGATCATGACACTGTAGGTTCCGTTCGATAACAACTGGGTGCGCGGCGTAGGCAGATCGGCAGTGTCGTAAGCGCGCGTGACCAGACCCGTGAGCGTGCGCACTACCCTCCCGGTCAAAACTTCTTCGGCACGCGGATGTGCCGCCGGCACGCCGCGCGGGATACGCTCCTGCAACAGCAACTCAGTAGCCTGTACGGCCGGGTCGCTGTGAAAGCGATTCTGCATCGCATTGCGGTTAATTAAATTGTCGAGCGCAATCAAGCTCATGCCCTGATGATGGGCCATGTACGCGCGCACCAGCGTGCAGCGCTCACCTTTCTTTACCCGCTCAGGCGTGTAGTCCAGCGCCTCGTAAAAACCGTACCGGGAAAGCGCGCCCTCGCGCTCCAGCACGCGCAGGTTCTCCATCGCCTGGGCCGGAAAAACATTCGAGGCCAGGATGGTTGAGTAAGGCGAGACCACCAGGTTTTCGATCAGGCCGCGCTTCAAACCCAGGCCGGGTACGCCGAAAGGTCCATACTGATAATTGAGTTGCAGATCGCGCGCCGAGTAGGCCGACTCAGAGATCCCCCAGGGCACTCCACGTTCATAGCCATATTCAATTTGTCTTGAGATGACGGCTTCGTAAGTCTCGCCGAGCAAGGTCTCGCGATAGTTGCGCATGACGAGCAGCGGCATCAGGTACTCGAACATGGTGCCGGTCCACGAAATCAAAGCGCGGCCGCCGTCGACGGCGGTAAGCTGCCGTCCCATGCGAAACCAATGTTCCTGTTGCACGTCGCCCTTCGCCACCGCGATGAAGCTCGCCAGCCGCGCTTCTGAGGCCAGCAGATCGTAGAAGGAATTGTCGTGGCGTCCCTCAGCGACGTTATAGCCGATGGTGAAAACCTTGCGCTCCGGGTCAAGGAGAAACTTAAAGTCCATGTCGTCGACAATCCGCTGACACGTCTGAGCAATCTTTGCCAGGCGCGTAGTGATCGTTCGCGCAGCTTCGGCGGCTTGCTCGATCGCGCCGGTAAGCGAGGTCAATTCTTCGAGCGCGACATCTCGATCCGACAATCTTTCCGTCACCGACGCTTCGATTTGCGCCCGCAGGGCGGCCAATTGCACCAGCGCGCTGTCACAGGTTTCTGAAATCTGGGCCAGAGAAGGAACGGGACGCAAAGCGTTGGTGATCAATTCCCAGTGCCCGCGAAGTACTTCGGCGGGTGCAGCAATCACGTCGAGCGCCCACGTTCGGACCATGCCCCACGGCGCCAATAGATTCAGGTCGCGACGATAGTTGTGTACTTCGTGGAGTAAAGAGCTGGTCCACCAGCGCAGCTCGGTAAACTCGTCTCCGCGATGCTCGAGTGCTAATGCCGCTACGATGTCATCGATCACCGTCGCGCGTTCGTTAACGGCTTCGAATAACGTTACCCATCCATCCAGCGCAACCGGAGTTCCCATCGAGAGCAGACTCGCGCAGGATTGAATTTCACTGCGCAATTGCTTGATGGTGATGGCATCGGTGCGCTGGCGGGCCAAAGCGAGCTGCGAAGTCTCTTGAGTAATGGCGGCAACTGTATCGCGTAATCCGTTGAGTACTCGCCTATCGAAAAGTTTGTCGTCAGGAAGATCGAGGGCGGCCTGCTTGAGCGCAATCAGATGACCGGCGAGATTGCCACTATCGACCACCGAAACGTACTGTGGCCACATTGGCAGCAGCGTGCGCGTGTCGTGCCAGTTGAAAAAGTGGCCGCGAAACTTCTGCAGCTTTTCCAAACTGGCAAAGGTAAATTCGACCCGCTCAAGTAGCTCGACCAGTCCCAGGTAACCAAAGTCGTAAGCTGCCAGAGTTGAGAGCTGCAACAGCCCGATGTTAGTCGGCGAAGTGCGATGCGCGATCACCGGCGGATCTTCCTGCAGGTTATCGGGCGGCAGCCAGTGGTCTTCATCGCCCACCAACGTCTCAAAGAAGCGCCAGGTCCGGCGCGCGACGATGCGTGCGGTGCGAATATCTTTGGTGGCGAACTCGCGCGCATTCTCGATCCGGCGGCGACTGACATAGAAAGCGATCAAAGGCGACAGGGCCCAGCTCAACAGGAATGGAATCGCCAGCGGCAGAGCGCGAGGCCTGGTCAAGATAACCAGCACCGCCGACACCAACGTAATTGCTTCCGCCGGCCACATGAATTTAAGGAAGGCGGGGATGTCATGCGTGCTAGATTTTTCCGCGTGCGCTGCGGTCTGCCACTCCAACAAGTGTCGACCGGAAATCCATTTGCGATAGACGGTGCGCCCAATTGCATCAGCCATCAGCCAACCCTGATGCGCCAGGAAGACAACCTCCAGTGCCAGTTGCGCGGTATTGGTGCGCATGTCGCCCCAGACACTCCAGAAGTGGCTGGTCCAGGGAACGCCGCGTGGATGAATCAGCAGCCCCGTGGTCACGTGCGCGTAAACCGGAAAGGCGAGAGTGATCAGAACAAACAGCGTCCACCACAAGGGGCCGCCGGGCAGAATCGTCCAGCCGGCGATCAGCAGCAGGACGATTGCCGGAGCCAGCAAGCTGCGACGCAGGTTATCGAGAATTTTCCAACGCGAGACGGCTGAGATGCGATTCGGTTGTTTGTTTCCCTGGGCGTCACGCACTGTGCGTCGCAACCAAGCGGCGATCTGCCAGTCGCCACGTGTCCAACGATGCTGGCGCATTGCGTAGGTGTCGTAGTGGGCGGGATAGTCATCAAGAAATTCTATATCACTGACCAGGGCGGCGCGCGCGAAAATCGATTCAAAAAGATCGTGGCTTAGCAGGATGTCGTCCGGGACTCGATCCGCGAGGGCTTTCTCGAAAGCATCAACGTCGTAGAGACCTTTCCCCGTGTAGCTTCCTTCACGGAAAAGATCCTGGTAAACGTCCGACGCCGCGGTGGTGTAGGGATCGATTCCGGTGTTGCCGGAAAAGATGCGCGCAAACAACGACCGCGACGCGCTTTCCAGCGAGATGCTTACGCGCGGCTGGAGGATTCCATAACCATCGACGACTCGTTCGGACTCCGGATCGAAACGGGGCTGGTTGAGTGGATGGATCGCAGTGCCAATCAAACGGCGGGCAGCGTCACGCGGTAACTGCGTGTCGGCATCGAGGCTGATGACATAACGAATCTGCCCCAGCAAATCCGCGCTGCCGGTGGCCAAAATAAAGCTGGTGTCGACGGCTCCGCGCAGCAGTTGATTGAATTCCCGCAGCTTGCCGCGCTTGCGTTCCCAGCCGATCCATTTCCCTTCCGTCTCGCACCACTGTCGCGATCTATGAAAGAGGTGAAATCGGATCGGCTCTCCCTTACCGTAGCGCTGATTAAGCTGTTCGATGCCGGCCCTGGCAGCGTCGAGAATTTCCTTATCGCCGGCCATTTCCTCCGTTGGCCCGTCAGCGAAATCCGACAGCAGCGCAAAGTGAAGATGTGCATCCTGGTTCGCCAGCCAGGCGATTTCGAGTTTATCGATCAGCGCCGCAACCGTCGCCAGGTCGTTGAAGATCACCGGCACTACCACCATCGTTCGCGCTTCAGCGGGCACGCCTTTTGAAAGGTCGATATTCGGCAACAGGCGCGGCTCAAACAGGTGCGTGATATCCCAGTTGAGTACGCTCACCGCCAGATCGCTGGCGGGAATCAAAGACACCAGCGCGGCGATCACGAACATCAGCAGGCTCGGTTGAGTTCGTAGCGTGTAGATGACTGTGACGCCCAGGATCAGTGCTGTGAGCAGGGTCAGGGTTCCGAGATAAGCGACGGTCGCGTGTCGCTCGATTACCCGGCGGGCCCGTTCGCCGAGGCGTGGGCGATACGAAGATTCCGCCTCCAGTCGGGAAACGCCTTCGGCGATCAGAAAATAACCAACATGCGTGTGGGCCACGTCTGCGCCCGCGCCGCGTGCTTCCTCCGCCATCCGCAAAGCGGCGCGAGCGATTTCGGGCTCGCTCTTTTTTGCTCCTTTGCTGATGCGTTCGACGACATGCCGGTAGCGATCGCGCGTCGCAAAATCCATTCGCGAATACACGCCGGCCGGATCCTTCGCCAGTTCCGGATCGATCAGACTTACGGTTTCAAAAAAATCTTTCCAATCCAGGGTCGAGAGCAAGCGCATGCTCGTGATGATGTTGCCGACGGTGACCTGCGCGGCCGCCTGGCGTTGGTGCTCTTCCTGCACGATCTTTTCGATCGACTGACCTTTTTTGACGAGGTTCTTCTCTAACCATTCCATGACCGGCATCACTGCCGGATCCTGTTCGCGCAAGCGCTGCGTGAGTTGGACGACGAACGGGCGGCCGAGCGCTCTGCGTCTGGTCACCCGGGAAGTAAGCAATGGCAACAGGTCAGTGGGCTGACGCTGCGCCTGCGCCAGCAGCTTGTCGGCCAGTCGGTCTGCTTCATCGCGTTCCGTGCGCGATGAAACGATGCGCGTAGCCAGGCGGCGCAGGTTTTCAACCAGCGCCAAACGCAAACTGATCGGCACTGCCCACAACTCGCCAATCGAAAGCGGCGAAACTTTCTGGTAGGCATTGATGAACCGGCGCAGCGTTTCCGTATCAAGATGGCTGTCGGTGTGCGCGATTAGCGCAACAGACAGCGCGTAAATGCGCGGATACTCTTTGAAGTCTCCTTCGGCGAGCTTTGGCAGTTCGTGGTAATAGCCTTTGGGCAGGTCTTCGCGAATCTCGCGCACCTGCTCTTCCACGATGTGAAAGTTGTCGACCAGCCATTCCGCGGCGGGAGAGATGACATGTTCCTCGCGAATCGAATCGGCGAGTGCTTTGTAAGCGGCGATCAGCTTGCGGCCATTCTCTTCGAGGCGCGGCAGCAGCAGATTAGCTCGCTGCGGCTTTTCGGCGATCTTGTGCTCAGCGGCGAGGGTCGCGGCGTATTGCTCGAGCCGCTCAATACTGTACAACTCTTCGCGGATCGGCAGGTCGGCGCCGGCATCTGCGGCGCCTTTGAGCCTGCGGATCAGTCCTGAAAACAGTGTCGCCATCGTCAACGGACAAAGGGGGGATAAATTACGAGAAAGTTTTCGCTAGAATATCACGGCGGATAGAGAACCGCTTGCGAGGTGGCTGGGTTACGTGCCGGTCTGACGCTGAGAGCGTCAAAGAAAGTAGCCGGGGGCAAAGCGCGAAGCGCGTCGCCTCCGGATCACGTTCCAAAACGAAACATGACCCTGAAGGGGTCGCATAATCTGAGACGCGATGCGACCTCTTCAGGGTCGGAATTCGTCTTTGCTTGCCCGGAGGCGTTGCCCCCGGCTATTACATCTCACGCTTTCAGCGTGAAAAAATCGATCAGGCTTCTCAAGCTGATTCTCGACCCAATCGACGGGCGATTGCCGAACTCAAATCGATCAACCCCGGCATGACATAAAAGACCGCTACGGAACTCAGCAGCGCACCGGTCAAGAAGCGTGAGAGGTGTGTGTTCTGCCAAATCGAGAAATAGCCGAGCGCAAAGTCGATCACCAGCGGCAGGGTCGCGAGAATTAACCAGATGCGTGACGGCGTGTCAGTGCGTTGCAGCAGACGCGCGAGCGGATAGACCAAAGCGGCCACGGCAAATCCGGTATACAACCCCGTGCAACGGGAACACACGGCGAATTGATGCCCGGCGAGATGAAATGAACGCGCGGGTATTTGATGACAGACAAAACTGAACGCTTTGTAGATTGCCGCGGCGAATTCAGGATGCCCGTGAGCCTGGGCAAAGGGTGCGCTGACGATCAGGCCAGGGATGGTTAGCGCGATTAGGCAGACACCCACCCATACGGCAATCGCTCGGCGATAGGCGCGCGTTGACTGATCTGCTAAAGATTTGGGTTCGACGACGGCCGCGCTCATTTGAAATGGTATTGTTCGTGCGGTTTCGTGTGATTTCGTGGGTCGTTCTTGCCGTGCGGGGAAACCACGAAAGCACTAAGACACTATTGACCGCTGACTTGCGACCTCTGACTTCTGGTCTAAAATCTAATCACCGTGTCCGGGCCGCCTTCGATATGCACCGTGTCCACAAAGCGAATGTGCTTTGACTCGGTCGTCATCACCAGCGAATGCGTGCGCTTGCCGGAACCGAAGAAACGCACCCCGCGCAACAAGGCTCCGTCAGTAACACCGCTGGCGGCGAAAATAATCTTCTTGCCGGGCGCGAGATCGTCGGTGTCGTAAGTTTTGTTCGGATCGGTTATGCCCATAGACTTGAGGCGCTCGATGACTTGCTCGGCGGGCGGCACCTTGTTCTTGTCTACTCCCAGCCTTTCCGGATCAAAAACCAGGCGCGCCTGAATCTCGCCGTTCAGACATTTGATTGCCGCCGCAGTCAGGACTCCTTCGGGTGCGCCGCCGATGCCTATGCAGGCATGAATGTTTGTACCGGCCACGGCCGCCGAGATTCCCGCCGAAAGATCGCCGTCAGAAATCAAACGGATGCGCGCACCCGCCGCGCGCACATCGTCGATAATCTTCTTGTGTCGCGGACGATCGAGAATGATGATGGTTAGATCTTCGATATCGCGGCCCAGACGGCGTGCGATGTTGCGCAGGTTGTCCTTAATCGGAGCGTCGATGTCGACCACGCCGCGCGACGATGGCCCCACGACGATTTTGTCCATATAAATGTCCGGAGCGTGCAGCAATCCGCCGCGTTCGGCGGCGGCTAAAACCGCGATCGCGTTGTTGGCGCCCAGCGCGCACAGGTTCGTGCCTTCCAGGGGATCGACCGCGATGTCGACTTCGGGGCAGGACGCAGCCATCTCTTCACCAACGCCGAATCCGCCGCCGACTTCCTCCCCGATGAAAAGCATTGGTGCTTCGTCGCGTTCGCCTTCGCCAATCACAATCCGGCCGCGCATCGGGACGGAGTCCATGACTTCGCGCATGGCCTCGACCGCCACCTGATCCGAATACTTTCGATCACCCTGGCCCATTGTGCGTGCCGCAGAGATTGCTGCTGCTTCGGTCACGCGCAAAAAATCCAATGACAGCTCGCGCTCTGTCCTCAACTCTGGCGCCATCGTTTGTCTCCTGTGCGCAGGCATTCGCCCGTCCTGTTTCCGACTGATTTATCTGAGAATGAAGAAAGCGCCGCCATAGTAGCAGAAACGCAGAGCGGCGGAAAACCACCCGATGCTTCCGGTAGTGCTCTAATTTGAAGAGTTACTCTTCTCCATGTTCTCGGTGTCTCCCTGGTAAATCTTTGTGGGCAGGATCACCACAGAGACACAGAGAACACGGAAAAGAACTCAAACTTATCTCATCACCACGCCGCAGCTCTGATTTGATCAGCGTTGACTTGCCATCCCGATTGGCGTAAAACTCTCGCACGTTCCCCCAGCAACCAGGTTTGAAAGAGTAGATCACGGAGGTTAACTATGTCCGCGACCGGTCAAGCACAGTCAATCAACGAAGACAAAATGAACGCGTTTCTCGGAAAAGTCGTCGGCGATTTTGGCGCCTCGCTTAGCTCTGCCCTGGTCTACATTGGGCAGAAACTCGGCTTGTACAAAGCGCTGTCGGATGGTGGTCCGGCCACGCCCGCTGAGTTGGCCCAACGTACCAGCACCAATGAACGCTATGTGCGCGAGTGGCTAATCAATCAGGCGGCTGGTGGCTATGCGGAATACGATCCGGAAAGCGGGCGTTACAGTTTGACGCCGGAACAGGCCGTAGCCTTAACCGATGAGCAAAGCCCGTTCTATGTCGGCGGCGGCTTTTTTGTGGTCAAAGCCATGACCAGCGCCGTCTCGCGCATTGAGGATCACTTTCGCAATGGCGGCGGGATGCTGTGGGGCGAGCACGATCCCGATCTATTCATCGGCACGGAAAAGTTTTTCCGTCCCGGATATTCCGCACATCTGATTGCCAGCTGGATTCCGGCGCTCACCGGAATTGAAGAGAAGCTAAACAACGGCGGCAAAGTTGCGGACATCGGCTGTGGTCACGGGGCCTCAACAATCATCATGGCCCGCGCCTTTCCCAAGTCCCAATTCTGGGGTTTCGATAATCACGAAGCGTCGATCCAACATGCGCGCGAGGCAGCGGCGACAGCCGGCGTCGCGGATCGCGTAACGTTCGAAGTAGCAGACGCGCGAACCTTCCCCGGCGAGGACTACGACCTCGTTTGCTTCTTCGACTGTCTTCACGATATGGGTGATCCAGTCGGCGCCGCCACGCGAGCTGCCGCAGTGCTGGCCAACGGCGGCAGTGCGTTGATCGTTGAGCCAATGGCCGGAAACTCAGTCCAGGAGAACTTCAACCCGATTGGACGCACCTTCGCCGCGGCCTCAACCCTGTGTTGTACCTCAAACTCTCTCGCGCTCGATGGCCCGGCGCTCGGAGCGGTCGCGTCGGAAGACGCCATTCGCGAAAAGGTCCTGGCAGGCGGCTTCAAACAGTTTCGCCGCGCAACTGAGACGCCTTTCAATCGAGTCTTCGAAGCGAGACATTGAATCCGCATCTTTGCCGGACAGGACCGCCCGAAAAGCTTTAGTTACTGAAATAAAGTAATTTAGTCGCGCTTGCGGCCATCGTTGCTAACAAGACTAAGCCTTTTCAGAAAGCATTGACTAGACTTACGGAAGGGATGTAAAGTGGCAACGCTGCCCTATGCCCACACTCCTTATTGTTGACGACGATGACGCCATCCGCGGCATGCTTTTCGATCTACTTTCCGATAGGTACGAATGCAACACTGCCAGCATGGCGGAAGAGGCGCTGCAATATATCGAAGTAGAGAAGTACGATGCGATCTTGACCGACATCGCCATGCCTGGACTAACCGGGGTCGAATTGCTCAAGAAGATCCAGGAGCACGACTCGACCACACCAGTGATTTTGATTTCGGGCAAAGGCAGCGAACAGGATCCCAAAGCCCTTCTGGATCTGGGTGCCTTCGCCTACGTAACCAAGCCTTTCAACCTGGATGAGATCGAGCAGGTAGTTGAGCGGGCAGTAGAGACTCGCGAGAAATAGTTAATTCCTGGGCGTAGCTTTGAGGTCTGCAATCAGTTTTTTTAATCTGTGAAGCATTCGGCGCGGAAGGCACGTCTTTCAAATACTGTTCAAAGGCCCGTTGAGCATCTTCCAATCTTCGCTCGCCGTAAGAGATATGGCCGAGCAACAATTGAGCGCCTCCAGCAAGCTTTACCCCAAGCTCGTAGGCTCGCCGCCGTTCAGTTTCAGCCCTTGCGAGTTCCTGCAACTGCATCAGCGCCCCTCCCAGTTGCAATTGTGAATTGCCATTATCCGGGTCAAGCTTAATTGCCTCTTCCAAATGGCGACAAACTGAAGTTTGTCGGACGTCAGAGAGCAACTGCCCCGCGAGACTCCGCCGTCTTCCACGGCGGCAAACTCTTCCGCGCCGGCTTCTCTTTTTTCAATCCCAAAGCCCAGTCAGCCTGCATCAGCGTGTGAATGTCGCGCGTGCCTTCGTAGATGACCGCGGCTTTGCAGTTGCGCAGGTAGCGTTCGACCGGATAGTCATTCGAATAACCGTTGGCGCCGTGAACTTCGATCGCCATTGATGCTGCCGTCTCGCTGCGCACAGTCGCCTGCCACTTCGCCAGGCTGGTCGCGCGGCCACTCGCCTTTCCTTCGTTCTTCAACCAGCCCGCTTGCAACCAAAGCAGACGGCTCATCTGGTAGTCGGCTTCCATGTTGGCGATTTTTTGCTTGACCAGTTGATGATTCGCGATCTTCGTGCCGAAGGTCTCGCGTTCATTCGCGTAAGTTACTGAAGCATCGCGGGAGGCACGAATCACTCCGGTCGCGCCCGCGGCCACCGTGAATCGTCCCTGCTCGAGAGCGAACATGGCGATCTTGAAACCTTCGCCTTCTTCTCCAACCAGGTTCTCTTTCGGCACGTGAACGTCCTGCAAAGAAAAGTATCCGGTGTTGCCCGCGCGAATACCCAGCTTGCCGTGAATCGTTCCGGAGGTGAATCCTTTCATCGTGCGCTCAACGATGAAGCAGGACATGCCTGAGTGATCGCGTCTCCTGCGCTTCTCTTCATCGGTCCAGCAAAAGAAAAGAAAGTTGTCGGCAGTATCGGCGAGACTGATCCACATCTTCTCGCCGTTGAGAACGTACTCGTCGCCTTTGCGCCGCGCCGTTGAGCGCGAACCGACCACATCTGATCCCGCGCCGGGTTCGGTCAATCCGTAAGTCGCCAGCTTTTCACCCTTCGCCTGCGGCGTCAGGTATTTCTGCTTCTGCTCTTCGGTGCCCCACGTATAGAGCGTCAGCGAATTCAATCCGGTATGGACCGACATCGCCACGCGCAGAAAGGTGTCTACCGCCTCCAGCTCTTCGCAGACCAGTCCCAATGAAATGTAATCAAAGCCGGCCCCACCGTACTCTTCAGGAATGCAGACGCCGAGCAAATTCAGCGCGGCCATCTTGTCAAAGATTTCGCGATGGAACTCCTGCTTTTCGTCCCAGTCTTTGATGTAAGGCGCAACTTCCCTTTGCGCAAACTCGCGCACGGTTTGCACCAGTGCTTCGTGGTCGTCGGTAAGTTGAAGGTCAATCATCGCGATACTTTAGCATAATCCGCAGATTACGCAGATTTCACAGATTTGGAAAAAACAAATCGACGATGTTCAAGACTTCGGGTTCCGAAATTGAGAAGTAATCCTACCTCAAAACCCGTCGCCTTGAGGTAATTGATCACCTGCGCCTCCTCAGTGCCGCTCATGCGTGCGAGGGCCTTCAACTCTACAACGACTGAGTCAAAACAAATAAAGTCGGCGCAGTAGGCGGTCACAAGGACTTGATCTTTGTAGCGAACTGGCAGACGCACTTCGCGACGGAAAGGAATTCCTGGCGAGGTGAGTTCTAGCGCAAGCGCTTCTTGATACACTGGCTCGAGAAAACCACACCCCAGCTGTTTGTGTACTTCCATTGCCGCGCCGATGATGGCATGAGTTCTTGGATCTCGTTCAGTGAAATCCTTCATCATCATTGTCTGATTTTCTTGCTATGTATGTAGGGAATCTAAAGGGAGAGAATGATCTCACCGTCTCTGAACTCTTGCTATTGGTTTTTTCAATCTGTGTAATCTGCGTAATCTGTGGACATCATCTCTTTAGCAACTTCTTTCGCTTCGGGGAGCTTCGTCACTCGTCCATCCAACTGCATCTCGTAAACAGCTCGCGTGATTTCGCCGATGCGCGGTCCGGGCTCCAGGCCCATTTCCAGCAAATGCCGGCCCAGCAAAAGCGGCGACGGCGCCTTCGATTCAACTTCCAACTCACGAGCTCGCTCGATGAACCACTCCTGCGCTGCGGCGTCGTACCACTGCTCGCGCGGAACCCAGCCAGCGTTACGGCCCAGCGAATCAGCTTTCGCCACGCGATACAAAAGGTCGAGCTCGCATTTGCGGGCCAGGCGGCGAAAGGCGCCGTCTCCGACTTCTGCGCGTTTCTTAAAATATTCGCCCGGCTTCAGATGGTCGCGCACCAGCGCCAGGACCTGCGCGCGCACATCGTAGCCATCGAGCGTATGAATATTCAGTTTGTCCAGAAAGCTCGACGTCGGCTCTACCCCGGCCTCTTCATGACCGCGTGAACGCAAACGGCCATCAATGAATTCAGTCGTGCCGGGCTTGCCAAAATCGTGGGCCAGCGCCGCCAGCATCACCGTGACTTGTTTAGGATAAGGAAGATCGTCGATCAACTCGCGCGCTCGATCGATGACCAGGCACGTATGAACGAAGACGTCGCCTTCCGGATGCCATTCGGGATCCTGGGGCACCTCCATCAGCGCTTTGATTTCGGGGAAAAGCTGATCGATGGCGCCCAGATCGCGCAACCATTTCAAACCAATCGAGGGATGTTCAGCGCGCAGTAGGAGTTTTTCCATCTCGCCCCAGACGCGCTCGCTCGGGAGATCGGAAAGATCAATCGCGCGACAGAGAGAGACTGTTTCCGGCTCGACTTCAAACTCGAACCTGGCGGCAAACTGCGCCGCGCGCAAAACGCGCAGGCTATCTTCGCTAAATGTTTCCGCTGAAATTGCCCGAATGATTCGCTGTTGAAGATCGGCGCGTCCGTTACATGGATCAATGATCTCTTCGGTCAAAGGATCTTTCAGGATCGCGTTGATCGTGAAGTCCCTTCTGCCCGTAGCCTCGTCGACGGTCATCTCCGGATCGCCCTCGATGAAAAACGCGCGATGCCCACGGCCCGTTTTGCGCTCTCGGCGCGGCAGCGAGATGTCGAGATGGGCGCCGAGTTTGTAAACCGTGAACGCTTCACCGACGACGTTCACCGGACCGAATGCCTCTAACAATTCCCGCAGTCTCGCCGGTTCGATCCCGTAAATCTCAACGTCCCAGTCCTTCGGCTGCTGGCCCATCAGTTCGTCGCGTACACAACCACCCACCAGCAGCGCTCGGCCATCTTCGTTGCGGACGGCTTCCGCCAGATTCAAAACTTGTTCAGGAATTTCCATCACAAATTAGAAAGGCGGGCACGAAGTTTGGAGTTCCGACTTTAGTCGGCTTCTCAGTGGCTAACAAAAGGCCGACTGAAACCGAAACTCCAAACCTTGGACTTCGCCCACCTCTAAACAATGCCTCATGTTCCAAGTGTTAGCGGACGCTTCAGACACTACGATTCGTCACCGATTACTACGTTCGTTCCGCGTGTGGACGGCAGGCAACTAATCACTTGCACGCGTTCGATTTTGGTCAGCTCGGAACCGGCCGTGTGCCAAAGCTTGATCCAGAACGTGCGGGTCTCGCCGTGAATCGCGAAGGTCGAGCCGTCGTTCATCACCGCCACCGGCTCGGCGAACGTTCCCGCCTGCAGCACGTCGATCAATTCAGGGATGTAAGGCTTTAGCTTCTCGAATTGGACCAGCACCGCATCAGCTGAAACCTCGGCCGGCGGCAGATCGACCGGCTCGGCTGATTCCAGCAGCAAGCGGGACTCGGTTTGATGATCACGTTTCTTGAGTATGGCCATTGCTGCAATCAAACCACAGCGCCGCAGAAGTCTCAAATGGACCCGGCCCCAGGAGGTGTCTATTTTGCGAGATTGCCGCTCTCCACTTAAAACGATCCCCGAACAGACACGAACCGGAATTAGTTTTGTTCGTGCGTTTCGTGTGATTTCGTGGATCATTCCTGACTGAGCATGAAAACACACGAAACCAAACTAAAGAGCACTACCTGGTCCCAGACCTCTTGACGCTGAAGCTTGAGGCGAGTAATCTAACAACGATTTGGGCCGAGTGCTCAAGGATTGAAAAGATGATCAGCCAGCATTACAGCAATCGCTATTATTACTATTACGGTCCGCTCTCCGGTTGGAGGGACGGTCGGGCGATGGGCTGTCGCGAGCTGATCACTTAGCAGTCGCAGACAAGTTTCCAGAAACCGGCCATCGGTCCTTCCAGGCGAAGGATCGGTGGCCGGTTTAGTTTTTTTGGAGTGCGCTGACTTGTCAGCGCTTTTGAAAAGCGGCGACTAGTCGCCGCACTCCAAAAAGGAGCAGCTCATCATGACAAATGACGAAACAGTCCAACTCCTTTCCGACCACGTCGACATGCGCATGGTCGCTGTCGATCCGGATGAAGCGGTTGCCGATCGAAATGCGATCGTGCAACTCGATCCCGATCATCCGGGCTTTCGGGACCTGAAGTATCGCCAGCGACGCAACCAGATCGCGGAAATCGCGATGAACTATCACCCCCGCGATCCCATTCCTGATGCTCCTTATACTGATGAGGAGCATCAGGTCTGGCTCACGATCTGGCGGGCGCTGCAACCGGCGCACCGGCAACATGCGTGCGCGGAATACCTCGAGTGTCTGAAGAAGTTGGACCTTCCGCCCAGACGCATTCCGCAATTGCGCGAAGTCAACGAGAAGGTTTTGGCAATCAGCGGCTTTCGTTTGGAGCCAGTCGCCGGCCTGGTCCAGCCGCGGGTGTTCCTCGAGAATCTTGCCGACGGCGTCTTTCTTTGCACGCAGTACATTCGGCATCATTCGACGCCGCTCTACACGCCAGAGCCGGACGTGGTCCACGAGATCGTCGGCCACGGCGTAACTCTGGCGAGCGGGCGCCTGGCTGAACTCAATCGTTTATTCGGAAAGGCAGTGCGGCGAACAACGTCCGCGGACGCGCTGGAGATGTTATCGCGCATCTACTGGTTCACAATTGAGTTTGGCGTGCTGCGCGAAGAGGGTGCGGTAAAAGCGTATGGCACCGGTCTGTTGTCTTCGGCCGGAGAGTTGGCAAAGATGCACGAAGCCGACCTGCGGCCGTTGGACGTAGACGCCGCTGCTCGCGTGAACTACGACCCGACTCATTTTCAGCCCGTGCTCTTCTGCGCGGACTCGTTTGAGGGAATGTATCAGACGCTGCGAGGGTATTTGGTGAATTGGTGAGCGGAACTCTTCAGCTTAAGACGCGGCTCCGCCGCTTGATGTGCGGAAAGGCTTCGCCTTTCCGGCAAACCAGAGTCTGCTGTTGAGTCTCCGCCTCACGGTCCGAGGCGCAGCCTTGGACTCATAAATTGTTCCCAACGGAAAGCCATAGGCTTTCCGCACATCAGGCGGCAGAACCGCTCGACAAAAGCGGCGAGTCGCGAAACTTAGTTCCTTGACAGTCTTTTCAGGCCGCGCCTATAGTTTGCGTGCAGGTTCTTACATGACACGCAAGCTTTATTATTACTATTACTGGTGCGCCTGTACGTTTGCTTCTCCTGCGGGAGGGGCGTCCGGGCAAAACTTGCGTGTGTGTGATTTGGTGCTATAGCCAACGCCACAAATAGTTTTAGCAAAACGGCCGCTTCTCGAAAAGAGCGCGGCCGTTTCCGTTTTTAGATCGATGATTACCGAAGAAGAAATACAAATCCCTTTGCAACCGCGGGGTATTCCGCGTGCTCGCGATCTGGAATCGCAGATCGGGAACACGCCTTTGTTGAGTTTGCGTCGCGTCGTGTGCGGCTTGCCGTCAGGCGTTGAAGTCCTCGTCAAAGCCGAACACTTGAATCCGGGTGGCTCGGTCAAAGACCGCGCGGCCCTGGCCATGATTGTCGATGGCGAACGCCGCGGTCATCTTTACCCGGGCAAGGTAATTCTCGATGCCACCAGTGGCAATACTGGAATTGCCTATGCCATGATCGGTGCGGCCCGCGGCTACTCGGTGACTATTTGTTTGCCGGCCAATGCCAGCGTCGAGCGCAAACGCATGCTGCAAGTTCTGGGAGCTGAGACGATCGAAACGGATCCGATGCATGGTTCGGACGGCGCGCAAGTCGTAGCTCGTGAAATGGCCATGCGCGATCCGCGCAGGTATTTCTATCCGGACCAATATAATAATGACGCCAACTGGCTCGCTCACTATGAAGGTACGGGGCAGGAAATCTGGGAGCAGACTGAAGGACGCATTACGCACTTTGTGGCCGGGCTGGGAACGTGCGGTACGTTCACCGGCGTAGGCCGCAGATTGAAAGAGCTCAATCCGGCGATTCGTCTGATTTCAATGGAACCGAATTCGCCGATCCACGGACTTGAAGGGCTAAAGCACTTGCCGAGTTCGAAGATGCCGGGGATTTTTGATCCGAACCTGGCCGATGAAACTGTCGAGGTAGAAACCGAAGCGGCACAAGCCATGACGCGGCGTCTGTCGCGCGAAGAGGGCCTCTTCGTCGGTGTCAGCTCGGGCGCGAACGTTGTCGCCGCCCTGGCGCTGGCCCGGCAGTTACCTCCTGATTCGGTCGTGGTAACAATCCTTTGCGATGGCGGTGAAAGATATTTGAGCGAACGCTTTTGGAGTGAGTGAGTGATGAAGTCAGGACCACCTGCGTGAGCGGGTGGGCCAGACGCTCAACATTCGCGCATTGACAGGTGGCTCCACTCGCTCACGCAGGTGGTACTGACCTTATTTTGAACACCATGGCCGGCGATAAAGAAAACCTGGATATCAACACGCAATTGGTTCACGCGGGCGAATCCGCGGAACCACCTGACGGTCAGCCGACCTCCACGCCGATCTATGCCAGCGCGACTTTTACTTATGAATCGATGGAGGAAATCGATCAGGTTTTCGCGGGCGACAAGCCAGGCTATATCTACACGCGCTATGGCAATCCGACGGTCAACGCTTTTGCAGAAGCAATGCGAACGGCGGAAGCCGGCGCGACCGCGTGCGCTTACTCGTCCGGGATGGCTGCGGTGCATGCAGCTCTGCTTGCGTGCGAGTTGTCGCCTGGCGCGGTGGTTCTGGCTTCGCGAGATCTCTATGGCGCAACGACGAACCTGCTGCAGACTATTTTCGGCTCGTTTGGGATCAAGACCATCACGGCGGATTTCAGTGACCTCGATGCAGTGCGCGCCAAAGCTAACGAGCTTAAGCCTCGTGTTCTCGTCGCGGAAACCATTTCGAATCCACTGCTGAAGGTTTGTGATATCGACGCCTGTGCCGAGATTGCTCGAGCGGTTGGCGCCCGTCTGATCGTCGACAATACTTTTGCGTCGCCTTATCTCTGCCGGCCATTGGAACATGGCGCGGACATCGTCGTGCACAGCGCCACGAAATTTCTGGGCGGACACGCCGACGCGATGGGCGGCGTCGCGGTGTCGCGTGACCAGGCGGACAGCATGACTTTGATCGGTGTGATGAAACTGGTGGGCGGCGTGCTTAGTCCGTGGGAAGCGCACGAAATCCTGCGGGGCTTAAAGACGCTGGCGGTCCGCATGGATCGACATTGTGAAAATGCGGCTACGCTGGCTGAACATCTGCGCAACGATTCGCGGATCGGCCAGGTTTATTATCCTGGATTCGCCACGGCCGATCAGCGGGACGTAGTACGGCGTATTCTGCGTCAATCGGGGGCCCTGGTTTCGATTGAATTAAAAGACAATACCCGGGAAACGGCTTTTCGTTTCATGGATGCGCTGCAGCTGTGCATACGTTCAACCAGTCTCGGAGATGTTTTCACCAGCGTGCTGCATCCGGCGACAGCTTCGCATCGAGACTTGTCGCCCGCGCGGCGGCAACAACTCGGAATCACTGATGGATTGGTGCGGATCTCGGTTGGTATTGAGAGCGTCAGCGATATCATCGCGGACATCGATCAGGCTTTGGGCGCCGGGTCAGAACCGCGAGCGGTAGCGACTGGGTGACAGCGATTGTGCTTCGCTGGAAGCGCGCCGTCCCGTCCGCATTTGAGCGCGAAGCGCGAACAGTTTGGTGTTAGAGCGAATACGGAGCGTGCTGCGCATGCTGTGCGGACGGGACGTCCGCGCTCCCAGTAACAACAGGATGATCACCTTAGATGAAAAGCTCCTAACCGAAATGCGCCAACACGGCGAGCGCGACTATCCGTTTGAGTGTTGCGGCCTAATGTTGGGACGATTCGAGACCGGCAGTAAAATCGTGGCTGAGACTTATCCGATCTCAAATGCGCGCGAAGAGGAAGCCAAGCGCAACCGTTTCCTGATCCGGCCCGACGAATTGATGCGCGGCGAAAAATATGCGCGCGCAAAAGGCCTGGACGTAGTCGGGTTTTATCATTCGCATCCTGACGATCGCGCCGTGCCTTCAAAATACGATCTGGATCATGCCTGGCCGACTTATTCGTATATCGTTGTCTCAGTCGAAAAGGGCCGGGCCGTCGACTTGCGATCATGGGAAATGGAAGCTGACCGATCAAGGTTTAATGAAGAAGAAATCACTCCCTCTCCCTCTGGGAGAGGGCTGGGGTGAGGGCTTAGTGGCTGCACTCTTTCTCAGTTACGAATCGAGTGGCGGCGACGGGCAAACGAAAACCAAGAGTGGCGGAACCAGACCCTCACCCTAACCCTCTCCCAAAGGGAGAGGGAATGAACCAGAGGTTTTTGAAAGGACCGAATCATGCCAGTCACAATCACCATACCCACTCCCCTGCGACAGTTCGCAGCCGGACAATCAGAAATTCAAGTCGAAGCAACCACAGCCGGCGAGGCGCTTGATCAATTAACGTCGGCGCACTCTGAATTGCGCAAACATCTCTTCAACGATCAGAACACGTTGCGGAATTTTGTGAACGTGTACGTCAATGACGAAGATATCCGTCATACCGACGGTCCCAACACGCCCGTCAAAGAAGGCGATACGATTTTGATTGTGCCTTCGATCGCCGGTGGCTCGGCCGTGCTTGATGAAGTAACCGGCAAAGAGGCCGGTGAACCGCAGGCAGTGATGCCTGCGCTCCTGCCGATGCTTTCCAACGAAGAAGTCGCGCGCTATAGCCGTCACTTGATCATGCCCGAAGTCGGCATGACCGGTCAGCGAAAGCTGAAAGCGGCGAGTGTGCTGATGATCGGCACCGGTGGTTTGGGCGCCCCGCTGGGAATGTACCTGGCGGCTGCGGGCGTGGGCCGGCTTGGTCTCGTAGACTTCGATGTAGTTGACGCTTCGAACTTACAACGTCAAATCATTCATGGCACAAAAGACGTGGGCCGGCCGAAGATCGCTTCCGCGCGCGATCGTCTGGAAGACATCAATCCACACGTCGAGATCGAAACCCACGAAACCCGTCTGACCAGCGCCAACGCGATGAGCCTCGTCCGAAACTACGATGTCATCGTCGACGGCACGGACAATTTCCCGACGCGGTACCTGGTTAACGACGCCTGTGTGCTCGCCGGCAAGCCCAACGTCTACGGCTCGATCTTTCGCTTTGAAGGACAGGCCAGCGTCTTTTGGGCCGAGCGCGGCCCGTGCTATCGTTGCCTGTATCCTGAACCGCCGCCGCCGGGTCTGGTGCCTTCATGCGCGGAAGGTGGCGTGCTCGGGGTGCTGCCGGGAATCATTGGCGCGATCCAGGCGACTGAAACGATCAAGATCATTCTGGGCGCGCCGGACATCATGGTTAACCGGCTGCTGCTGTTCGACGCGTGGCGCATGCGCTTTCGTGAACTGAAGCTGCGCAAGAACCCGGATTGCCCAGTGTGCGGAGACAATCCGACGATCAAAGAGCTCATCGACTACGAAGAATTTTGCGGGATAACCCAACAGACACAGACGACCCAACCAACTATGGAAGAAATCACAGCCACTGAACTGAAACAGCGCCTCGACAAAGGCGACGACATTCAAATCATCGACGTGCGCGAACCGCATGAATACGAAATCGGCCAGATTCCGAACTCGAAGCTGATTCCGCTGGGCCAGGTGCTCAATCGCATGAACGAGATCGATCCCGATCGCGAAACCGTCGTGCACTGTAAGATGGGCGGTCGCAGCGCGAAAGCCATCGACGCGCTGCAGCGTTCCGGCTTCCCGGGTAAGCTAATCAACCTGGCCGGCGGCATCACTGCCTGGTCGAACGAAGTCGATCCCAGCGTGCCGAAGTATTGATAATGGAGGGCAGGCATTCCCTGCCCGCAATGAGCGGAGTGTAAAGGTAGTGTGAGACTTCACCTCTTCAGCGGCAGATATTCGACCCGATTGATCCACTCCGCTCGGTCCCATGCCTGAGCAATCAGTTCAAGGTCAGTAACGCATTGACCAATTGGCACTCGAAGTTGGTGCGCATAGATTACCCCCAGGAAGACTGCTCCGCTCCGCTGGCGCGTCACAGCCTCGGCAAGAAGATCGCTGTCGCGAGTGAAAAGAATACGGCCCATGAAGGTGGCACGGTCAAGTAAATCAGAATCGGAAAACTCTCTCGTGCCGTCTTCCTCTGATGTCAGCACGTCAACTTTCCGTGCTCGGAGTTGGCGCGTAATCTCTGCCCTTACGTTTACGTCCATGTAAAGACGCATGTTCATCTCTAAGGTCTCGCTTCTGTCCAAACGAAAACAGCCCGCCAATCCATTTGGATCAACGGGCTTCAATCGAGCCTCTCAGGAGCTGACTGCTTTGGCTTTGCTGCCAATCGCGTTCAGCGTATTTACTTTTTTTCCGGCCCTCAATCGGGGCGCTTCAATTCGAGAGGACTTTAACCCAAACCTCACCAGAGACGCAAGTTCCTTTTCGCGCGCTATGATGCTTCGACCCCGTTTTCATCGCTGATCATTTCGTGCGCGTAACCTTGACTCCAGTTCTTTGCGAGTCAGTGGATTCTTTTGCTGAGCTCTTAGATTTTCAACGTATCGATCCCGCCGCTCGATATCAGCATCCACTTCTGCCTGGTGCTCGTAGTAATACGACAGCGCCGCATGAATTTGGGCGAGCGAAAGATGCGGGTATTGTTCGTGTATTTCTTCAGGATTAGAATTGTGCGCCATCTTGTCGAGCACGACTTCGACGACCTTAGTGTTCGCGCCGGTTATCCAGGGGATCCCTTCTGCGTCGATCTCGATTAGTGAATTTAGCACAGCGACCATGATGGTTTACCTCTGCCATTACGTTACCACGAGTGGTGACGCGGAACTAGGCTCTCCAAGTAAGTCTATCATCCTGTGCAAGTGAGATTTGTTGCATCCCGTATCGAACCCATTGAAAACGGTTTCATGTCATCAATTGATCCCGAATCACGTGGATCACCTGGCTGAAGCCAGGTGCTAATGAAGGTGGATAATTATCGAAGATGAACGAGAAGCGGTGTCGGGGACAGGCTGCATCCTCGCCGCTTCTCGGTGTATGATTAGGCCCGCAATAATCCCCTTGGGCGAGGTAAACACCAAACGTGAGTGAAGCAACCCTGGACGTGACCGAAGCAAACGACGCGACTACCACCACCGCAGCACAGCCACACAAGTGGGTCTATCTATTCGAAGAAGGCAACGGCAGCGACAAATCTCTGTTCGGCGGCAAGGGCGCCGGACTCTGCGAGATGACGCAGGCCGGCCTGCCGGTCCCGCCCGGTTTGATTGTGACGACCGAAGTCTGCAACGCCTATTACGCCAACAGCAAACAATTTCCCGAGGGCATGTGGGGACAGGTAACCGCCGCTCTCCATGAGATCGAAAAGAAGGTCGGCAAGAAGTTCGGTGACGCGAAGAACCCCCTGCTGGTCTCCGTGCGATCGGGCGCGGCGTTTTCGATGCCGGGAATGATGGACACAGTCCTGAACCTTGGGCTTAACGAAGAGACGGTGACGGGTCTGGCGGAGCAGACCGGTGATCTGCGCTTCGCCCTGGATGCGTATCGCCGCTTTGCTTCGCTGTTCGGTGAAATCGTGATCGGCGTTACGCATGAAAAGTTTGAACGCGTAATGGATCGTTTCAAAAAACAAACCACGGGCGGCGACCGGCTGGACACCGATCTGAAACCCGAAGAGTTGCGCGGAATCATCGCGGCTGAAAAAGAGATTATCCTCGCCGAGCAACAGACAATTCCCGATGATCCTTACGAACAACTTCGCGTCGCCATCGGCGCAGTGTTTAATTCGTGGATGGGCCGGCGCGCAATCGACTACCGCCGCATCAATCGCATTCCCGACGATCTGGGCACGGCCGTCAACGTACAGGCGATGGTGTTTGGCAACATGGGCGCCAACAGCGGCACCGGCGTCGCCTTCACCCGCAATCCTTCCACCGGCAAGAAAGAACTCTATGGCGAATACCTTCTAAACGCGCAAGGTGAAGACGTGGTCGCCGGCACTCGTACTCCCAACCCGATCAGCCAACTCAAAAAGGAACTGCCGAAAGTTTACGAGCAGTTCAATGCGATCACGCAGTTGTTGGAAAAGCATTACCGGGACATGCAGGACTGCGAGTTCACGATCGAGCGCGGCAAGCTCTGGATGTTGCAGACACGCACCGGCAAACGCACCGGCGCCGCCTCTGTACGCATCGCGGTGGACATGGCGAGTGAGAAGTTGATCGATCGCGCGACCGCGGTCCAACGCGTTACTCCAGAGCATCTCGATCAGTTGTTGCATCCGACAGTCGATCCGAAAACCGACGCGCGCGTGCTCGCCACTGGTCTACCGGCGAGTCCCGGCGCCGCCCAAGGCACGGTTGTGTTCAGTCCTGATGAAGCGGAAGAATTAGCGAAAGAAGGCGCGCAGTTGGTGCTGGTGCGAAACGAAACCAGTCCCGATGATTTTCATGGCATGGTCGCCGCCCAGGCGATTGTGACAGCTCGCGGCGGTATGACGAGTCACGCGGCGGTGGTCGCGCGCGGGATGGGTAAGACTTGCGTCTGCGGCGCCTCAGCTTTGGAGGTCGATTACAGTCAGCAGCAGTTCAGCGTCAACGGTGAAGTCGTCACCAAGGGGGAATGGATCACCGTAGACGGTTCTACCGGTCGGATCTTTCTCGGTAAGGTGCCGACTATCCAGCCCACTCTGGGTCACGACTTTTATGAATTAATGAAGTGGGCGGACGATTTCCGCACCCTGACGGTTCGGGCGAATGCCGACACGCCGCACGACGCGCGCGTGGCGCGATCGATGGGTGCTGAAGGCATAGGACTTTGCCGCACCGAACACATGTTTTTTGGCGATAAGCGGCTGGCGTCGATGCGTCAGATGATTCTCGCGGACGGCACCGGCGCGCGCGAAAAGGCGCTCGAACAACTTTTGCCGCTGCAGCGCGGCGACTTTGTCGGCATCTTTCGCGAGATGGCCGGCTTTCCCGTAACGATTCGCTTGCTCGATCCGCCGCTGCATGAGTTCCTGCCCAACGTGGATGAACTTCTAGGTGAACTGTCTGAGTTAAAGATGGCCCTGCGTCACGCCGGCACGCTTGCCGACATGGATCATCTGCTGGATGAGATTGATGAGAAGCGGCAGTTGCTGCATCACGTCAACAAGATCCGCGAGGCAAACCCGATGCTCGGCTTCCGCGGTTGCCGTCTGGGTCTGCTGTATCCCGAAGTCACGCGCATGCAGTGTCGCGCGATTTTCGAAGCCGCGTGTCAGGTGAAAGGCGAACGGAAGCAGGTGACTCTGGAGATCATGGTGCCACTGGTCTCCATTAGCGAAGAACTGAAACAACAGGCCGAGATGATTCATGAGGTGGCCCGTGAGGTCACCGGTGAACACGGCATGAAGATCGAGTACGCCGTCGGAACGATGATTGAGTTGCCGCGAGCATGTTTGACCGCGGACAAGATTGCTGAGCACGCGGATTTCTTTTCCTTCGGCACAAACGATCTGACACAAACGACATTTGGCTTGAGCCGCGACGACTCTGGCCGCTTTTTGCCGGCCTACGTCGACCGAAAGATTCTCGCCGATGATCCCTTTCAGGTGCTCGACCGCGAAGGCGTAGGCGAGTTGGTGAGCCTGGGCACGGAGCGCGGCCGTAGCGTGAAGCCCGATCTCAAAGTGGGCATCTGCGGCGAACACGGCGGCGATCCCAGCTCGATCGCGTTCTGCAACGAGATTGGATTGAACTACGTAAGCTGCTCACCTTATCGCGTGCCCGTGGCGCGCCTGGCCGCGGCCCATGCGGCGCTGGACGCGGAAGCTAAGGCGGCGGCCGAGAGAGCAATTGAAGCGCAGGCGCAGGAAGCGGTCGGGGCTTGAAGTGAAGAAGGCTAAATCAGAACTCAACGATTGGGGGCGGCCGGAATACAAGCGATCTGACTTTGGTGAGTTGGTTCGCGGCAAGTATGCGAAGCTCTCTAAAACAGACCGAGAGAAGGTGGAATCCGAATACCATCGTAAGAACCCTGAGGATTCTGACCCCTCAATGTCTCGCGCAAAACCACATGCTCCCGAGGCTATTCGTTTATCAAACCGATCAATCTCGAAGCGCAGAGGTACCAAAACTGAAAAGCCTCGCGGCCTTTTGAAGAAGTGAGGAATATGTCTTGTGGACATTGAGGTCATTCGGCAGCGAGTACGCGATGACCAGTATCTAATCAAGAGTCACGCCATCGTTCACGCATTGAAAGAGGGATTCGATCGCCGGCACATGGTTGAAGCGGTTCTCGGCGGAACGATCATCGAGGATTACGCAGACGACAAAAGGGCGCTATTATGTGGAAAGACGAGCATGTCGCCCAGTGCAGATATTTATTTACACGTAGTCTGCGAATACGAGGATCCATTTTACGTTGAGTTTGTAACAGCGTACATTCCAGATGAGCAGGAATGGGAGAGCCCGCCGTTTCGACGGCGTGATCGAAAGAAGAAGTGATTATGACTAGTCAATCAGTTCCAGTTTGTGGTGAGCATCAGGTAGCGAAAGAGTGGCGACCAACCACGTTTGAGTACGGTGAAGATGGCGTTTCGATTCGAGTACCGAACATCTACGCCTGGGTTTGCCCGCAAGATGGCGAAGCCTCTTTCACGCCCGAAACAACCGACGAACTTATCGTTACCGTCCGCGAAATGATTGAACCGGCCAAACATGCCCGCGCACGCCGATCAATGCCGACTGAGTACATTGTGTCGATTGGCTGAAGCACGCACGGTGCTTGATCCAACTCGCGCGCGCGGCATCAAGCGAGGCTGCTATACTCGCGGCCACTCCTGCATTCCTTCATATGGCTGAGACAACCACAGAAGAATTCCATATCGACGAATATCTCTTCGAACGCCAATTTGCGCGATTTAGAAACCATGTTATCGACAAAAGCGGCAGAGACTTCGTTTCGTTTACCTCCAATCACTATACGGACAAAGAAGAGGGTTATAAGTATGGTGTCCATCACGAAGGTAGGCAGGCCCTGGGCCTGGATGAGTGGCGACAGACTGATATCGGTAAGGGAAAGATTCTACGAAGCGTAATTGCCGCGATCGAGCTTAAGGAAAGCAATCTTCTAAAATGGCAAGGCCGGTGGGGAGAGAAAAGCAAGCCTCACCATAAGCTAATCGAGGCTCTTACAGTCCCACTCACCAGGAAGCATTACGAAGAACTCTTGTTCCGTCTCTATAATGGCGATGACGACCCCTTGGTTTTCGACAGCCTAGTCGTGCTAAGCGGTCGACGATACCCTGTCCTTTCGTACTTGTTCTTTCTGAAAGACCGCTCTCGCTATATGCCGATCGCCCCGACGTTTTTTGACAAAGCGTTCGAAATGCTGGGGGCCAATTTCGTTGCGAGCCACAAATGCTCATGGGAGAACTATTCGACTTACAACAGCCTTTTGCTGCAAACCAAATACTTGTTGTCGGAAAAGCTTAACGAAGTCTCGCTTCTGGATGCGCACTCATTTGCCTGGATGCTGGCAACCAAATTAAGGGGAAACGAAACAAGCGACGTGATTGAATACAAGGCTCTGGATCGGAAGCACCGGAAAGCGATCGTCAATGCAAGAATTGGGCAAGGACCGTTTCGGAAAAGATTGATAAGATATTGGGGCGAGTGCGCTATCAACGGTTGCAAGGAGGAACTCGTACTCAGAGCTTCTCATATCAAACCTTGGGCTGATTGTGATCCGAAGGATGCCACCAATCCATTCAACGGACTGCTCTTGTCTCCTTCTTTCGACGCGGCGTTCGATGCTGGTCTCATATCTTTTACTGATGCTGGAAAAATTCTAGTCTCGCCTGCCTTGTCTCGGCATGACCGCGAGCTTCTAGGCATCAATTCGACGCTTCGATTGACTCGCGTGGATTACCGACATCGTCCATATTTGGAGCACCACCGAATACACAAGTTCAAAAACAAATCAGTTTAAGCCGGATACTTCCATTCGTTCACAAGAAAGGTTTCGTCTCATGCGCTATCCGCTGTTGGTTCTCATCTGGTTAATGATTATTCTTACTCCCACGCAAATGACGCCATCTGCTCAGACTCAATCCACCGTCCCCAAGCCCCCTGACACAATCTACTTGCTCAAACCCGCTCACATCTTTGATGGCGAGTCAGCCCAACTACACGACGGCTGGGTAGTGTTGGTGCGCGGCGAGAAGATCGAAGCGGTTGGGCCGGCGAGTGAAGTCAATGCACCGGCAGAAGCTAAGGTGATCGACCTGCCAGGGCTGACTCTGATGCCTGGACTAATCGAAGCGCACTCGCACGTCTTACTGCATCCTTATGGCGAAACTGTCTGGAACGATCAGGTGGCGCGCGAAGCTTTGAGCCTGCGCGTGGCGCGGGCGACGAATCATCTGCGCAACACTCTGATGGCCGGCTTCACCACGATTCGAGACCTCGGGACTGAAGGAGCAGGATATGCCGACGTTGGTCTGAAGCAAGCGGTCCAACAGGGAATCATTCCGGGCCCGCGCATGTTTGTGGCGACGCGGGCGATTGTGGCGACGGGCAGCTATGGTCCGAAAGGATATGCGCCGGAGTGGAACGTGCCGCAAGGCGCTGAAGAGGCCGACGGGACGGACAGTTTGACGCGGGTCGTGCGCGAGCAGATTGGTAAGGGCGCGGATTGGGTTAAGGTCTACGCCGATTATCGCTGGGGGGCGGGCGGGTTGGCGCACGCGACGTTTACGCTGGAAGAATTAAGGTTGGCGGTTGAAGTCGCGAAGAGCGCGGGTATTCCGGTGTCAGCGCATGCTACGAGCACCGAAGGAATGCGCCGCGCGATCCTAGCCGGTGTTGAGACAATTGAGCACGGCGACGGCGGCACGCCCGAAATCTTTCGACTGATGAAAGAGCGCGGCACCGCGCTGTGTCCGACGCTTTCAGTCGCCAGCGGTCCTAATATCGACAAGAAGAAAGTTGTCTTCAAACAGGCCCTCGATGCCGGCGTCACGATTGCCAGTGGCAGCGATGTCGGCGTGTTCGCCCACGGCGACAATGCGCGCGAGATCGAAACTATGGTCTTGTGGGGAATGCCAATCATCGACGCGCTGCGTTCGGCAACTTCGGTCGACGCGCGCGTGCTGCACATGGAAGACAAGATTGGCCGCGTGAAAGCAGGTCTCTTTGCCGATCTGATCGCGGTCGAAGGCGATCCCACGCGCGACATCTCAGCTTTACGACGTGTGCGTGTGGTGATGAAGAACGGAATGATTTATAAGCAACCCTGAATCTACTACGGTGCAGTTTAATGTGGCACGCGCATCTTGCGCGTGAGTTCACTCGCGGGACGCCCGTGCCACTTTTTCAGTACCCTGAATTCCAGTAACGAACCGATGCAAAACTTTGTCGATCTGACGAATAGAGTGGCTTTGCTTACGGGAGCCTCATCCGGCATTGGCGCGGCAACCGCCGAATTGTTGGCTGAGTTGGGCGCCCGAGTGGCCATTGGTTACTACCAAAACGAAGCCGGGGCCGAGGAAGTGCGTGCCCGGATCGCCAGCGCCGGCGGCAGCGCGATTACGATTCGTGCCGATGTGCGCAAACTGGATCAGATCCTGCCGTTGGTTACCCAGGCCGTCACCGAACTGGGGCCAATCGATATTCTGGTCAACAACGCGGGCTCGCTGATCGAACGTCAGAAGATCGCCGAAATGACCACGCAGCGTTGGGACGAAGTCATGGATCTAAACTTGAAAAGCGCGATGCTTTGTTCGCAGGCGTTGGCTCCTTCGATGATCGAACGCAGAAGCGGCGCGATCGTTAACGTCGCGTCCATCGCGGGACGAACCGGCGGCGGTCCCGGGGCCGCCGCTTACTCTACAGCCAAGGCCGGGTTAATTGCGCTAACCAAGGCGATGGCAAAGGAACTCGCACCCCACGGCGTGCGGGTCAATGCAATTTCACCAGGAGTCATCGATACGCCTTTTCATGAAGTTTTTTCCACGCCCGAAATGATGCGCGGCTTTGTGTCGTCAACGCCGCTCGGTCGCGTCGGCACGCCGAGGGAATGCGCGACCGTGATCGCGTTTCTTGCTTCTGAAGCGGCGAGCTTTATCGTAGGAGAAACAATCGAAGTAAACGGCGGCCAGTTGATGCTGTAATATTTCCGGGCGGGAGATCATAAGCCGCTCGGAGGCTTGATGGAGGCCGGATTCAACCCCCATAAGTCGGATTAGGTGAAAACTAACTCGCGATACGACATAATCACCCACCACTGAAGGAAAGTGAAGTGAAGTCGATGGCTTCGGGCGACCAAACCAAAATCAAGAAAAGAATTCTCTGTGTTGAAGACAACGTCGACCAAGCTAAGTATTTGGTTGGTCTGCTGAGTGAAGAGGGATTCGATTGTTTCAGAAGTCATAACATGGTGGAGGCTCTAGCCTTCCTTGAGAAAGTCAGTCCAGACCTGGTCATCATGGACCTAGCTTTCCCTTATCAGTCAGACGACGACCCTGGTATTGCTGAAACGGGCCTCGAACTACTTGAGATAATCAAGCGCTTGGCTCCCAGCCCGCCCGTGATAGTGTGTTCGGTGTGGTATGTCGTTGAAATCGTTCACAGATGTTACCAACTTGGAGTAACCTCGTTTGTGGCGAAGCCCTTCACACGGGAACAACTTCTGACCGCCGTAAATGAAGCGATTGCAAAGCCTCATAGCCCCGGTTTTGAACCACAGGAAGGTGGCGCGGAGCCATCCACAGCGCCTTTGGAGGAGACACTCATCTCGACCTTAGCGGCAATGACCGGGGGATTCTGTCACGACATTGCGAACTCGCTTTTAGGGGTCTACGGGACAGCATTAGTTGCCCAAAAGAGGTCTTCGGAAGCGGATTCAAGAATTCCTGGGATGGTCTTTCAGATTCTCCAGACCGTTAAGGATTTTCAGCAGTTCATTCACCCATTCTACCAGCGGGATTCCCAACCAGCCCAGAGTCTAACATGGGCCGATTTTGAACCGGCGCTGCGGGAAATAGTTCCCGGCGTTGTCGATCTAGCTGTAATCGACCTGCGAATTGAAGTGTCTCATTTCAAGGAGGAGTTACGCGTCCCCAAAGCACTCCTACGACATCTAGTGACGCCTATTCTCGCGAATGCTAATAACGCAATTAAGAGTAAATCGGAACCCTTCGGACGAATTCAGGTAACTCTTGGGCCCTTAGATGAGTTGGGTGATTTGCGCTTGGTAGTCTTGGATGACGGACCAGGGTGGGGAGACTGTCTCGCTGAGATCAAAAGCCGACTTCGCAAGAGTGTGTTTCATTTCAGCCCTGAAACCACCGGAGGATACGGACTTATTAATCTAAACAGAATAGTGCGGAGGCTTAAAGGGTCTTTGATTCTTTCGGAGAGTCCGTTAGGCGGTGCCCAGGTGGAAATCCGACTACCCAGGAATGTTTACTATGCAGAACCGAAAGCAGATTAGCGTACTGTTGCTTGACGATAGCCACGACCTAGTGCGGCTTTATAAAGTCCAGCTTGAGAACTTAGGTCCGTTTCGAGTAACGATTCAGACCGACGGGTACCAAGCGCGGCGCATGGCTGAAAAGCAGTGTTTCGATGTCATTGTGATAGATGCAAAACTTGATTATAGAGGTGTGGAGTTTGGTGGACTTCGACTCGCGGACGATCTTCGCTATCGCTATGGCACGAATTCTATCTTAGTAATTTCAAGATTCATAACCTCCGAGTTGATGCACGACTACGGCGCAAACTATGAGTTCATGGAGAAGTATTCTGGCGTAGAGACCGCGTCATTTTGCGAAGGTTTATCGAGGAAGATGCAGGAGATGCGAAAGCGGCAGTATCTGTTTGTCGCAATGCCTTTTTCGACAAAGCATGCGAACGCCTACAGAGGAGTAAGGGTCGGGGTGAAAAAGGCTGGCTTTAATTGTGTAAGAGGGGATGAGATTGCTCATAATCGGCCGATTCAAGAGGTCATATTCGAACTTGTTGAAAAAAGCAAAATGGTCATTTTTGTTGCGGACGACGGGAACCCGAACGCCTACTACGAAGCTGGTTTTGCAGACGCGATGAGAAAGGAAGTAATCATCGTAGCGAGTTCCTTAAAGGAACTCCGATTAGATATTCAAAGCAGGCATACCATAACCTATGGTACAGACTTAGGAATTCTCTCCTCAGCATTATGTGACAAGATCACATCGCTGCGCCTGTCCGATCCAATTGTAGTGTGACCCGCGCCCACGTAGCCTGAGCCTCGATCAAAAACAGTTGGGACAACAGAGTAGCTCCGCTAAGTGAACGCTTCCGGCGAATGGACATTGGCGTCACCCAGGCGATGCTGTAGTACGCAATGCATCTCACTTTCCGCGGCGGACATCAGCACAGCCGTCGTCCGGCCAATGAAGTTTGTTAGTTTGCCGTTGACCCTTGCCCATGACCTTACGATTGTTGGATACCAACATGGTCAGGATGAGCAAGGGGCGGGCGAGCACGTGATCGCGTTTCTCGCTTCTGAAGCGGCGAGCTTCATCGTGGGAGAAACAATCGAAGTAAACGGCGGCCAGTTGATGCTGTAAAAGGATTTCTGGTCTCGACTGTCAATTAACAACTGGCGTCAAAGTATTGACTTTTCATCTCCCGTAGAGTAGTTTGCGCGCGTTCCAGGCTGAATCCCACGGGCCTGCGGCTTTTCGCACACTCGCCAAATCCAGCCTGGAAGGAAAAAGCCGCTCATTTAAGAAACGCGATCGATGCGCCTCGGGCTGCGCTAATCGCTTATCTCAGTTCGATTGGCGGACGTTCACTGAAAATACGAGGGGCCTGTCTTGTCCGCTGGCGAGCAAAGGCCCCTAACTGAATCGCGGTTCCTATCTGGCGCAAAGGAGGAAGACAATGAGCAGCGATAACGCTCGCACTGGTGGCAAACTCTCGAACTTCTTCAACAAATTGGCTGAAACCATCGATCACAAGATCGGCTGGGACAAATTGCCGTCACTATTCGGCCTCGCAGTGTTAGCTGGAATCCGCAATAGACTCAGGCAAAAGAACCTTTACGATACGTCCGTCACCGCGCCGGTAATTCCGACTCCGGATCCAGTCGCGGAGGGCGACGTTTATTTGACTTCGCGCTCGCCGGACGGGACCTTTAACGATCTATCGAATCCCCGCATGGGCGCAGTCGGCAGCCGATTCGGACGCAACTTTCCGATTGAGCACTCTTACCCCGAACCGCAGCCGGCGATTCTCTCTCCCAATCCCCGGACAGTTAGTCGCGAGCTCCTGACGCGTCATCAGTTCGCGCCGGCGACGACGCTCAACGTGCTCGCCGCCGCCTGGCTGCAGTTCATGATCCACGACTGGTTCAGCCACGGAAAGAGTCCGAAAGAAAATCCGTGGAAACTGCCGCTCAAAGAGGATGACACCTGGCACGAGAATCCGATGGTTGTTTTGCGCACGCGTCCTGACCCGACGCGGCCGCCAGGTAACGACGCCGCGCCGCCGACTTACGTCAACGTTACCTCTGCCTGGTGGGACGGCTCGCAAGTCTACGGCGCCAACGAGGATGTTCGATCGAGTCTGCGCTCGGGTGTTGGCGGCAAGTTAAAAGTCGCACCTAACGGTTTGATTCCGATTAATCCGGAAGCGCTCGCACAGCCCGGCGCCTGGCTCGGGCTGGCACTGCTCATTAATCTCTTCACCCTCGAGCACAATGCGATTTGCGATCGACTGCGGACCGAATACCCGGCCATGTCCGACGACGATCTGTTCTCTAAAGCGCAACTGGTCAACTCTGCGCTCCTGGCCAAGATACATACGGTCGAATGGACGCCCGGTATTTTGGGTCATCCCACACTGCAAATCGCCATGCGCGCAAATTGGTGGGGACTGGCTGGAGAGTGGGCTTACCGGCGCTTCGGCCGTCTCAGCCGGAGCGAACTCATCAGCGGCATCGTCGGTGGCGAGACCAATCACTTCAATGTGCCTTACTCGCTTACTGAGGAGTTTGTCGCCGTGTACCGGATGCACCCGCTGATCCCTGATGATTACTCGCTCCGATCAGCCGCCAATGGGTCGTTAATTCAGGAATGCGAGTTTCGCCAGCTCGCCGGGATACACACGCAGAAGGTACTCGAAGAAATTCCGATGACCGACCTTCTCTATTCGTTCGGCATCGCCCATCCCGGCGCGATTCAATTGCACAACTACCCGCGCTTTCTGCAAACCTACGAGCGGCCCGATGGGTTTATTATGGATCTGGCCTCGACCGACATCCTGCGCTCGCGCGAGCTTGGTGTGCCTCGCTACAACCAGTTCCGCCAACTGCTGCACAAACTGCCATTGAAATCTATCGACGAACTCACCGACAACCCCGAATGGGCCGAGGAGATGAAGCGCGTGTACGACAACGACATCGACCGCGTCGATACAACCGTGGGACTGTACGCCGAACGCCCACCGAAGGGATTCGGTTTCAGTGATACGGCCTTTCGCATCTTCGTGCTCATGGCCTCGCGCCGTTTGAACAGCGACCGGTTTTTTACTGTCGATTACACGCCGAAGGTCTACACGCAGGCCGGCCTCGAATGGCTTAACGACAACACGATGAAGACCGTCCTCCTGCGACACTATCCGCAGCTCGCTTCGTCGCTTGGCAAAGTTAAGAATGCTTTCGCCCCCTGGCCTGGCGTGGTGTGATCTCTTCCAGTACGGAGACTCATTCGATGTGGAGACTGAAAAGGTGGTTCTGGAATGAGCTCGCGGTTCGTAAGTTTGCTGGAAACCAGCCGGCGGTGATTCCGGTTCCGCTCGACGACGGCACTCGGCTCAATCCCGTTACTCTGGCGAGCCAGTTTCCAGGCATTCCCATTCCCAACATCCGCGTAGCCGACCGCGTGCCCGGGGACGAAGCGCAGCCTTTCAAATTCTATTTCTACAAATTCCAGGTCGCGATGTACACGATTCTCCCGGCGACGCAATCGGGACTGCCGCCGATTGATGGGGATCCTTTCAAAGCCCTGGACCAGGCGTATACCAGCAAGCATAGAAAGCTGTTTCCACCGCCGGAGATACCCGACGAATATAAGGAAGGCGTGGACCTGGGACGAATAGCGGTGGCAAGTCCTTACGCGTGCTATCTGGAACGCGCACCCGAAGGCGGCTATCAGTGGGACCTGCGGCAACTGGAAAAATACGAACACCATGCGGGACTGCGCTCTGTCGGCGCGCGGGTGCTCTTTCGCTTAAACGGCGGTGAGCGCCGGCTGGAGCCTACGCAAATCGACTGTGAATTGGGCTCGTGCAAACCAAGCGACGCGAATTGGGATCTGGCTCAAAAGATTGCCCTTTGCGCGGCTACGACTCACCTATCGCTGGTCCGCCATTTTAACGGTGTCCATCTCACAGCCGGCGCCGCGTTCGCAATGGCGACGCGTAATAACTTTCCGGCCAAACACCCGTTAAAGCGACTCCTCTGGCCCCATATGTTTGGTACACAGTACAGCAACCAAATTGTCACCAGCGGGCAAATGGCGCGGGGCGGCGACTTCGAAACTACCTTCAGTTTTACCCATCCCGGAATGTGTAAGCTGTTCGAAGAAACGTACGAGCAATACGATGCCACCGTACTCGATCCCGTCCGTGATGCCGAACGGCGCGGCATCGCCGACGCGGGCTTTGATACCCCCGCGTTGTCGAATCGCCGTGCACTATTCGAAGTGATTCGCGCGCACGTGCAACGCTATTTTCGGATCTACTACGACTCGGACGAGAAACTTCGCGCGGATGCAAACTTTGCGGGTTGGATTGACGAGTTGAATAGGTTAATCCCGAACGGTATCGGCAACCTACTGGGCGGGAGCATCGATCTCGAGAGCGGGACACGGCTGGTCGCGGCTTTCATCTACCTGGCCACGGTCGAACATGAGATTCTTGGCACTGGCCTCTGGAATTATCAACTCTGGACGCATCGGCAACCAGTGCGCGTGTATCGTAACGGCCAGCGAGAGCCCCTCGATGTATATCAACGTCTGGTGAACGCGAATTTCAACTTGAATGTCAGCCGCGCCCAGCTCATGCACGACTTTGCCTACCTGGCCCTCGATGAAAAGGGTGCTGATGAGTTTCGAAACTTCCGTTACGAATTACAGCAGTTACAGGAACAGATCGAGCAAGAGCCGCCCGCGCCATGGAAAATGAGTCCGAGAATCCTTGAAGCAAATATTAATGCCTAAAGGCGCTTCCTACCTTCCCCAGGTCACAAACATTCCCAGGGCCGCCGCCGACATTACCGCGGCAGTCGACCATCCGATAAAGTTGGTAAGTTTCCCGTTGACGCGTTTGCCCATCACCTTCGCATTGTTCGATACCAACATGATCATGACGAGCAAAGGCGGGGCCAGCACTCCATTGATTACCGCCGTCCAGAAGAGCGCAGTTACCGGAGCGATTTTCAAAAAATTGATCAGCATCCCCACCAGTGTCGACGCAATGATGATTCCGTAAAAGTGCGGTGCGGTGCGAAGTTTCTCATTCAGGCCGCATGTCCATCCGAAAGCTTCGCCGATAGCATAAGCACTTGATCCAGTCAGCACGGGCACTGCCAAACAGCCGCAACCGATCAATCCGAGCGCAAAGAGAAAGGTCGCTCCGCTGCCTGATAACGGACGCAGGGCTTCTGCCGCCTCCGAAGCCGTTTGAATATCTGTCTTGCCTGCGACATGCAGAGTCGCGGCCGATGCCAGGATCACAAAATAGAAGACGATGCTGGCAAAGACCATTCCGATGTCTACGTCTATCTCGGCGATCTTGATCTCCCGATCGGTTGCGCCTTCGCGCTCTGCCAGAGTCAAGCGGCCCATATTCAATTCTTCTTCGACTTCCTGGCTCGCCTGCCAGAAAAACAGGTAAGGCGAAATCGTCGTCCCCAGGATCGCTACCAGCGTCATGAGGTAAAGGTGATCGAAACGAATCGTCGGGATCACGGTTGCTTTCAGCACTTCACCCCAGTGTGGCTTGGCGAGAAATGCCGCGAAGATATAGCCGAAGAGTGTCAGCGTCAGCCATTTGAAGATTCGCGAGATCGACGCGTACGAGCAGAAGACTTGAAGCAGGACAATTCCCAAAGCGATCGGCACGACGAGGGCGAGTGCAGGAATAGGCACGAACAAATTGATCGCTGCGGCGATCGCACCGATGTCGGTGCCGGCGTTAATTGTATTAGCGATCACGAGCAGTGAGATGGCCGCGTAAACGACCCAACGCGGATAGTGTTTTCGTAACACGCCGCCGAGGCCCATGCCGCTCACCATTCCGATCTTGGCGCAGATAAATTGGACCGCGGCCATCATCGGCAAGGTGACGGGCGCGGTCCATAGTGTGGCAAACCCGAACGAGGCGCCCGCCTGAGTGTAAGTCCCAATGCCCGAAGGGTCATCGTCCGAAGCTCCGGTAATCAGGCCCGGGCCGAGAATCATCAAGAGCCGCTTGAAAGGATTCTTCTCACGCTCGAGCTTTAACTCAAGCGGTTCTTGCGGTGGCTTCGGACTCTGGCGATTTGATGTCGTACATCCCTCCGGCCATGCGGGTTTATCAGCATTCTAACAGTGTCTCGCGGTTTTCTCCGTGTTCTCTGTGTCTCCGTGGCAAACTCCTGCCCGCAATTAGACTGACCATGGAGGCACGGAGAACACGGAGAATAGAACAGCCTTCAAATTAGTCCGCGACCTACGGTCTTGACAAACCAACGCATTGTAACTAGAATGGTTACAAATGAAACCAACTGGAATTCTGGAGTGCTTAGGCTGAATGTCAGCTAGTAGCCGCTTTGCGGTCGCGGTGCATGTTTTGACGCTGATGGCCTGGTCTGACGAAGAGTGTCTCAAGTCAGACCAGATAGCTGTGAGCGTCAACACCAACCCCGTGGTCATAAGAAGGATGTTGTGCGAGTTGGCCGAGGACAAGCTGGTGGTTTCGCAAACGGGTTCGACGGGCGGCTCCCGTCTGGCCCGCGATCCCCGGCAAATCAGTCTCCTGGATGTGTACAGAGCTGTTGAGAGCGCCGATGTGTTTTCCCTTCATCCGAAACGTCCGAACCAACGGTGTCCGGTCGGCTCGAGTATCGGAACGGTGTTGGAAGGCGTCAGGGCGGAAGTCGACTCGGCGATTGAACACGTGCTGGGCAGGATCACGGTAGGAGACGTTGTGCTGCGCCTGAAACCAGGTGGCCGCGGGCCTGAGGCCAGGAAAAAGTGAGCGAACACCGGTTTATTCGTGATCGTGCAAACCAGAAGGCGCCGGCCGTCGTATTAGAAAGGGAGTTTTTGAGGTTTCCAGCTAATGCAGTCACATATTGAATTACTCAATGATGATGTGATTCATCCTGAGGCAGGGCGAACCGCTGGGTCTCAATCAGGACGTTCGGAACCGGACGATTTGATGGATGCCTATTCACGTGCAGTCATCACTGCGGCGGAAAAGGTCAGCCCATCGGTTGTCTACATAGAGGTCCACCATGCTATTCGGAGTGGAAGCGGAAGCACTTCGCGAACGCCGGAAGAGGCCCGGGGCAGTGGCTCAGGTTTCATCTTTACTCCGGACGGTTTCATTCTGACCAACAGTCACGTGGTGCGCGGAGCTAAGCGGATCGAGGTTACTCTCTCAGATTCGCGCAAGTGTCAGGCTGATCTTGTCGGAGACGATCCGGACACTGATCTGGCCGTCGTCAGAATCAACGCGCCCAACCTGGCGCCTGCTCATCTCGGCAGCGCGCAGGAAATCCGGGTGGGACAATTGGTCGTGGCCATCGGCAATCCGTATGGCTTCCAGTACACAGTTACCGCCGGAGTAGTCAGCGCGCTGGGACGGTCGCTGCGCGCCCAGTCCGGGCGATTGATGGACGACGTGATTCAAACTGACGCCGCACTTAATCCGGGCAATTCCGGCGGGCCACTGGTTAACTCTCGCGGAGAAGTCGTGGGTGTCAATACGGCGATGATCCTGCCCGCCCAGGGAATCTGCTTTGCTACTTCGATTGATACCGCCAAGTTTGTCGCCAGCCGTCTGATTCGCGACGGCAGGGTCAGTCGCAGTTACATCGGTTTGGCGGGACAAAACGTTCCACTGCCGCGGCGGATCGTGCGCTACTACAACCTTGCCGTGGAAAGTGGAATCCTAGTCGTCTCTTTTGAGGAGAGCAGCCCCGCCAGAAACGCCGGACTGCTGATGGGTGACGTTATCGTTGGCCTGGACGATCATCCGGTTGCCGGTATCGACGATCTACATAAGCTTTTGACCGAGGAACGCATTGGACGAAAATCAACTCTGGCAGTCATTAGGCGCACGGACAAACTGGACCTCGAAGTAATTCCCGAGGAGTCACGGAGTCGAACGGGCAAGTAGGATTTCAGAGGTAACCGAAACGTTTCGACTGAAACAGAAACTGATTAGAAAACTGGAGGTTCTTAATTGACTAGGATTGAGCAGGAACAAGGGGGACTGATGCTGATGGATGCAGGCACGCCTGGATTTTCGAGTTTAGGCGAAGGGCTGCTGGAAGATTCCATCTTGCCGGAAGACGTGAACGAGGTTCTGCAACAACTTGAGGCTCCGGTCGGTGGGTCAGAAGATCTGCTGGATGAAGACGTGTCTCTATCTGCAGATCATGATGATGAAGGTCTGACCGAAGATTCGGAACTCGATCTTTCGGCGGGCACGTTGGATAAGGCGTCGGACCCGGTCAGGCTGTATATGCGTGAAATGGGTACGGTGCCGCTATTGAAGCGTGAACAGGAAGTCTCGATCGCCAAGCGGATCGAGTCAGGACAAAAGCGGGCGCAGCGGGCACTCGCGCGCTCTCCGATCGCGGTCGCAGAACTTTTGAAGATCGGTGACGAATTAGCGGCCGATAGGGTTGGTATCCGCGAGATCGTTACGTTCTCTGATGAGACCGAGCCCGAAGAGCAGGAAGACAAGGTCGGGGAATATCTCCAACGGACTATTGCGAGTATTCAAAACATCGGCAAGCTCTACCGGCGCGGACTCAAAGAATCCGGGCAGCTCCGGGTCGAGCACAAATTGACCCGCGGCAGAAAGTCTAAAAAGCTGCTGCGGCTAAAACGGAAACTGGCACGAACTCGACTTGACGTAGCGCGCGAGATAGGCCTCCTTGGTCTGAAAGAGCCAGCCCGGCAACGTCTGGTTGAAGCGGTGGCCTCAGTCCAAAAAGAGACTCGCGCACTCGAGCTCCAGGTTCATAACTGGACTGAGACGCTCGGCGGCAAACGCATAAAGCCACCGGAAAAGAAAGAGCTCACCACGCGCATTCGTGAGGCCAGGGGCCGGCTTAGGAAAATCGAAGCCGAGCATCACGTGTCGCCTTTAGAGATTAAACGTGCTCAACGGATGATCGCGATAGGCGAAGCGCAGGCTGCCCAGGCCAAGCATGAACTTACTGAAGCCAATCTGCGGCTGGTCGTCTCGATTGCCAAGAAGTACCAGAATCGCGGTTTGAATTTCCTCGACCTGATCCAGGAGGGAAATCTCGGCCTGATGAAAGGTGTGGATAAGTTTGACTGGCGGCGTGGCTACAAGTTCTCAACCTACGCGACCTGGTGGATCCGCCAGGCGATCACGAGAGCAATTGCCGACCAGGCACGAACCATTCGCGTTCCCGTTCATATGATCGAAGTCCTCAACAAGGTCAAGACAGTCTCACGCGAGCTGGTGCGGGACCTGGGACGCGAACCGACCACCGAAGAAATCGCGAAAGGGATGGGGACCTCAGTCGAGAAGGTGAACAAAGCGTTGAAGCTTACCCAACAACCTATTTCGCTGGAGACACCGATTGGCGAGGCCGGAGATTCTCAATTCGGAGATCTTATCGAAGATCGATCAACCGTCAGCCCTGCCGAAAGAGTGATCACCGCGAATCTGCGTGACGTTGCCGGCGACGTGCTCCAAACCCTGAGCCCGCGAGAGGAAAAGGTCATCCGGCTGAGGTTTGGAATGGACAACGAGGGCCGTGAACGCACGCTGGAAGAGGTGGGCGAGGACTTTCAGGTTACCCGCGAACGCATTCGGCAGATAGAAGTCAAAGCTCTCAGAAAACTTCGACACCCTTCGCGGGCGCGCGTGCTCAAGAACTTTATCGAAGGTAAGAATGAGTAAGTCAGATCAGGCTTAGCTGACTTCCCTGACGAAGATGCCGATCAGGCGGCACGAGGCGACCTCTACCATCCCCCAATTGATCGGCTCATCTCACTTCTGTGATGTCGGTGGGGGCGCTGGGGGTGTCACTTGAAGCATTTCTTTGCCGCGATGCGAAGCAATTCCTTGCCGCTAGTTTGCGAAAATCCAGAGAATTCGCACGTACAACTCTCCGCAATTCCTGAGCTTTGGAAGCTTACATTGCCGGAAGTGCAAAACGGAAGTTAAGCCTTGCCGAAAATTCAACGGCAATCCAATTTAACGTTATGGGTAACCTATGAAGAGGCATCGAACCACTGCCTCCGCGTTGATCGCGCCATTCTTACGCTATCGAGAATCTCGGTCAAATCCCATTGGTACTTCCCGATGCGTGGGCGTGAGACTCCCGCGATCCGGGGCTCATGAATCGGCAACGTTATCGCGCGCGAATCGCTTAGTTCTTAGCAGCGTTTTCCAGCTCAAGGAAAACTGTTTTGATGTCTTTTGTTGAAAGCCTAATAACCCTGCTCAGTTGCTTCACAGAGTCAATATCGAACGCACTACTTGCGCAGAATTGGCCTAACCGTCTGTAACTCTCGAATTGGGCCTCATCAAACCATTGGTTAGCTGTCGTTTGATGTGGGAAGCCGTCATTCTCAAGCGCGTACTGCCGAACATCGGCGGTAACCCGGCCGACGACTGCCGGCTTAACGTAAACAATGGTTCCGGTTGATGCCTCGATGTCATCGTCATTATTGGCATCGTCCGTCGAGCATTTTTCGAGGGCAATCATATGGTCCTTCGAAAAGTGAATCTTACCCACGACACAACAGCGCGCGGGATCCTGTTCGGTGCCGATCAGAGAATCGAGGTTGAGCTCGATCTCAGTTCCGAAGTCGATGCGGCAACGACGGATTGCTTCGCCCAAATCCTGAAAACACGGGGGCTTCGGATCGGCTCCGCAGTCCACCAGGATAATGTAACGGCACCCGCGCTCGATGAGGGAATACAAGCCAGTATTATCGAAATGACCGCCATCGGTAAGATAGCAGTAGGTGGAAACGTCATTGGTCTGGGAAAAGAATTCCCGCAGCAGGTAGAAAGGCCACAATCGCGGCTGTGACGAGTTCCAGGCTTCTCGATTAGGTGTGGGCGCCCAGTAACCCAGACGCACATTGAGCAACGTCATCAACATAGCTAAGGCGGCAGTTGGTTTTTTCGACCCCATGTTTGGACTAACCGCGGCGCCTGAGGCAGCAACGGCAGTACCCAATGAGAGTTGTCCACTCATATATTCTTTCGTAGCTCGATAATCCGTCCGGCTTGAGCCGCAGTGCAATCCCGATAGTGTGAAGGAAGAAGCGGAACGCTGCGCCGTGGCCAAGTCACGCCCGCCGACGAGGTTTAGCGTCGTGTTGATTAGATGATAGGGCCCGCCCCGGTCGCAGTTACGTAACGAACTGAGCAACAAATCGTCACCCGCCACTGTCTCAGTGATCTCCTTGTTTCCGTGCTTGCGGCGTCGCACATTAGAAGCGCCGAGATAAGCGCGTACGAGTCTCCCGCGGTAGAACTGATGCATCGAGACAGCATTTGGATCAACCATCCAGCCCAAGGCGACGACCCAGACAATAACTGCGGAGAGTAAACCCAGCACGACTTGCCAGGAACGAATACTCGGCTTCGCAGACGCGAGGCTCATGAAGAAGATGGTAGCAAAGCCCACATAGGCGAGGGTGATGAGCCAGAGTGAGCGCCGATTGTCGCGCTCTCCCCAATTCATATCGAGGAGGACCAGGAGAAAACACCCGGCAGCACCAGGCAACAGAATGGGTGTGAGCCCATCAGTCAGAGGAATCTCGGAAACATGAAACAACCAGGTCGGGAGCAGAAAACCGGCATAAAGCGCCAGGACAATGCTGATAGAAGCAAGCGTCCAAAGGAACAGCCTGTTGTAGACCCATTTCCAACGTCGAAAGATCCGCGACGCTTTGAGATTCGGAGCAGGGTCAATTTGGAAAAGCGAGACTCCAAAGATCGGCAAAGTAACCGCGAGCGCTACGCCCATAAGAAGCAGGTTGGCCGGACCAAGAGCCGGCGCCATAGAAAACGGTGAAATGCTCTGCGCCACGGGTTTGACCAGAATAGTGGCTCCCAGAGCGATAAAGGCAATCAATTGAAAAGCGCGGCTACGGTGGTGTTCATCGACCCCCGGAATCTTTGTGAAGGCCCAATCGAAGAGTTTTTTTGACCCTCCCAGGACCGGTTCATTCGCACGTAGCTTCTGAACCACCAACGACCTGAGCAGAATCAGAAATCCCAGCAGCGCCGCGAGGGTGATGGGAAAGAAGACGTAGTTGTCTTTAACGTGGTTCTCAACACGTGGTTCCCTGATGTAATGAGCGAGACATACGAAACCCACGGGCACAATTAGACACAATGCGCTGAGCAACCATAGCCCCTCTGGCCTTTTCCCAATCGCCTTGTCGCTAAACCACCGGAGCTCGAATTCGTTTTGTCCGGTGGCAACATCCTTACGTTTTACACAGAGTCTAAAGACGATTACGCCGCCGGCAATGGCCACAAAGGTGAGTATGAGCGCGCCGACAATGCCCTTCGAATTGCCGTCACTGCCTCCTTTTGTATTGACAAAGATCTCGTAGCCAAGAAAAAAACCAATAGATGTAAGATTCAGGAAGAGTAGCAATCCGAGTATCGGATAAAAGAAGTTATTAAGTCGCCTGGCGATAGCCTGCGTGCGTTTTCGCTGTGCTCCCTTTAGATTCCGCCCGGCGGCGTCCAGACGTCTGAACAGCTCCCCTTTCCAGTCGTTACGGGGAAGAACCCTGCCCAGGATGATGGCCGTGATGATAACAGCCATGGCCGCCGAAACAATTAACAGAAGAACCGTTAGCCGGTAATCGCCGCTGGTAAACGAGCCGCTAGGTACTAGAGAGAAGACTAACGCCTGAACTCCCCAACTCGCGTTCACCATCACGAACCCGATAAATAACAGCGCGGGCAAAGACGGCTCCAAGACGCTTGACCACTTCACGTCGTTCATCTCGTAGACAGCCAGGGCAATGCAGAGAGCAATAGCGAGCATGGCGGCTACGTATAGCAGGTAATGGGCATCCGCGTGTCCTGACTGAGCAAGCCGAAGCAGTAATCGATTCGCAGCAAATCCGCCGAACACCGCCAGCACCAGAAGCACGAGTCCTGGCGTCACCGCAAAAATCATCCGGCTGACGAGGGAAGGCTCGCGCAAAGCCGACCGGTCCCCTCCGGCCGTGGGCGTAGCCCTTAAGGCGGTGAAAATTGAACCGGCAATTGAGATCAGGGGCACGACTGCGAACGGAATTTTCAAGCTCGGCGATGATTGGAGTTGCAAGCCGTGTGCGCTGAGCCACGAAACCAGCAGGACGACGGAAACTACGGTAGTGGTAACTAACAGCCTGGCCTGCGCGCGGCTGAACCTGTTGCGTCGGACATCCTTTCTCCATCTGGAGATAGTTTCGGCGTTGTCACCGGTGATCTCTTTGTTGTTGAGTCCCCAGTACCAGATGCTAAGTACGATCAAGATTGTTAAGACTGTCCAGATCAACAAACCGGTACGGTAATTATGAAAAACCTGCAGGACCTGTTGCCAGCCTGACGGGACCGCATACAATCCTGAACCAAGGAGCATAAGCAGCGCCAGCAGGCAGAGTGTTTGCACAATCCAATCTGTCGCGGACGTGTTCTCGCGATTGCATATCAGCCACCCAATGGCCGCCACGACGCTCCAACCCACCAGGACTACCAAAGGGGACAGCGCACTCGCCAGGGAGGGTTTGCCATTGAGGAAATCTCCATGCGTGTAGGGATTCAGCAGCAGGTAAGCTTGCCCAAGCAACATTACCGTGACCAGGACCGGCAGCAAAATGAGCCAAGTCAAAGTCAGATTGCGCGTGATTACCGACACCGCTCGCCAAGTGTCCGCACTGAGCATCCCTTTTCGCGGAGTCAGGTAGTTGGCAAACAGGCGCAGGTGATGAATCGGATCTTTCCACGCGCACAGTGATCCATCTGAGGCTTCATCAGCCAGTTCATTCGACCTGCGCTCTGGCTCGATCATTTCATTGGGAGGAAAGATGTTCTGCAGCTCGTAAGGATATGCTTTTTCCAGGCGCAGCCGGTTGGCCCACCGCCGTAGATTATCCAGACGCACTTCTTCCTCTTCCTTGTCAGCCCCCTGCAGGGCTGCCACCGCAGATTTATTGTTTGCATCGGCGGATCTCGCGTCGGCAATCAATGCAGAGGGGGCCGGGTCAGGTTCATGATGATTTTCGATGTAGAGGTTTAGTTGTTCGACAAGCTTACCAAGAAAAATCGGATTCGGACGGTCACCCTCTCTATGTTTTGCGAGGAGGCGATAGATATCATCGCCGTCGTCACCGAGCCTCATCTGCTCCAGTAGATCCTTCGAGACCCGATCGCCACCATCCGTAATTCGAGCTACCAGACTGGATGCATTGCGAACGTCTTTTAGTTCCAGACGGGGATTGCCTTTGCTTCTTACGGCCTCTTCCTCACGCGACAGCCAGGCGCTCCACCACCCGCCTACATAACCACCACCCGAAACTGTCGAAAGATAGTCGAAGATACGGAGCAGTTTTAGTTTGTGCAGCTCCTGGAGAAAACCCAGACAGAAAGTGGCACTGCGGATTCCACCTCCCGACAGCGCCAGCCCGACGCAGTCCTGTCGCCCAGTGGCGGCTTCCTCTTTGCCGCGACTGTAGAATTGCCTTTCACGACGCTTCTCAATCTCCGATTGTTCGTTAGCATATATCTTCGGGAACTTAAGGGGCAAAGACGAGTTGGTATTTTCGTTCATGGTATTCCTTCCTTGTGAGATCCGCTAAACCAGCGGAGTGGTGGATATACAACCAAACCAACCCAGTGATTTGAGAGGATATCGGGATCAATAAACCGAAAGCGTTGGGAACGCCGAAGTCACGTGCTTCAACTAATCAGCGTTGTCTTTATTTTGATCTGCCCGTTTCCGGCCACAGGAATCAATGATTTCTTTTAGACGAGCATTAGCAGGAGGGTAAGGCGAACTACTAATCACCTCGACGATTCTCGGATCCAGCTTTAGCAGCCGCCTCAGAAAATCCTCGGGCGTGCGGCCCTTTGTCTTTTGCCCGGTCATGTAGCTGGCCACTGCGGGAGCGTCCGTCGCGCGGAACAAACTCCACTCAATCAGAATCGCAATGACCTGGGTGATCGAACCTTGCAAGGCTTCGTCCAGTTCATCGGTGTCGGCTTTGGACAGCTGTAGCCATTCCTGGCCCTGGCCCGCGGTAGAGACGATCCTGGCGATGGCTTTGCTCAAGAGCTCTCCATTCGGAGATGATTGCGAAGATGAAGATGCGCGAGCCGCAGGGTATTGAGAGGCTTCGAGGGCGACTTGATCTGACTGATCATCTGAAGAGTCATCGAAGACGGAGGATGCTTTCTCCAAATCTTCCCGCCTGATAATGTTTCTCTTCCCTTTCCCCATCGCCGCAAAATCCAGCAACTGCTCGAGGGTACGCGCGTTTCCAGGCAAATCGCTGGTCCTTAGAAACTCGCAGGCCTCATTGTCGAGTGAAAGTCCGGGAGCGTTTATGCGATCCTCACTTGCCAGAAAATGCCGGGCCAGTGCGACGATGTCGGCGGGTCGTTCGCGCAGCGGCGGAATTTCAATAATTTTCGAGACCCGGGTACGAAGATCCTTGCGGACATAGCTGATCGGGCGATTGGTACAACAAATCACCCTGACGTCGACGCTCGTAGGCAACCTCGAATTCGGGCGCCGGTTTCCTCTCGGCTCAACCGGCCGGGCCCGCGCGCGCTTCGGCTCCAGTGTACGCAGAAGCTTGACCTGGACGTCTTTATCCAGATCTGCAAACTCATCGAGCACCAGTGTCCCTTTGTCGGCCTGGTGAAAGATCCCGTTAGTGTCCACGTTTGGAGCGCCCGTGAAAGCTGAAGCGTAAAAGCCAAACAGCTCGCTGTCGGCCAAGTCCTTGCTGTACTGTGCACAGTTAACGAACTTAAGCGTTTGGTCCGCGCGAGGCGACACATCGTGAATGAACTTGGCTAAACGCTCTTTACCGGTTCCCGGCTCGCCGGTGATCAGCACGGTCCTGCCGGCGTCGTCTTGAGCGATGTTCCAAGCCTCGATCAGCACATCGATCATCCGAGGATCTTCCGCCACGAAATCCTCGGGTATGTTCATTGACCGGCGCAGTTGCGCCCCGGCGGCTCGCTTTCCGCGCGCGAGCCGGATAAGCATGTCGACGTAGCTGGATTCGGTGCGATGCAGGTAATCAACGCCAAGATCATGGACCTTTTCGATCAGGCTATGGCCCGCCTCAGTTGTCAGCGCCACTATCGGCAGCTGTGGATACTTCGTTTTGAGCCAGGGCACAACCTCTGCGATGCCGAACTGGCTTTCGCCTGTGCCGCGCCCATTGTCCTCTGGCATGCCCGTATTAAAAAGCACATCAGCAATAACCAGTGCCCATGGGAGAGGCGCGGGTGAATGATCGTTGGTTTCCAGGATGTCCTTCCCTACCACGTTCAAATCATTTACGAAACCTCGCTTAGCATCGAATCTCTGGCCGGAAGAAAAATAAGCGCGAGCAATTGGGCGGTTCAGTTGTTCCTGTTCCTCCTCAGCCTCACTGTCAACAAGGTGAAAACGTTCGCAGAAGGATCGGCGCAACTCGCAAATCTCTGCTTCAGCCTGGCGCGAGAGGGCCGACTGGCCGTTCTTGCGGGTCGCACTCCGGCCCAGCAGATCATCTATGACAAAGACCAGCGGCAAGTCGTCTATTTTGGCTTGAGGCCACTGGATAGTCTCTGGTAAGTCGCGCAGACGTTTTGCTACATGGTCGAACATCTGCGCAATTCGCAAACGTCTCGCTGCATGCAAGACGGGACCATCCTTTTCCAGCATCGGAGTCAACTCACTATTGAGTTGCTGCAGCTCTTCAAAACAGTCCGCCACAATCCTAGGTACGCCCAGCGCGGACTTCAGGAATTGTTGGTGGAGGAAATCTTTATATGCCTGGCGGAAGTCCTCCGGCCAGGATTCGAAAACCGGCAGGTCCAGTAATTGGTTCGGCGACAGGGCGGCTTCCGCACTACCAATCCAATCAATCAAGTGTAGATACTTCTTGGGCCAATGCTTGATCGATGCCGGCAGTTCGCCCCCGACGGGAAAGTCGCGCACGACGTCCGCGAGGCGATCAAACCAATTATGCTTGAGCGAAATTCGCTTGTCCGACCAGTCTGAATATAGCGGCAAGTACAAATTCATCATCTGTTTCTTTCATAGACGCAGTTGGTCCAACGCCCGGCTCACTTGTTCCCGCAGAACAGGGCGGTTCGAACTCAAAGCGCCTCTAATGCCTGCCATGGTTTGATTCAACGATGGTTCCTGCTGGGCGATGGTCAGGGCGGGCGAGAGCAAAACACTGTTACTTAGATCGGCTGCCGGTATCGGAGATTTCAATCCACTTTCAAGTTCACGAAACGCGATCTCGAGCGCTACTCGCAAGGCTAATCTGGCGCGCGGAGAGTCGTAGCCGATCAGCGATTGGATTTCGGCATCGGCGGGAAACGCATCCTCTGACGTGACAAACTCCAGCAGCCGCGCGCGCAGTGAGGCGTCAAGTTTTTCCCAGCCCCGCGTTAGTCCAAAGACTCTCTGACACTGTACCCGTATGTCCTTTTTGAAGTCTTCAAGTTCGCCGGGAGCAGCCGCTTCAGCGCGGTGCGTGAGTATGACAGCCTGTATCTTGTACTTCAGAAGATCCGGAGAGAGCACGGTTTCGGAAGCTGCTGACATCACATAGGGTGCTCCATGACAAACCAGCACTATGCGCTCGCCCTCCTTGGCCACTCGGCTCAGATCCAGAGTTCCATCCGCGTGAGATTCTCCGGTGAATCCGCTCAACTCTCCACCCAGACAAATGCTTCTCATGCTCGCCACCTTATTGCTAGTCTATGCCAGTCGTTTTCAGCTTCCATAATCAAAGGGGCGGCAAATTCGGTACTGTTAAGAAACTTGCCCCAGCGGTCTCGCTCACCTCTGACATGAGTAATACGGGAATTCTCGAGCTGCATAAAAATGCCCGTGGTGTGCACAAAGTTGGGTACCCCGGACTCCTTTTTCTCCCAGACGGTCTGCAGGAGCTTGGGCTTGTCGAAATCGATAACAACTGATGCCGGCGAAAACTCGATGCCGGTGATTTGCGTGTTTTCCGGCGAAGCCTGCGATTGCACATCCACAATAAAACGGGCAAGCGCGATGAGAAAGCGTATTCCCGGGCGCGTGGGCAGCCTTATCGGGAGCTTAATTATGATCTTCTCCTGCAAACCGTTATAGGTCTCCTGAGATATCAGGAACTCGAGTGTCGCCCGGAAGCAGCCCTCACACTGCATCGTCCGGTCGGCCAGCTCGCTCCGACGCCGATCCGGACTCTCTTTCTGATACTCCGCCCAGTGATCTCTAAAACTGCGCAGCTTGTGATGAATATTAGCGGTCCCCCCGAGGTAGAACAGGGCCTTCCAGCTATTGTTACAATCCAACGGAGAAAAGCGGCTCGTTTTCGGAAGTTGGCTCAAATGATTCGCGGTCATGAAGACGGACTTAATCTGGTAACGCGAAGGTTTCCAGCCGAGCTGCAGTTGAGGCTTGTAATCGTGGTCAGTTTGATCGTCGCCCTCGTCATCCGCGTCGCCAGTTGGTGAGGCGAAAAGCAAATACCCATTTCGGTGAAATTTTTTGTCGTCGCCTTTAAGCAACCGGCAGATCAATTCTACGCGCTGCCCGAAATTGCCGCGCTCCTCGGCAGCCTGCAAACGAATGGTCTTATAGGCATGGGTGGTAGTGTAATGAGCCACCGCCATCACCAGACCGCGCACGCGGGCGGCAATTGCTTCAAATCTCTCTTTGGAAAAAGGAACACCGGGAAGTTCAAGGCCGAGGAAAGTACCGCCGACAAACTGACAAAGCCGGCCCTGCTTCTCGTAGGTCTGAGCCAGGGCAAAGAAAAACGAAGTGCGCGTTTTTCGCTCGCGCCGCAGCAGCAATTCCATCAAATATCCAAACGTCGGTTCCCCGGTTGGGTGTTCGTCGGGGATCTCAATTCTCTCCAGGAACCTGTGCTTGGTGGCGGCCAACTCGTCCCAGTACGAAGACATATGATCATTTTGATGTAACTGATCTGCCGCGATCGGTCCCGGGAAAAGTAGTTGTCGCAGTTCATCGCGACCAATGCTGCTCCACCAAAAATGATCGCTCCAATCCGGGAGTTCCTTGTCGAAGTCGAAATCCCCCAGGGCTTGTTTGTACCAAAGGGGCCATAAGCTTGGACTCTCAGACCCTTCGCCATTCGAACCTCCGTTGCCCACGAGCACCTGCACCGGTGGTTTGGTTGACAAAAAGTAGTTCGTAATCGCACCGTCAGATATAAAACTGGTTGTGTCGTTCAAACGGCTGATGGTTGAATATCTATGGGCCGAAAAATTCGGAAAACGTTTTTTGTCCCTGATGGAATAAATCGTAGAGGCCAGCTTGCGAAAGTTCCGGGCTAATTTGGCGTCTTGGGCGTCTTCAAAGGGGATCAACTGGGCGGGAATGGGATCCATGTCTCGCGTCTCATGGACCAACTCGTAGAGTGGTATCTCGTCCCGGTCTTTAACTTCCATCGGATTGGGATGATAAAACACAGTCATCTGAGCGATACGAACTTCCTTGAAGGCTCGCATGACCGCCGTAGAGACTTCCGTAGCCGACTGGTCCCTCACGGAGAGCGCCTGGATATCTTCGATCGCTTTCCTGATCAGCGGTCTCGCTTTGATCAATTCCAGCAAGTGTTCGACGAGATGATCTACAGCGCACAGATCGGGCACATGTTCAGTTAACTCGCTGGGTCGCCATTCCCGCCGTTTATCCGGTTTGGCGACAAACTCCCTGGTCGTAGTGTCAGAAGTCGATTGGAACCAGAGACGCAGCACATCCATGACGCCACGGATATTGTTATACAGAATTCCCTGGATCTGGCACAGTGCTGTGCGCGACTCTAAACGTTCTTCCGGCTCTACTGCTGAATAGCCGTAGTAGCGGGCCGAATGGTATGGCCACAGCAGGTAGGCTGCCGCTATTCGTTGGCGAGACGAATCTGCATAAAGGCTTTCCGGATGCGAATCTGCACTAAGCCTGTTGTCGAGATCCGCATGGATTGACAGCGCCCCGGCTAATTCGCTGGCAACCGGCCAATGGGCAGTCACCGCGCGTTGAAGCCACATTCCTTTTTCAACAATAGTCGCCAGGATTTGGTCGTCAGTCGGTTCCGCTAATGCGGCCGCGGTTGACTCGTCGCCGGCGTAGTAGCAGTCGGCCTGGGAAATTATTTCCCAGGTGTGGATCACTTCAAAGAGATCTGTAGCGCGTTTCCACGTTCGTACCGCAGGCATTGTTGCGCCTCCTTACGAGAGGTCGTGAGACCTATGAGAGTTTGTGAGAGTTGTCAGCGCACTCCTTCTACCAGCCAATCTATTGCCATCACTTGATCATGCGAAAGCGAAGTCCCGGCCGGTATTCGCTCTTTTCCCTCGTTATCGCGGATAGGTCCGGCATAGATCGCGAGCGAGCTTGAAGCAAGTCGCTCGCGCGCAGCCGACACCTCCCGCCTTACGTCTGCGGGAACGTCCGACGAAAGATCAGTAATGCCCACATAACCTTCATGCAGGCCACCAGTCCAGTCGGACCCCCCCTTCCAGGTACCATTCAACATGAGACGGACCTCATCCTCGTAGAGCTTGCCCCAGAGCCAACGTGTCCCTGCCAGTTGTCGCGTCGGGGCAAACTTTGATAAATCCGCATTGTGTCCAATCAGCCAGGCACCACGCTTCTCTGCCGCCTGGGCCACGCCGACGGAATTGTCCAAGACGCCACAAACCACATCGTGACCTTGATTTATCAACGCTTCAGTCGCCTGTGAAGCCAACACCGGGTCGAACCAGTGATTTATGAACGTCACCGTCGCTGTGACCTTTGGATTAACGGACCGCGCGCCCAGAAAGTAAGCGTTGATCTGCCACTTCATCGGTGGAATCGGATGAGCCGCAACGATTCCAAGTTTATCCGTTTTCGTCATCCTGCCCGCTACCATTCCCATCAGGTACCAGGCCTCATACATCTTCGCCGAATATGAGCCCACATTGGGTTCGTACTTGAATCCCCAAGCCTGGAGAAACTTGACGTCGCGGTGACGGCGGGCCACTGCTATGGTTGCATCCTGATACCCAAAGGAAGTGGCGACGATTATGCTTACACCGGAATCGATCAGGCGCTCCATCACCCGCTCAGCGTCCGCGGTTTCCGGAATATTTTCCAGGACGCCAGTTTTGACATCCTTACCAAGGGTCTGCTCGAGAGCCAATCTCCCTTCGGCGATTGCGTAGTTGTAACCTGAGTCGGACACGGGACCATTTGCAAGAAAGGCTATTTGCGTCCGTTGCTCAGAGCGGCTAAAGCCCAGGAAGGCCCGGTCTTTTCCAATAGACTGGTCGGACTGCGGCGTGCAAGAGTTAAAGGCCGAGAGGGCGACCAGTGTCATTATTAGGGCGCAGAGTATACCACTTTTTTTCGCCAATGGAAGCTCCTTATTATCTACCTGGCTTGTTATTTTCAACCGGGGAGTGCACCCCCTCGGAGGGTACTTGCTCAATCATTAAGCCCGGGGCCCTTACGGTTGGCAACCTGCCTAAGGTGGTCTGATTGACCGATACCACGTGCGACAACTAGCTATTGGCGCGGGCCAGTTCAGCCGGGAAACCTGAGTTGCGTACCCACACGCGTGTGACTACCAAAACGACAATAGTCAGCAAATAGGGCAGAGTCGAGAGCAGGTATGGTGAGACTGTAATGCCCGCCGCTTGCGCGTTGAGTTGAAGCGTAATCACGCCTCCGAACAAATACGAAATAGGAAGCGCATAGAGTGGATTCCACCGCGCCAGCACCACCAGCCCGATCGCAACCCAGCCACGCCCGGCGGTCACGCCTTCCAGCCAGGTATGTGAGAATCCGAGAACTACATAGGCGCCTCCGAGGCCGGCCAGCGCCGCGCCGGTAGTTACCGCCAACAGACGGATGGCGGTGGTGGGTACTCCTTGCGCCCTGGCAACTTCTGCATTCTCGCCAGTCGCGCGTACCATCAATCCCAGCGGCGTGTGGAAAACTACGTACCAGGTCACACAAGCCATGATCAATGCCAGGTAAACCAGCGCGTCATGATAGAAAAATGCATTGCCTACGATCGGCAGTCTCGAAAGATACGGAATAGACAAATGTCGCAGCCCCTCCAAACGCGTTCCCACCAGCGAGTATCCTAAGAAAGCTGACAACCCGCGTCCGATAAAGAATATGCAGATGCCGCTAGCCAGCATTCCAACATTAGCCAGCACGACGAGTGAGGCATGCATCATTCCCAGCAGGCCGCCTGCTGCGGCTCCGGCCAGCACTGCCAGGGGAATGTTGTTCGTCAAAGAATAGACCCCGGCGCTGCTGACCGCTCCTGCCAACATTGAGCCTTCCAAACCGAGATTGATTACGCCGGAACGCTGAGCCAATGTCTCACCGACCGTTGCAAATAAAACGGGTGTGCCACTGGTGATAGCACCGCTGATTATCAAACCAACGATTTCGCCTTTGATCATGACAACTCGCTTTCCATCACGAGACGAATGGCGCGCCGCCGCTTTAACCATGCCAACAGCGGTTGACTCAAGAGTACAAACAGGAGCAGGAAGCCTTGGGCCACATCGCCGGTGGCCGCCGGCAGACCACTGGTGATCTGTAAGTTTTCGGCGCCCACGATAAGCCCCGCAACCAAAATCGAAACTGGAATAATCAGCAGTAATTGCCGGCGACAAATCCAGGCTACGAGGAAACCTGAATAGCCAAACCCCAGTGAGAGATCCGGACGAAGCCGGTGTTGTACCGCGGCAATTTCGTAGTAACCCGCCAAACCCGCAACCGCCCCGCCCAGTGCCAGGCTGGCAAACAGATATCCCCTCACCGGAATACCAACGGTAGCGCTGGCGGCGGCATTCAATCCAACAACACGCAGTTCTGTCCCCCTGCGAGTGAGACGTATCACAGCGGCAGAAAACAGCGCGAGCAAGATCGCCACGAAGATGCCCAAGTGAAGGCGAGTATCACCCAGCCGGCTCAGCACCAAATCCTTGTCAAGCGGAGAACCCATCGGCCATCCCTGACTCGCCGGATCGCGTAACGGTCCCTGAACTAAGTACTGCAGGAGATATATAGCGACGTAGTTTAGGAAGAGACTTACCAGAGCTTCGTTCACGCCCAGCAAGGCCCGCAAGGTCGCGGGAATCGCTGCCCAGACGGCTCCGGCGAAAATGGCGGCAGTGATCATGAGAATGATAACCAGCGGAGCACTGCGCCCCATCAATGGTCCCGTAACCAGAACCGCGCCAATTGCTCCCAGGTGAAGCTGGCCTTCGCCGCCAATGTTGATCTGGCCGCTCTCCGCCGGAATTGCTGCTGCCAACGCGCACAGCAACACCGGAACCGTACGCAGTAGGGTTTCAGACAACCCGTAGAAAGAACCGAAGGCGCCACTGAACATTGTCAGAAGAATCGTATCCGGTTGCTGACCCAGTAGGACCAGGCCGAGCGATACGACCAGAAGCGCCAGGATCAGCGAACCCACAATGATTGCCACCGAGACTAATCGGCTCATACCGCGCCAGCCTCCCGGAAACGTTCGCGCGCGCCGAAAGGCGGCTCCGAATTGGTTTGGGATAATGCCAGGCCGAGTGTCTCTGCTGTGATGCGGTCATTCAACAGTTCCGCGACGCACTTTCCGCCGCAAAAAACGACTACTCGATTTGATAACTCAGCTAATTCGTCCAGATCGTCGGAACGCACAACGACACACGCTCCGTTCTCTGCTTTTCGCCGGAGTACGCTCCGTACAAAGTCCGCCGAGCCCATATCGAGTCCTGCTGTTGGTGACTCGACTATCAAAAGCGCTCGTGAATATTCCATCTCCCTTGCCAGCAGAGTCTTTTGGGCATTCCCGCCGGAGAGGGTATTGAGCATGACCTCAGAGCGGGGCGGCCGAATATCAAAATCATGGATTAGCGAACTGAGAAACTTTCGTCTCTCATTGTGCTTCCAGGCAGAGCCGATTTGTCCGAAGAGATGTCTCTGGCGGAGCATCAGATTTTCGCCAATCGTAAGATTACCAATCATTCCACGGTTCATTCGGTCAGCAGGCACAAAGCCGATCCTGGAATCCGATCCATACGTCTCTAAGTCCTTGTTCCAATCAACAGAGCCGCCGGCCAAACGGAGTCCTCCCTTGCGCAGGATTTCCACCACGCTGGTTGCTCCACTTCCGGGCCGACCGGCAATTCCCAGGATTTCTCCCCGTCGTAAGACAAGATTCACATCGTAAAGAGGAGGTGCTTCCGAATAACCATCGGTGCAGACATTCTTAAGGCGAACCAGCTCATTCCCCTGATTCGCTGTCACAGAGTCTTCGGAGCTCTTGGCGACATTGAACGGAACGGCGGCCGAACCTACGTTCGCTTCGCTAAAAAGTTTGATGAGACGTGGAATAGTTGCCTCCTTGCGACTAACGCGACCCACCACCCGACCCTTTCTTAACACCGTGAACCGATCACAATGGATGAGCAGCTCTGGCAATTTGTGAGATACGACCACGACCGCATATCCGGCCCTTGCCAGCAGACTCAAATCAGCAAAAAGAAGACTCGATTCCTGCGGCGAAAGGGTCGAGGTCGATTCGTCCAGCACTAACAGACGGGCCTTCTGCAATAACAGTCGGTGGATCTCAACGAGCTGACGCTGGCGTGGGCTGAGTTGGCTAACGAAACTTCCCAGCGGGATCTCCGGGGTCAGAACTGAAACCGCCTGGTCAGTTTCGAGTTCATGGTTTGTCTGCGGAGCAAATATCTTGCCGAGATCGAGATTCTCTCCAACCGTAAGTGATTCGATCAATGAGCCACTCTGATGGACGACTCCGATGCCTGCTGCGAGCGAAGCATGCGGGTTCCTCAGTCGTCGTCTCTGACCGTTTACCTCTATGTTTCCGGAATCGGGCTGGATAATCCCCGCCAACATCTTTACGAGGGTACTTTTGCCGGCGCCATTCTCACCCACGAGGGCATGAACTTCGCCGCCAAGAAATTCGATTGAGATATTCCGCGCGGCCACGGTATATGGATAGACTTTGGTCACTTCCCGCAATGCTGCGACGACGTGCGACATCTTCCTCCCGGATTGATCGTAGGCCAGCAAGCTTTTTGACTCTGATTGAAGACTTTAGCGAACGGCGTGCCATCTAAAGCCCCACTGTCTAATCAGTGGATATCAACAACACCAGGCAATGTCGCCTTGAACTTTGGCAGGATCAGCGGCATTCCGAGATCGTCGGTATCATATTTGGTATCGGCGATTTCAAATCGTAACTATCTGACGTTCAGTTCCTACTCTGTCATGGTTCACGTCTGGCCAACTTGTATCATCTAGTTAATTGTGCCAGCCCGGCTCTCTCTAACCAAGGGGCCGCCGTTGTCGATCATGGCCCGGGCCTTGCTGGGAGGTTCGGTGAATAAGATTCTCTTCCAACGTCCTTCCCGATGGAGTAATCGCCCTTGTGTGGAATTGCAGGACTCGTCACAACTAATAGCCCCGCGTGGGAACGAGAGGAGATCGTCCGGCGGATGGTGACCGCTTTGTCACATCGAGGTCCGGACGCGCAGGCAGTCGTATCGAGTGGTCAAGCCAGTTTTGGCGTCGACCGGCTGGCCATCGTAGATCGCGCGGACGCGCAGCAACCAATGTCTCTGAGATATGGGACACGGGAGAATCTGATTGCTTACAACGGTGAGGTCTATAACTTCCAAACACTGCGCACGCAATACGAAGCTCAGGGGTTTCCGCTCAGCACTATGTCCGACACTGAAACCGTACTTGCCGCGCATCTGGCAATGGGTCTGAACGCAGTCGACCTGCTGGATGGGATGTATGCCTATGCGATCTGGCAAGAGCCGCAGTCTGAACTGGTCATGGTACGAGATCGACTAGGCATCAAACCGCTTTTTTATGTAGATCTCGGTGACGCGCTGATATTCGCTTCGGAGCCCAAAGCTCTCTTCTGTCATCCATCCATTTCCCGTCGCCCCAACTTCACGGCGATCGTGGAATACTTTCTTCACGGGGTGGCGTTTGCCTCAGGATACGCGACCGGTGATCGCTCTTTCTTCGAGGGAGTGACTGCCTTGCCTCCCGGCCATTTCCTTACCTGGAGCCCCCGACAGAGAGTCACCACGCGGAAGTACTGGTCGCCCGTTGATGAGTTACACAAGCTACGTACCAATGAACGCGAGTCTCAGGATGAAATTGCTGAAACTATGACCGACAGTGTGCGCTCGATGCTCATGGGAGAAGTTCCCATCGGTACGGCTTTAAGCGGCGGAATTGATTCCAGTTGGATTACGCTTGAGACGGCACACGCGATGAGCGAACCGTTGACGTCGGCCTGCATTACTTACCGTGCTAATGCGGATGATCCTGACGCCCGTCATGCCGCGCTACTTTCGCGCAAACTGAATGAGGAGAAACCTGGTTCCCATCTGCTTCAATATACCTACCTGCCTGAAGAAACCTATCTCGACACTGTGGACGAGATGGTGACGGCATTTGACGAGCCCCACTGGGAGCCGCGTCAATTGGCGATGTTTGAAAACTACCGAACCCTCGCGCGCGCGGGTCGGACAATCGTGCTTACCGGGGAGGGAGCAGACGAGTTGTTCTTTGGGTACTATCGAAAATTCCCAGGCTTTCGATCGCCACTGATCTCCAAACCGGCAGACTTTGCAGACCTTTGGCGCGAACGCCTGCCACAGGTGCGCAGTCTTCTTACCCCAGCCTTCTCCTCCGGGGTGATCTCAGATAGCCTCGTTGATAATCTCATCGATACTGCGGTGGGCTCCTATCTCACCCCTGGATGGGAGGCCACCGGCGATCGCCTCCGAGCTGTCCAGATTTGGTACCTGCACACATTCCTGCCGTGGCTTTTGATGGACAATGATAGATGCAGTATGGCGCACAGCATTGAAGGACGCTTCCCGTTTCTGTCACGGAAGATGGTTTCTCTGGGTTTGCAGTTGCCGCCCGCATGGAATATCGCGACGGACCCGGTAATGCAAGAGAAGGTGCTCTTCCGGTGCGCTGCGGCTGAGTCTTTGCCCATCGAAATCTGGCGTGACCGCGTGAAGTCGCCCCTGCCTGTCCCACACAAATCTTCGTATCACGCAGCGATTGCGCAACACCTTTTGCAGGAGGTCGATAACGCTCACAAAGATGTCTGGGAAATACTTAACCGGCAACACGTCTTAAACAGGATAGAAGAGTTTCAAGTGCGCCTGCGGTCGCTGGGGACAAACAGCGGCGAGTCTCTCACCGCTTATATCGCCATGGGTGATGAGCCCCGCGTCCGCACGGCGGAACTGTTTGCGATTTTGACATTTCTCCGTTGGTACCAACTGTTTATTATCGGAGTGCAAAGGAACCCACTATGTCAGCCATTACAGAACTAAGAACCCAAACCGGCGACCAGATCTCAGTGCCAGAACAGTGGCTGAATCTAGCCGCGCAAATTCCATGGGCATTTCCGCTGCCGCACAATGCCGAAGGTGACACGGAGACTCGCGAAAGCCTGGGGCGCATTTATTCGGAAGAGTGCGCGCGAATCGAGATGCTCGAAGGCGAATATCGCACTGAACCCTTCATTTCAGTTCCAACCGATGTGTTGGATGAATATGCGAAATATCGGCCCAGTCGTTTTCAACGCGCGCGCGGCTTCGAAAAGCATCTCGACTACACGGGCCAGATTTATTTTAAGCGTGAAGATGGAAACCCAACCGGAAGCCACAAGCCGAATACGGCCATAGCCCAGGCTTTTTACGCGCGAGCTCAAGGTCTAACGGGACTGGTCACTGATACAGGGGCTGGTCAATGGGGAGCGGCCCTCGCCTGGGCCTGTCACACCCAGGGGTTGGAGTGCTCCGTCTTTATGACGCGCAATAGTTTTAACAGCAAGCCATACCGCAGATATTTAATGCAGATGTCCGGAGCGCGCGTCTTTGCTTCACCCAGCGAAATTACTTCGCAAGGCAGAGCCCTGCTCAAGGAGGATCAGAACCATCGCGGTTCTTTGGGAATTGGAATGGGCGAGGCAATGGAATATATGCGCACGCAATCGGGCACGCGCCTGGCCCTCGGCTGTATGTCCTATTACGCCGCGATGCACCAGACGATCATCGGGCAGGAACTCGTCGCGCAACTCGAAATGGCGGAGGTCGTTCCTGATATTCTCATCGGATGTGTGGGCGGCGGCACAAACTTCATCGGATTCGTTGCTCCATTCGCTTCAGACAATGCACTTCCTGCGAGCCTGAGAGGATCGAAGAGGCCGCGTCTGGTAGCCGTTGAGTCGGCAAATATTCCGGTGCTAACCAAGGGGGTCTATGAGTACGAGTTCGCTGACGCGTTCGGCCTGACGACACAGGTAAAGATGTACACACTGGGACGGAATTTCCTGCCTGATGAGATTCATGCTGGCGGACTTAGATATCATGGCAAGTCCCCGATTTTGTCTTTGCTGGTCCACGAAGGGCGGATCGAAGCCGCGGCTATAGACCAGAATGAAGCCTTCTTAGCTGGAAAAATATTCTTTGAGTCAGAAGGCATTTTAGCCGCCCCCGAATCTTCGCACGCCATTGCATACGTCATCAAAGAGATTGATCGAGAGAAGCGAGAGGGGACAGCCGCGACAATCGTTTTTTGTCTGTCCGGCACAGGTTATTTGGATCTGCAATCCTATTCCTCATTCTTTGGAATGAGATAACGATCGTAAAATACCCCCCACAGCAATGGACCGCGTCCAGCAAACGCGGCACTTCCGCTGCGCGCGATAACTGAAGACATTGACCAGCTCGACCAGCTAGTCGGAATTCGCATTTCAGGATACTTCCCAAACGATGGGTTAACGGATGCGAACTTTGCACCACAGCAGTAAGACGAGAACTCGGCCTAACCAGCGGTTAAAGTCTGCAGAATCGGTGCCTTCTCTCCAGCTACCATCTGGGCGATGGATCTATGTTCATCGGAAGAAGTGAAATACTCCGGTAGCCTACTTGCCTCATTGATTCGTCACGGCGTGCCTGGCTCGCAATTGAGAATTCAAGAGCAGTAAGTCTATCACCCGGCTCGCCACAAGAAAGTGCTAATGGGCTGATCGAGTTGTGTAAAGTCGCGGGCATAATAGATGGAGAGCCGAATCAATCGCCGACTCCTGCTTTTATGCGGAGGGTAGCATTCTCAGATCGCGCGGGCCTCTCGACCCCTACAACGCAGCTAATGAGTCAAGTGCAAGTGAATGAGAACATCGGGGAATTGACAGCTTTAGACTTATTCAAATCCACCGATGTGTTAGCTCCAGCAAACGGTGTGTTGATTCAGCTTAGGGGCCCCCAGATCTTGGTGCTACAAGGGACAAGCCTCTTTGCCGTCGGAATAGAAGACGTTAGAAGTTTCATAGAACCTTGGGACAATCCGTTCTCAAGGTGAAGAAAACTCACGCGGTCAAATGAGAAATGACCGAAACGAGCCGAGCCTCCGCCGGCTCCCAAATAGCCGTTTGGCGCGAAGTAACAGTAGGGTGGCCGCTCTTGAGTTAATCCGTTAGGTCGCGAGGGCGAGGTGCGGCCATCGTGCCATTTTCACGCCATCGCGAGTTTAGTTCAAGACTATCGTCAGCCTGCCCACCGTCAATGAGATCTGCAATTTCTCGAATGCTGGAACGCAACCTGAATGACGTTCGTCGGAGTCAGACCTAAGATCGTTCCCAGGTAGGGGTAAAACATTTACCCCACTACCCCTCCTCAAAAATTATTGACATTCGATCTTCAATTTAATAACGTGAGCGCGTATTCTCATTATGCTAACGAAAGCCTTAGTCGTTGGCTCCCGTGAAACGTTCGAAGTGATGTTGGCGAAGTCCGGCGTTTGTCTGTCTCGTTATCGCACTACCATACTCGGTGGCTGAAAGCAGGCGCTGGAATGGCGAACCACCCTATCAGAATATCAAGCAGCCGTTTTGCGCCTACTTAATCATCAGCTGTGTGGTCAGTACTGACGTTAATGTGAAAAATCGACGAGAGGCATGACAGAAAAAATCGATGAGTGATTTTTTGCAGCTCAACGTGAAGCGGAGGCAAAGGAATGGCGGCTTTCTAGACATCCTGAAGGAAGAATTCGAGTCTTACAAGAACGAGCCCCAAAATATCAGCACCCGTTTGAAAGAAAGAGTTGGAACCTGGCTCGTTGAAGATAGTTCCTTGAGGCTTCCGCTGCAACAGCATGACTTAGTGAGCCCTTCTTATATCCAGGACTCTGTGATGTGGCGCATATGCGAGATTGCAGGGCACGTATGGTTTGAGTTCGTAGAGGGCGCAGATGATGATGATTCAATTCGTGCCACGGGAGATTATTCGCCTGATAGCATTAACGCACATATCGCTGAATTCATACCGGAACCTAATATCGATTTGTTACTAGAGGTTTTCGAATCGGGAGGCGGAGGAACGGTTCTTTGGAGCACTATCACCGACGACCATTTCGTCCGCCTATTTGCTCCGTTTCTCGAGGAACCGGAAGACCCGAATGATCGCGTAAGCGGCAACGTGGGTCTGCTCTCTCCAGACAAGCTTCGAGAGTATTCGGAACCTTGGTTTAAGACGTGGTTCAAAGATCGGATGGGTGCCTACATAATGCCTGCCTGGCGCGTACAAATGCCGAGCGTAGTAATCGATTTACTGAGGCAACAGGAGAGCGGTTTACGCTATTCTTTCACACCCCAACATGATCCAGACGCGGATAACTGTGTTACCTGGGTGTCGCGCGTATTGGATAAACTAGTGCCCGGCGACTGGCTGGATGCTGTCCGCGTGCAATGCAATATTGCTCGTCCGCAATGCGGCACAGACTCTGCTCAACTTGCCGGTAAGCTTTGCGTTGACTATCATATAAGGTCGCATGGTCGCATGAAGTGCGTCACCTTGTATGCCAAGGGTGCGGATGAAGCGCGTCAGGCAGGATTGAGAGAATTTTTATGACACTCGAAGCCAAGATTCCCGCGGAATCAAAGATCATCGTAGGAGTCTCCATCTCAAAAAAAACGGGTTGGTACTCGCTTCATCTGCACGATGCTCTCTACGCAGTTTCTATTCGTCCCGACGAAGGCAGAGTCGTAGTTGCGGAGGGTCGCGGCCCGGGGCGTCTGCAACACATGCGTTTTCCATTCAAGAATGTCCTTCGCTTCGAGTCTGTCGAAGTACCAATTGGACATAACTGTCTGGGCGCTCCCGTTGATGCTGATCAGTTGCGGGAGACCCATCTAATCCCGGAAGACAAACCTTTCTCTCCAGTCATGGTCCGGCTGCTTATCAAGCACAGCACCAGGAATGACTTGATCTCAATTCACGATTTGGGCGCGACACCGCTGCCGCTTCTCGTACCTCTCTTGAGGAATCTTCCGAGAGATAGATTTGTTGATGCGAATGTTAAGCTTTCCAGCGCCGATGATTGCTTAACGCTGGCGAGGAATGTAATTGAATGGGTTCGACAGGTTAACGCCGAAATGGCTTTGGCTCGCGAGATCGATGAGGCAGAAAAACCGGTAGACCAATTCGTACCACAAGAGCAAGCCGGCGGCGCTCAGGATTCGGGTGCCTGGCATTACGAACAACTTCTGCGCATTTGCGGCAACCTCGATTCATACAGCAAGGTGGAGAAACAAGAAACACTGGTGGGCGCTCTAGCCGACATTAAGGTCTCTACTCTGCTACATCCGATAAAGAGAAAAAACAGCAAGATGATCAAGATGGCCGGTGCTGCGAGGTTTCAACATAATTTCCCTCTGAGCTTAGCTAGCGAGATCGACGATCCAGCTTCTTCGGTGACGGTTGACCACCTGTTTGAAGAAAGCAAGTTGTACTGTGAGAAAACAAGACGACCTATTAATGAAGCCTTCGACGCAATTGCCAGACGCGTTCGGGAGCTGGAACAGCGGCGCGCGACAATCGACTCCAGCGAGGAGGGGGGTCTTTTGGAGGAAAATGCTCCCCAGCCTGCAGACATCATAGACCCCACTGAGTGGATCAATGAGAAACACCGCATTCTAAGCGGGTTGGAACTAAGGCATGAAGCTCATCTGCGAAGAGTTTTTGAAAACGAGGGGATAGATGTTTGTTACATTGAAAAATCACCGTTTTTGTCGCTTTTAGTGGAATACCAAACCGAAGATGGTGAAAAGCATCATGCCGTGGTCATAAGGGCAGGACTTCACCAGGCACTAAATGAATTCTTATTGGCCCATGAGATGGGCCATTGGTTTTTACATGTGAATGCCAAATCCGCCGCAAGATATGAACAGATAGATCGTTGGCTTCGGTCACCTGCTCAACGGAGATTCCTGGAGGAAGAGGCGGATAACTTTGCCATGGCTGTTTTGTTTCCTCCGGCTTATTTGGCTGACCATGTGATTATCCAGGGCGGGCTCTCCGTTGACAATCTGTATGATGAGTTCGTGGCGGGTATGAAACCAGTTGGTGAAAGATTGAGAGCGCAAATGCGGCACTATATGCGCGACCATATCGAGAAGCACGAGAAGTTCAAGAAAACTAAGGAGCCCAGTTTTTTGACCATTGAAGTGGAGTCGGTAGAAGAGAAAGATATCGAGGGTTTACTGGCGTTGATCCAAAAAGGAAGGGACATGGTTTACTGGGTACAACTCAGTAAAGACTCTACTATAGTCGAAGCAAGTGATAACTCTGAAGAATTATTCGGCCGATCCAAAAAGGAGATAATAGGCTTATCGCCTATAGACCTTGTTGTTGTTCCAGAGGAAATAGAACGGATAAAACTGCGGTCTGAATACAGGATGAAGAACAAGAAAGCGGTCTATTATTTTACAGAAGTTAAGAACAGGAAAGAGAACAGAAGTCGCAAGGTCATTGTTTATTCGTTCCCAATCCTCAATAACGACAAGTATGTAGGGGCCATCGCTGCCCTGAGACCTCTTGATGAGATAGAAAGGGAATCATCTTCCTCCAGCGCTGCCCGAGAAGAACTATATGGGCAAAATATTGGGCAGTGGAATAATGTACACGTTATCGATTTTTCGGACGTGACCTCGCCTTCCTAAACACGGTCTATCTTATTGAATTGGAGTTAAAGTCCAGTACGCAAACATTCAGGCGACAAATAGTCACAGCGCCGGTAGCGTCAAGGATTTTGTGTAAACGATCGTCTGTTGTTTTCGGGTCGCTGCTTTTCATCTTAATTTGTTAACAGCAGTAGGGGCTGTGGGAACGGTGGGAAAACGTAGTTTGTTTTTCCACGGTTTCCATAGCCCGGTTGTTTTCAACTCCTCGCTTAACTCGCCGGCAGCCGGTCTTCGTAGATGATGGCGAAGCGATTGAGCGCGTCCTTCCAGGCGTGAACCGGCATGGTCCATTTCTTGGCGATGTTGCGCAGCGCCAGATAAAGCAGCTTACTGACTGCCTCATCGTTGGGAAACGAGCCGCGCGCTTTAGTCACTTTGCGCAGCGACATGTTCAGCGACTCGATGGCGTTGGTCGTGTAAATAATCTTCCGAATTTCCGGCGGATGCGCGAAGAACGGAATCACCCGGGTCCAATTGCTGCGCCAGGATTTGGCGATCATCGGAAACTTCTCATCCCACTTCAGGCTGAACTCGGCCAGTCGTTGCTCGGCTTCCACGTCCGTCGCCGCCGTGTAGATCAGCTTAAGATCTCTGGCCGCTTCCTTGCGCTGTTTCCAGCCCACATAGTTCAGTGAGTGCCGCACCAGGTGCACGATGCACAACTGAACCTCGGTTTGCGGGAAGACACTTTCAATCGCTTCGGGAAAGCCTTTCAGCCCGTCTACGCAGGCAATAAAGATATCAGTTACGCCCCGGTTCTTCAGTTCCGTCACCACTTGCAGCCAGAACTTGGCACCTTCCGTTTGCGCGATCCACAACCCCAGAACCTCTTTGAATCCCTCGATCGTGACCCCGATCGCCAGGTAAATCGCTTTGTTCCTGACGTGTCCGTTGTCTCTTACTTTGAACTGGATCGCGTCCAGGTACATGATCGGGTAGACCGCATCGAGCTGCCGGTTCTGCCACGTCTTCACCTCATCAAGCACTTCATCGGTCACACTCGAGATCAAACCCGCAGTTATTTCTACGCCATAGATCTCTTCGAGGTGTTGCGGGATCTCACGGGTCGACAGCCCCCGCGAATATAGTGAAAGGATGTTCTTGTCGAACCCCGTGAAACGCGTCTGATGCTTCTCGATGATCTGCGGCTCAAAGGTCCCGTTTCGATCCCGTGGCGTCTCCAGTGCCAACTCCCCAAACGTTCCTTTGATCGTCTTGGCCGACTTCCCGTTACGCGAGTTCCCGCTGTTGTTCCCGGCTGCGTCGTGCTTGTCATAGCCGACGTGTTCGGTCATCTCCGCGGCCATCGCCCGTTCCAGCAACTGCTTGGTCAGCTGCTTCAGCAGCCCGTTCTCGCCGATCAGGTCTTCCGGCTTTTTGTAGTTCTTCAGCAGATCGTCTATCAGCTCGTTGTCTATCGTCTCTCTGGTCATCTTTCTCCTTCTCCTAACCTTACTCGGTTAGTTCTGCGATGACCATTTACACAAAACGTTTTACACCCTCACCGCGCCCGGTGTTGACAATCCCGCCTAATCGCTTCCACGCTCTATTTCTACCTTTACAGATTTTGCTCAGCGCCTGATTTGGATTCAGCGCTTTTCTCTTTCCAACCAGTCCTGGCATGAGGCGTCAGCGGCTTGCACGGCTTCTGCGCTCCGCTCTCCCCAAAACATCATCTTTCCCAGGAGGTCGCTTAGGATCGATTCATCCGTATAAGGATGCATGATGACGATTTTGTGCGCAAAGAATCGCACCAGGCCCTCGCTGTAGTCCGTGTTCGAATCCGTCTTCCCTGAATAGAGATCTTTGGCAGCCTTAACTTTTTCGGTTAGCACCTGGAAGAACGGGCACACCCAATTCTTTTCTTCGCTTTCGCGTTTCGCTATTTGCTGAGGGAACGCATCTTCAAGTAGTAAGCGATTAAGGCGGACATTAGCTGCGCCCCGTGGTTTCTGCTTAATCAAGTTGAGTGTTTGTTCGCTCAGGTTAACCCGGTCGAAGTCTTTTTCATCGTAGAGATTTGAATCATCGAGTAATTTGTTGAAAGCTACAACCAGTGCGCTTTTTGACACTGGTTGAGATCCATCGAATGCTGTGATCGCCGACTTGGTCGACTCAGAGAGTTTGCCTCGGAGAAACTCGGACAAGCGATTTTTTGAACTCAGTTTCAGTGCGAGTCCCTCTGAGTCTTTAAGATCCTTCACCTCGAATAGCCAAGTATCTTTCTCACTTTGTTGCGGGCTCCACCGAGCCCAGATGTTCCAGTTGCAAAGCAGTTTTTCCAAGCTCCTTTTAGCTTCCGGTTCGTCATCTGGCTCATTTTTATTGGGCAATAACGGTTCGAATTCGGTGTGACCCACATAGTAGGTGAAAGCCGGGTTCGCATATAGGTATTTGACCCATAGATGTTCGTTTACGCGCCAAAGGTAATGCATAGTCTGCCAGAAATTTGTGCGTCCGGGCTTTGCGCTATCTTCTGGATGATCTCGCTCGTGGTTCCAGTACGTTGGTCCCTGGGATGCTATGCGCATCGCGATGTCTCTGGGAATATAAGTTACCAGCAACTGATTACACGAACCATTGCTCAGACACAGCAGTCGTCCTCCAAGTACCGGTACGACGCGTCGCGGTTCTAAAACGTCACCGGATTCTTTTGCTGGCGGTCCGCCATCGGCTTGAATGGCCCAGTCTTTCCCGTTACCCATCCATCCTTTAGTCGGTAGTTCGTCTTTAGTGACAGGTCTCACGTACACCCGTCCCAGGGAAACAGCTTCGGCACAGCGACGCGTGAGCAGATAGGTCCACTCCAACAGCGAGCGATAACCGTCAAAGCCGATAGTGCTGAGATTGAAATACATTTGCATGATGCCCTGGCAACCACGGGAGCCTTCCAGGGACGACGTAAAAGGCTGATGCCGGAGCTCCGAGCGTGCTGCCATGGCTGGCCTATGATTATGACGGCGGGTCGCGTCCATTCCTGCCATCTCTTTCCGTCCCATATACAGCCCGGGATATATGTAGGGCACTTCCGAAGTGCCCTTTCTTTTTTGAAATCTCTCAATGACTTTCTTCTCTGGCGAGTCTTTCTGAGCTTGCTCGTCCAGTTCTACTTCTTCCCGATCTCTTGGCTCCTTAAGTTCATTCAGGTAGTGTCGATCCTCGCCGTAAGCTTCATGACTCGTGTCTTCGCTGATGTATCTGGACTCTCCTGTGTGAAGCGAGCGCGCCCAGCGGCTTGTGCGGATCAAGAGGCCGCCGCACGGGTAGTAGCAATAAAACATTTTGTGCCCATCCAGGGTGACGGTGTCGACAAGATGAATGCCTTTGAATTCATTATTGCGCAGAGATGGGACTGTGAGGAATGCGCCGCCATGGGCAGCGTCGACGTGGATGAACGGTCTGTTATATCTCGCGTTTTCTACCTGCATATGCCATCGCTTCTTTATTTCCTTCTCAGAGTACTTCGGATTATTCTGGGAACTGAGATAAGAGTCTATAAGCAATTTCTTTCTGAGGCTGCCTTCATCCGATCTCTTGTCAAGATATCGTTTTATTTCGGTTTCTATGAACTTTGGTTCCCTACTTGGTGAATTCTTTTGCTCAACCGGATCGTCGGATGTAAGGTCGCTGATCGATGTTTTGTCATCCGGGTCCCGTCGCCTACTAAGAACCTTCTCCAAATCCGGATGCCGGTAATCAGGCTTATCTAGAACTTTCGCAATGTTATCTATCTCGTCTATGTATCCGGTTTCGGTTTTTCCGGCGATCAGCACCACCGCCAGAAGCAGAGTAGTTTTCTTTTCATTTTTGTCAGCCTTAATACCGCCGAGCTTCTCAAGCCCCTTCTCAAACCCCTCTCCGTCGAGTATCCATGGATTCACAGAGCCGGCGATGTCTATTACATCGAGCCGGCCCACCCCTGCGATGTGAGCGGCTTTGGAAACTGAGTAATGGGCACCTTTCGAAGTGATCACGACCATGCGCTTATAGCCATAGACATCTTTGATGATCTTCCATGCGATCTCAGGACCGAGACTTTGGGTAGCTTCGCCCCAACCCAGCAGGTAGTTGAAGGTAGCGTTGCGCGCGATCAGCAGGGCGCTGATATTCGCGATTGTTCCGTCACCCACAATGGCGCCGGTCGGCTGCTCGCGCTCCCACAAGTCCGCGTTTTGCGCGGACGGATAGGGAGTAGCCGCTGCAGCGGAAGTGCAGATTGATCTTTGGACTCCTCCTGCGGAAGTGCAGATTGATCTTTGGACTCTTCCTGCTCGGCGATCTCCAGTTTGCCTTCCCACCCGACCAGCTCCGCCAGCCTGATCATCGCGGCTTGTTCCATGTGCGTCACACATGGAGAGACTTTTCCTATAATGGCGTTCTCGTTGAGAAAGGTCGCCACTGTTGCAGCGAAATAGCTGACCATATTGTCATGCGGGAGCAGTTCTCCGAGATACCGGTGATTGATGCGAAGACTCGGATTGGTGTATTCATCGAGCTCGCTTAAGAAACGTTCGAAGAGCCTCTGTGCTCCATAGCTCGTATTGAATGATCCGAAGATCTTCTGCCACTGATTCTCCGAGACACTACTCTCGACAGCCGGAATTTCAGGGGCTGGCACGTGTAAGGAAAAGCGGCGCTCATGCATCGTCAACAGCTCTTCTTTGCGAAGCTGCCGAGTCTCGGTGGCAGACTGCTGCACTAATGAGAGCAGTCCGGGGAATTCGCCGGGCCTTGAGAAATACCACGCGAACAACGCGCGTTGCAATAAGACAGCGGCCTCCTCGAATCGCTTGCGATTGCTACCAAGCGGATCGAGAAAAAGCTCCTGCCGTAATAGGAGGAACCGCTCCAACTGGTCGTCTGTCCAATGTGAGAGTGTGTGATTTGGCATAATTTCCTCATGCGAGAGCTGATTGTCGATAGTTAACAAGCGGCAAAAAGACTCAGAGAGCGATCGGGGCGTCAGGGTACACCCGAGAGTCTGAGCACGACCGTAACCGCGAGAGCCGACAAGCAGGCTGCGAGCAATCGTTACATCGATCTTTACTTTCCTGAAGCTACAAAACTCTCCAGATGGTGAGTTCACCGATCGCTATGGGATAGTCCAGTTCTTGAGCAAAGCCAAATGTTCGTATCGTTTCTGCTGTAATGACCTCCGGGTGAAGCTCACCGAGGTAGCCTTGAAAGCCATCATTGGTTACAACTGAAGCTCCTCTCCCCGGAATAAACGTCGGATCATCATTGATGCGGTATGTTCCTTCTCGCTCCAGTTCGCGGAGCAGCGCATCCAATACACTGCGCACCGTAGCATAGCCCGCTTCAGGCCCCATCTCGACGAATCCAACACGGCGTTCTTCCCTGGTGCCGGTTTCCGCACTTGGGTCGAGTTCGACAATGTTATCAATCTCAAACAGCCGCAGAGGCATCGGCCGCTTTCGATTTTCGTATAGTGCCTGTAATAGGCCGGTCATTAGGTGCGTGCGAACTACTTTGAGGGCGACGAGCTTTGGATTCGCGATTCGCGGGTAATGTTCCGGCACCTCTTTACGAAACCTGAGGAAGTGCTCTTCTTCCGTCGCGAGCGGCAGACTCATAACTTCGACAAAGCCGAGTCCAATAAGAGTGCTTCTCACATTTTGACTCAGTATTTCTTCGCTTCTCGCCCGCCCCACAGTCATGGTTGGAACGAGATAAGGCTGGATGTTGACATAACCAAACCCGATTGCCAGATCCTCCAGCAAATCCACCTTGTGGCGAATGTCGGTTCTGAATGCCGGATAGCTGACTCGAAAATTCCCTTCGTTGCCGTCTAACGGTTCGACGCCGAGCCTCATTTTCTTCAGGCTTGCGACTAAGCTCTCAGATGTGAAGGGTATTCCCAGCCAGGCGCGGGCGGAAGCCAAGTCAACTTCCGTTTCGCGCGGCGTCAGATCAGGTGTTATGACCTCCTGGCTTTGAGACTTGATCGTCACGGATTGGGTTTCGCCACCCATCTCCATCAAGGAGCAAACCAGCGTGTGCAGAGACTTAACGACCGCTACCTCGCTGATCCCCGTCACATCCATGAACAGATGAGTGACGCCAACTTTCAATTTCGTTTCATCACTGTTAATGATCGGAGGCATCGACAGCACCTGGCCCTGTGCGTCAATCAGCGCGGGATATCTGCTGTCCTGCGCGAGCAAATGAGCATAGTCCTTGCCTTTCGGATGATTCTCGAGAATCTGACGGCCGGTCATTTTCTCGCCCGGCATCCCGAGCGGTGTGAAACTCTCCTTATCCGGATCAATGGTCCGATAGTGAATATCACCACTCAGCGTATCGAGGTCGTAAACCCCGATTGAAGCAAGCTTGCGATTTCTCCCAACCCCCCAGTGCAGGTTTTCCTGCAACTCCATGATTGCCATCAAAGTCGAGGTCGTAAGCGGCGGCACTGTCATCGTTGCGCACTGAATGAAAGGGCGGTAACTGGCGGGCTCGGAGAGCAGTGAATCCACATGAACCGTCAAAACTCCGGGCTCCACTCGGTAATCTGGAAGCCCTTCTGCCACTCCGAGAAAACCCCTCAGCGCGCGCGCCAACCCTCCCACATCGAAGAGGTCTGGGCGCGCCGCAAGCAAGTCGAGACGAATCACTTCTTGCTTGTCGATTTCTTCAAAAGCTATTTCAGATTCAAATCCACAAAACGCGCAGGCTCTGACTTCCTTGACGCCCAGCGAGCCTTTAACGATATTGTGGCAACGTGGGCAGCGATAGACTGATATTTCAACTACATCCTCGACATCGCAGCCCATCTGCTCAAGCGATTCATTCAAAACCTCCGTGGGAAACGTGCGGCCCAAGAGATAATTCAGCCATGCAATGTCGATACTCACTATCGGCATAGCGGAACCTCCTCCATCTGATCCAATGCGCACCGGTAAAGTTCTCGAATATCATCGAAACCCAGGCGCAACATCGCCAATCGCTCGATTCCCAGGCCCCACGCCAGCACGGGGTAGCGGCATCCCAAGGGTTGCGTCACTTCTGGTCTGAAGATGCCCGACCCGCCCATCTCCATCCATTTCTTGCGAGATTCCATGTAGACGACTACATCGGCACTGGGCTCCGTGTAAGGATAAAAGGCGGGCTTGAATTTGACTTTTTCAAAACCCATCTTACGGTAGAACTCGCTCAACGTGCCAAGCAGGGTTGAAAGATTAGCCTCTTTGTCGATGACGATACCATCGACTTGATGAAATACGGGGAGGTGTTTATAGCTGATGGTTTCGTTCCGAAAGGTCCATCCCACGCAGAAAACTTTCAGCGGAGGCTCCGGGTGACGCGCGAGCGCACGAATAGTCGCGGCGGTAGTGTGTGTGCGAAGCACAGCTCTGCGCGCTTGCTCAGGATCCCAACGGTATCCCCATCCTTGCGATCCCGTCTCCCATCCATTTTCATGGGTCTGACTCACGGAGTAGACCAAAGCATCCTCCGGCAGCTCAAGCCGATTTGGCTCAGCCATGTAAAAGGTGTCTTGCATGTCACGCGCCGGATGGTCCTGCGGTTGAAATAGAGCATCGAAGTTCCAAAAGGCCGACTCAACCATTGGAGAAACTGCCTCTGTAAACCCCATTTCGAGAAATGCACGACGAGTCTCTTCCATGATTCTTCTGAGCGGATGCGTTTTGGCAGGGACGACCGCGCGAGCCGGCAACCCGATGTCATATTTGCGCAGTGAGATTTCACGCCAACGCCCCGACTTTATATCGTCCGAAGTGAGAGCATTTCGTTCGACCTTAACGATCATCCCGGAATCCAACAATGCGATTCCGGCAACAGTTATCGTCAAAGCCCTCTGAGTGCGTTTCTTTATTCGGGCCACACCTTCGCGACCCGCCAGTAACTTACGGACACTATCTGGATTGATGTTTAAGTCGGTTAATTGATCGAGGAAAAGGCGATCATCCTGAGAGTGTTGCAATGCGCGTTCATCATCCTGCGGAGCCCCGAGCGCGGAGCGCCCCTCAACGGTCAGGACCACTTTGAATCTCTTGCTGGCTTCTGCAGAACCCTCGATCCGAATCTTTCGCAGCCATCCGCGAGTTTGTCCCCAGCGGATTATTTCGTTAACGGCAATCTCATGCTCCCCTGCCCAGGCCATTAAGTTTTCCAGAGGCATTTCTCCGCCTGCTTGCTCTAATGCTTCCGCTGCTCGGCGCTCAGGCAGGCCACTTGAGATCAGGTCAGCCGCGCCTTCTTCCGGAATAATCTCTTGCCGTTCCGATTCGGAGAGGTTCACTAGCCCGCGCTGTTGCATCTCGACGGCAGCCGCCATCACCTGAGACTGGTTAAGCTTCGCGCTCTCCGCAACGGCATCCATTTCGAGCGGTCCAGTTCGCAAGAGCCTTAATATAGCCAGTTCTGACTCAGTTAAGATCTCGTCATTATTCATCGACGCGCACCCTGTTGATCAGAAAGTGAAACGATCAGCTAACGATCTTGATTTTCATCTCAGAGAGTAGCACTTGTAAGCGTCAACAGGTAGAGGGTATTGAGGAGAGCTCTTTGGAATCCAGGGCATGATCCATCATGGGTGCGGGGTCAAACGTGCGCTTTTAAGAGCTTGCGGGTAAATCCATTTAAGCCCGATACAAAAAATTAGGCTGCTTCAGACACCTGTTATACAATTAGGCGGTCGTCAGTCTCACGTTTCGCTAGATAGGACTTGCACCACAAAAGACCAGGGGTAAGTATCGACCTTCAATTTAGGCGGCCCGATGTAGGCTGCTTTATTGATATATGAAAGGGCAGCCCTCGTTGGGCCGGAGCGCCGATAGCTCGTTCTTGACTTTCTTCATGAATTCGAAGGTTGTTGGCGATCGCCGCGCCGGGTCAACTGTCTCAGACTTTAGACCAAACGCACGACGAAGTAAGCCGCTCAAGAGGGGGACTAAGAGGCCATGAGCGTTATCGAAAGAATCCAAACATGGTGTGGCAATACAAGCGCTGTAGTTCTCCTGATTGCTGCCACTATAGCGGGAGTGTATGACGTGTTTCACAGGTTTGGACCTAGAGAGCACGTCTATTCACTAGCCAGCCCTGAGGAGGTCCTGATCGGCCTGGCTGCCCTGCTGTGCTTTGGCCTTGGAACTGAGCGATTGCTCACGTTGCGCAAGATTGAAGATATTGTCCAAAAAGCAAGTAGCCAGAGAGAAATACTTCTCCAAAAGATAGATCGTATCTCGAAAGAGCTTAGAAGGCTTCAGAGCACGGTCAAAGGACAATTTGATGACGTGGAGAGAAGTGAAGTAGATCTCCTAAGTGCTGTAAGTAAGATTAACAAAGCTGAATCCCTGATTGGGACCCAGGCGATCGAAGAGGCGGCACTAGATATCATTCGCGATTGTAAGGACAGTGACAACATTAACGCGACAAGCCAATACCGCAAAGAGGATGCACTCTCTGAAGCGTATGAAAAGGCGATTGCGGATAGGGTGAAGAAGGCTAAGGAGAATCAGGGCGATATGGAGTATCGCCTACTCATATCTGCCATATCGGATTCAAGCAGTGAGCTTGAAGAGAGACGCCGGAAAGTTTTTGGTGAAAAAGAGATCGGAAATAGACTGGCCATCAAACATGCCAAAGAACCTTGGCCCTTTGAAGTCCTGATCGTCGGAAACTCAATGATTATTGCCCTCCGCGGAGGAAGGCAGAGAGCGACCTATGAAGTTGCGGTACGAATCAATGACCCGAAATTTGTGGAGAAAGCTTCAGAGTGGTATAGGGAGGTCGGGTGGGGAAAGGCGGACAGCGATTCTTAGAAACAGAATAGTTGACTATGGGTTAGGGCGGACAGTTAAGCCCCCACTCAAAGTTGCGTAGCTCGAAGCGAAGAATCGGTCGTAGGATAAATGGTCGTTGGAGAAACAAATCTTCCTGACCTCGCATTGATTTTGCTTTTTGAGTAACCGAGGTTAACGCCACTTGTCCGACGTTGACAATCTGCTCCAAAGGTCAGGTTCACGACCAGGAGGACTAAACTGTGCGGTACAAGAAACAAAGATTTGTGACGAAGATGCTTCAGGCCGCCCGCAGTGAGGAGCGGTATCGTGACATACATGTCTTTATCGGAGGAACCGGAGCGGTTGGCGGGACGGCTCTCTTACAGATGCTGTCCATCTATGAAGAGATGATGAATATCCAGCTTCCCGATCCTAATGATTTTCCGATACTAATGGCTACGGGCAAAGGACAAGAAGACATAAACGACATTACCGACCGCTTGTGCCGGTTTGTTGAATCACGGCATGGAACGGATAAGTTGCCCAGGGACGCAGGGCCAAACCTGCATCTGACTCATAGCGGTATTCTCATAGGCTTTGAACCATTCCAGCTAACTGCGCTTCCGGGTTTAAATGATATCGGGGAAAAGAAGGACGAGGAGAGGCCCGAGTTTGTGCGAAGCTTTCTGGATACTCTTGGAAACACAAGTAGCGATTTCGAACGCCTCAAGACTGCCATCAAAGAGGCCCGTCCGATGAGTAACTTCCTAAAGAATTACAGGGCAAAGCTCCCTCCGAATCGACGATCTTCAAAATTTCGCTCCGTCATTATCGGAATTCCTATTCCCAGTCTGGTCGCATATCACTTCGATTATTTAAGCGAGGCTGCACCTTACATAGAGGGCTTAGACGATGAGAGAAGGGATGACAGACTAAAAGAACTCGAGAGCACTTTCCGCCAAACCTTACGTGAAGACCTCAGAGAGATAACAAGTTTATCTGATGTGGTCCTTCTTGCTCATACTACCGCTATCGGCGGGATGTATGATGAAGACTTGAGAGAGGATGGAGAAACAGTCACGACAATACGATTGGGATTCTCTCACAGTGCTCAAGACGACAAACTAATAAAGAAGCAAAAGGAGGCAGAAGAGTTTACCAAGCGGTTTTCTGAAATCGAGATCAAGGTGCTGATTACCGCGGCAGCGATCGGAATTGACGAAGTACGGATTCGTGAGCCAATCCCTATGCACAAGGACATTGCGGAGAAGCTGCGGGACGAGGCCGCCGAACTGTTTTCCGGCGCAAAGAAAACGGAGACGTTAGCATCCACAGCGGGTAAAGACGATGGGAAGCCGGTTCCGGTCAAACAGAATATCAGGGTCTATGCCCCGATGACTATTCCTTTGGACGAGCCGCCGACTGGCTCTATAACTTTCGAGCAGGGAGATGTATTGCTTCCCACCTATTCAATCCGGAGCGGTGAGAATGGTTTCTTTTCTGTCTCCAATGCCGACGCCCTGTATCGTGTGATGCGCGTGGCTTCAGCGAGTGAACTGGGTCAGGTCATGGCAACCGTCGGACTCTTTGAAGATGATCCCTTATCTCCCTGGTTCCCGAAAAATATCTGCTATTATACCGAGGGCGACAACTCGCGTCAGGTCTTCGATCTACTCAATCAGCCTCCGCTCTTACAAATGCAGTTGAGCGGTCTTGAGCCACTGGCTTTGCAAGAACTCGGCTCGGCAAAGCATCAAGGCGAGCTGCACACTCTATCGCTTCTCATCCTTCTGCACCGCCTCCGCACTCTCGATATTGAAGCTATTGATCCGTATGTGGACTTGGAACATTTCGATCCGGCGCGATTCCTGGTTGAACATTCACACCCACTTACATTTGAAGACTTGGCGAATTGGAAGGTCGAGACCCTCGCAAAAGAAATGCAAACTCTAGCTTCGGCAGCAACGCCTCAAGACCTCTCGGTGCTTAATCCCGTGCTCAATCACAGCCGACACAGCGGCCTTTTCAAGTTGAAGGATGAGGCTGCGCAACAAGTGCTCGAACGCGTACTCAAAGCTGTCTGGATGGTTCCATCTCTTGGCTCTCCCATCCTTTTTGAGCGCGGCGGAAAAACTTTTGTGCGAACAGGATATTTTGTCGCGCCGCTCGCTCAAATGGTCAAAGACAGCACGCTGGTCAATGACTTCAGCACTATTGACCAATATCTGAAAACGGGACATGAGAAACATAAGCGTGAAAGGTTCGAGAAGAATGAAAGTCTTTGTACGTTTGATGAGTATCGTGACTTTCATATCTGCACGGGGGGCTTTGTTGATCTGCGTCCGATGGCCATTCTATGCACAGCAAAGAATAGTGATATGGCACTCACCGGAAAAATCAAACATTTTTCCGACGAGCAGAGTCTTCGCTGCGCCTTGAATGCTTTGGAACCGTACAGCTTTTTCACCACCTGCGGACTTGTGGCTCTGCTGTTTCGCTTGCTTGGACTGTATAACCAGCTTCGCGAGGCTATGGCAGAACTCGGAACGCTTCACGAATTTCGTTGGCAAATGCCCCGCGATGCAAACGGTCACATCCTGGTTGTTCCAGGTGCTGTCGAGGCGTTCCGAATGGTTTCAGAAGGACTTGAAAAGACTACTGGAACCGAACGACTTGACGGTATCTGGGGATATGAGCGGCGCCCGACCCCTGAGCGCTGGAATGATGTACCGGGTATTAGTTCCTGAGCCCGGGCGAAATTTGGAAACTGCCGTAGTTCTCTATGACCCTAGACCCCTCACTTCCCAGGCAGGCTAGCCACCGATCAAGTACGTACCATGCGTCGAGTCATGCGTACACTCACGCGCAAGTTGTTTAACCAAGTGTAAGTATCCGCTTTTAGGTCCACCCGTAAGTAGAGACTTCCGGCTTTTTGGGTTAATAGACATTCCCTGGGTGTCATGTCTCCCAGAGCATCATGTGGCCGCTCTTCGTTGTACTCCTTGAGCCACATTTCGGTTTGTTCGCGCACCTCGTTCAAAGTCTGAAACACAAACACGTCGAGCACCGCCTGGCGGTAGCTGCGATTGAATCTTTCAAACTCCCAAAATCTTCCCGCTGCTTTTGTCGATGATAAAGTGAAACCCGGTTCGTTAGACTCTTTAACTTTTGACTCAAAGACCACGTGCCATTCACAGTCCTGCGCTATGGCAACCGGTCTGTACGAAGCTGACGCACGCTGCAATGTTTTCAGTCGTCTGACGGCTATATTGATCGCTTGCATCTCACCGATACTTGGATTGTCGCACAGGCAATTCGCCGGCTTCACCTGAGAACGGACTGTGAATGGCATTGGTTTGGAGAAGACAGACTCAGACCATAGGAAACCCTGATCCTGCCAGGCCGTTCTTCTCACCTCCGCTTCATTCTGCGACTCGTCCCACGTCCAGACTCCAATCTGAAGATAGTGGCTCCCCGTATTAATAATCGCCGGCACAGGATTGGCTCTGGGTACGGGAATGCTGATCTCGGCGCTCGTCTCGTAACTCTGTCCAGGAGCGAGGACCGCAAAGCCGCCCAGAGGAGGCCTTTTCGGCACGTTTGGCCCTTTACTGTTACTGGTGATTATGTAGTTGTTGATCGTGGTTTCGAACCGACCTGCGATGGCATCTTCAGCCGCTTTGCTAATTCGTATCACGGGTACCGATTTGCTGCCTCGTTCTAGAATCAGTTTTTGCCCTCCGACATTTGTGAACGACAGTCGTAGCAATAGTCTCAGAGTAAACAACTCTGGATCTGGGCCTTCGCAGTAGCTTTCCTTGGTGACTTCAGTCACCAACTGTAGTTGTGGATTACCAGAGTTATCGGTCGCGATTTTCGAGAATCCAGGCAAGTCCGATCGTACTCGTATCTGAGCGTGCTCATGTGCGCTTGCAGCGAGCATGCTCAGAACTGCCAGAGATATTATTCGTATTGTCATTTCTCTTCTTTCAAAAGCAGGCCTTGTAAGCTGCCATCGTGTGCTCCAGATTCTTGTCTTTATCTCCGAGTCCGGCGTCCGAACCCCATTTGCCGATTTGATGACCCAGCTCGTGCAGTAACAAGAATGCCGCCAAGTCAGTGCCCTTTGACCCTGTACCAAAATCTGCTTTAGAGCGGCGATTTCCGCTCATCTTTAAATCTGGCCCATTGAAGAATGGCCCTGAGAGATTGATAAAGATAGTGTTGGCAGATGCCGTCATAGCACCAATTACGCTAGGCACGAATTTGCCGTCTCATTGAATAACCGGTAGGTTGCGGCGTTGAGTGTGTTGAGCGCCGTTTGCAGACCGCCAAATAGCTTTGCGCAATCCTTCTTTTTATTGAGACGATCAACCGCCTCATCAAAGGCGTCCTTGAATGGTTGAATTAGGTTTTGATATTTAGACGCAAAAGCGATCGTGGGTCCAGGGTTCTGCGGAATCCCCTTCCACCTGCGTTGTAGGTCTATTTCTAAGATCACGGTGAAGCTATTTGAAAGCAAAAGGCGAAATCATTAGGAGCATGTCGATGATGTCTTCAGGCCTACGGATCGTTCCGTAGAAGTTGGCAACATGAAGAGTATTAGGATCGTCATCGAGCGGGATGCTAATCGCAAGAATGTTGATCTTGCTTAACGCGTAACGGGCAATCCTCCCATTCATTTTCTGCTCTCGATACCACACATAAGTGGCTTTTTGATCGGCATCTACTGCCATCCCTTGAGAGAAACCGATTTCGTATTTGATCTTAACGCCGTCACTCTTTGAGATCTCACCAACTTGATTGCCCTCAAAGTCCGTTGCACTCTTGTGCTTATACCCGTCCAGCAATCTAACGCCTCTAGGCGGATCGTTTTCTACAGGGTCGGGATGAAGCTGCCGCAATACCGTTTTTTGCGGAGCGGTCTCAGGTTTGCTTCGATCCTGTGCGGTAGAAAGATTCCATATGGCTAACACAATTGCCATCGCTTTGATCGACCAACCTAATGTTAAAGAAATATGTTTCATCCCACACCTCCGAGTTTGCCCTTCAAGGCTGGCCAACACTTCTCGATGATTTTTTCGGAAAGCTGTTTGCTGCTCCCAGTAATCCATATATTTCAGCGCGCCCCACGCCCGGTATTGAAGGTTTGACGCATAGGTGGAAATATTCGCAAAGCCCGAGCCGGTAACGCCGGTCACGCGACCTGTATCATCATGATTGTATCCGACCTGCGCGCTGAAGGGATCGGTGATACTCGTCAACTGGTTGGCGAAGTTGTACTGATACCCGATGGCGTACGAGCCCAGCCCATTGAACGTACGTGTCTCCGAAGTCATGCGCGAAAGCTGATCGTAACTGTAGCTTTGGCTGCCCAGTCCGTCAGTCATGGAAGTCCGATTACCCACCGCATCGTAGCCAAACGAGACATTCGATGCCGCGCTGATGCCCGCGGGTGCGCTGTAGGTAATCCCACTCACCAAATGACGATTGTTGTTGTAATCGGCAAATCTCTCTCAGCTAATTGACCTGCAAATCGCGGCCTAATGGGTTTCACCTCCTCAGCCGAGTTTTCTGTATACGAGTCGTGGGATCTCGCCCTTCCTAAGGCTTCGCCTCGAAGCCGTCTTTATCACTTGAAGCCTATTAGCGTCGGGACGCCGCGCACTGAGAGTTGCACTGGATACCTTGCGCGTCTAGCGATGGAGCATTGCGTTTCTGTCCACTCCCTGTTTAGTCGCGAGCTTGGCCCGGCAGCGAACAAGCTTTTTGGCGCTGAATCAAAATTCGCCAACTATCGTATGTATGGGCCGAGGACATTGCTCAATGGCAGAAACCGCACGGCGCGTGACTGGATTGAGGTGCTTGAGAGAGTCACGCTCCGACGCGAGATTCGCTTCCTCACAATGTTAACGTGGCAGAATGTCTTACCCGACAAAGGCCTTTCACGAGCTTTTCACGCTTGGTGTCCACGGTGCCTAGAAGAGCAGAACGGATCTAAGGGAGCCGTGTATGAGCATCTCCTGTGGACGCTGGGTGCAGTCAAGATTTGCCCGCATCATGAAAAACTACTTGAGACCGTGTGCCCACATTGCCGCAAGCAGATTCCAACGTTCGCCTATAGATCACGCCCTGGACACTGCTCCCGATGTCTTGGGTGGCTCGGCTATTCAGGGAGTAAGAAGGAAATAGATGTCCCACCTCTTGATGCAGACGAAGTTAAATATCAGATGTGGATAGCCGATCAAATGGGGAGGCTGATCGCCGTGGCGCCAGAGCTACAGTCTGGACCGCCAAGAGAACGGGTAACAAATTTCATACGGCTCTGCAAAAACAACACCGGGGGCAACATATGTGATTTTGCGCGTTTCGCCGGCGTCCGTGAGGAAACAGCTTACAAGTGGCTTCACGGCGAGCATATTCCGACAACTGACGCGTTGCTAAAGGTTTTGTTATCGCTTTGAGGCATCTTTTTCCGACCTTTTGATCAACCCTTCGCCGCCATATACGCTGAAGAGGCGAATATGCCTTCATCATAAAAATGGCGAAGTGAAACGGCTGCTTCTCACAGCACTTGAAGAAAATCCTCCGCCTTCGGCTCAGGAAGTTGCACGGCGGTTAGGCTACAAACATACAACGTCGCTCTCTACTAGATACCCCGCCTTATGTAAGTTATTAACAGCCAGACATCGTCAATCGCGCCGCCATCGACATCGAACTCAGCCCTCATCGAAACTCCGTCACGATGCCGCAACGTTGGAACGCGCACTTCGACAAGCCGTCGAAGAAAGAGTACCGCCATCATTGAAGGAAATCGGCAGGAGCCTCGGTTACGCATCTGAGATTCCCCTAAGAAGGTTTCCCAGACTATGCGAGGCGATTGTCTCACGCCGACGTCGACCATCCCTGAAACCTGAACTCCAGCAGGCCTTGAAAGAAAAAGTGCCGCGTTCGCTCAATCAGATCGCCCAACGCCTCGGGTATCAATCCGCAAGCTCTTTCCGCTCAAGGTTTCCCGATCTGTGCAAGGCCATCACTGCGCGACGGAGGGAGTGGCTAGCGAAGCAAAGAAATACTCTTAGAACCGGCCTCGAAGCAATCTTGCGTGAAAATCCGCCTCCGTCGCCAAACCAAGCTGCTATCCAGTTGGGCGACAAACACGTTCAAGAGCTAAAGAAATATTACCCACAATTGACTCACGCGATCTCGAGACGACATGCCGTCTATCAACGCGCACAATTCAAGAATCTTCCTAAAAAGTTGAAAGAAATCCTTTATGAAGAGCCTTCTTCGTCGCTAGGAGCAGTTGCAAGCCGCTTGGGACATACCCCCGAATACCTGAAAAAGCATTTCCCGGAGCTGAGTTCTGCAATCACTAAACGCCATGCTCAACTCAGCAGGAAACGCTCGTTGGAAAAGACGAAGGATGCGAAGCAGAGGGTCAGACAATTCGCCTTGGACTTGCATGCGGCGGGAGTGTATCCCTCTGCCCATCGACTCAGAAAGGAAATGAACGGACCGACGCTTGGAACGTTCCGAGCTAAGCTCCATCCTACGCGACTTAAGGCGTGAGCTGGGAATATCCCGAACCTATTTCCAGACGAATCCTGCCAGATTTGTGCGACCAGACCACCTGAACGATTAATCTCAATTGGAAGCATTAACTTGCCGGAGCCCATTGGAACTAATAAGTTGCCAAGGCGGCAATTTAATGGTTCAAGTGTCATGGGCGGGTCCTTGGTGCTGAAGATTTTTTTGGCTGGGAGGCAGGGACTCGAACCCCGATAGCCAGATCCAGAGTCTGGAGTCCTACCATTGGACGACCTCCCAGCAGCGAAATCGAATTTACGTAACTCCGCCGATCAAGTCAACCGGGCGTTACTGGCGCCGTTTGATTCGGGGCAGACTCAGCTTGTGCGCAATTCAGGGTGTCAGCCAAATGCCTTTTTCTTAAATGCACCATGGGCCGATTTTCGGGAGATCGCTGCTCACCAGCTAAACCGATCCACGAAACTACACGAAAGCCGCACTAGTTTTTGTTCGTGCGACTTCGTGTGATTTTGTGGATCGTTCTTGTCTAAGCTTGGAAAAAACCGCGGACGCAAACCAAGACACGACTGCCAATCGAACCTGCTCGCATCTTTAGCTCTTATCGCGCGCATAATTTCTTGCGATGCCGAATAAGAGTTTTATGAAAAATACTTCTTGCGCTGGACGCTTCAATAAACGCAGAATGGAGGCGCTTGGCGGCATTCCTCAAACACTTGCCGTTACTTCACGTTCGTGCTCTTATTAAAATCACAATTCGCAGGAGCTAATGAGCGAATCACACACGCCCCCAGACCCTAACGAACTGGCACGTCTACGCGCGCTGGTCGCCGATTACGAAACAAAACTTACCGACGCGGCGGCGCTGGTCGCGCACGTCAGACACGAAATCAACAACCCGCTCGCGGCCTTGCTCGGACAGGCGCAGTTGATGTTGCGCGAAGAACATGGCGATAAGGCCCGCAAGCGCGCCGAAACAATTGAAATGCTGGCTATCAGGATCAAGGAAACCGTCGCTGAGCTGCGCGACGTGCAAACGCCGGTGGCCGCGGTTAATCGCGCGGAAGAATAGCTGGCTCAGTTCCCTCTCCCATTGGGAGAAGGTTAGGGAGAGGGCTTGCGGCGGTAATTCCCCCTTTGATTTCCGTCCAGCGGAGGGAAAGTTGCCATTGGAACAGCCGGGTTTTCTTAACCGAGATCGAAGAGCAGAACTTCCGTTTGGTCGTGAGCCGTAATCTTGAGTTCGCTTTCTTTACTTATCGCGGCTCCGTCGCCCTGCTTCAGTTCCACTTCATTCAGACGAATCGTTCCGCGGGCAACCTGCAGCCAGCCATAGCGACTCTCGCCGAGAGCATGAATCACAGTCTGCCCCGCATCGAGGATGGCCGCAAATAACCGCGCATCCTGATGTAACTTGACTGAACCGTCGCGTCCATCAGTTGAAGCAATCAGACGCAGTCGACCGCGTCGTTCTTCATCGCTGAAGTGTTTTTCTTCATAGCTCGGCGGCAAGTTTTGACTCTGAGGCAGAATCCAAATTTGCAGCAGGTGAACTGGCTCAGAGTCGGAGGGATTGAACTCGCTGTGGGACACGCCGGTGCCGGCGCTCATTCGTTGCACGTCGCCCGGGCGAATGGCAGAGCCGTTGCCCATACTGTCGCGATGCTCGAGTGCGCCCGCGAGAATGTAAGTAATAATCTCCATGTCGCGGTGCGAGTGCGTGGGAAACCCTTTGGCCGGCTGCACGCGATCCTCGTTGATGACCCGCAGACTGCGAAAGTGCATGTGCGCCGGATCGTAATACTGATCGAACGAGAAGGTGTGGAAGGTATCCAGCCACCCAAGATCAAAGTGGCCCCGATCTTCTGATTTGCGTACTGTGATCATTTTGGAGTGCGGCGACTTGTCGCCGCTTTCGATTCACCGCAGAGACGCAGAGAACGCCGAGGCCGCGCAGAGATCTTCCGCATGCTCCTGAATCCGCTCAATGAGTTGCGGGACACCTTCCCGTGTAAAGACTGGCAAACCGTTCAAGTTGAGATCAATCGACAAACCTTCGCACCATTCATCAAAACGCATTCGAGCCGTCGCTCCGTCCGCATCATCGATCGTCGAAAGATAGATCGCGTCGGCCTTCGCGAGGGTTCGTCGCGCCGATGTCTTCATTCGATTCTCTCCGGCGCGCGCACATGTGATGGCGAAGTCAGCCTCGACGAAATCCAGGAAGCTGTTGCCTTCTACGATGACGCCCGCCGATCGGACGCGTGCCAGGGCCTGTTTGATTCCGTCCTTGACCTGATCCTCTCCGGCAATCACCCAGTGCACATTTGCGGCGCCTGCGTCCCAGAAGCGGCCGGTGTCTTTGCCGGTTTCGTAATTCTCTTCGCGGCCAGTGCGGATTAACGGTTCATCACGAATCAAATCGCTCACACAACAACCGTGCGGGTCCTTGCCGCAGGAACGATAGTGCCCGCGGGTCAGCTTAATGGCTTCCCAGCCCGGCAGACGTTCGAGCAATTCGCACATCAGGGTCGTCTTGCCGGTGTTCGACGACAAGCCACTGACAGCGATGATTGTAGGCCTCTCGCGACTCATCAAGTTACGGCACTATTTCAGCAGGATGTTCGCCGCCTCCGCGAACGAAGGAGAACCCTTTTGTTTTCTTCGTATTTGTTCGTGTGATTTAGTGGATCGTCTGCCGTGGGTAAAGAGCGATCCACGAAATCACACGAAGATACACGAAAAGAAATTCGGTTAAGTTAATCGAGACACACCCCGCCAGGTCGAAGAGAGCAGAATGCGTACTAATGCTTCAAGTCCCGCCGCGTCCTCGTTATCGAACCTCCCCAACGCTGGGCTATCGAGATCAAGAACGCCGATCAACTCTTCACCTTTCATCAACGGTATCACGATTTCCGAATTCGAAGCGCTGTCACAGGCGATGTGTCCCGCGAACTCATGGACGTCAGGGACGATGGTCGTGATGCGCTTTGCCGCTGCCGTGCCGCAGACACCCTGGCCCACCGCGATTCGCACGCACGCGGGCTGACCCTGGAATGGCCCGAGCAGGAGCTCATCATTTTTCAAAAAGTAGAACCCGGCCCAATTCAGATTGGGGAGCGCATGAAAGATTAGCGACGAGAAGTTCGCCGCATTGGCGATCAGATCTCGTTCGCCGGCGAGCAGGCTGGAAAGCTGCGCCGCAAGCTGCTCGTAAAGCTCAACCTTTGAATGGAACGGCGTTCCCGGAATTTCGTTGTACAGGATAGACATGATTTACACGATACCAACTGGTCAATTCTTCTTATCTTGTTAATCCCGTAAATCCTGTCTATCTGACAGTTCTTGTCGGGCAGAAGCCCTGATACTAATTACCACCGACTTCGATGCCGGCGTGTTGCTCTTATCAGCAAAGTTGCGCACCGGCACCAGCACGTTTGTTTCCGGAAAGTAAGTCGCGGCGCAATGACGCGGAATGCTGTAGGTCACGATGGTAAAACGATGCGCGATTCGTTCTTCCCCTTCAAAGTGGCTGATCAAGTCCACCATTTGCCCATCATGAAACCCGCCCAGTCGAATGTCATCCGGATTAAGAAAGACCACGCGACGGCCGTTGTGAATCCCTCGATAACGATCGTCCAGGCCATAGATCGTCGTGTTGAATTGATCGTGACTACGCATGGTCATCATTAAGAACTGGCCCGGCTTTAGATCGTGCCGCGGCAGTTCATGGACAGTGAAGTGCGCCTTGCTGTCATCGGTCTTGAATTCCAAATCGCGAATTGGATTCGGCAGATAGAAACCGCCGGGCTCCCGCATCCGCTGGTTGTAGTCTTCGAAACCAGGTACGACGTGCTCGATGTGAGCACGAATGCGATCATAGTTGGCCAGCAGTCCATCCCAGTTAACGCTGGATCGAGATCCCAAAACGGCCTTGGCCAGTCCAATGACAATTGCCGGCTCGCTCAAAAGATCTGGCGACGCCGGAGCCAGACGCCCTTCCCAGCCCTCGACCACGGACATTGAATTCTCGGTGGTCAACATTTGCGGGCCGCTTTCCTGTAAATCAATTTCGGTGCGCCCGAGACAAGGCAAAATCAAAGCCTGCTGCCCCGTAATCAAATGCGCCCGATTCAGTTTCGTCGATACGTGCACAGTCAGACGACAACGGCGCAGGGCATCCGCCGTGTATTCAGTATCGGGCGTAGCCGAAAGAAAGTTTCCGCCTAAGGCAAAGAATACTTTTGCCGCGCCGTTATGCATCGCCTGAATCGCATGCACGGTATCGAGGCCGTGCCGGCGCGGTGGCTCGAAATCAAATTCCCTCGCCAGGTCGTCCAGGAACTGCGCACTCGGCTGTTCCCAGATGCCCATGGTCCGATCGCCTTGCACGTTGCTGTGGCCGCGTACGGGACAAAAACCCGCGCCGGGCTTTCCCATCTGGCCGCGCATCAGCATCAGGTTGACGATCTCCTGGATGTTGGCGACGGCATTCTTGTGCTGCGTGAGACCCATCGCCCAGCAGAAGATTACGCGCTCAGATTCAATAAAGATGCGCGCCGCATCTTCAATTTTGACTTTCGACACTCCGGATTGTTCGAGGATGTCGCCCCAATGGACAGGACCCAGCGCCGCTTTGAATGCCTCGAACCCGGTAGTGTGTTGCTTGATGAACTCTTGATCGAGAACCTGGCCCGGCCGGCGCTCTTCCGCGTCGAACAGTTCCTTCATGATTGCTTTCAGCAAAGCCACATCGCCATTGATGCGCACTTGCAGAAAGAGATCAGCCAACTGCGTACCTTTGCCCAGCCAGGTCCACACTTCTTGCGGATGTTTGAAACGCGCCAGACCAGTTTCCGGCAGCGGATTGATGTGCACGATTTTGCAGCCGCGCCGCTTCGCCTGCATCAGCGAAGTCAGCATCCGCGGATGATTGGTCCCCGGATTCTGGCCGATGACAAAGATCGCGTCGGCCAGATCAAAGTCGGCGAGTGTCACCGTGCCTTTGCCGAAGCCGAGCGTCTCTTTCATTCCCGTGCCGCTGGATTCGTGGCACATGTTCGAGCAGTCAGGCAGATTGTTGGTGCCAAACTGGCGGACGAAGAGTTGATAAAGGAAAGCCGCTTCGTTACTGGTCCGGCCCGACGTGTAGAAGATCGCTTCATCAGGAGAAGAAAGCGAGTTCAGTTCCCGCGCGATCAATCCAAACGCATCCGGCCATTCGATGGGTTCGTAATGATCGCTACGCTCGCGCAGAATCATCGGATGCGTGATGCGCCCTTGCGCGTTCAGCCATTGATCGGACTGCTGCGTCAGCGCCGTGACGCTCCACTGTTTGAAAAATTCAGGAGGAACTCGTTTTGTCGTGGCTTCATCGGCGACGTGCTTAGCGCCTTCTTCGCAAAACTCGAAATGCGAGCGCTCGCCGTCGGGTTCAGGCCAGGCGCAACCCGGACAATCAATGCCCTGCTTCTGATTCAATTGCAGCAGCGTGCGGGTGCCCGAGACAATGCCCATCTGTCTGAAGGTGTTCTTCGCCGTGCTCCACACCGCGGGCAGCCCGCCGGCGACTTTGCTGATCGGTTTGATCTGAACCGGACCAGTCTCTTCAGGAGACTGGGCGTGGGTGCGGGGCAAGCTGTCTTTGATGTCTGCCATTGGATTTGCGCGTGATCGCAGACACTAATTCTAGTTCTATGGGTGGCGATGATACAAAGACCCGCGGGAATGAAGCGGCGCCCAGTCGGCGAAGCCGACGATATATCAGTAGCCCACAGCGCAAGCTGTGGGTTAACCCGCGACAATCTCAAGCGAGCCCCAGCGGGGCGACATAATATTGGATCAACGTCGGCAAAAATGGGGGGTTATGTCGCCCGCGTTCGCGGGGTATGTTTCCTGGCCGCCCGCAAGGCGGGCTTAATATGATTGTGATCGGAAATTGACTGCTGCGACTCAGAAACGATCTCGCCCCTCATAAATTTAATTCGCCAACCGCTCACATCAATCTGCCGGAACCACGAATGAAAGTCCCGGAACACCAAAGCGACTTACGGGTAGTCTCAAGTTAATTACCAGTTCCTCGCAATTCATTGACAGTACCTCAAAAGAACTTGAAAGTACCCCAAAGCTAATCGTAGGTACCACGAATCTGATTACAGGTACCGCCAAGCTAATCGCAGGTACTGTAAATCTGTTTGGAGGTACCACGAATCTAATTGAAGGAACCTCTAAACGATTCTGAGGAACTAGCAAACTTAGGTGCATTCTCCAAAACTCCCAATAAATACCCTTGATTTTCGATAAGAAAGGCATATACTGCCGGGCGTCCCAGCCTCGTCTGTTAACTCACGGCCTTTGGGCCTCAACAAAGGAGCAATCTGATGGCGAGATTAAAGAAACGTTCCGCGGTGCTTGAAACCGCACGCCAACGTCTGGCGAGCCTGAAATCCTTCAAGACCCCGCCCGACTTTGGTCCCAATCTAACTATTCCCGGGTATGAAGCAAAAGAAAAATCAGTCGGCGATATTCTCGACGCCTACAATCAATCGCTGGCCGCGTCCGATCAATTACAGAACGAGTTCCTGGCCGCAGAAGCCGAACTCAACGAACTGAACCGCCGCTTTCTTTCCGCCGGCGAGGCGCACTATGGCCCCGACAGCAGCGAGTACGAAATGCTCGGCGGCACCCGCAAGAGCGAACGCAAACGCCCAACCCGAAAAGGCGGCACCGGCGGCACAACCCCGCCAAAACCATAATCAGACCCCGCGCTTCCCCGTGCGATGGAGGCCAACGAGGAACCTCCATCGCGGAAGCCGGGGCTTTGACTATTAGTAATTTGGATGCAGGGTTTATCACGAGAGCCAAGGCGATGCACAAGATTGTGGGCGAGCGTATTATGGCGCTGATGTGGATAGCTACTTTTTGGTGCTTGGTCAACCTCTTAGTGTCGAAAGGGAATACCTCATGAAAGTCTTCATAAGTTGGAGCGGTGAGCGAAGCCAGCTACTGGCGCAGGCTTTTCACGGATGGCTTCCATTGGTACTTCACTATGTAAAGCCATGGCTGTCAGAGGCTGATGTGTCCGCCGGAGATCGCTGGGCTCAAGCTGTTGCGACGGAACTGGAAACCTCTAACTTCGGGGTCATCTGTGTAACGCCCGAGAACCTTGGCTCACCCTGGGTACTATTTGAGGCAGGTGCTCTCGCAAAGTCGATGCAAGGAACCAAGGTCATACCGCTTCTCTTCAATCTTGAATTCAGTGACATCAGTGGTCCGTTGGCTCAATTCCAAGCCAAGAAGTTTGAGCGAAGTGGATTGGCAGAAGTTGTTCACTCCGTTAATCAATCGGCGCCCGAACCGATTCCTGAGGATCGGGCAAGGCAGCTCTTCCACGCATTGTGGCCTGAACTTGAGAAGCAACTGGAATCTATACCTGAAGAGGCTCCGACCGAGAAACACATGCGACCGCCACACGAGATCCTTGAGGAACTCGTTACCGGAGTCCGCGGCTTGGATGTTCGCTTTAGGGATCTTGAGAGTGTCGTAACGGAGCAGGGACCCCGTTCGCGTCGTAGGGGCTTCAGGCGTTTCCATCCCATGATGTTCGAGGAAATGGCCGAGATGGTTTCTGAAGAGGGAGACGATCCGATTTCGCTTCTTATGTTCGGCGGTCTTTTGCGAGACGACTTCCCGTGGCTATATGAAATCCTGGTCGAAGTCTACCGTGAAGTACGCGATGGCAACGCCAAAGCAGCACAGAAAGCCATTGAACGGCTCCGCCGCGTCACAAGAGTTATGGGTCGGGGTCCGTTTATGGAAGAAATGGCAGGCGGCTCCTCAAAGGAAGCGCACATGATGATGATGGAACTGCCAATGATGCTTGATCACTTTCTGCATAGGTTTGAAACACGACGGCTCAAAGGTGCGCCCGATGCTGATAGCGACGAATCCGAGGCTCCTGCCGAATAGCCACCGCCTTTTTCTCATCTTCGTCGATTGAATCGAGGTTTAGATGTAATCGCTTCGCACGTCAACTCTGGCGTTGGGCGTCAATTCTAGAATCTCGAAAAATCGCAGGCTTGGCCGGTTTTACTGTTTGTTTGGTTCGGTGAAGGTTGAAGTAATCGCGGCTGTCAGACGTTAGGTTTCCACCTGTTAGTCTGGAGTTAGTTATGGATAAAATTGGGGAAACAGAAGAGCTAAAGTATCTAAATAACCTAACATTGACCAGAATTAAAGATGCGAATGTAATTTGGTTGACTAGCCTTGGTACAGTAGCCGGTCTAATTGGATTAAGCGTACAAACCAAAATCTGGGTATTTACCTATGTCGCCTTATTTATGCTACCTGGATTTATTTATTCGATTGCATGGCAATTGGATGGAATTGCCAGAATCAGAACATACATAAAAGTATGTCTGCAGCCAGTTCTCGGAGGAGAATGGGAGACGAGATGGCCTAAGCATCCATTTGTGAATAAGCATAGGCGACTCGTGCTATTCAGTGTCCCATTGATATTCAGTTGGATCTATTTATTTGCAGCATCATTATTATGCTACGTAGGTTGGTTATATTTTGAAATGAGCATATGGATATTTATTGCAATCTATTCCATACCCTTGGTCGCAATAGTTATTACGCTTTATGCAATGCTTGATTCCTTTTCTGTAAGGGCTTTTACGCGATATGAAACAGGTTGGAAGGAAATGAAGAATTCGTGAAGATGAATCGGGGGTCAGGCCTGCGATTTTCGCGATTTTAGAACTCGTGATCTCGCAGCCGATATCGATCTAAAGACCGGGGGCAACGAATGAGAAATCACAATAACCCGCAGGCCTGAGCCCGCTTCTGATTTTTAGTTCAGGCGAAGTAAAAATGCTCCCAGACGAGCAAGCCAAGATCTTCTTGCAATATGACTATGCCGAAGGGAAGGCACTGTGCACGCAATTCTTAACGATTGTTGTGGCGGTGCTGGTTTTCTCACTCGCCTTCTCGGAAAAGATCGCTGATTTCCACAAGGCATCGAAACTCGTAAAAGGCCTTCTGCTGACAGCTTGGTGTCTCTTTATGATCGCAATAATCTTGGGAGGAGTGGCATTGTACGATATCGCTATGGCCGCAGGTAACGCGTTATATGGACACGACACCAGCTACTATGAGGGTGAATCCGCAGCAATGACGATGGCTATTATCGGAGGCGGATCTTTTATAGCTGGCCTGATAGCCCTCATGCTTTCGGCGGTGGGCACAGTTTTTAGGCGCCATCGAAACTCAGTGAACTAGCATGGGATTGCAAATCGAAATCCTATGTCGCCCAGCTGGGGCTTCGGTTTCGGATGGTTGACTCTCACCCACAGCTTCCGCTGTGGGCTACTAATATTTCGTTGGCTTCGCCAACTCCTTGACCATCAATTTTGACAAACGCGTTTCGAATCACGTGGATTGTTATTCGGGGCAGTAGCCCGACCGTGAGGGAGGGCGTTGTACATCGCCAAGGATACGCCCTCCCTTACGGTCGGACTACTGCCCCGCCCTTCTACCAGACCAGAATCTATCATTGACTTGCTGCTTCATTTAGCTTAAAAGCATCTTCTTCTCTTCTATCAGTTCGTCATTAAGAACAAGGGCATCAAGCCACCATTGCCGAGGAACCCGAAATGACTTTTTCAAGATTGGCGCGCTTGCTCGTCGCGAGCGCTCTGTTTGTCAGCACGGCCGCATTCGCTATTCAGGCGCAGGACAAGCCGGGCCGCGATCCAAATCAGCCCATCGACGAGGACTACACAAAGAAGATTCGCGAGTACACGACCGAACCTTTCTTCAATTCGCCGCTGACTGATTACTTACCCGCGTCCCCGAATGTGCCGACACCGAAGGCCGTGTTGGGTGATGTAGCGGGTGCGCCGGGCAAGTTGCCCTACGCCGAAGAGGTCTATCGCTACATGCGCCTGCTGGAGAAGTCGAGCCCGCGCGTGAAGGTCTTTTCCATCGGCACCAGCGAGGAAGGCCGCGAAATGATCGCGGTGGCCATCGCTTCTGAATCACTGTTGGCAAAACTGGATGAGAATCGCGTGCGCTTAACCAAGCTGGCCGACCCGCGCACGATCAATCTTGACGATGCCGAAGCGGACCGCCTGGTCGATCAGTCATTTCCGGTTTACTACATCACGGGGACGATTCACTCGCCTGAGACGGGCGCGCCGACGGCTTTGATGGAACTCGCTTATCGTCTGGCCGTCGACGAAAGCCCTTACATCAAATCGATCCGCGAAAGCATGGTCACATTGATCACGCCAGTGGTTGAAGTCGACGGACGCAACCGCATGGTCGACATTTACAACTGGCACCTCGCGCATCCGAAAGAGAATTGGCCGGGGCTGGTTTACTGGGGCCACTATGTCGCCCACGACAACAATCGCGACGCGATCGGTCTCTCTTTGAAACTCACTCGTAACGTGCTCAACACCTATCTCGCCTGGAAGCCGCAGGTGCTGCACGATCTCCACGAATCGGTTCCCTACCTTTACGACAATACTGTTGGCGATGGACCCTACAACGCCTGGGTCGATCCGATCCTGACCAACGAATGGCAGATAATCGGTTGGAACAATGTATCCGAGATGACCAAGTTCGGCATGCCCGGCGTGTTCGCTCACGGAAACTTCGACACCTGGTCGCCCGGCTATCTGATGTTCATCGCCGCTACGCACAACGGCATCAGCCGTCTGTACGAAACCTTTGGCAACGGAGGGGCAGATACGCTCGAACGGACACTGTCGCCGGGCGAGTATCAGCGCACGTGGTACAAACAGAACCCGCCGCTGCCGAAAGCCCGTTGGTCTCAACGCAACAACAATAACTACGAGCAGACTGGGTTGCTGACTTCGCTCTATTACTTCAGCAACAACACCAAAATGTTTCTGAGGAATTTCTATTTGAAGAGCAAGCGCTCGGTGCTCAAACCGAAGAACGAAGGCCCGGCGGCCTATGTTTTTCCCGCAGACGATCCGCGTTTAGGCAATCAGGCGACTCTGCTGCGTCTGCTCCAGGCCCAGGGCTGCGAAGTTAATCGCGCCACCGCACCTTTTACGGTGACGATGAAGAAAAAGGCCGCGCCACGTGGCCGGCCCGGGCCGACTGGATCACCCTCGCCATCTTCATCTCCGGCCAAGCCTGCTGAAACCGAGGCTCGGACCTTCCCGGCCGGCAGTTATCTCGTCCGCATGGATCAGCCTTACAGCCGCATCGCCGACGCTTTGCTTGATTATCAATACTGGGCGCCGAACGATCCGCAGACCGACATCTACGACGATACCGCCTGGACCATGGGTGAACTGGCCAACCTCGAGGTCGTGCGCGTGACCGACACTAAGGTTTTGGACGCCGCGATGGAACGTGTCAGCAGCGAAGTGCGCTCGCCCGGAGCCGTGAACAGCAGCGGCAGTGTCTACCTGATCAATCACAACGCGGACAACACGCTGGCGACGCTGCGTTATCGTCTGAAAAATGTGGCGATGGAGGCCGCGGAAGAACCCTTCGAGGCCGGCGGCCACAAATTCAATCGCGGCTCGTTCATTATCCGCAAGGCAGCGGCGGACGAGTTGCAGCGCGACGCGAGCGATCTCGGTATACAAGTCTTTGCCGTCGCGGACTTGCCGTCGGTGAAAACCCATCCGGTGAAGGCTGCGCGCGTGGCAGTCATGCACACCTGGCTCAGTACGCAGGACGAAGGCTGGTGGCGTATCGCGTTTGATCAAATGCAGGTGCCGTTCGCTTACATCAGCACTCAGGACGTAGCGAAGGATGCGGATCTCAGAAGCAAGTACGACGTCCTGATCTTTGCTCCCGTCGGGCGTGGCGCCGCTGCGATTATCAATGGCCTGCCGATGTATGGGAACCCGCTGCCGTGGAAGACAACGACCCTGACACCAAATCTCGGCAAGACCGACGAGACGGAGGACATGCGTCCCGGTTTGGGATGGAATGGGCTGATGAACCTGCAGAAGTTCGTGCAGAACGGCGGTGTCCTGATTACCTCTATGGACACTTCCGATTTCGCGGTTACTTATAACTTCACGCCGGGCGTCTCGATCGGCCGGGCGCAACGTCTGCGAGCGGTCGGCGACATCCTGCGCATCAAAGCGGTTGATTCCACGAGCCCGATCGCCTACGGCTACGGTGATTCGCTCGCGATGTATTGTTCCAATGGGCCAATCTTCAACATAGGCAACACCGTCGGTGGTGGCGGCGGGCGACGTGGTGGCGGTGGCCAGCGCGCCACCGGCCGCGGCACGCCGGACGATCCCGACACGGTTCAAGGCCGGCCGCCCGTCGAAGCTCCCGAAATGCCCAGGGCCGAAGTCTGGCAGGCGCTGCCTTTGACCGACGAGCAACGCCGCAACAACGGCGGCATCATTCCGCCCCAGATGCGGCCCCGGGTCGTGCTGCGCTACGCCGACAGCCGGGAGTTGTTTGTCTCAGGCCTGTTAGATGGCGGCGACGAGATTGCCCAACATCCCGCGGTAATCGACGCACCCTACGGCAACGGCCACGTAGTGCTCTTTTCAACCAACCCATTCTGGCGCGGCCAGACTTCGGGCAGTTACTTCCTGGTCTTCAACGCGATTCTGAATTTCGACAATTTGAACGCAGGGAGGAAGGTGGAGGAGAAGTAACCCGTCTGCAGGCTGCGCTGCCTTGCAGAGAAATCATCGTGACTTACTGACGTAGATGGGTAATGCCTCTTCAAACATCATCTCGTACTGCTTGAGATAATGCTTGAAGGTGAGCGGCGCCCCTGCCTTATCTAGAAGCCAAGCCACGGGAGCAGGTTTCTGAAAGGTCTTCATATCCAGCGGCATAATCGAAGCTACTTCATTGGCCCTGAAATACCCGAATGTTATGCGCTGATTGGTCAGCCTAACGTCATACTCGGCTGTTTCCGGCCGTTCCAGATCTGTAACACGGATGTCCTTAGCGCTAGTTGCTCTTATCTTACACGGGCCCAGTAGCTTTTGAATCGATTCCACAAGGGCGTCGCGCAGTTGCTTGCTTGTCTTTTCCCGATACAGACGCTGGTAAATCTCAACCAACTTGGCGTCGAACATGTTCGCGAGGCAAATTCGCACCTTTGCTCTGCTGAGGTTGCCTATTACTATTGGTCCCGCCCGATAAACGGCCAGAAGATCGATTGACCGGACAGGCTTCCAACTCGCCAGTTTGTGCACGCCATCGACCGTGATGGCATGCCAGTCTCCGACAAACGTCTTGACCTCTTCCACGATTGTTAAGTCTCCGAAACTCGGCAGAGTCAAGTAGGGTTTGGCGAATTTTCTTTCGGCCGCTTCCAATCTTTTTTCCATTTGCGGCCAATCTCTTTCAAATTTCTCGGTCAGCAGGCGGTCGTTCAAGGGCCTGCGTGTCGCCTTCTTAAGCTGAGCGTTTATTGTCTTCAACAGATCCAGGACTTCATCTTTTCTGGCAACCGTGTGCTGGAACTCGCCGAGCGGCGAAGGAACGTCTTCATGTTTGACTTTATGGAGAAAAGTCCACAGCAGCGCACCTTGGGTTTTGGAAAGCGCACCCGCTTCATAGTGGAGCCACGGGCTATTGAGATTGTCGGGTGTGAGACAAACAATTCCAAACCGCGTCGCCTTAAGCGCACTCTGGATCTCGCTGCTCCATTTCTTGCCTTTTTCAATCTTGGGAGAGTAGAAAGGCTCGATTGTCCTAATCACGCGCGGAAGCAATTCGTTTAAGGCATCCGCAACCGCGCGGCTGTGGTCCCCGGACCAACTGAGGAATACTTTCATGATCGGCGAATGGTCGCAGGCTCTGGGGCCAACTTGTTAACTTTGACTAAGGTGCTCGAATGATAGTAGAAGGACTACCTAGGGTCAACAAAATTATCTTCAACGACACCAGAGGAAACAAAGAATGAAACGTCTCATATTACTGTTTTCGATCTTCCTGCTCTCGAGCTCGATCCTCGTTGCGCAAACCCGCTCGAGTTCCGAGGCGAAGACACCCACCATCGCCGAAAGAGTCGCCGGCATGGAAAAGTTCCCTGGCTACTTTCCGTTTTACTGGGACGCCAAAGCCGGCAAAGTCTGGCTGGAGATCGATAAGTGGAACTCGGAGTTTCTTTATGCCGAGTCTTTGCCCGCGGGCATCGGCTCGAACGACATTGGTCTGGACCGAGGCCAGCTTGGTCAAAGCCACATCGTTCGCTTTGAACGCACTGGGCCAAAGGTTTTGCTGATCGCTTCGAACTACGGCTTTCGCGCCAACAGTGACGACGCGGATGAACGGCGCGCGGTGAAAGACGCCTTTGCCGAATCGACCCTGTGGGGATTTGAAGTAGCTGCCGAAGAAGGCGGTCGCGCGTTAGTAGACGCCACCACATTTTATCTGCGTGACGCGCATCAGATTCCCGGCACGCTGCAACGCGATCAACAAGGGACCTTTCGTTTAGATCCGACGCGCTGTGCCTTCTATCTCGCAAACACGAAGAATTTTCCAAAGAATACCGAAGTCGAAACTACTCTTACGTTCACCAGCGATGGCGAGGCTGGACCGTTGGTGCGACAGGTTACGCCGATCCCGCAAGCCATTACTGTTCGCGAGCACATCTCGTTTGTCGAATTGCCGCCACCCGGTTTCAAGACCCGCGTCAACGATCCACGTGCCGGCTATTTCGGAATTACCTTCATGGACTTTGCCACGCCGATTAGCGAACCCATCTCCAAGCACTTCATCAGTCATCACCGATTACAAAAGAAAGATCCGTCCGCTGCGATAAGCGATCCCGTCAAGCCAATCGTCTATTACGTCGATCGCGGCGCGCCGGAACCGGTTCGCTCGGCGTTAATCGAAGGCGCGAGCTGGTGGAACCAGGCCTTCGAGGCAGCCGGGTATAGAAACGCTTTTCGGGTCGAGTTGATGCCCGCCGGCGCCGACCCAATGGACGTTCGTTACAATGTGATCCAGTGGGTGCATCGTTCGACGCGTGGCTGGTCGTACGGTAACGCGCTCAGCGATCCGCGGACAGGAGAGATTATTCAGGGCCGCGTTTCGCTTGGCTCGCTGCGCGACCGGCAGGATTTTCTGATCGCCGAAGGATTGTTGGCTCCGTATGAAAAAGGAAAGTCTCAGACGGCAAAGATTATGGAGCAGGTCGTGCTCGCGCGTTTGCGGCAACTCGCCGCGCATGAGGTGGGCCACACGCTCGGACTGCAACACAATTTCGCTGCCAGCGTTTCTAGTCGCGCTTCAGTAATGGATTATCCCGCGCCCTTCGCAAAGCTCGGCGCCGACGGCCTTCCTGATATCTCTGATGCTTACGCGAAGGGGATTGGCGAATGGGACAAGGTGACTATCGCTTACGGTTATCAGGACTTTCCCGCCGGGATAAATGAAGAGGCCGGTCTCGATAAGATACTGAGCGATGCTTTCAGTCATGGGCTGATGTATCTCACCGATCAAGATGCTCGCCCCTCGAGCGCATCGAGTTCTGTCGCCCATCTGTGGGATAACGGCGCGAAGGTGGTCGACGAACTGGCAAACGTTATGAAAGTGAGGGCTGCAGCGCTGCGCCGTTTTGGCGAAAACAATATTCGCGAAGGCGCGCCGATGGCCACGCTCGAAGACGTTCTGGTCCCGCTCTACATGTACCATCGCTACCAGGTCGAAGCGGCCGCGAAGTTAGTCGGCGGGCAGGACTACACGTTCAGCTTGCGCGGCAAGGGTGATAAGAACCCCCAAATCATTGCGCCCGAAGAACAGCGGAGGGCGCTGGCCGCGGTGCTGGGCACGCTAAAGCCTGAAGCCCTGGCGCTGCCCGAATCTGTGCTTCGTCTGATCCCGCCGCGGCCTCCTGGTTATCCCCGCACGCGTGAAGACTTTCGCATTCGCACGTTTCCAAACTTTGACGGACTAGCGCCGGCGGAAGCCATCGCCAACCACGTCTCAGACTTTCTTCTCAATCAGGAGCGCGCCGCGCGTCTCGTCGAATACCACGCCCGCGACGCTCGCTATCCTGGATTTGGCGAAGTGCTCGACAGGATTTTCGCTTCGACTTGGAAAGCGCCGATGGGGACGGGTTACAACGCTGAGATTCAACGCACCGTGAACATGGTCTTGCTAATAGATCTAATGTCGTTGGCATCGGGAGAACGCGCGTCAAACCAGGTGCGTGCGATCGCCGAAGCAAAACTGGCAGAGTTGAAAGGCTGGCTCGTGCAGCAACAGGATCTCACGCGTGACGAGAGCCAGAAAGCATTTCTGTCCTACGCCGCGAACCAGATCAAACGCTTCCAGGAAGATCCGAAAAAGATGAACCTCAGCAAACCGAACGATCCACCGGATGGTCAACCGATTGGCACGGACTGGTGGAATCGCGCGGACCGGGATTGGTGCGATTGGAAATGAATTTGGAGTGCGCTGACTCGTCAGCGCTTTGGTCAGCGGCGACTTGTCGCCGCGAGGTTTAGCTCGGTCTTCCAGGCTGGCCGCGACAAGTCGCGGCCTATGAAAGCGGTAACAAGTTACCGCACTCCAAAACAGCCCGTGTTATCATCCTCGCTGCTTCAGCAAACTCGATCATGAACCTATACGATGAATTCCAGTGGCGCGGAATGCTTCATGAAGCCACGCCCGACTTACAAAAGATCCTCGCCGAGGAAAAGCTAACGGCTTACATCGGCTTTGATCCTTCGGCGGCAAGTCTGCATGTCGGATCGCTTTTGCCGGTGATGGGCCTGGCGCGCTTACAAAGATTCGGGCACACGCCGATTGCGATTGCGGGTGGCGGCACCGGGTTGATTGGCGATCCGAGTGGGAAGACGAAGGAGCGCCAACTATTAACGCCGGAACAGGTTGAGGAAAATCTTGCCGGTATCAAAGAGCAGTTAAGCCGCTTTCTGGATTTTGACGCGACGGCTAATCCGGCAAGCATCATCAACAACGCCGACTGGCTTGCTCCTATTTCCATGATGGAGTTCCTCCGCGACGTCGGAAAATACTTCACCGTAAACAATCTTCTCGCCAAGGAAGCTATTAAGCGGCGTCTGGAAACGGAAGAAGGCATTTCTTTTACTGAGTTCAGCTATCCGCTGTTGCAAGCCTACGATTACCTCGTCCTCCATGACCGGCACGGCTGCACTCTGCAGATGGGTGGCAGCGATCAATGGGGCAACATCGTCGCCGGAATTGATCTGATTCGCCGCTTGCGAGGTGCGCGGGCCCACGGCCTGGTATTTCCGCTGGTGACTACCGCGGCTGGGGTTAAGTTTGGCAAGACCGAGGCGGGCGCGGTCTGGTTGGATCCTAAACTGACTTCGCCTTACCGGTTCTACCAGTTCTGGCTGAACACGGATGATCGAGATGCGATCATCTATCTGAAATTCTTTACCTGGATGTCGCAGCAAGAGATCGCCGAACTTGAAGAGAGTGTTCGGACTGAGCCAGAGAAGCGCCGGGCCCAGAGAGAGCTGGCGCGTCGCGTGACCGCTCTGGTTCATGGCGAGACCGAGCTTGAGAAAGCTTTGCGCGCGTCGGAGGTGCTCTTCGGCAAGGAGATCAGTGGGTTGGGTGTCCAGGAGATTCTCGACATCTTCGCCGATGTTCCTTCGACTGAATTGGAAAAATCAAAGTTGGATGGCTTCACCATTACCGATGCGTTGGTTGCGTCCGGTTTGGCGCCTTCCAAAGGCGAGGCCAGGCGGCTGGTCCAGGGCGGTGGTGTTTGTGTGAACAATCGTCGCGTCAGCGATCCGCGGCAGACGATTTTTGGTTCAGACTTGATCGATGGCCAGCTTTTGGTTTTACGCAAGGGCGCGAAGAACTATCACGTTATCAAGGTCATCGGGCAGTAGCCCGACCGTAAGGGAGGGCGTAATTTTGGAGTGCGGCGACTAGTCGCTGCTTTTTAAAGCGCTGACAAGTCAGAGCACTCCAAACAAGATTATTACCCGCTCACTACCGCGAGCGGTTCTGTATCGACTCCTCCGGCTGCGGCCGCAGGCTCTCTTCAATTTCATACCTCGCTTCTTCTTCAAGGTCACGACCTCGCGCTTTCCGCCAAGCCAGCAAACGCTTATTCAGCAGGGTCATCGCAACCGACAAGAGCGGCATTAAAACAAGATAGATAACGAAGAATGGAATATTGTGAGGGGTCTTGACCCGAAAGAAACCCATGGCCAGGACAATCAACAAGGCTACTACCGAGCAGACGCTTGCCAGAGTGCTCTTTCTCATACGGGAGCTCTACGGGCTAAGTCGTTCACGGATGTAAACGGGCAGGTCACTTACCTTCACTCGCTCTTGTTCCCAGGTGTCGCGGTCGCGCACGGTGATGGCTTCGTCTTCCAGCGATTGGTGATCGACCGTCACGCAGAAAGGCGTTCCAATCTCGTCCTGCCGTGCGTACAGCTTTCCAATCCCGCCCGTGTCGTCGTAGACCGCGCGTACGAGAGGTTGCAGCGAGCGCTTGATCGCTCTCGCCATGCCGACTATCTCAGGTTTGTTCTTAGCCAAAGGCAGCACGGCCACTTTGATTGGCGCCATCGAATGATGGAGCTTTAAGATCACGCGCGTCTCGCCCTTGTCAGTCGTTTTTTCTGAATAGGCGTCCATCAAGAGCGCCAGCACTGTGCGATTAACGCCGGCCGCGGGTTCGATCACGTACGGGTAGAACCGTTGCTTCGTTTGTTCGTCAAAGTATGACAGGTCTTCCGTAGAATCCGGATTCAGGCGTTTTCCTTCCGCGTCTTCCGGCTTCTTCGAATGGGTTCGCAGATCAAAGTCAGTGCGATTAGCGATACCCATCAACTCGTCCCAGTTGCGTTCCTGGTCTTCACGTTCAGGAAAGAAGCGATACTGAATGTCGACGGTGCGCTTGGCATAGTGCGCCAGCTCTTCTTTCGGCTGTTCATAAAGACGCAGGTTATCGGGCGAAATTCCGATGTTGATGAACCATTGATGGCAGGCATCGATCCATTCCTGATGCGCCTGTTCGTCTTCGCCGGGCCGTACGAAGTATTCCATCTCCATCTGTTCGAACTCGCGCGTGCGAAAGATGAAGTTTCCCGGCGTGACTTCGTTGCGAAACGATTTGCCGATCTGCGCGACGCCGAAGGGCAGCTTGCGCCGGCTGGTGTTGAGTACGTTATGGAAATTCACGAAGATGCCCTGCGCGGTTTCCGGACGCAGATAGACGAGTGCGTCGGGATCCTCTTCGGCTGTCGCTCCGACGTGAGTCTGAAACATCAGATTGAAAGGTCGTGGTTCGGTGAGATTCTTTGAACCACAATTGGGACACTTGCCGTCCTCGAGCTTATCGGCGCGCAGACGCGTTTTGCAATCACGACAATCCACCAACGGGTCGGTAAACGTTTCTTCGTGCCCCGAATACTTCCAAACCAGACGGTTCAGGATGATCGAAGAGTCGAGCCCTTCGATGTCGTCGCGTTCGTAAACCATCCAGCGCCACCATGCCTGGCGCACGTTGTTGGCGAGTTCGACGCCGAGCGGCCCGTAATCCCAAGCGCTGCCGAGACCGCCGTAGATTTCAGAAGATGGATAGACAAAACCCCGCCGTTTGGCGAGCGATACAATCGTTTCAATGCTTGGTGCAGACACTTGGTTTGTGAATCGTAACCGTGAATCTTAATTAGAAAACTGAGCGGGATAGGAGTGTAGCAGGCAAGACTGACAGTTCAAAAGGACGAGATTACTCGGAGCGATGGGGTCAGTACCGAGAGCGGTAGCGGACCGGGTCGCGGATCGCGGACATCCTGTCCGCCTGAGCGCGTAGCGAGCGGGCCACCTGTCCGAAGATAGCGAGCGTGCTGCGCACGCTGGCGGACAGGATGTCCGCGCTCCAGAAACAAAAGCGCGACCGACTCAATTGAATCGGCCGCGCTTTCTTTCCCCCTTGTAACTTAATCGACGACAGCGACGGCAACCGCTGGCCAGCCTTAAATGGCTTGCGGGCTGCTGGTAGATCCTGCGAGGCTCCCCCTAGCCCCGTCAGGCCGCCTACCAACAGCCCCTGCCTTTTGCTCTTCGACTGTTTTGGCAACTCCGTTCCCCCGAAAGAGCCGCCATCGCTCAGATGTAAAGCACCTCCCCCAAAGTGCCTCGCAACCGTTGTCTCCGAGCCTGACCCGCATTGCTTTTTCTACCCTTTTGCTTTTGTCGACGGAAGCATCAGCAACGAGTGTGCCAATACGCTGGTTCAGGTACCCGGCAAACCAAACTTCGTGACTGCTCTAATAAAACTCGGCGGAAAAAATCTGAAGGACCTGATTGAGGCGTTTCCCGGAATGCTTGAGGCTAAAGCAACTTGTAGGCGTTCAATACAGATAGATTGCAATTATGAACTAAAATCGCTCGCAGGAGTTGATCGAACCGCTTGCTGTAGCAAGCGGGTTTCAAGGGCGAGGCGAGCACGGTCCCAAGTCCGCGCCAGCGGACGACTGACAATAGCCCAGCGATTTTTATCGCTGGGAAGCAAAGATTATTTTTGCGAAGTCCGTGAAACGGACGGCTGAAAGAGCGACATGCCGGTCTTTTCAATTCAGCCGTCCGCTTCACGGACTAAGTCTCCTTCGCTTCTCACCCCCAGCAGTGAACTGCTGGGCTATTTTCATTCGTCCGCTGCGCGGACTGATGGAAAACTCTGCTAGGAAAAGATTACCGTTACGACCAGCAGTGAGCTATACCCAGCACACGGATTCAGAAATTATTCGGATGGAACGGCCGTGCGTAGAATTCTCGATATAACCAACCGAGGACGCGGATCTCAGCCGTGCAGAGTGTCTCCAGCCAGCAATTGAAGAGAAAGTCTGCACGCGTAGCCGCGGCAGGAATCTTTTGCGATTCACCAACCATGGAACTGGCCGCGCTCACGTCGAGATCATAGGCCGCGGAAACATCCTCAGTCGCCTTTGACGCCCGCTCGAGCGCGTTCAATAACTGAGCAATCCAGGCATGCAGCTCACGTTCGGTGGGGTTCTGCGCGATGGATTGGAGAATGCCAATAGCCAGGCGATCTTCGGCGCGATTGAAGTTGAATACATCTTCACCTGCGCTGCGGCTCTGTTCCTGCTTCCACTGAAACAGCTCTTCGACTTTTGCGTGTTTGATCACGCCAACACGCTGGTCAAAATCGAGAAACCACTGGATTACGTCCGGCAACGAGTCATAATCGACGGCGCCGTATTGATCACGCAGGAGCACGGGCTCTGTCGGGGCGGCTGAATCTGTTTTGGCTGGGTTGTGTTTCACTTAATACCGGTGTTTAGAGTACCGACTTCAGTCGGGTCTTTCAGATTGGCCTTGCACAAAAACGTGGCCTGGGCCGAGTCCGCGTGAGCGAACGTCTGACAATAGCCCAGCGATGAAATCGCCGGGAGCAGCGAGAGATCTACGAAAGTCCGTGAAACGGACGACTGAAACAGTCGATATCTGGCATTTATCACTCAGCTGTCCGCTTCACGGACTTAAGTCTTCTTCGCTCATCATCCCAGCAGTGAACTGCTGGGCTATTTTCGTTCGTCCGCTGCGCGGACTGGTCTAGTTGGCCATTCTAAACGTTTCCAAATCACTCCCGGCTGATACCCCAATCAAACGCCTCTATTAATCTCCAGCGTAAATGCTGCCCGGGCCTCGCCCACGCGTTCACCGCGTCGATTCTTAATCACGGTCGGCGCATACGATGCCAACGCCGCCAGTTCATCTGTCGCCAGAACGTTCAGTTGTCTGAGGGCGTCGATGACTGCCGGAGGCCGGGCCCGGTGATCGTCGCCGTCTTCAATCTTAAGCGCCAGTCCCAGTCCGCTCGGCCATTCGGCGTAGGGCAGGACTCCCACTGTATAGACACCTTCAGCGCCTATTTTCGAAATCAGACGTCCTTTGCCCGCCCTGATTAGTTCGGTATCGAGACGATCTTTCGTGCCACCGACCATCTCGGGAAAATCTATCATGGCTTTGACGATGCGTTTGCAGGCGGCCCTGGTATTCGCGTCGAAGGCGTCGGCCGGCGCCACCAACCGGGCATACATCAGCGCCATGGCCCGCACCGGGATCCCGAAAACCGGGACACCACAACCATCGACACCGACCGCGATTTGCTCCAGCGGAATGCCTGAAAACTCTGCCACGGTTTTCGCAATCGCCTGCTGCACAGGATTACGCCAATCGTCATAGCTTCCCGTCGGCGCGCCGACATGCCGCGCCAATGCCAGCATGGCCGCGTGCTTGCCGGAACAATTGTTTTGCAGCACGCTCGGCCGCTTTTGATTGCGGGTCAGCTCGCGCGCGACTTCGGCGCTGAACGGTTCGTGCACGCCACACTTCAGCGCACTTTCATCCAGCCCGATCTTGTTGAGCATCGATCGAACCGTGTCGACGTGAATTGGCTCGCCACTGTGCGAACCGCAAGCGATCGCGACTTCCTGTTCGGTGAAGCCAAAACGGTCCGCGGCGCCCGAAATGATTAGCGGGATCGCCTGAAATGGCTTTCCCGAAGAGCGTACATAGGTGACTGTCTCAGGGAAACCCAACTCGGCAACGGCAGCGCCTTCGCCGTCGACTGCCGTGAGATGTCCCCGATGCCGGGATTCGACAATCGGGCCGCGCCAGACTTCGACCAGCGAAGCGGGTGTCGCGGCTACAGCATCACTGTGGTTGGACATGCTGGAGCATCTTAACTGCTTCGCTGAAAAAAAAGAAAAGCAGGCCAAGTGGCTTTGTATTAAGGATGACCAGTCGGCGCAGCCGACGATTGAGAATAGCCCAGCACTTCAGTGCTGGGGATCTCAGCAAAACGTACTAGAGTCCGTGAAGCGGACGGCTGAGGATTTCCGTAAACCTCTGAATCAGTCGTCCGGTTCACGGACTCTGAGTGTTATTTACGCCCGATTCCCAGCACTGAAGTGCTGCGCTATTGTCAGCCGTCCGTTTCACGGACTTCGTCGTGAAATTGTCTCTGCTTCGCAGCAAGGACATTTTTGCAAAGCCGATTATTCAAGAAAAGGCAGCGCTTTATTGCGGCCGGCAGAGCTTTGTTTTGTCGCAGAGAGCGAAACCTTGCCTGTTACAGACGAAACCTAGTCTGCGACGGACGAAACCTCGTCTATCACAAACGAAACCTCATCTTTCGCAAACTAAACCTCGCCCGTCGCAAACAAAGCTTTGTGCCTCGCAGACAAACCTTTTGCTGGCGCAAGCAAAGCTTTGTGTGTCGCAGACAAACCTTTTGCCGGCGCAAGCAAAGCTTTGTGTGTCGCAGACAAACCTTTTGCTGGCGCAAGCAAAGCTTTGTGTGTTGCAGACGAACCTTTTGCTGCTCCAAATAAAGCTTTGTGTGTCGCGGACAAACCTTTTGCTGGCGCAAACAAAGCTTTGTGCGTCGCAGACAAACTTTTTGCTGTTCCAAATAAAGGTTACTAAGGCACAAAGCAAATCTGCTCAGCCCCTTTGTAAACCTACAAAGTCTCTCAGCAAACGTGCAAAATGCCCTATCAGCGGGCTGATGCCTGCTATTTTTCTTATTTTTCCTGAGCAGTTACCGAGGAGGAGGCTGCGGCGGGGTTCACTAACCTGGGGCGGACCGATGCGGACTTTCGCCGGCGCCCGCCGAACGAGAGCACCGTCAGCTTCACGGCCCGTCGTCCGAACTGAAGAGCTTCCCGAGCCGTCGGTGTCCAGATGTCAATGCGGTGTCCTCTAACCGCTCCGCCGGTGTCCGCGACGACATATTCTCCGCTCAAAGAGCCAGCTTCCAGCCTGACGCGAGTGCCCAGGGGCAAAACTGACAGGTCGGCGGCGATCAATCCGCGGCTGACGGCCTGGCCACTGGCGGTCCGTCCGCGCAGACTGTAGGCCGTTGCCGTGTAGGTTTGCGGCGCAACTTCAAAATCGTCGTCGTTTGTCGCAGATGCTGCTTTCTCGACTCTGGATGGACGTGTGGCCGGTTCCGCGAGTGTCGGTTCGGAAACTTTGGATTCCGAGTTCGCCGGCTGTGATTCAGGCCTTTGGTCTAAAGTCTGAACCTGCTGAGCGGGCTGAATTGGCTTAGGGTCCTGAACGTAGGTCTTGGCGTGCGAAATTGCAGAAAAAGCGAGAAGCACACTGACAGCGCTTCCAAGGGCAGTGGATTTCATGAATCGGGTTCTCCTATCCGATGGTTTTAATGCCAGCTTTTCAGAAACGCGGCGCGCGAGTCATGTAGTGCTCGTGACTCGACCCTCGGCTCTAGGAGACTGAAGGTAGTCAGCCGAAGTTGGAGGGCATCCTGATGCGCAACGCTGAAAAGTCCAAAGAAAGAGAAGCAAACCTTACGGGTTCACTTGCCGAACTGAGGAAGGCTAACACAGGGGTTTTGAGGTGTCTACCGGTCGATCTCGCGCAAACTGTATTGATTTCGGGCCATATTTTGGCCCTTGGAACGGTACAGCGGCCTCCCCGTCCCCACTTTATAAGAGCTTCGCCAGACGCCCAAGAGCGGGAAGAAGCGTGTCTATCAGGTCACAATGACTTCAATTTTCTTAACCTTTTTCAAGGTTGGCATACTTTTCGATGAGCTTCTTCTGACCGTAGCCGGGGAAGCTGACCGTGAACTTGGTCTGATCGCCAGAGCCTTCCCGGCGCAGAACCAGGCCCCGGCCGTACTTGGCATGACGGACGTAAGAGCCAGGAAGGATGTCAGTGCTGGGAGCGCGGACGTCCCCGTCCGCGTTGAGCGCGGAGCGCGAACCCTGGGGTGAGGTTCCCGAGCCTGACGAATTGACAGAGGGCGCTGTCGCCGGACGACTGTCCTTATCCTTACTGCCGGATTTACCGCTGGTACTCCCGTAACCACCCATTTTTGCGGCCCGCTTGCGAAAGAACTCCTCGATCGACTCGACGCTGTCATAAGTCTTACCCGGAAATTTTGTGCCCGGACGGCGCGCACTCAACCTGCCGGAATTAGCGGATTCGGAAACCTCACCGGGCTCATCCGAGGATTGGTCGTACTCATATTGAAGTGAACCAGCCGCCTGCTCCAGGGTTTTCGAGCCGCGGGCGAACGACAGCCATGATCGGCCTCGCGAAATATCATCAATGAGCTCAAGAGGCATTTCGTTTAGAAACTGTGAAGGTTCCGAGGCCAGTTCTTCGCCATATACTCGTCGCTTGACGGCATGAGTCACGTACAGGTACTTCTCAGCCCGGGTCATCGCTACATAAGCCAGCCGGCGCTCTTCTTCGATGTCAGACGCGTCGCTTAACGAACGCGAATGCGGGAACAGGCCGTCTTCGAGCCCAACGATGAAGACGACCGGAAACTCAAGGCCCTTTGCCGAGTGCGCCGTCATCAAGGTCACCGGCACGTCGCTCTTGTATTGGTCTGTATCAGCTACCAGGGCGGAGTGATCGATGAAGTCGCGCAAGCCTTCGGCGCCCTGCTCGTCATAGTCTACCGCCGCGTTGACCAGTTCCTGTAAGTTTTCCAGGCGTGCCTCGGCTTCTTCGTTGTTCTCTGCCTTTAAGGCATTTTCGTAACCGGTTTCCAGGATGGCGGCTTTGACGAGGTCTGAAACGGGAGAGGCGGATTCGATTGATTGCACCGTGACCCCCTCCCTCACCGTCGGGCTACTGCCCCGGGCCTCGTCGCCTTCCTCATCTTGACCAGCATCAAGCATTGCGCTTTCAGCCCTCGCCGCCAGGCCTTTGACGATCCTTTGAAAGTTCGCGAGGGCGGCGCCTGCTCGTGGCGAAAGGCGTCGTTCATCCTGCAGCAAATCAGTAATGGCCTCCCAGTAAGAGACGCCAAGTTCGCGCGCGCGAGTGTCAATTTCTTTAAGCGTCTTGTCGCCGATGCCACGCGTTGGAGTATTGATGACTCGCTGCAAAGCGATCGAATCGTGCTGATTCATCGCCAGCTTCAGATACGCAATGATGTCGCGCACCTCCATCCGTTCATAAAACGAAAACCCGCCGACGATGTTGTATGAAAGTCCCGCCCGGCGCATCGCTTCTTCAAACACGCGCGATTGCGAGTTGGTGCGATAGAGCACGGCGGCGCGAATGTCCGGGTCGCTACGCAGATGCTCCTGGATCTTGCCGGAGACGAAACGCGCCTCAGATTCCGCGTCGAGCGCCTGGTAATAGCGAATCTTTTCGCCCGCGGCGTTCTGCGTCCACAGCGCTTTTTCTTTCCGCTCGATATTGTGACGAATAACGCCACTGGCAACATCCAGGATGTTTTGTGTCGAGCGATAGTTCTCTTCCAGACGAATGACCTTGGCCGAAGGAAAATGCTCTTCGAACTTCAGAATGTTGGTGATGTCGGCGCCGCGCCAGCGATAGATTGATTGATCCGGATCGCCTACCACGCAAATGTTCTGCTGCTTTTCAGTGAGCAAGCGAATCAATGCGAATTGCAGAGAGTTAGTGTCCTGATACTCGTCTACCAGCAGATAACGATACCAATCGTTGTACTTCTCGCGGGCTTCCGGAACATCGCGCAGCAAGCGGACTGCCTTGATCAGCAGATCGTCAAAGTCGAGCGCATTGTTCTTCTGCAAGCGTTCTTCGTATTGTTGAAAGACGCGCGCGATCGAAGCTCGACGCTCGTCTACAAACTGCGATCGCGCGGTATATGCTTCGGCATCTTCACCGCGATTCTTTGCCGCGCTGATCGCCGACTGTACCGAACGCGGCGCATACTGCTTGTCATCGAGACCAAGGTCACGAATGCAGTTTCTGGTCAGGCGGACTGCATCATCTTGATCGTAGATGGTAAACGAACGCGTATATCCGGCCTGCAACGCTTCGATGTCGCGCCGCAGAATACGCACGCACAAGCTGTGAAAGGTCGAGATCAACGGTGCACTGCCGAGTTCAAGTCCCTCCAGAAGTTTGTTGACGCGATTGCGCATCTCCTCGGCGGCCTTGTTCGTGAAAGTCACCGCGAGAATGTTGCGCGGCCAGACGCCGCGCTCAGCAATGATGTAGGCGATGCGATGCGCGATGACGCGCGTCTTGCCGGAACCCGCGCCCGCCAAAATCAACAACGGCCCGTCGCTGGAGGTAACTGCCTCGCGTTGTGGTTCGTTAAGTTGGGAAAGAAAATCCAAGACTTATCCTTTACGTTTGAAGAATTGCACGGCGCGCTCGTGTTTCTTTGCGGCCGCCAGAGAGTCAAACGTGCCGAGGTTTCTGCGCTTGCCGGTCTTTGGGTTTTTTTTGCGGGAGTAGAGACGATACTTACCCGACTTTAGTTTTCTAATCAACGTACTGCCCTCACGTTTTGATTACTGCCATTTAAGCACGTGAGTGTGAATGTTTGGAAGTTAGTAAATGTTCTTGATGGTTTAGGCCCGAAGGGCCGATAGGTAATAGCCACGTCCGTAATGGCGTGGGCCAGCTCTACTGAATCAATCTCAGACCCGCAAGGCCGGCGGGCAATGCGATGTCATCAATCATTGCTTTGTGCCGCAGCTTCGGGGCTCATTCGCCTGGATAGATTCTGATCCACGCCCTTACGGGCGTCGCTATTGAATATCGGCCCTTCGGGCCTGACTGAAGTCGGTGCTCTAAACGTTCTTATTAGTCCGCGGCGCGGCGCAGTTCGTTGAACAGGTTCACCAGATCATTCAGTTGATAATTCGCGTTCAGTCCACTCGGGTTCGGCAGAACCCAAACTCGCGCCTCGCCGATCGGTTCAGGCTGCTCACCGATAACGGTCTTCGGACGCCCAAAGGCCTCGCGATAGGCGCCGACGCCGAGCACCGCGACAATTCGCGGACGATAGCGTCGCACTTTCGCCCTCAGGCTGCGGCCGCCTTTGATGAAATCTTCTTTGGTTAACTCTGCCGCGGCCGCCGTAGCCCGCGCCACGACGTTAGTGACCCCGATTTGGAGCTGCAAGAGCTGGCGCTCTTCGAACGGCGACAACAAACGATCCGTGAATCCCGATTGATAGAGGGCCGGCCAGAAGCGATTCCCCGGCCGCGCAAAGTGATGACCTACGGCGGCCGTGTACAGGCCGGGATTGATTCCGCAGAAAAGCACGCGCAGCCCGGGCCCGATCACATCGCGCACGGTTTTCCCCTCGGCCTCGATCAACTGTTGTTTGGTTGGCTTGAAAGGCCGCCCTGCCGCGGGTTGTGCTCGCTTGCTGACCATGATGATTCGCCCATAGACTAAGAGTTGAAGCGCGAAGAGACAAATCAAACGCTCTTATTAGCTGGGGTGGATCCCAACTGACCGCAGGAAGCGGGGGCGAGCCCGCCTTCCCGACCTTGAGCTTGATTAACTTGAGTTGGTGATTTCCGATTGAATGGCTTTCGAGGTTGGGCCTACCAAAACTGGATGGAGATCTCTCAGGTCAGGAAGGCGGGCTTGCCCCCGCTGCTTGGCGCAGACCTTAACAAGGAAAATGGCAACCAGGAAAACGTCGAGGAAGAAGAGTCACAAAGTAGTGCCGTCGGAAGCCACTTGTTCGACAGCCCGCCCGGCTCGCGTGCCTGAGATCGTTCGTCCAATGCTGGCTACGCTCGTCGATGATCCGTTTTCCGATCCTGAATGGATCTTTGAGACGAAGTGGGACGGCTTTCGTTCGATCTGTTTCGTTAAGAGCGGAAAGTCGCGGTTCGTTTCGCGCAATCAGATCGACATGACTCCGCAGTATCCCGAACTAACCGCTGTCGCCAAACAGATCGATGCGAAAGAAGCGATCCTCGACGGTGAGATTGTCGCCCTGGATAAAGACGGCATGCCACGATTTCAACTTTTGCAGCCGCGCGTCGGACGCAAGAGCGGGATCGAAGCACTGCGGGGCCAGGGGCATATCGTCTACTACGTCTTCGATCTTCTTTACGTTGACGGCTACGACTTGACGCCTTGCCCGCTAATTGAACGCAAAGAAGTGCTGGAACAAATTCTGCGGCCGGCCGGCTTCATCAAAATCTCTGAACACATCGAGGGTGACGGCGAAGCGTTCTTCAAACAGATCGAGAAGTTTCATCTGGAAGGCATGATCGCCAAACGCGCCGCCAGTTCGTACGTTCAGAAACGAACCCGGGACTGGTTGAAGGTCAAGACCATTCAGCGTTCCGAAGTTGTGATTGGCGGTTATACCGAGCCGCGCGGATCGCGCTCGCATTTTGGCGCGTTGGTCGTGGGACTTTATCGCGGTCACGATTTGCACTATGTCGCGCACGTGGGCGGCGGTTTCAACCAACGCAGCCTCGGTGAGATTTACAAACTGATGCAGCCATTGAAAACGAAGGCGAGTCCGTTCGTTGATGCCCCGAAAACCAACGAGCCGGTTCAATGGCTAAAACCAGAGTTGGTCGCCGAAGTGAAGTTCTCAGAATGGACCGCGGACTATCGGCTCCGGCATCCCGTCTTCATCGGTCTCCGCGAGGACAAGAAGCCGGAGGAGTGCAAGTTTGAGTTTGAACGCGATACGGACAAGGTCGTTCGCAAAGGTGGCCGTAAGCGTTGAGCTGTTCTTTGCGCCTTGGCGCCTTTGCGTGAACCAATCCGGAAAAATCTCACGCAAAGGCGCAAAGACGGAAAGGTAAGAACGCTGAGAAATATTGCGATTTCAGGAGTTTTAGGACCCTAAGCATTGGGCCGCATCAGGCCGCGGAAGATGCCCTGAACCTCGACCCGCGAGGCATGTACCCGAATGGGTTCCAACTGCGCGTTCGAAGGTCGCAATTCGACTTCATCACCAAAGCGGAACAAACGCTTCAGGGTGGCGCGCGCGCGATCGATGAGCGCCACCACGATTTCGCCGTCGCGCGCTTCAGTTCGATTTTCGATTAGCGCAATGTCGCCGTCACAGATGTGCTCGTCGATCATCGAATCGCCTTTGACCCGCAGCGCATAGATACGCTCAGGCCGCACGCGGCCAAACAGGAAGCGCGGCACACAAATCATCTCGATGTCTTCAATCGCGTCGATCGGAACGCCCGCGGCAATGCGACCGAGCAGCGCAACTTCGCAAACTGCATCCGCCGGCACTTCTTCAACTTTGACTGCGAGCGTAAAACGTCCCGGCTGATGGTCGCGTTTGATCAGGCCGCGCTTTTCCAGCGCCGAGATATGTTTCGCGATCGTCGCTTTCGAGCTGACCCCGAAGTAGCGCGCGATCTGAGCGTATGATGGTTCGTGTCCGTGCTTCGCGAGAAAGCGAGTGATGTAATCGAGGACTTCTTTCTGGCGTTGCGTACGTGGCAGCATGTGATTTACGTGGAGGACGATTCGAATTCTAATCGTCCAAATCTAAATGGTCAAGCAATCTGTGTTGTTAGTAGTGATTCATTTTCTTTCTAACATCTCATTAGCACCGAGGCTTCAGCCTGGTGGTGTCAGAAGCCCGACCGTGAGGGAGGGCAATACTCGAGTCGGCCAGCTAACGGCATCCGAAAAAACGTCCGCAGCCAATTTCTTCATCACGAGTACTTGCGAGTATGGCCCTCCCTCACGGTCGGGCTTCTGTCACACACTCCCGATGATTGAGCTTGAAGCCCAAGCGTTTAGGATTCTCCGCCGTCAAAATTCATTTGACTAAGCCTGCCTGATCGGATAAATGTTCTCGCCCGAAACGAGTTTTGATAGTAGCGTGTAACCGGTTCTGCTGCACGGGCGTTCTTATAGTTGTCACCGTTTTCTGCGAAGACAGTTTTGCTACCTGCAGTTTCTTTACCACAATTCGATTGAAAGGAAGTTTCCCCAAATGAAAGAGACGTGTCGTTCTGCTCGCGACTTTGGCGGGCTCATGGTCGTAATCTGCGTGCTCCTGTTCGGAGCTATGGCGTTGGGAGCCCTGGGCGCGCACGCGCAAGACCCGACGCCTTCCCCGTCGCCGGCCGCTGCTCAAAGTCCCGCAGCTACCCGCAGCGCGACCGCGACACCGACTCCGAGTCCCACGCCGACGCCCGTCAACTGGTCGACTGATCCGATGCTGAAGCGCTTTGTCTGGCGCGGCATCGGACCGGCAAGCATGGGCGGGCGCATCGACGACATAGCCGCGGTAGAAGGCAATCCATACATTTACTACGTGGGCTTTGCGACCGGTGGCGTCTGGAAAACCGTCAACAACGGCACGTCTTTCACGCCGATTTTCGACACCTATTCGACTGCATCCATCGGCGACATTGCCATCGCACCGTCGAACCCCGACATCGTCTGGGTGGGGACCGGCGAGCCCAACAACCGCCAAAGTTCGAGCTTTGGCGACGGCATCTATAAATCGACTGATGCCGGCAAGACCTTTGCCAAAATGGGCCTCGAGAATTCGCAAACAATCGCCCGCATCGTCATCGATCCGAAGGATCCGAACATAGTTTATGTGGCGGTGCTCGGACATCTGTTTGGACCAAACAAGGAACGCGGAGTTTACAAGACCACCGACGGCGGCAAGACCTGGAACAACGTGAAGTTCATCGACGAAGACACGGGCTTTACCGATCTGGTCATTGATGCGTCCGACAGCAAGACGCTCTATGCCGCATCCTACCAGCGACGCCGGACTTCATGGGGCTTCAATGGCGGCGGGCCGGGGTCTGGGATCTGGAAGACGACCGACGCGGGAAAAACGTGGACCAGGCTACAGGGTAATGGCTTGCCGGAAGGCTTACTCGGACGAATCGGCATCGACGTTTCGCGATCGAATCCGAGCGTCCTCTACGCGCAAATGGAAGTCGGCGCCAGTGTGGGAACCGGCGGCGAGGAGCAAGCTCCTCCGGGTGGCGCCAGCCCCAGTCCGACACCAACGCCTGCATCGACGGCAAGTCCGGCCGCATCGCCGACACCTACTCCTCCCGATCCGAAAAAATCCGGTGTCTGGCGATCAGATGATAAGGGCAAGACGTGGCGCGTGGTGGCTACGTGCTTTAACGCGGGCGGCTGTCCCGAAAATAATCGCTCGATGTACTATAGCCAGCTTCGTGTCGATCCCAGCAATCCGGAAAATGTTTTTGTCGGCGGTTTGAACTTTAGTAAGTCAACCGACGGCGGCAAGAAATTCACGTCGCTGCAACAGGGAATCGCGCATAGCGACCATCATGCGATTTGGGTTGATCCAAAGAACGGCAATCACCTGCTGATTGGAAACGACGGCGGCCTTGACGTCAGTTACGATCAAGGCGCCACCTGGGAATTCATCGCTACAATTCCGGCGGCCCAGTTTTATGCAATCGCTGCCGACATGCGTAAGCCGTATTACGTCTATGGCGGTTTGCAGGACAACGGTTCGTGGGGCGGCCCTAGTCAGACACGCAGTAATGCGGGCATCACCAACGCGGATTGGTTCCGGACCGGCGGCGGCGACGGTTTCTACTCGCAAGCTGATCCAAATGACTACAACATCGTCTATTCCGAATCGCAGAACGGCTCGATGAGTCGACTCGACTTGCGTACCGGCCGGTCCGTCAGCATTCGTCCGCGCGCCGCGGCACGTCGTCCAGGCGGCGGCGGCGGTGGGGGTGGCGGTGGACGTCGCGGCGGTGGTCAACCGGGCGCGTCACCTTCGCCAACGCCCGAGGACCCACAGGCAGCGCTGGCTGCATTAGCGGCGCAACAGGGATTTGGCGGTTTCGGCGGTCTGGGGGCGGCAACTTCCAACATAGTTCCCGCGCCATCCCCGGGTGAACAGTATCGCTTCTATTGGAACACCCCGATTGTGATGTCGCCGCACAATTCGCGCATTCTCTATGTAGGCGCGGATCGGTTCTTTAAGTCACTTGATCGCGGCGACACCTGGACCGCATCCGCCGATCTCACCAAGCACGTCGACCGCAATAAGCTTTCCATCATGGGTGTTAAAGGCACCGACCCGATGGCTTCAAAGAACGATGGTTACACCAGCTTTAGTTACATCGTGACCATAGCCGAATCGCCAATGGTCCCCGGCATTTTGTGGGTGGGCACGGACGACGGAAATGTTCAGGTGAGCAAAGATGGCGGCGTCACCTGGACGAACGTTTCCAAGAACGTCCCGGGCATCGGCGAGATGTACCACATTAATCGTGTCGAGCCTTCGCATTACGATGCGGGTACTTGTTATCTCGCGGTCGACGGCCACCGCTTTGATGACCTGAAGCCGTACTTGTTTGTGACTCGGGACTATGGTGCGACGTGGACTTCCATCGTCGGCAATCTGCCGGCATGGGGCACGGTCAATGTCGTGCGCGAAGATCCGAAGAACAAAGATCTTCTGTACGCAGGCACGGAATTTGGGCTCTATATTTCCATCGATGGCGGCAAAGAGTGGAAGCAGTTCATGTCGGGACTACCCACTGTGCGCGTGGATGACATTTTGGTTCATCCTCGTGACAACGATCTGATCATCGGCACGCATGGTCGCGGTATTTACATCCTGGATGACATCTCTTCGCTGCAACAACTGACCTCAGCGAAGGTGCTGGACAAGGATGCATTTCTTTTTGATGTGCGGCCAGGAACGCTATGGTTGAATGACGCGCGTCTGAACCGGTATAGCGGCGGCGCGAAACTCTATCGCGCGAGTAATCCGCAGCCCGGCACCGCGATCAGTTATTACCTGAAGTCAGCTCCTACGACTGAGGTCAAGATCACAATCTCTGACTATACCGGCAAAGTAATTCGCAACATCGTGGGTACGAAGGAAGTCGGCATCAACCGGGTTCAGTGGAACTTGCGCGGCGATCCTCCGCCTCGGCCCGCCAACCTGCCACCTGGATTCGGTGGCGGCGGTGGTGGGGGTGGCGGCGGCGGTGGTGGCGGCGGCTTCGGCGGCTTCTTCAACATCGGTCCGGCCGTTGATGTTGGAACCTACTACTTGAAGTTGTCGGTCAATGGCAAGGAGTACACGACGAAAGTCGTAATAGAAACCGATCCAGGAATTCAGTTCTAGATCGGCTGCATACCAAGCTGAGAGGCCCGCAGATTATTGGTCTGCGGGCCTCTTCTTATTCAAGGACTCTCAAAATCAAGCACTTCAAGTAGTGCGTCTCCGGAACGCCCAGCAGCACGGGATGGTCGCGTGATTGGCCGCGCTTCTCGATAATCTGCACTCGCCGACGCGCGTCCAAAGCGGCATCCGCGATTAGTTCGACGAAGAGATCCTCGCTCATGTGATATGAACATGAGCAGGTAACCAGCACGCCCCCTGCGTTCAGCAGCTTCAGTGCCCGCAGGTTGATTTCTTTGTAACCGCGCGCCGCTGATTTCACCGTCGCCCGGCTCTTGGCGAACGCGGGCGGATCGAGCACGATCGTATCGAACCGTTCCCCGCCGGACTCCATTTCCCGCAGAGCATCGAAGACATTGGCCGTGCGAAATTCAACGTTGCCCACTTCGTTCAACTCGGCATTGCGTTGCGCCGCCACGACTGCGTCACCAGAGATATCGATGGCCAGAACGCTGTCGCACGAAGCTGCGAGATGCAGAGCAAATCCGCCGTTGAAGGTAAAACAATCCAGCGCCCGGCCGTGCGCGACGCTGCGCGCAGCCAGATAGTTCTCCCGTTGATCCAGAAACGCTCCGGTCTTTTGCCCGCCGAGCGGCGACACCACAAAGCGGACCCCGTGTTGGTTGATCTCGACTTCGTCAACCGCGTCTCCGTAAAGCATGCCCGACCGCAACTCGAGTCCCTCGAACTCTCTTACCCGCGCCTCGTTGCGCTCGATCACGGCGCGCGGAGTGAGTTCATCCGTCAACAATTCAGTCAACATGCCCTTCAATTTTTCAGTTCCCTGGGAAAGCGTCTGAAGAACCATGACGTTGTCATACACATCGACAATCAATGACGGCAGGAGATCACCCTCGGAATAAACCAGCCGATAGGCATTTGTCTCCCGCCTAATGGCGGCGCGGCTTTCGGCACACTGACGCAGACGTCCTCGCCACCATTCACGGTCGATCGTCTCTTCATGCATGGTGAGGAACCGCAGAGCGATTTCGGATCTATCGCTGTAGAACGCCTGGCCGACAAAGTTGCCCGCTTCATCCAACGCGCGCACGATCGCGCCGCCAACGGCTTCGCTCGCGTCACGCACGTCGCTGCGGTAGACCCACAGGTGGCCCTGACGAATGCGCCTCGCTCCGCGATTTGAGATTCTTACTTGAGACATAAGGAATTCTGAAGTTACCACAAAAGGCAGTAGCCCGACCGTCAGGGAGGGCGTTGTTTCTAGCTTCGGATCCCGGACGCCCTCCCTTACGGTCGGGCTACTGCTCCGCCTTACTTTGGTGAAGAAGGTATTTTCGACTTGACCGCGCGCCATTTGCGCGTGAAAATTGCGGAGCGCCGAATAACTCTGCGGTTTAGCGCGACGTAACCTCCGACATCCGAGCTTAATGGCCGCATCTGCTGAAGTAATTAACGCTCCGAACCAACCTGAAAGCGCCACCACGCTACGCACCATCGTCGAATTAGTCCGCCGCATTATGCGTTCGGACACCGCGAGCATTATCAGTTTCTCGCTCGCTGATAAAACGATCACGTGGAGGGCGGCCAGCGGCTTCCGCACTCACCTGATCGATGAAGATCATCCACTGGTGCGGCCGATTACGGATGAGATCGCCCAGCAACCACTGACGACCGACTCGATGATGATTCTTGAGGGGATCGGAGTCCGCGGCGAACTCCCCGGTAGCGAATACCCCGTCCACGCCGCCGAAGGGGTGCGCGATCTGGCGCTCGCTCCGCTGAAAGCTCAGGGTCAGACGATGGGCGCTCTGATCGTCGGCTATCGCTCGCCTCATGATTTCTCCGATGACGAAAAGGAGATGCTGCAGGATTTGGCCGAGATGGCAGCGTTGGCCCTGGATAACGCGCGCCTGGTGGAAACCGTGAGCGAGAACGAATCACGACTGCGTCTGGCGCATCAGGCCGCGCGCATCGGCACTTTCGAATGGAATATCCAGACCGGAGTTAACACCTGGTCGCCGGAACTGGAGGCGATGTATGGCATAGCATCCGGCAGTTTCGCCAACACTCAGGCCGGCTGGGAAGACCTGATCCATGGCGATGATCGCGCACTGGCCATGGCCTCGGTGCAGAAAGCGGTTGAGACGGGCGCGCCAATCGAGGAGGAATGGCGGGTGACCTGGCCCGACGGCAGCATCCACTGGCTGTTCGCTCGTTTTCAGGTTTTCGCAGATGCCTCAGGCGAACCGTTACGCCTGACCGGCGTCAACATGGATATTACCGAGCGGAAGGCCGCCGAAGAGGTTCTACAGCAAAGCGAGGCGCGCGCGCAGCGTGGCAAGAGGATTTGGGAGCAGACCTTTGATGCGATCGGCGAGGGCATTCTGGTTCACGATCAGCAGCGACGGATCGTTCGCTGCAATGCCCGAGCCGCCGAGATGATTGATATGCAACCGGCAGAGGTGCTCGGCCTCTCGTTCAGCGACGCTTTAGCCCGCTTGGTTGGGGAGCGAGCGGCGGCCTTTCACCTGGCTGAGAACACGGACGGCCCTTCCGCTTTTGAGGTGCAAACAGAGGACGGCCGCCGGCACCTGGTGTCAATGTTTCCGATCAGACAACCAGACGGCGACTCAGTCAGCGTGGTGACCTTGAACGACGTTACCCGTTTATCGGAAATGCAGGAACAATTGGGACGCACGCGCCGACTGGCCAGTGTCGGCCAGTTGGCGGCGGGCGTGGCCCACGAGATTAATAATCCACTGGCGGCGATCACTACCTGCGCTGAGGCGACGATGCGCGACATGCGCCAGACCAGCGAAATTCTGGCGCTGGCTGAGACTCGTCAATGGAATTACTATCTGGAAGAAATCGTGCGCCAGTCTTTGCGCTGCAAAGAGATCACTCGCGGTCTTTTGGATCTGACGCGGCAGCGAAAAGCCCGAAGGACTATGTGCGATGTGAACTCAATTGCCAAACAGTGCGCCAAGGTGGCGGTACAGCGGGCAGGCTCGGCCACAGAATTCGAAATCAACATCGACGAGAACATCGGAGAAGTCGCGACCGACGCGGCCATGGTGCGGCAAATACTGGACAATCTGTTCAGCAATGCCATCGATGCATTGGGTGATGGCAAAGGGAAAGTAGGCCTCTCGACCAACCGTGACGGAGATCGGATCTCGATTGAGATAACTGATACGGGGACCGGCGTTTCGTCTGAATTGATATCGAGAATCTTTGATCCTTTCTTCAGCACGAAAGGTCCAGGCAAGGGTTACGGGCTGGGTCTGGCTATTAGTTTGTCACTGGCTGAATCTCTCGGTGGCGCGCTGACGGTGGAATCGAAAGCAGGCGAGGGCAGTCGCTTTCGCCTCTGGATCCCACGGCGCGGCCCGGAAGAGTGAGACTCTGCGCGGTTTGTTCCCCTCCCTGTGGGAGGGGTTAGGGGAGGGAGCGAAGCTTGAGGCGCACAAGCCCTCTCCCCGGCCCTCTCCCAAAGGGAGAGGGAGAAAAGCTCGACCCGTTACCACAGAAAACATGAGTAGAAAAATCCGCGTTCTGGTCGTCGATGACGACAGTCTCTTGCGCAAACTGATTGCCGATCAATTGGCGCGCGCTGAGTTTGACGCCGTCCCCGCGGCCAGCGGCACTGAAGCCCTGGCAGTCCTCCGTGAGGCGGACTATGACGTAGTCCTGCTCGACATCATGATGCCGGATATCTCGGGCCTCGACGCGCTGCGCGAAATTCGCAAGTTCGAAGATCCTCCCGAAGTCGTAATGCTGACCGCCGATACCTCACTGGCCACCGGCGTCGAAGCGATGCGGCACGGGGCGTATGACTACTTGACCAAGCCCGCAACGCTCGACGAAATGGAAGCAGTCATTCGTAAGGCCGATGAAAAGCGGCGACTGCTCAAGCAGAACGCCTCGCTGCGTTCCGTAGCCCGGCCAACGTCCAGCGGCGAAGAAATGCTGCCGATTTTCCATGAGAATTCAGCCATGGCGGCGCTGGTGGAGCAATCAGAAACCGCGGCCCGCACCGATTCAACCGTGCTGCTTTCCGGCGAATCAGGCACTGGGAAAGACGTGCTGGCGCGACTTATTCATTCGAAGAGCATGCGGCAGAGTCTGCCAATGATCACCGTTAATTGCGGCGCGCTGCCTGAGACTCTTTTTGAATCAGAGTTCTTCGGCCATGAACGTGGGGCTTTCACCGGCGCCAGCTCTCTGCGCCGGGGGTTGCTCGAGGCCGCCGATGGCTCGACGCTGTTTCTTGACGAGATCGGTGACATGCCGCTGGTCATGCAGGTCAAGCTGCTGCATTTTCTCGAGCAGGGCCGCTTTCGTCGGGTGGGATCGACCCGGGATCAAAACGCGGACGTGCGGGTGATCGCCGCGACTAATCGAGATCTTCCGCAGGAGGTCGAGCGCCAGCGTTTTCGTGCAGACCTCTTCTATCGTTTGAACGTCGTGTCTTTGCACGTTCCGCCTTTGCGCGAACGGCCCGAAGACATTCCCGCACTGATCGATTATTTTCTGGGCATTTATCGGATCCGCTTTGTTCGTCCTAAGCTGGATCTGTCCGCCGAGGCCCGGGAGCGTCTATACACTTACCCGTGGCCGGGCAATGTGCGCGAGTTGCGCAATTGCCTCGAACGCGCAGCCGCAATCTCTCTGAGCGATACCATCGAAGCGAGTCAAATTCCCTTCCTCAATTCCGAAGCCGCGGGAGTCGCCGCCAGTAGTTCGGCCCAGGCTGCGGCCGCGGCGCCTCAGTCTGCCCCCGTTACTCTGGAAGAACTCGAACGAGAACACATCCTGCGTGTGCTCAACGACAGCGACGGAAATCGCGAACGGGCCGCGGCAATTCTCGGCATCTCTTCACGCACGCTCTATCGCAAACTACGAGAATATGAAACTCAAGCCACGTCCGTCGGCCTCGCCACCGAAGGCTGAACCACTGCCGATGGACTGGGGCAGTAGCCCAACCATTAGGGAGGGCTTGCTCCCTCTCCCTCTGGGAGAGGGCCGGGGAGAGGGCTTGTGCGACGCATCCTAAGATCTGAATCCCCTGTCACTCGCAACCACAAACTACGAGAGAGTTCCTTACGACTTTGTTTCGGTTACGCACACCTCTGTTTCAGTATGCTGCGACTTTGCTTAGCCAGGCCGCAACGACGCCTCGGTTGCGCTCAACCTGGCAATGGGTTACGCGCAACGCTGCCCCGGTGACGCGCAACTTCGCCCCGGTAACGAACAACTCTGCTCAGGTACAGCAAAACTTTGCTTGCGTATTGCGTTACTCGATGGCAAAATTCCGCGCATTCAGGACGAAAGGCACGTTCCTTACGCACCTTTCGCGTTTTTCCTGAGTAATTTAACGTTTCCTGACCAAGCGGTCACCAAACGCGTGACACTGGGGGCCTTCCACCCTCGCGAAGTTCCTCTTGTTACAAATCCCGATGTGCTTCACCGGCATATCACACCTTTAGTCAATTACTCATGCGCTTCACGCGCAACAGAAAGGTGGCTTCACATGCCAACTGGACCAAAAGAAACCGAAAGCAAAATGAAGAAGATGCTGAATGCCTGGGAGGAGATAGCCCCTGAGAAGTCATTCGCGGGCACCACTCTCGACCAGTTCAGGACGATCGTTACCCGGGCACTGACTGCGCGGGCACGCATCGCTGACTTAGAGACTCAAATGCTCCAGGCAATCAACGAACGCGAAAACGCCGACGAAGCTTTCAATACGAAAGCGCAACAAGTCGTCAACGGCGTGCTCGCCGATCCCACCGAAGGCCCGGACAGCGCGCTGTACGAAGGCTTCGGCTACACGCGCAAGAGCGAACGCAAGTCCGGCCTGACCCGGAAAGGAGGATCATCCAAGGGCGGCGCCCCGCCACCCGCAAAACCGTAGACCATTCAATCCGCGTTAGCGTTGGGCAGTTCAATCCTCGACGCCGACGGACGACGGGGCAGTAGCCCGACCGTGAGGGAGGGCTCCGTGAGCGGTGGACTGCGCGTAGTTTTCTATCAAATGCGCGTCGCTCACCGCTCACTAATTAATCAGGACAGAGTCGCATCGCTTGCAACTTTCATTACTTTCGCGTTTCCAACATTCCATTTACCATGGGCCCTTCGACCGAGCGGTTGGAGGACTTTAGTGAGACATTCAAACCTGACCCGTCTGGAAAGAATCGAAGAGTCAATCTACCTGGTTCGTGGTGAGAGAGTGATGTTGGATTCTGACCTGGCGAAACTCTATGGGGTCACCACAAAGCGTTTCAATGAACAGGTCAAGCGCAATCGCGCCCGATTTCCAGGAGATTTCATGTTTCAACTTACCCGCCGGGAGGCCCAATTAGTGCAAAGTTCAAGGTCGCAAATTGCGACCTTGAAGCGCGGTCAGAACATCAAGTACTTGCCATATGCTTTCACGGAACACGGTTCAATTATGGCGGCGAATGTCTTGCACAGCGAACGAGCAGTTCAAGCCAGTGTTCAAGTGGTTCGGGCGTTTGTGCGCCTGCGCCAAATGCTGACCTCAAATACCGAATTGGCGCGCAAGCTGAAGGAGTTGGAAGGCAAATACGATCGCCAGTTCAAAATCGTATTCGACGCGATTCGCCAACTGATGTCGCCGCCGCCCGCCGGTCGCAAACAAATTGGCTTTCGTTCTTATCCTGGCAAGAAGTAAATTCTGCGCTCGCCTGTTGTCTCCGCCCCGCCCGCACGCCTTGGAGTGCGGCGACTCGTCGCCGCTTTCAAAAGACGCGACCAGTCGCGACGACGAAAGCGCTGACAAGTCAGCGCACTCCAAAAACGCGCCTCGGGGCAGTAGCCCGCACGCAAAGCGACTATGGCGGAGCGGCGACCGTCGCCGCTTTTGATAACGCCGACAAGTCCGCGTACTGCCCAAAAAAGAATTCGACATCACGAGTTTTTGGTTCCCGTTCACAAGAAAAGCCTTTGCCTGAGGCAATTTGAGCCTTATCATGCGGAAGCTATGAAGGGGTTCGCCAATTACGCACGTGAACTGGAGGTCTTAGTTTTAGACGCAGCCGCCAAGTCTGGAGACCCAAAATGCCGTCAACGGATCGAGGCAGCCCTTGACGGAGAACCTTCGGCTAGAAGTCGAGCGAGTATCCCGATTGATGATCTACGAAGCAATGGAGCCTTCTTCACGAGCAGAGAGTTGGCTAAACAGTTGATTTCTACAATAGAGCCACAGCTCGTTGATGGTGCCGTCGTATCCGACGTGGCATGCGGAACCGGAAATCTGCTCACAGCCTGCGCCTATCACTTACCGATTCTAAGTGACGTCGGGCTAACACTGGAATTGTGGGGTCGGCTTCTATCCGGCACCGATATCCATGAGGAGTTTGTCCGTACAACGCGGGCTCGAATAGCTCTCGTCGCGCTTGAGCGTGGAGCACCTTTAGGCTCGCAGCGTATTTCCCTAGAAAGTAGTTTCCCTCAGATAACAGTTGGCGATGCCTTCCACCAGACTGAGATAATTTCACAAGCCGAGTGTATCCCGCTTAATCCGCCCTTCACCACTATGACTGCTCCTCTGAATTGCACTTGGGCCACCGGAAAAGTATCAACCGCCGCACTGATGCTGGAGACTTGCGTGCTCAATGCTAAACCCGGAACTAGAATTGTGGCGATCTTGCCCGAGGTTCTTCGGACGGGTTCTCATTATCTGCGATGGCGCTGGGAGATCGAACGTATCGCAAGGATCGATTCGGTTGAAGTCGTCGGGCTCTTTGACTTATGGACGGACGTAGATGTTTTCATCTTACGCCTAACTGTCGGACGGCAAGACGTGGTCTCGGGGGAGGGATGGTGGAAATCAGATGAAAGGGTTCAGGTGAGCGCTAAGCGATTCGGAGATCTTTTTGAGGTTAGAGTTGGTCCCGTAGTTCCACATAGAGATCCTCACCTCGGAAGCTGGTACCCGTTTATTCACGCGCACGACCTTCCCGCATGGACGACTGTCAATATTGATGAGAGCTCGTCGCATCGCCGCTTCCCAGGGACAACATACACACCGCCCTTTGTAGTTGTGCGTAGAACATCGCGGCCGGGCGATAAGAAACGCGCCGTCTCGACCGTAATAAGAGGAAAGCGAACGGTAGCAGTCGAGAATCATTTAGTTGTCTTGAAGCCAAAGGATGGTCTGCTCCGAACGTGTCGGGATGGATTAGAAAAACTGCAATCCAGTGATACCGACGTTTGGCTTAATGAAAGAATTCGTTGCCGACATCTTACGGTTTCTTCAATTGGGGAGATTCCCTGGTGACAATAATAGCTACTGACCACATCAAATTTGCGCCCGACACTTTGGCGCGGCTCGGTGAAGAACTCATTCCAAATCCTGATCAAGGGATCATTGAATTGGTACGCAACTCTTACGACGCTGATGCTGGTTCGTGCACTGTGGATTTCTCTCAAGCCAGTAATTCAATCATAACCATAAAAGACACCGGGGATGGAATGGATCTGGAAGCAATTCAGAACGGGTGGTTTGTCCTTGGACATTCGGCAAAAGCCGACGATGCAAATAAGCCCACAAGGAAGGACAGATTGCCAGTAGGCGATAAGGGACTCGGTCGACTCGCTGCATTAAGAATGGGCCAAGTTGCGGTTCTGGAAACTCGGCCCAGATCCCAGCCAGGCGTACTCTATAGAGTCACGTTCGACTGGAGCGAATATGTTGACCAGAAGCTTGTAGAGGATGTTGATTTCGAGATTGAGAAGGGCTCTACCAGTCGAAAACCGGGTACAGATATTACTTTGAAGCAAGTTAGAGCTCGGTTTGGTCGAAGAGAACTCGATCGACTTGCCCGTAACATACTACTGCTTTCAGATCCTTTCGGAAGTTCAACGGGCTTCAAAGCAAAATTAGTCGCGCCCGGTTTTAAGGACCTCGAAGCTAAGGTGCGGCATGGTTATTTTCCGGACGCCCAGTATCGGCTGGAAGCGAGTCTATCAAAGGAAGGTTTAGCGACAGCTCGGTTGTTAGATTGGCGAGGCCGGATAACACATCGGGCCAATCATAGCGATATCGCTGGGAAGGAAGGCGCGAGTCCGTACAGAGCTGTGGCAGCAGATTTGAACCTGTGGGGATTTCTGCTTAGTGGCGAATCCTTCTCAACCAGAAAGAGCAGTGTGACCGAGGTTAAAGACTGGCTTTCAGTTGTGGGGGGCGTTCATCTGTACTACCGGAAACTCCGCGTTCCGCCCTACGGTGACCACGGACACGACTGGCTGGAAATGAATCTCGCCCGATCCAGGAGCCCAGAGGAGCGACCATCGACAAATAATTCTATTGGGCGCGTTGTAGTAGAAGACCCGCAACACTTCCTGACTCAAAAGACTGACCGCATCGGGTTCATAGAGACTGAACAGTTCCATGAGTTAAGGCGGTTTGCGATGGACGCTTTAGAGTGGATGGCCAGGGAACGCCTGCGCGACGCCGAAGTAAGGCGCGAGCGCGACCGTATTCAAGCGCCAAAGACTGTCGCTAAAGCTGTCGAAAAGCTCGATCAGGCCGTGAAGGATATTCCGAACAAATATAGGGCACCTTTAAGTGAGGCCATAAGAAAACTTGAGAAAGCGGCGCAACGGGAAGCGAAGGTCCTTCGTGAGGATTTGCAGCTCTATCGCAGTTTGGCAACGGCGGGTACCACTGCCGCGGTATTCGCCCATGAAGCTGGTAAGCCAATTTTCCGTATTGGAGTTCTAGTTAGCCTGATCAAGAAACGTGCTCTCCGGCTATTAGGTCTACAATACAAAACCCTTGAAGAGCCGGTGGATCTGTTGGAGCGTTCCACCGCTACTCTAAGAGGCTTTACGGCTATTCCGATTTACCTCCTTAAGCGAGACAAGCGTAAGGCGGAACGTGTCAATATTCAGCAAGTGATTGACGAGGTGCTTGGCGTCTTTGATCCTATTTTACAAGACGCCAAGATTTCTGCGACGAGGGAATCAGCCGACTTTGAGATTTACATTCTTGGGAGTATCGCCCTACTTGAAGCGATCATTACTAACTTCATCACTAATTCAGTTCAAGCATTTAATCGCGAGGACTCAACCAATGTTGCGAGAAAGATAGTTGTTACTACTCAAGTTTCAGGTAAATGGGTCTTGATAAACTTCAGCGACAACGGTCCAGGAATTAAAGACATAAAACTCAATGAACTCTGGTTGCCCGGCAGAACGACGATAGCAGGAGGCACCGGATTCGGTCTCACTATAGTGCGAGATGTCGTTACTGATCTAGGGGGAACCGTTAGCGCCATTGCCCACGGCGAACTAGGCGGAGCAGAATTCATCGTCAAGTTACCCCTGATAGGAGAATAGAATGAGCGCAGTCGTTGCAATTCCGGCTTCCGAAATTCATCGGGTGGCGATCATAGATGACGATTACATCCAGGCGCAGACGACCGGCCTCAACGTAGAAGAAGCAAACTTTGAGCCTTTCATTATTCGGGCCGATAGTCGATTTGAACGAATGGAGGATTTACTCACAAAGCTTCTTGAAACTGGATCGCAAGCCGTGTTATGCGATAACCGTCTCACTCCACAAGGATATGCCGCTTTCAATGGCGCAGGATTTCTAGCTTTGTTATATGACCAGAAGGTGATGCCGAGCGTGCTGATTACGACATATGTCGACATGGATGCAGATGAATCTATACGAAGATGGCGCCATAAGATTCCCGTGCTGCTTGATAGGGATTCTGCTGCTAATCCAGAAGTCCTGAAGCGTGGCGTGTTTGAAAGCGCCAGGGAATTGCGAGGAGAAGTCTCCGTCGAAAGAAAGCCTCATCGAACCCTCATTCGTGTAACGAACGTCGACAAAGAAACAAAAGAACCCATCCTTGACGTGATTATTCCATCATGGAATCCCAAGCGCGCCGTCCGCTTTCCGCTTTCGCTGATTAAACAGGAGATTCAAGCCGACGTTCAACTTGGCACTCGTCTGTTTGCTCAGGTGAATATCGGTGCAGAAGATCCGCAAGAACTTTACTTCAAAGACTTTGAACTAGCCCCCGAACCTGATTCAAATGACGGCCTCACCTGAAATTTTTGTTTTAGACGTTGGACATGGAAATTGCATGGTCCTGCTGGATACCGAAGGCGTGACAGTAATCGACTGTGCCCCTGGCGTGACTCTGACGCAGATCCTCGAACAACTCAGAATAAGCGAGATCTCGAATGTATTGATCTCTCACGCTGATGAAGATCATGTGGGTGGGCTAATTGCTCTCCTGCAAGAGCCGGGAATCACCGTCCATAATGTTTACGTAAACCCCGACGCGCAAAAGGAAACAGAAATCTGGAACGATGTTCGATGGGCCTTGCGCGACGCACGCAGAACAAAGGACACCAAGATCATTACGAGCCTTACTTCTGAACTCACCGGCTCGTTGGATAATGGCGAGGTTCATGTGGAAGTGATGGGACCTAGTCCTGAATTGGTTCTTGGTGATCATGACCTGAACGGACGGCGCCTTACCTCTAACTCAAAATCAGCAGTAATTCGGCTTGTGCACAACGGACGCCCTCTCATGCTTACAACTGGTGATCTTGACGGGATAGGTTTACAGAACTTACTGGAAGAGGTGGCCGACATCCGCGCAGATATCCTTGTTTTCCCTCATCACGGTGGTAAGCCTGGTGGCTCGGATCCCAAAGAATTCGCTGCTGAAATCTGCTCGCGTGTTCAGCCGCGTTCAGTCATTTTCTCGATAGCACGCACGCGAACAGGGTTTCCGAGACTCGATACAATCGAGGGAGTAGCCCAGGTTGCGCCACAAGCACATATTGCATGCACTCAACTCTCCCAAGAATGCGCGACGAACACTCCGTCGGAGTTTAAGCACCTTCTTGATTATCCAGCAAAAGGTCGCGGCAAAAATAGCTGTTGCGCTGGTACGATTCGGATCGATGTGGGCCGAGACGAAGACTATCAACATTTCAACGAAGCTCACGGGGTGTTTGTAGCATCGCTTGAACCCACGATGTGTCGAACACAAGTCACGATGGCTGTACCGTTAGGTACTAAACATCCAGCCGCTTGAGGTCAACAAGCTAGTACTGACTTCATCATTCGTCGAGTTATCGTCAGACTAATCCCGCAAAAATCATTACTAGACAGTGCTGTTAGTATTTCACTAACGCTACTCCATGAAGAGCAGAAAGGAGTAGGCAGCACACCCAGCAGGAACGAGGACGATTTGATTCCGCGACTTGAAGACAGAGTTCTGCCAGAAGGCATACATCGATGCACTCTCGAAGAGTGCGAGGCCGCGTTTGGTGGGTTCATGCGTTCTGACCGCAGGCCTCGCCTGGCCGAAGCATTGCGGCGGTATATAGGAGATGCTCGTTCGGCCGGAGTTGCGGTCGCCGTTCTCGTTGACGGGAGCTATGTAACGGCAAAGGAAGAACCTCGCGATGTTGATTTGATTCTGGTACTCCGCGCTGATTTCGACTTGTCGGCTGAGGTGCGGCCGATGGAGTACAATGTCCAATCCAGGCGGGCTGTAAAAAAGCGGTATGGGTTCGATGTTCTTCCTGCGACCGAGGGCAGTGAAGCTTATGATGAATACGTTCGCCTTTTTTCTCAGATCCGTCAGGACGATCCGGAACAAAAGACGCCACGGTCCGCAAAGGGCCTGTTGAGGATCGAGCTATGATCCAGAATGACGAACAACTAAATGAAACCAGGGCCGCGATAGCGCATTTGGAGTCGGCGCTGGCAGCCTTAAAGCGGGACGTGCTGCCAGTCAACCAGGCCCGTTTCGCCTTAATGGCAGAACCTGCGGTGGACCAGATTCGCGAACTCCGGGCACAGGTTGAAGAGTACGTAGGAATGACTTCGGCAGTCTCGCAGAAAGCCGAGTTCATCAACCGCAAATGACCGGAGTTACCTTAACTGCGTAGCCAAAATTCTGCCTGCCGGAACTGGCTTGCGCAACGGTCGCCCGAGATAGGTCCAATAGTATTAGAACGGCGTGCAAGCATCGCCGACGCCGTCCTCATTAGTTTCCCGCTGATCCGGCTTTGCCCAAAAAAGTAAGGTTATCAGTCCGCAAAGCGGACGAATGATAGTAGCCCAGCAGTTCACTGCTGGGAAAAGGAACTGAAGGATGTTTAGTCCGTGAAGCGGACGACTGAACGATAACGACCCGATTCTCTGATCTCTTCAGCCGTCCGCTTCACGGACTTGGTCTCGTACTCCTGCCAATCCCAGCGATGAATCGCTGGGCTATTTTCAATCGTCCGCTTACGCGGACTCAAGGCAGGCTACTTTTTTGGGCAAAGCCATCTGTGGCGGATTCTTCTGGTCACGAATTAAAGAGGTCCGCTCATGATTGTTCATGAGCGGGCCTCTTGCTGATTGCTTGTTTAGTTATGAAGTTACAGGCTCAGCCTAAAAGCAGTGTTGCCAAAAGGACCTGAACTCCAGTTTTCTCTTCCGCCATCACTGAGCCACTTGAGCCCCTGCTGAAACTTAAATAACTCAACTGAATTCGGAAGATTATTGAAGAGGCTCGCCAACTGACTTGAGCCACAGAGTATCGCGACTACCTGGCCGGTGCCCGCGTGTCCGGGATTTGGGCCATAGCCGGGATTGGTCTGGACGATGATGATCTTCTTGATGTCTCCTGAGATCACAGAACCATTTTTCTGGATTGAGCTGGAAACAATCACCGCCACGTACTGCGGTATTGTTGACGGCGGATTCGAGCTGTTGCCGGGCCGGCTCGTCCATAGGCCACCGCACGTTGGCTGGGATGTCCCGTCTTCGAAACCCTTGAACGCGTTCGGGCCTGACCCGCCGCTCATCGGGTTATTCTTCGACCATTGCGAGCCCCAGAAGTACACGGTGACCCCGCCAGCCAGGTTTGCCAGATCCCCGACGACAAATTGTCCCTCCCCCGGGAACTGGAACGGGGTGCAGGCATCGCCGACGCCATCACCATTGGTGTCCCGCTGATCCGGGTTAGCCGTGGTCGGGCAATTGTCGCAGGTATCACCGACACCATCGCCATCCGAATCAGTTTGACTTGGGTTGAACTTCGCCAGGCAGTTGTCGCAAACGTCACCCACGCCATCACCGTCTGCGTCCGCCTGATTTGGATTTGAAGTAAGGCGACAGTTGTCGCAAGCGTCGCCCACGCCATCGTGGTCTGTATCCGCCTGATTCGGATTTGCCGTAGTACGGCAATTGTCACAGGCATCGCCCACTCCATCATGGTCGACATCAAGCTGATCGTGGTTTGCCGTAAGGCGACAGTTGTCGCAGGCATCGCCCACTCCATCGTGATCAAGGTCAGCCTGATCGGGGTTAAATGTCATCGGACAATTGTCGCAAGCGTCGCCGATTCCGTCTCCATCCGTGTCGATTTGATCGGAGTTAGCGGTAGCGCGACACGAATCGCAGACGTCGCCAACGCCATCGTGATCAAAGTCGGCCTGATCCGAGTTGGCCGTTAGGCGACAGTTGTCGCAGGCATCGCCTACTCCGTCATGATCCGCGTCAGCCTGATCCGGGTTGGCCGTCAGGCGACAGTTATCGCAAGCGTCGCCCACACCGTCATGATCCGCGTCAGCCTGATCCGAGTTGGCCGTCAGGCGACAGTTGTCGCAAGCATCTCCAACTCCGTCGTGATCATTGTCAGCCTGATCCGCGTTGGCCGTCGTGCGACAGTTGTCGCAGGCATCGCCGACTCCATCATTATCAGCGTCTAACTGATTAGCGTTGGGCGTGGTGCGACAGTTGTCGCAGGCATCGCCAACACCATCACCGTCCGAGTCCTCCTGACCGGGATTAGCCGTCGTGCGACAGTTGTCGCAGACATTGCCTATTCCATCACCATCGGAGTCGGCCTGGTCGGTGTTAGGCGTGTGCACGCAGTTGTCGCATACGTCACCTACCCCGTCTCCGTCAGCATCTTCCTGGCCGGGATTGGCGGTCATGCGGCAGTTGTCGCAGGCGTCGCCTACACCATCATGGTCCGCGTCCTCCTGGTGGGGATTAGCCGTCGTGCGACAGTTGTCGCAGGCGTCGCCTACACCATCGCCATCAGTATCCAGCTGATCGGGGTTGGCCGTGGTCGGACAATTGTCGATACAGTCCGCCACCCCATCGCCGTCGCTGTCGGTATCCGCGTGGCCGCAACCGCAGACACCCGGAGCGATCTTGTTGGGATCAGTCGGACAGGTGTCGTGACAGTCGGGTGTGCCGTCACCATCTGTGTCGGTATCAGGAACACCACAGCCACAAGCGCCCGGAGCGGTCTTGTTAGGATCACTCGGGCAGGCATCGTGGCAATTGGCCGTACCGTCGCCATCTGTGTCCGTGTCAGGAACGCCGCAACCGCATTGGCCCGCGGCGATCTTGTTAGGATCATTCGGGCAGGCATCGTGGCAGTTGGGCGTTCCATCGTGATCAGTGTCAGTGTCGGCAAAGCCGCAGCCACAAACTCCCGGAGCGATCTTGTTGGGATCATTCGGGCAGGCATCGTGGCAGTTGGGCGTACCATCACCATCTGTGTCGGTGTCCGGAACACCACACCCACAAACTCCCGGAGCGGTTTTGTTGGGATCGTCCGGGCACGCGTCGTTACAATCGGTCCGGCTGAGCTTGGAGACGAAAGCTTCGCTGACGCCGCGGTTGGGCGAATGATACGCGGCAGGAGTCGAGGGGAAGTCGGCAGAGTACGCGCCACCGGCCACATACATCGTGCCCGTCAAATCCACCGCGACGGCGAGGCCCAGATCAGGCCCAGTGCTGCCGCTGAAGAAAGTTGAATAGAGCAGGCCGGCCGGGCCCGGTACGCTCGGATCGATCTTGGCGACAAACGGACCGCCTCTCAGGGTGGGCGGCACAGCGCAGGGCGAGATGGGAAAGTCGGGCGAACAGGTGTCGCCGATCAAATAAACTTTGCCGGTTGCATCCACTGCGATTGCGTGACCTTCGTCGCCGCAGTAGGTGCCACCAAGATAGGTTGAGTAGATTAGATCGGCCGCGCCGTTTCCCGCCGGTCTAAACTTAGTGATGAAAGCGTCCATCCTGGCGGTGCCGCTGATTAATGATGTGTGGTTGACCGTTTGGATGGCGTCGGGCGTGATCGGGAAGTCGGTTGAGAAGGTCTGACCTGTTAGATAGACGTTACCCAAGGCGTCCAAAGCCAGGCCGTACGGCGACTCAGTTGCGTTGCCGCCAAGGTAGGTTGAATAAAGAAGTGAAGTTGCGCCGACCAGGTTCGGGTTGATCTTGGCGATGAAGGCGTCGCTGGATGTTCCCTTCGTGGATTGGAAAGCGCCCGGCGTGACAGGAAAGTCCGTCGAGTTCGTCGCGCCGGAGAGGTACGCGTTGCCGATCGCGTCGACGACCACCCTGACTCCCTGTTCAAAGTGATTGCCGCCCAGGTAAGTCGAATAAAGTAGATCGGCGTTGCCGTTACCCCCTGGATTGAGCTTTACCAGGAAGGCGTCCGGGTAGAAGGAGTAGGGGTAACTGTAACTGCTCTGGAAAGCGTTGCGCACGGGAAAATTGATCGAGTCTGTCTCGCCCGATACGTAGATGATGCCGGCAGTGTCCAGCGCAATGCCCTCGCCGTAGTTGCGATAACTGCCGCCCAGAAAGGTTGAGTAAACAAGTTGCGCCGCGCCCACGGCACTTGGGTTCAGTTTGACGATGAACGCATCCTGTACGGGGCCGTGCGTCGTCTGATACGCGCCCGGCGTAGTTGGGAAATCGGTCGAGGGCGTATAGCCCGTAAGGTAGATGTTGTTCAGGTTGTCGAGCGCAATACCCGTGACGTTGTCGGGCTGGACGCCACCCAGGTAAGTCGAGTAAAGCAGGGTCGTCCCATCGGCGCTCAATTTCGAGACGAAGACGTCGTAATAAACGCCGCCATCGCCGTTCGCGCTTTGCAGTGCGCCGGGTGTAGTGGGGAAGTCCAATGAATAGGTTTCACCCGCAACGTAAGCGACGCCGGTGGCGTCCAGCGCAAGCGCCTCGGCTCTGTCAAAGGAACTGCCGCCGATGAAGGCTCCATAGACGAGCGTGACCGTCGGATCGATCACTAACGAACGGCTTGCGTCGTACTGGGCAATCTCGAAGCCGACCTGCTTTCTTCCCTTCATGACGTAGCGACCTTCGACAGTCTGCCGTTTGCCGCTCACTTCCTGATAGATGACAGGTTTGTGCTGACGTACCTCGCCTCTCCTGGTGCGCAACACCAGATCGCCACCGTCCTCAACGCGCATTTGCCGCGCTCCTTCAAAAGCAATCTGGATGCTTTTTGGATCAGCGCCAGGGGCCACGACAAAGTCATATTCAAGCTGGCGTTGATTGCCGTACATCACCAGATCCACGCCGGGATACATCTCCTCGTATTTGACCTTGGCATAGTTGGCAACATTCGTGCGCCACTCCGCGGGATCGTTGCCAATGAAGTAGTTGCTTTTACCGGGCAACTGATCGACACCCGCCATTTGCGGTGCGGGGTTGGCGCCCACAAACTTCATCCGCAGCATCGCTGATTTCGACTTGCTGGATTTGGCAAAGCGGGTAACAAGTTCATTTCGCTCGTTGCGCTTTTCCTGCTTCTCGGTTCCTAGGCGCAGCACGGCTTCGGTTGGCGTCAGAAAAAGTCCATAGCCGTTACCGCGAGAAAGGAACTTTACCGAGCGGTCGGTCTGGCCTTCGTTGGCTTCAAAGCTGAGGGGCAGTTTGCCGAAACTTTCTCGCAGCCGTGCGCGGCTTGCGAGTTCTGTCTCAGCAGAAGTAGAGACTCTGTCAGTCTTCGAGAAGCCAGCCGGAACGAAACCTGCCCCGGCATTTCGCGTCAGGGCAGTAAAGCCAGCGACGACTGCAATGAGCAGCACCAGCAGCAGGCAACAATTAATAAATGGTCGACGAGTGACGAAACGACGAGAGTTGAGGGACATGGGGGCGATCTCCTTTTCGAACGATTACGAGGAACAGAAGTCGGAAGGTCGGGTACTTTTGAAGAGAGCGAGTACAGCAATAACTAATGCGAGCAGCCTTATATCTCTTCAAATGAAGGATGTCAATGCTTTATTCTTTGTACGATGCCGGTACTTTTCACTCTTATGCGCGACCGCGGATCAGCGATGTCTTGACGAACGACCGTTCGCGTCGTGACCTGACAGACTGTCAGTCCACTGACAAAACGTCAGCGGGTCTGTCATCCAAAGTCTTAGTACCGAGTACTTGCATGGTCGCTTATCTAATCTGAACAACTCTCACTATATCTTCCCTTTAGCTGGGTGCGGCCAGCGGCAGCGCCCTGCGGCACAGTGATTGTTAAGGTAAGCTCGCCTGATTGTCTCGACCCCTCAGGTGATTTTAGAACAAGGTCAGGGAAGAATCATTCAAAACAAGGAATGGGAAGAAAGTTGGGCGCAGCGTTCAGTCTGAACGTGCGCCATCTCCGATCCTCCAAACCAGCCCGAAACGTCAGGAGACGAAAACCAAATGATGAAGTCAAAGAAAAAGTTTATGGTGCTGCTGATGGCCGTGTTGACCTTAATGGTTGCCGGCGCAGCCGGTTTTGCGCAGCGACATCTCATGCTCGCAAAGGCCGCCAGACCTGAAGTGAAGATAAAGCTTTCGGCCGCGGTCGAGCGTGACTCTGCGCTCGTGCCTTTGGACAAAGCGGCGGCGGTAAATCCGGGTGAGATCCTGGATTGGACCATCATGTCTGAGAACAGCGGCAATGCTGCGGCACTCGAATACAAAACCGTCAGTCACATTCCGCGCGGCACCATGTTCGTCGCCGACAGTGCTAAAGCTGACGGCGCCCAGACCGTCTACAGTATTGATAACGGCAAGTCTTATTCGGCCCAGCCCATGATCGAAGTGAAGCAAGCCGATGGATCCGTCAAGCAAGTGCTCGCCCCAGTTTCTATGTACACAGAGATTCGCTATGAGTGGGCCGATCCGCTCGCGCAAGGCGGCAAGCTCTCTGCTTCGTACAAAGTGCGAGTGAAGTAAACCCGCCAGGTTTAGAGCCTAACTAAAACCAGCTCAAGGTTGAACTCTTAACTCACCCCTGCCCTACCCAAATCGATGAGGACTCATATGAAGAACCGAATAACACTTGTCAGCAGCGCCGCGATCCTGCGCCTGCTTATTGCCTTGGCGATCGCCTGTGCGGTTTCTACTCCAGCCACCGCGCAGACGCCCGGCGGCACTTCGATCACTAACCAGGCCAGCGCGTCGTATACGGACGGCACGAACACCTACAACACCATCTCGAATACGGTGACGGTAATTGTTTCGAACGTTTCCGGTTTGGCGATTACACCTGACGCCGGCAGTAATCCGACAGTTGTAGCCGGCCAAACTGGCGTGATCTACAACTTTACGGTAACCAACACCGGGAACTTCAGCGACCAGGTGCATTTTCTGGCTAGTGGCGCCAGCGCCTCTCTCAGTGGTTCCAGTCCGGCCACAATCACTAACGTCGTCATTGACATTAACAATGACGGCGCCATCGACGGGGGAGATACTCTGCTCACCGGTGGAACGGCGGTTGATTCTGCGTTCATTGCGCAGAATGCCTCAATTCACGTTTTGGTGGAGGTCAGCATCAACGCAGGTGCGAGTGCCGGCCAAACCGTGCAGGTCTTCCTGGGTGACGCGGCCACCGGTGGCCCAAGCTACGACAATCAGCCGCTAGCGGCAGTCGTGCCCTCGCATGAAGTGCGGACGGTTTCCGCGGCCTCAGTCAACGGACAGCGAGAAGCTAAAGGTGATATCACAGTTTCCGTCGAAAACGACGCTCGACTCGTACTCACCTTGACTGCTGCCCCTGGGCCAGTTGCGCTCGGCGGCGACATAAACTACTCAGCCCAGCTCCAAAACACCGGCGCTCGCTCCGCCACAGGCGTATCACTCACTGGCGGCTCCGGATCGTTTGTCTACATCATCGTGCCGGTGCCGTTGAATACCACGATCAAAGCCGGACAGACTTTCCCAGCCGGCACCCTGTATTCGACGGATCTGCTCAACGCTGCGACGCCATTGTCAGCAACGTATCAATCCACGCAACCGCCAGTCGCCAACATCAAGCGCATCGCTTTCCAGGTTGGCGTCAATCTCGGTGCTGGAGCTCTTAGCGCAAGCTTCCCGTACATAGTCGTTGTGAACACCGGCATCAACGCCAGCAATCCCATCTGGGAGATCACCGACGCGTTCGGCAAGAACTACTTCAACAACAACATCACGGATCAATCCGGCGACAACGCGTTCAATCAGGGCGACAGCAACGCCGACTTTAATGAACCGAAATCCGGTATTGACCCGCCCAACGGCACCCAGGGCAACCAGCAACGCACCACCCTGACAGCAGTAGGTTCAGTCCTGGTTGGACCGAGCGGCGCCCCTGCGGCAGTTGGCCCAACTGACAACAACGACGACTACTCGAACAAGAGCGTTAACACCGGTATCGCCGGGGTGGCGCCGGCTGGAGTAACCACGGCGGCCGGAACTCTCGTTTACGTCAACACCATCCAAAACACCGGCAACGCGAACGACACGTTCACGATTGACGCGCCGACTGTGCCGGCTGGATTCACCGTCGAAGTTTCGACTGACGGCGGCGGCAGCTACACCACAGTTTCCGGTGGCGGATCGGTTTCGCTGGCCATTGCCTTCGGAGCTTCAGCGAACATCAGCGTTCGCGTCACCGAGCCAGCCGGCAAGACCGTCTTGACCGGTTACGACACTATCGTTCGCGTGGCGTCAGGCAATACGCCGGCCGCGAATAATAAGACTGTCGATCGCCTCTACACCGGTTTTGTCCGCCTCGACAAGACGTCGAGTGTCAGCAATAGCACCGGCGTGGGCGGTGCTACCGATCCCGTCCCCGGCGCGGTCATTACTTACGACGTCACTTATACGAACGTCTCTACGTCGAATGGTGATGCGAACTGCGTCAAGTTGACGGCGAGCAATCTCGTCATCACCGAAGACGGACTGGTCGCGCCAAACAATTGGGGAACCTACACGACCAACAGCGGCTCGCCCAGCGATTCGGGTTCGGGCACAGTCGTCACCGTCAGCGCCACCAAGTACACCGATACGGTGGCCTCAGTCGCGCCCGGTGCGTCCGCGGTGTTCACGTTCAAACGTTCGATTAACTAAGGCCCCTTTTGCCAAGTGGCACAGACTTCAGTCTGTGAGTGGATCGTGACACAGACACTGTCAGTGTTCGCGCCTTTCACAGACTGGAGTCTTACCACTTTTAGCAGCACCACTTCCCCCAATCGAAACGGTGAAACCTCAATTAAAAAATCTTGTAGTTGTAGCGAGCTTGATAGCGATATTGCTGGGAGGGTCAGCCGACGCGCGGGTCTTTGACGATTCGACCAATGGCGGCACGATCATTTCCAGCCGCGCCGAAGCCAGTTACCAGGACGAAGCGGGCGAAAGCTATAACACCGTCTCGCCAACCGTCACGGTCACGGTGCTGACGGTGTCGACGATCGCCGTCACGCCGGACGAAACTGCGCCGTCGGACAAGGTCGCCCCGCACGAAGGCATCACTCGGCTCTTTCGCGTCTGCAACACCGGCAACAATGCTGATACGATCACGCCGACGCGCGTGGATCTCACCGCGCCCGCAACTCTCAACTCGCTTTACTTCGACCACGACAGCAGTGGCACGCTGACCGATGGCGATGCTCAGGTTCGGATTAATGAATCCGTATCCCCGCAGTTGCCGCCCGGCGGCTGCATCGGCGTGCTCGCGCTCATCAACACCAATGACTCGCCATCCCAAAGCACACTCACCATCAGTCTCGCCGCGCGCTCGAACGCGGTGAATGCGGTCAACGGCCGCGGTCAGGACACAGGCATGATCATCAATACGATCGGCACTGGACCGCGACTTACTGACCCTGACAACCCCAACCTTCCGCCTGCTAGTCTCATAAATGGGAAGGCCGAGGCAGTCGTTGCCATCGGCGCGACTATCACAGCCTCGATTGCTTTCAAGAACGTCGGCGACACCGCCGCCCGTAATGTCGTGATTACTCAAGAAGTGCCCAAAGGGATTGACTATCTTCCTGATTCGCTGCAAATTCCGGATCACAAAGCCGCAACGGCAAACGATATCGCTCAACCCTCTGACGTCAGCCACAACTTCGTCGTGCGTTTACCGCGGGTAGATCCCGGCGAAGTTGTAAAACTCTCGTTTCGCCTGCGCATAACCGGAAATTTTTCGGGTGGCACCGGTCTGGTAAGCGGTGCTGTGATAACAGCAGACAACCTCGCTCCGACGAAAACCGGCAGTGCCATCATCGTGATCAATCCTTTCGGAATTGTTTTCGCCGGCCGGGCCGGCAGCTCTGCTCCGATCGTGGGAGCCCGGATAGAAGTTATTACCGATCAAAACGGCGAGAACTTTGTGCGTTTACCGTCGGACGCAGGCTTCACCCCGAACGAAAAGAACGAAAACCCGTTCGCCAGCGACGGCCAGGGGCACTTTAGTTTTGCGCTGAGTCCTGACGAAATTGGCAGTGAGAACTTAACTGCCAATTACTTCATGAAGGTTACCGCGCCGGGCTACATCACGCGCATGGTGCAACTCAGTCTCCGTCCGTCTCAGGCCGGCCTATTTGCTCTTACCGTTCATGCAGCCGACAGCCAGCCGTTGGCGGTGGCCGGCGGATTCGATCTGGTCCGCGAAGACGTGCGCATCAACGACCTGGCCGCGCTCGTGCTGAACGTCCCCATGTTCGAACCGGCCGGAATACAGATTGTTAAGTCAGCCGATCGCGCGCGCGCTGAGATCGGCGATACGATCACCTACCGCATCGAAGTTCACAACCCCACCTCCGCAAACGTAAATGACGTAGTAGTCAAAGATCTCTTGCCGGCATCTTTTCATTACGCCACCGGATCTGCGCGGCTCAGTCGCGGTCCCGCTTCAGAGCAAACGATCGAACCGGAAATCCAGGGTAACGAAATGCTGTTTCGCATCAGCGAGATCTCCCACGGCACATCTGCACAGCTCTTGTATCGCGTGCGCGTGGGCGCAAATGCCCGCGAGGGCGATCAGGAGAATCTGGCGATCGCTTCGGCCACGTTCCCCTCGGGAGAACACACGCAAAGCGCGCCGGCGCGGGCCATAGTCAATGTGTCGGCGGGAGTTTTTTCTACCCGCCAGGTTCTGGTCGGCCGCGTCTTTGTCGATACCAACGGCAACGGACAATTTGATGAGAGTGACCGGCCCATGCCGGGAGTGCGGCTCTATTTGAGCAACGGCCAATCCGTAATCACCGATTCGGCTGGCTTGTACAACTTCCCTTCTCTCGGCGATGGTCCCCAGGTGATCTCGCTCGATCCTATCAGCGTGCCGAAACATTATGCGTTGACCGACGGCGGTCGAGTATCGGGTAAGAGCTGGACGCGTCTGCTGCGCACGCCCGTTGGTGGCGGCGCGTTGCTGCGTCAAAACTTTGCGCTTCGTGATACTCAGAAAGCGCCACCGCTGAGTCCGCAAAATCAAAGGAACGATGTCACGACCGAGGATGGCACGCCGCAGCAAAGCGCGCCTCCGCAAGCCAGCGTCCCACGCCAAACCGATGGATCGCAACCGGCGATGACAACACCTTCCACATCAGACGCAAACGCAATAACACCTCGAATCACCGCTCCCGGAACCTACGAGATGACGGCCACCGAAACCGTCTCAGCCGTGCCGGCGGGCGAGGTGCGAATACTCTCGCCCGCGCCGAACTCAGTCTCGATGTCAGCCGCATTGCAAGCCGAAGTCCGCGTGGCTTTGAACTGGACGGTCACCCTGGACGTCAATGGCGAACAGGTTTCAGACAAAAATATCGGTGTCCGCAGTTTGGATCGCAAGAACCAGGTTTCGACGTTCACTTTCGTCGGCCTTAACTTGAAACCAGGTCCGAATCGACTTCGTTGCACGGCAATTAGTCCTCAGGGCGCACCCGGACGTGCCGAAGAGATCGTCGTGATTGGTCGCGGTCCTGCGCGTCGACTTCAAATCGTTTCCGAAAAGCCGGAGATTCAATCCGGCGGCAGTGATTCGACGATCGTACGCGTCAAGGCTTTCGATCAGTGGGGCAATCCCGCGCTTGACGGCCAAGTAGGCATTGAGACCTCGCTGGGCCAGTTGATGCGAGTCACGGATAATTCCGATAAGCCTGGCGCTCAACCGTCGACTGTTTCGACACTGCAGTCAGATCTGGCCAAGCCGTTGGGCAGTCAATTAAGCCAGCCGGCAACCCAGGTTGGCGGACAACTGGTGGCTCAGCTGGAAGGCGGCGAGGTGGTGCTAAAGCTAACTAGTTCGGGAACGCCCGGCGAGGCACGTTTGCATGCGCAGACCGGCGACATTGAGGCCAATGAACAGGTGCGCATCACTTCGGAAATGCGCCCAACAATACTGGTTGGATTTGCTGAGATGAGTTTTGGCAAGGGAATTCCCGAAGTCGGATTACGTGATGAGCAAGGCCAGTTCCGCCGCCGTCTCAGCTTGTTCTATAGCGGCCGGATTTTAGGCGATAACATGCTGACCCTTTCTTACGATACGCAGCGTCCGATCAATCGCACCGCCGGCCGTGATCGGGTCTTCCAGCTTGACCCTCTCGATCGCGTGTATCCGCTGTTTGGGGATTCTTCAACGCGATACGAAGCGGCGCAATCCAATTCGAAGCTCTATGCGCGGGTCGATCACAAGCGTTCATATGCGATGTTCGGTGACTTTGAAGCTGACATGGAAGCGCCACTCGCCGGCTACGCGCGCAAGCTGACAGGTGTCAAAGCCCATCTGGAAAATTCGCAGGGAGATTTCATCACCGTGACTGGCGCCAAGCCCGATACCGCGTTTGCACGCGATGTTTTCCCGGCGGGCGCGCTCGGAATTCTGCAGCTTTCAAGCGGCGAAATCCTGACCGGCTCGGAAGTGGTCGTGCTCGAAGTGCGCGATCGGCGCAATCCCGATGTGATCATCTCGCATGAAACGCTGACGCGTTCAGTGGACTACAACCTCGACGCAGCCACGGGCCGGATGTTCTTCATGCGTTACATCTCGACGTTCGACAGCGCGCTCAATCTGACCCAGCTTGTCGTAACTTACGAACATCGGGCCGCCAGCTTGAGCTCAGGGGTTTACACTGCGCGCGCCCGAAAGAATTTCAAGGGGATCGGTCTCAAGCTTGGTCTGTCGGCTGTGCTACAACGACAGACGGAAGGTGACTTCCTGTTGGGCGGCTTCGATGCTGAAAAGAAATTACCGCGCGGAGGTTCGCTGCAATTGGCCTGGGCCGGTAGCCAGGGCCGGATCATGGGAAGTGGCAATGGCTTCGGCGCTGATGATACGAAGCATGACGGCATGGCTTATCAGCTCACGCTGACTCAGCCTCTGCCGTTTTATGGCTCGACGGTTAAGGCGCGCTATGTAAATGCATCGGCAGGTTTCTTCAATCCGTTCGGCGGAACCGTCACGCCGGGTTCGCGTCGCGGCGAAGTAACTTTGGAAATGAAGCCGAGGGCAAACTCAACTCTTCATTTCGGTGTTACCAGTGAAAGCAATCACACGGCAAACGTAGATAACGGCCGGCTGACTTTCTCCGCGGCGTGGGACCAGATTCTAAACGAGCGCATCAAGTTTCATCTCGGTTTCGATCATCGGACTTTCACTGATGACCTGAACGACAAGCAAACAGATTCGAACCTTATAACCGCCGGCGCCGATGTGCAACTCACCGACAAACTCCAATTCTCAGTCAAGCGCGAGCAGAACCTGAGCGCTGCCGATCCCACCTATCCGACGCAAACAACGCTTGGCGCGACCTATCAAATGAGCGCGCTGACAAAAATATTCTTCACGCAAAGGCTGGCGTCCGCGCCCATTACGCCCATTGGTGATTATTCTGGCACTGGCTTCGCAGCGGTTTCATCGCGGCGCGAAACGGCCGTTGGTGTCGAGACGCGTTTTGGCAAATACACTTCGATGACGGGCCGCTATCAAATCGAAAATGGAATTAATGGCACGGACAGTTTCGCGGTGATTGGTTTGCAGGATCGTCTGCCGGTAACGAAAGAGCTTTCGCTCGAACTTGGTTTCGAGCGCGGCTTCCATCTGGACGGTCCGAATCAGAGCTTTAACAGCGCGGTGGTCGGTCTCGGCTGGCAGCCGAACTCAGATTTTCGCGCCTCAGCCCGTTACGAGTACCGCGATCGCGGTGGTGTCGGCCAGGTCATCGCCGCCGGCGCGGCCGGTAAACTGCGCGAAGGCATAACTGCGCTATCACGTTTTCAATGGTCGCGTGGCGCGTTTGCCGGCAAGAGCAACTCATCATTAGAAGGGACTGCCGCACTGGCCATTCGTCCGCTGACGTCGGATCGCGTGGGCGTGCTTTTCAGCTACACGCATCGTTCTTTGATCCAGGATGCCGGCTCTGCGACTCCAACCAAAGATCGCATCGATTCGCTTTCTGCCGACGGATATGGCCAATTGACGAAACGCCTGGAAGTCTACGGACGTTTCGCGCTGCGCTTTAACGCTAACGGACAGCCGCAGCTTCCCTATGTTTCGACCCTCTCGTTCTTAGGGCAGGCTCGCGCACAGTATCTGGTAACGCGGCGTTTGGATTGGGCAGTTGAGACGCGTCTGCTATTTCAACCATCGTCAAACACGATGCGCTCGGTGTACGCCACTGAAGCCGGATTCTGGGTGCTTCCCGACATGCGTCTGGGTTTCGGGTACAATTTCAACGCGGCAAAGGAACCGGGCACGCAGGCTCTACCCACGCGGCGTGGTTTTTACTTTACCGTCTCGTCAAAGCTTTCCAATCTCTTTGATCTGTTTGGGACGTCGAAAGCGGGACTGGCTCCGAGCACTAACGATCAGGATAAGAACAAAGAGTGAAAAGCCCCGGAACAAACATCCCGGAAGACCGATGTGTAGGTTGCGAAGCCTTCCAAACTCTCAAAGAAATACCTGGCTACTAATAAAGGTTGATAGGACAACGTGAAGGAACTGTCCAAAACATTGCGCTCAGTTCTGTTGGCGTGCATGACGCTAGCAGTTCTTTGTGTTGTCTCGAGCAACGCAAGCGCAGCAACCTTCACTTCATCGGGATCAGGAAACTGGAATCTCTCGGGTACGTGGGGCGGCGCTGGTGTTCCTGCGGCCGGGGATAACGTAGTCATTAGTGCCGGAAACACGGTGACTTTGGTTGCTAACACCAACATCACGGGCGTCACGGTCAACGCGACAGGTGTCCTGGCCGGATCCACTTTTACGCTGGGAGTTACTGGAAACCTGGTCGTGAACGGAACGCTCAGCGGCACTGGCGCAGTCACTCTGAGCGGCGCCGGCACCAACATCGACGGTACCGGATCGATTACGAACACGGCACAGCTGACGATTAGTGCCGCGCATACGATTCTCTCGACAGCGAATCTTTCGTTTGCGGGAACGATTAGAGTCCAGGGCGCCATCGTCGTTACAAACAACGGCACCGTCACGACAGCCACCGCCGGTGGCATCACAGGTACGGTTGCCGGATCAACGTGGACCCAGGGAACCACCGGTGTGCTGAACATTGCCGGACCATTGCTGACGACGGGCACGCTGACGGCGTCAGCGAACGGGAATACCGTGAACTATAACGGCGCCGCCCAGACTGTTAAGGCAACCGCCACCTATCACCACCTGACGCTCGGCGGCAGTGGCATCAAGACTCTCACTGCAACTACCACAGCAATCAACGGAAATTTGACGATGAGTGGTACTGCCACCACAGCCACCGTTGTCGGTCTCACGATTGGTGGAAATCTCAACGTTGGAACGGGAACAACCTTCACCGCCGCAGGGTTCGCACTCACCGTAAGCGGCGCGACGAGCGTCACGGGAACCCTGACCATCTCTTCCGCTACGGGCGCCAAGGCTTTTAACGGCGATGTCACGGTGAACGTCGGCGGAATCTGGAATAACAACACGGCAAACGCGGCGCTGACTTTACCCGGAAGTATTTCCAATTCAGGGACATTCAACGCTGGCACGGGTGTCCACACTCTCAGTGGAAGCGGCAAGACAATCAGCGGGACATTCTCAATTCCGAGTGTCACTGTCAGTGGAACCTATCAGAACAATGGAAGTCTGACCGTTACTACGGCGCTCGCCGGAGCGGGCACATTGACGAACGGCGCCGCCGGCACGCTCATCATTAATTTTACCGGTGCGGTAGGTCTGACGAATCTTACTGCGACTGCTGTCGGCAACACGGTCAACTATAATTTTGCCGGCACCCAAACAATCAAGGCTACGACCTATCACCATCTCATTCTCTCTGGTACCAGCGCGAAAACTGCCGGTGGCGCTCTTACAGTGAATGGTGATTTCACTATTTCCGGGACAGCGACCTTTGCGGGTGGAACATCGCTGACGCACACATTCCTCGGGAACTGGATCGTGAACACGACGGCGGCCACGCCGTTTTCATTCGTAACGACGAGTACGCTCAACTTCAACACGCCGGGTACTCCTGCCGCAACGTCGTTCAGCGGCACCTCCGCAGCTACGCTTGGCTTCAACACTGTGAATCTCAACAACACGAGTGGCTTCTCGTCGACCGAGAACTTCAGCATCACCGGGACGTTGACGGTTGCTGCGAACGTGACTTTCACGCCGTCGGCCGCGGTCGTGGTGAGCGGAACTGGAACCCTGACAGGAAGCGGCACGGTGAAAGTGACCAGGACGGCAGCCACCCCCGATTTCAACTCGCAGTATTCGATCAGCACAAAGACGCTCACGAATTTGACCGTCGACTACGATGCTACTGCGGCCCAGACGGTGAACGTGTTGAACTATTTCAATCTGACGATTAGCGCCAATCGTGGAGGAGCGGCGGTAACGCTCGCGGCGGGAACAGTTGGAGTCTCGGGCACATTTGCACCCAATGCGACCAATGTGAACTACACAGTAACGAGCAATACAGTAGACTATAATGGAACGGTAGCCGAAACCGTTGTCGCCTTTAACTATAACAACCTGACCAGTAGTTCCAACGGAACACGCACGCTCGCAAGTAGCGGCACGATCGGTATCGCAGGTGCCTTCACTCCCGGCACTAACACGTTCACGATCACCGGCAGCACGATTGATTTCAACGGCTCCGGTGCCCAGACCATTCCCGCTTTCAATTATAACAACCTGACCAGTAGCTCAAACGGACCACGCACCCTGGCAAATAGCGGTACGGTCGGCATCGCGGGTGCCTTCACTCCCGGCACTAACACATTCACGGTCACTGGCAGCACGATCGATTTCAACGGCTCCGGTGCGCAGACTGTTCCGGCATTCAACTATAACAATCTGACCAGTAGTTCCAACGGACCACGCACCCTGGCAAATAGCGGTACGGTCGGTATCGCGGGAGCCTTCACTCCCGGCACTAACACATTCACGGTCACTGGCAGCACGATCGATTTCAACGGTGCGGGAGCGCAGACCATTCCCGCCTTCAACTATAACAACCTGACCAGTAGCTCAAACGGAACACGCACCCTGGCAAATAGCGGCACGGTCGGTATTGCGGGTACCTTCGCTCCCGGCACAAACACATTCACGATTACCGGAAACACAATCGATTTCAACGGCTCCGGTGCGCAAACCGTTCCCGCCTTCAACTACAACAACCTGACAATCAGCGGAGTACGCGCGGCCAATAACGTCACCCTCGCCAACAGCGGGACGATTGGTATAGCGGGCACACTCACTGGCACCGCCACCTTTAATTCCGGCAGCGGATTCATAACAGCCGGAAGCACCGTCGAATATAACGGCACTGGTTCACAATCAGTCACGGTCCTCTCTCCGCTCGCTGCCGGCAACACCTATAACAACCTGACAATTTCCAACACAGCCTCGCCCGTATCAGCCAGCACGAGTTTCAGCGTCGGCGGAACCTTCACGCAAAACCTGAACGTCATCTTCTCGCCGACTGCGGCCGTCGTAATCAGCGGCGGAGGCACTCTAACCGGAAGCGGGACGGTTCAGGTAACTCGCGCTACAGGCTCTGCGGATTTTGCTAATCAGTACGCGATTACAAATAAGACATTGACCAACCTTACGGTCGAATTCGCCGGAGCAGCGGCCCAAGGCACCGGTGCGGTCACCTTCGGCGGACTTAAGATCAACAACTCCAGCGGCGTAACTCTGAGCGGCAACGCAACCGTCAATGGAACTCTCACCCTCAGCAGCGGGAACATTACTACCGGGTCCAGCAGAGTCATCGTCAGTTCCACGGGCACCGTATCGCGCACCAGCGGCTATGTGTTTGGAAATTTGCAGAAGTATGCGGCAACCGGTGCGACCGCGATGACTTTCGAGGTGGGCGACGCCAGCAACTACACGCCGGTGAACGTTTCGTTCGCGAGTGTTACCAACGCTGGAGATCTTACGGTTAGCACGACTTCGGGAGATCATCCTAACCTTACCAACTCGACGATAATTCCTTCCAGGAGCGTCAACCGTTACTGGACTTTGACCAACAGCGGAATAGTCTTCACGACCTACAGTGCGACGTTCAACTTTGTCTCTGGCGATGTCGACGCAGGTGCAGATACCAACGCGCTTGTAGTAGGCAATTTCGTGCCGGCTGTCTGGACTTACCCCGCTGTAGGGACACGCACTTCCACCAGCACTCAGGCGACTGGTCTTTCGGCCTTCGGCGATTTTCAGCTCGGCGAGGGTGGTGCGCCGAGCGTCGGCCTCCAAAAGGATGTGACACCTTTGGGCGACCAGGAACCCGGCATTGAACTGACTTACACTGTGACGTTCACGAACACCGGCACTATTCCTGCCCGGAGCCTCGTGATCACTGATCCCAACCCAACAGACACAGATCTCTCACGAAGAGTTTTCGTTAACCTTGACTACAAGCTTGGCTCGGCTTCGATTTCGTCTCCCTGGTCCGCGACCATCGAATTCTCGAATGACAGCGGCGCGACCTGGAACTATTCGCCTGTGAGTGGTGGTGGCAACGCGACATTGGGCTATGCCCCGGCGGGCTATGATCGCGCGGTCACAAACATTCGCTGGAGTGTTAGCGGCAATGTCGCAGTCAGCGGCACCGGTAGCGTGAGCTTCATCTCCCGCATTCGGTAGAGCGGTGATTCTCACGTGGGCGCCAACGACCGGCGGCGATGGAGCCTCGGGTGACTACGATCGCAACGTTACGAATATCCGTTGGACCTTCACCGACAATCCTCTCCCAACGATATCGGCAGCGTCGGCTTCACCTCGAAGCTTCGGCAATGAAAACTTGAAGCCGCGAACAACGCTGAACACCATCGAGGCCCGCGTTGCAGACTTCAGAGAATGAGATCCGTTTAGGGCTGACTGTTCTTAAGTTTATTCATATGAGACTTCACTAGGACTCGCACGTCGAACCGAAGTCTCGGATAGCCACAAACTAAGATGATCCCTCTAAAGTCTCCGGTGAACTCGTCTGCGGCGACGCTTGCAATTGGATAGAACTTACTGGCATTCAAAGCCTTACAGCAATGTGAATAAGTGCTTGCAATCAGCCAAAGTCGAGGTTAAGCTACGCAACGGTCGGGGCCCTCCCGTCAAGCATTGTTTCGGTCGCAGTTTTTCGCTCTTTGAGAATCGTTAGCCTCGCACACACTTATAACGTTCTGCCAGTGGGTGATTATTGGCAGAGCGAGCTTTATTTGATTGAGCAGTACTTAACTAAGCAGTACTAACTAGAAAAGCGGCAGGAGATTCAGAAGTAAATCTGCCGCAATTTTCGAAAACAAAGTTTCGTCGTTCGCCACCGTGGGCGTACCCATATCCCCGGACGTTGACGTCAGAGTCGGTGTCTCGCTGTCACCGGGAGCAGCCGAACAAGGCGGTGTCTCTATTTGCCCGGGTGCCGGATTGGCGCAAGGAGGCGTTGGTATCTCGCCGGCAACGGCGGACACCGCCAAGACGGACGTCAAGACGACGGTGGCACCTAGTTTTCTTAGGATCTTCATCTTTTTCTCCTTAACTCGTTGGACGTGTAAATGCTCTTTCTTGAAACTGACAAGCCAAAGCATGTTTCAGATAAGTCGGAAGGTAACAATCCGCTCATACAGACGCAATCTTTTTATCAAGTATACAGAAAGGAATGCCTCACATGAACTTACAGTCTCAGCTAGCAGTACTTCAAGCACAAAGTCGCGATCTTACGTTGGCAGAGCGGGCCGTGCTCTGCTGCCGTCTAGCCAAACAGCTTGAGAAGGGTGGCGAATACGACGCGGCATGCGAAGCTCTAAGTGATTTTTGGTCCGGGAGACTCGGAGATCCAAACCTAGAGGGCCTTGACCCAGACACGACCGCCCATGTCTTGCTCAGAGTTGGTGCATTAGCCGGATGGCTTGAAGGTGCGCACCAAACCGAGGGCAGCCAGGAAACGGCAAAGAATCTGATCACCAGAAGCGTTGAGCTGTTTCAAGAACTTGGACAATCGACGATGGTGGCTGAGGCTTGGAGTGATCTCGCTCTTTGTTATTGGCGGGAAGGCGCATTTGATGAAGCACGAGTACATCTTAGGAACGCGCTGGCTTCCGCCCGCGAAGCCGATAACGATCTAAAGGCAGTAATTCTCATACGGGCGGGCCTAGTCGAAGTGGAAGCACGACAGCTGAACGAGGCGTTGCGCTTTTACAATCAGGCCGCTCCTTTATTAGAAAGTAGTACCGACCACGCTCTTAAAGGGGCATTCCACAGTCAATTTGCTCTTCTATATAGAAAACTCGGGACAGGAGAACCTCACGATGATTACACTGACCTGGCCTTAATCGAGTTTGCCGCTGCGGGCTTTCACTTTGGGCAAGCAGGTCACGCTCGCTATGGAGCGTGCACGGAGAACAATCTGGCCTTTTTATTCCTCACAATTGGCAAGTTTGACAAGGCGCACGAACACCTTGATCGCGCGCGCAACCTGTTGTTCAACATCAACGATTCCATCAATGTTGCTCGCGTTGACGATACACGAGCCCGCACCCTTCTTGCCGAAGGTCGTGTCCGCGACGCGGAACGGTTCGCGCGCTCGGCGGTGCAGACTCTCGAGAAGGGTGACGAGCAGGCGCTGCTGGCCGAAGCATTGACTACCCAGGGAATGGCGCTGGCACGTCTGGGCAATCATGCGCGCTCGCGGGTACTGCTCCAACGCGCGATCGAAGTTGCTGAGACCGCCGGTGATATGGAGGGGGCAGGACGCGCGCACTTGAGCATTATCGAAGAGATGGGGGAACAGACATCGGCCACGGAGCTGGTTTCGATCTATCAAGCTGCAACAGATCTGCTGCAACGCTCACAGGACCCGTCGGTGGGTAAGAGGTTGATCTTGTGCGCCCGAAAGGTGATCGAAGCGTTAGGGGATTCTGAAGCCGATCCGGAAGCAGAACATTCATGGGAAGGCTTTTCATTCAAAGAAAAGATCCTCGACTGCGAGCGACTGCTCATCGAACGCGCCCTCAGAGACTCCAATGGTTCGGTCACCCGCGCCGCACGATTGCTTGGCTTCAGGCATCATCAGAGCCTTATCTCCTTAATCAACAGCCGGCATAAAGAATTGCTCAAGACCCGAACGGCCGTGCGAAAGCGGCGGCGCCATATTTTTTCCAAGCCGAGGAAGATCAAATACATCCCGGTCCATCGCGACCCGGGCTCAAATCAGATCTCCATTCTGCATGCTGAAGACAACCAGCCTATTGCCAACCTGATCAATGAAATGTTGTCCGTCGAAGGATGGCAAATTGACCTTTGTGAGGACGGCGACAGCGCGCTCAGAAAACTTACCAGCGACGAGCGTGTTGATCTGCTTCTGGTTGATAACGAGCTTCCGGGATTGAGTGGTTTGGACCTGGTCAAGCGTACCCGCAAAATGACCCATCGCCGTCGCACGCCCATCGTAATGCTTTCGGGCAATGATTGTGAGACTGAAGCCTGGCGCGCCGGCGTCGATGCATTCCTGAGAAAGCCGGAGCAGGTCGATGACCTCCCATCCACCATTTCTCGACTCCTCAAAGTAGACGTGAGGCAGGGCTAAACCTTAAAGCCCGCTGCGAAACAATTCACTTCTGAACAACGAAAAGAAGGCCGCCTTCATAATAGAAAGGGCGGCCTGCTTCATTACTGCTGGGCTTCTCGATCACTTATTGCATTGTGAACACGTCGTCACCAATGGGCTGATTGAGCTTAACCTCTTTAACTTTGTATTCGGCAAAGAAGGCCCCCTGCTGCATTTCCAGCCGCTGCGAAAAGTTGACGGGTATGAGCACGCCTTCGACTTCCCTAAACTTCGAGTTCTCGGTTCCAAAAGTGTACCCCTGGTAAGGAGTCAGGTACTGCATCACTCGTGCGGTGGCTGGGTCGATGTAAAAGTCCGTGGTGTTGCCTTCGGCATCGACTATACGAAAGCCGCGCAGTTTCTTCTTGTCAGGCAAAGCCGAAACCGTGTAGCCGGGTTGATCGAATTTCGCAAGCACCGGCAGACCGAACTTGCTAGGCGGTGGCATTTGCACGCCTGGCATCGAGCTGTACGACTGTTGGCCATCGTAGATCTGTTTGAAGTTGAATATCGGCCTCGCGTCAATTTCAATGCGGACCTTGTCGCCGGTCGTGACGATCACAAACTTCCCCGGAATCGACTGGGTGCTGGAGGGTGCATAGAGATCGGCTGAACCGATCAGCATCATACTTTTAAGATTTTTGAATTTGTCGCCGCCCTGCGCCGTCAGCGCTGCACGCGCCAGTTCAACCGGTGTGGTGTTAGCGGTGATAGTCGGGGGCGCCGGAATTGTGTTGGACGCAGCTGTCGGAGCGCCGTTGGACTTTGCCGCCTCAGGCCCCTGGGCCATGCCGGCAGAACTCATCAGGAGTAAAACAAGCGTCGGTGCAAATCTCTTCATGGCGGGCTTCCTTCCGAGATGTAAGATTGAGACTGGGGTCCCTCTCTTATACGCCCCGACGCTGCGAAGGTTCAGAAATTAAGTTCTGAAGTGTTCTGGACGTCCGGTCCGGCATCAGCGTGTACTTCTGCTCGTCGGACGCCGCCAGTTCGAGGGCGCGGTGTTTTCGGTTTCACGAAGTAGCTTGAGATCGCATTAACTACTGGAGTTAAAGCGAAAGCACCCAAATACCCAATCCGGGTCTGGGGACGATTGCGGCTCGGCTCAAGACGATGACAAGGGTTGGTATATATCTCTTAACCAAAAATTCCTCAAAAAAATATAGACGAGAGGGGTAAACTATGCTCCCGATGCGGCCAGGGTTCAGAAATTAAGTCGCATGCTAAAAGATATCTTGCGATTGCCCGAGTTGCCGCCGCCGCCACCGCCAAATCCACCAAATCCCCCCGCGATACTCTGCGATTGGCCAAACAGCGGCGAAGACAGACTCCCGATCGGCGTTGACAGATTCACATTGTTCAAAAGGTTCTGAAAGAACAGGCCTACGTTCAGGGTGTATTTCTTCTCAGCGGATCCGCCGCCGCCGCCAAAGCCACTCATTCCCATGCCACCGCCGCCTCTCATTTCACCACCGCCGCCGCCGCCGGCAATAATCGTTGGACCGCCTGGACCTCGCTTGTCTCCACCGGAACCTCGCTTGTCTCCACCAGTGGTCGCCGTCTTCTGCCCGCTCTGACCGGCTGCTGCCGCCGCTTTGTGAAGGTCACCAAACCCGAACGTACGGCTGACGCGCAAGTTCAGGCTGAACGAGCCGGGACCTTTTCCGAGGTTGCGCGGAATAATTTGCTCGCCCGCTGTTGGCAGCAGGTTGAAGTTACCGAAGCGCGTACACTTGATAAAAGGGCTGGAGCAATTCGCGCCAGCACCTGCAAAGCTCGGCCGATCCGTGAACGTTCGATCCAGATTCGAATCAATTCCAGTGGTAATGTTGAAGGGTGGTCCGGAGCTCGCAACGATAAAAGGATTGAAGACCAGCTTCCATAGCTTTGAGGTGTAAGTGCCAAATATAGAAACGCGATGGCGGACGTCGCCCGTGCTGCGGCCAAACTCGCCCGCCAGATCATAAGAGTCTCTGGGAAAGAGTTGGCCGCCCTGGCCATCCGCATCACCGCTGCTCTTGCTCAGGAAGTAACTACCCTGAAACGAGATTTGAGGGGTTAGCCGGCTGTTCAGGCTGATGAACATCTGTTCCTGATGAAGTTTGCCGGTGCCTTCAATTTGATAGATTTCACCCAGGCCCGGATTCGGACGAACACCGCTCGGGTTGGTCGTCGTGATTGAGCCGGGTATCGGCGCGTTGATATCGCGCGCGCGAATCACGTGCAGAATGCGCACGCCGTAAGTGCCAACGGTCACGGTGGTGTTATGCGGCAGTTGATGCTCAAACTGTCCGCCGACCACATAAACCGTTGGAATTCGGATTTGCGGCAGGACACGCCAAGTGGTTTGCTGGGTGGCCGGGACGCCTACCACCGAAGGGACCGTGGTTGGGCAATCAGGCGTGACGCTCCCATCTGCGCAGCGAAACGAATTAAGCAGATTGTAAACGGCCGCTACCGAAGGATCAGCTTGCTCTGCAACTGTCGGCGGCAAGCTTCTGAAAGGTTCGCTGATGCTAAACGTTTGTTCAGTGACGCCGTTGAAACGTCTGCTTGTGAGCGTCTGGTTTTCGCTAAAGCGATTGTAAAAGATGCCCGTACCCGCCCGAATTACAGTTTTCGGCGGTTTGGTCGCATTAGCCGCACCAGGCGACCACGCGAGTGCAAACCGGGGCGCAAAGTCGAACTTGCTGCCCGCGTTGTTCTGTATTTCATAGCGCAGACCGAAACTAAAAGTCAGGTTAGGACGATAACGCCAATCGTCCTGGACGTAAGGTTCGATATCGAACTGGCTGACAGTAGCCAACGGGCTGCCCGTATTAATACTGAACTGGGCCGCGCCTCCACCTTGCGCGCGAATCTGAGCAGCGCTTAAACCACCTTGCCTCATTAATTGAAGCGTTCTTTGATAGCGCTGAAGGCTGGTCAGTCCCGTCGTGCCGCCGGTGAATATCCATTGGCCGCCAAAATTATTTGGATTGATGTCTTCAATTTTGATGTCACGGATACGGCCGCCAAACTTGATCGTGTGGTTGCCATGCTGAATCTGTGTAAAGTTCTGCAGCTCCCATCGGTTCGAGGTGTTGATTGCGTGCCCAGTCTGCGAGCCGCCGCCAATGAAGGAACCGCTTACGTTCAGGACCGGCTTCGTGCTATCGCCCAGGCTCTCAAATTTATTATGAGAATACTGAAAGCGCGTTTCATTGAGGGTGGTCGCATTGAGCACGGCGGTTTCAGTCACCTGGAAAACCTGGTTGGTAAAAGCGTTATTGTAACCGCGTTCGGTTAAGGAAAAGCCGCCGACACCGTTGTTTCGGGTTACGTTATGGTTGTAGCTATACCGGGAGACGAGGGTGTTCTTCGGATTGATCGCATAGTCAACGCGCGGGCTGAAATTCGTGAAGCGGCGAGGCACCAAAAAGCCCTCACCAAGCTGGACGAAGTTCAATGACGGATCCAGGATCGTGGCGCGAACGATTTCGTTGTCATCGGTCTCGTTGCGATTTGCTTCGAGAAAGAATGACGCCTTGTGAGCCTTTAATGGGCCGCTGAAACTACCGCCAAACTGCCGCACTTGATAGGGCGTCCGCTTGCTCGAACTTATCGCAAACGGGTTACGCGAGTTCAAACTCTCGTCATTGAAGTTCAGATTGAGGCCACCGCGGAACTTGTCAGTCCCCGGTCTGGTGAAAATATTAATACTGCCGGAAGGCTGATCGTTTTCCGCGGCAAACGGGTTCTGGTTAATGCGAATCTCGCGGATGGATTCCTTTGGCGGCATGTTTCCACCCGAGAATCCATCGATGAAAATCTGTCCGCCGTTCGGCCCAATGGTAGGGCCGGCGAGCGCCTGCAGCGCCGCCGCCAGTTCATCAGGATCGTCGGGTAAGGCGTCGAGGTCTTTTCCGGAGATCACTGTCTGGTTGGCATTGTTTGAAGAGTCAGTGCTAATTGCCGCGTCGGCATTCACCTTGACTTGCGATTCAATCGCCGCAATTTTCAAACTAATGTTGAGGGGATCGCGACGCGCGGTAGTCACGTCTACTTCGGTATCTTCAGAGGTCGCGAATCCCGCAGCGTTGGCATGAACCTTGTATTTGCCCGGCGCCAATCCGTTGAAGCTATAGAGGCCGTCCGCGTTTGTCGTGGCCGTTTTCTGTGCACCGGAAGCATCGGTTAAGGTTACCGTCGCACCCACAACTGAAGCGCCAAATTCATCGCTGATTTGACCACGCAGATTTGCTCTACCTTGTGCAAAGCTCGCGGTCGAGAAGGCAACAATCAGCACAACTGACGCCAGACAGGTTAGTAATCTTCTGATTTTCATCATTGAACTCTTCTTATTAAGAAATCAACCGCGGGCGACCTGGATGGAATCCTTCGCTGTACGCGGTTGTCTCTGACGTCAAAACTGCGAGATCAGAGGGTTAGTTTACGGCACGCCGACGCCACCAAACATGCCACCAAAGCTACCGTTGAGATCAACACCTTGAGGTCGCCCAGCCTGACCACCGGTCTGTTGCCTGGCGGCCATCATCGTCAAGAGTGGCTCGATGCCTGCGACCAGCGAGATTGCAGTCAGTTGAGTTGGATCTGAGCCCTGCAAGCTCGACATAATAATCGTGTCGCCAACTTTCAATTCATTGATCGAAATGGTCGGCAACCTCTCGAGCATATCCGCCATGTTCATGCCGGCGCCGCCTCTGCCTGGTCCGCCACCCTGTGGCCCACCAGGACCAGCGCCTTGCGGGCGCTGTTGTGCCTGGCCTTGTCCCTGAACCTGACCCTTTGCCGCCGCGCCTGCCGGCGCGCCGTTGGCAGCGCCCGGTCCGCCCGGTCCCATGCCACCACCACCACCGAACATACCGCCGCCTTCCGGCAAACGGCGAATCACGGACTCTGGTTTAAGAATAATCGTCAGGGGTTTCTTTGTTTGCAGTTCAGTAATCTTGATTTGATTAGTCGCCGCGTCAATCGCGGTTACAGTTCCACCGGCGATCTTAAACGTGCCGAACACAACTTCCTCGGCAGTCAAATGAGTACCGTCCGCGGTCTTGTCACCCAGGGCACGCATCTGATCGCCAACTTTGACTTCTGCAAACTTGCTGGGCTTGGCGTCGCTGTACTTAGGAATCGTATCCGGAGGATAGCGGCGCATCATTACCTTGTCGGTCACGGGGATGATTACCGCCTGGGGAGTCCCCATCAGCGAGCGGCTCGAAACTGTTATTTCCTGTGTCGATGGATTCAGCGAAGCAACGATGCCACTGACTCCACGGCGGCGCCACTCGGCACGTTCCTGTTCCTGCTTCTTCGCCAGATCTGCTTTGCTCATCACCACGAGCATTTGCGCGGGCACTGTTTTCTGTTGCTCTGAAACCCTGCCGTAGGCCCACACTCGATCGCCCGAACCCACCTCGGCCAGAGTTATCGGCGTTGCGCTCTCCAGCGTCTTTGCGCCAGGCGCCGACCGCTTGTACTTCGTTTTTTCACTGAGATTGACGGTATAGAGCACGCCGCTGTCGGCCCGGACAATTATCTGGTTGCTGGCGGTGTCCAGGTTCTTAACCTCGCCGATCACGCCAACGATTGCGGGAGCCGTCGGAGACGCGGCCGGAGTTTGACCGAGGGAGCTAAGGCTCAAGCTCAGCACGGATACAACCGTCAACATGAATATCGATAGTCTTTTCACGAAGTTTCTCTCACTAGCAGTTCGGAAGTTATGCATTATCTACGCCTCACAAAGCCTGATAGTTGCAAAAGTTTGGAACCTAAGCTCCAAATTCCTGTATTTGGGACCGATAGATTGGATGTCGAACCAGCCAGTCGAGACACAAACCTATTCAACGACGCGATTTCTGTTCTTCGTCGTGTTGCGCGTCCTGCTGCACCACCAGCGCGTCAAACTTCTTTTGCTGTTCCGGCGTCAGCAACGCGCGAATTCGTGCCCGCGCTTTCATTCGTGGTTCTTCAAAGCGTGGTCTTAATTCGGTGCGCAGGGCTCGATACTCAGTGCGCGTTTCGTCGAGGATGGTACGGACAGAAGTGGTCTGCTGATCAGTCAGGCTTAATTCAGTGCGCATTTTTTCAAAACGCTCGTGCATGGCGCGCTCACGCGCTTCAGTACTGCCGCTACCGGCGCGCGATCGATAAAGTCCGGTCAGCGCCGCGCCAGTCACGCTACCGAGCACGAATACCACCAACAACACCAACCAGATCTTCAGAGTTGTGCGGCCCGTCAAAGTCATCTATCGCCTCTCTCGATCGCTGGATCAACGTGCATTACGATCAACTACGATGCTGAATACTTCATCACGCGACAAAGCGTTCCGGGTAAGTATCGTCTGTTCAACTCCCGGGTCTCGCGTGTCAGTCAGTGCTTCGTCCTCCAGTCCATACCCTGCCGCTGGAGCACTGGGCTGCATCGACCATACCGTCAGTATCGCAGCCATTATGGCGACCAAAGCCATCGCCGGGATCGCGCGCCGCGCCACGAAAAGCAAAGACAGCCAACTACCCGACTCCGCTCGGCGGCGCTCCTCTTCCGATATCCGGGCGCGCAGTCGCGTATACAGAAACGGTGAAGATGCGGCCGCCTCAGCCTCGTCGTCATTGCGGGCCGAGGCGAGCAATACAAAACGGCCCGCGCGGTCGGATTGTTCTTCATTCTGCCGATTTGCTCTAAACATTTTGAAATCCCGCGGCCTGATGTTTCCGCGCCTTCCTCAACAAAGACGGCATAGAGGCCTTAGAAGTTACAAGAATTCTTCGTTGCGGTCATATTGAAACCACGCCGGGAAGGGCTATAAGAACCGCTGCACCACCCGGCGCAAATGAGCGCGAGCCCGATGCGCGCGCACCTTAACTTTCGACACTGACCAGTTGGTCATTTCCGCAATCTCAGCGACCGAAAAACCTTCGACATCCAGCAGCGTCAGGACCAACCTATCATCGGCGCTGAGTCGCGCCAGAAGTTTCACGGCCAGATCGCGCGAGACCAGGGCGCTTTCGACATCGCTTCGAGCGCCGCGCAACTGTCCGGCAAATTCATGTGCTTCATGATCGTCAAAATCTTCAACGTTATGCTCCGGCCGGCGACGCGCGCGCCGCAGTTGATCGTAGCAGGTGTTGACCGCAATCTGAGTCAGCCAGGCTCTGAAAGATGCCTCGTGCGTGCCGTGATAGGTGTTGAGCGCAAAGTAGGCCTTGGTAAAGCTGTCCTGGATGATCTCTTCTATCTGTTCGCGTTGAGGGAAAAAGCGGCCGGCGATGCGGGCCACCTGACGGCGGTGACGTTCGAACAATTGCTCAAACGCCGCTTCCTCGCCAGCACCGGCAGCAGCGACCAACGCGTCATCTGTCCATTCTGCGAATGAAGGCACAAGCCACTACCAATCCTGCACATGCAATTTACTCCGCGGCCATCAAACATCGGAAGGCCGCGGCTTTTTCCAACTGATGCGATAGCGAGCCGTTAGAGCCAGGCCCAAACTGACGGCAATCAAACCGGCGATCACGAACGGCCAAACGTAGGGCAGAGACTCAAGCGTAACCCAGAACGTCACGCCCAGCAGCAGAGCTACCGAATCTAATTGCACCCGTGGAAAAAAACGTCGGCGCAGCCAATTTCCAGTCGCCGCAAAGATCACGACGCGGCCAAACAAGCTGGAAACCAAAACGAGAAGCAGCGCCATGATCAAGATCGGCGCGCCAATAATCGACGGCAACACCAGCAACAGCAGCGGCACACCCAGGCCAATCACGATCGATCCAATCAAAGCAATGGTCCCAACGCGTAAACTGTTCAACTGCAAACGAGCAACCGCTCTGCTCACCGTGTTCGGCATCACCGCAGTCAGGGCCAGAACAAGGCTGAACCATACCAGAACGGCGAGCAACCGAGTCCCAAAAAACGCCGCGCTCAATTGCGGACGCAAAAGACTAAACGGATCGCGCATGACTTGCCGTAACTCTTCTTCATAACCGGCATACATGATCGTAACGCTTTTCGGATCGCGTCCGGGCGCAGCTTTGCCATGATGATAAATGCCACCCAGCACGATCACATCGCCACCAATTCGCGAGCCCTCGCGCTGAATCACTGAACCGCCGATGGCCGCTACGTCCCCGTCGACCGAGCCTTCGACAATCACGTCGCCGCCGAACGCTATCGCGCCTTCCTTAACTGAACCGGTAATTCTGATGGACTGTCCGAGGCCGAAAACGGTGCTATTCACCACGCCATCGATCACCTTTGCCTGCGGGTCGCCGGGATGTTCGTCAGGCGCCACCTGAGCGTGGGCCACAATCATCCAGACCAGCAACGCCGCGAGTAAGGCGATTGTTTTGCAGAGGATTTGCGCCGGGCAAGCGCTGAATTGAGTCTCTTCTGAGAACTGGTTCGCAATCATTTGAATAGAATTGTCGGACTCCTATTCAATGATTTGTGCGCGATGGTATCTGGCGATTAGCAGAGGCAACAGAGAAATCGAGATGATGAAAGCAAGTGTCAGGAACAGTCCCAGGCCGTGCGGACCGAATACAATCGCGCGCCCGACGACGCGAACTATGACTGCGATGCCAGTGCCCGCATCGTAGACGGTCTGCCACAAAAGATTGACCAGGCTGCCGGTGCCCCGGAAAAAAGATCGAACCGGATCAAAGACCAGCGTTCGCGAAGCGGCGCCCAGCAAGGCAAAAGAAACCAGCGCCAGAATCGCACACACCTGGACCGCGCGCCGGCGCTCGCTGCTCTTGCGCATTCCACTCAAATCATTTTCGGCATGTGCGGCCACCACTCGGGTAAAGTTATGGGGCAACTCGAAAGAACGCGATTCGCCAAAGGCGAAGTCCAAAGTGCAAAGCAGTTGACGCTGAGATCTCAACTCCGTAGCACAATCCGGGCACAGGCTTAAGTGCGCCTCGAAAGTCTCCAGGGCGACGCCACCCAACTCGCCGTCGAGATAAGCGGCCACGTCTTCGAGCTGGCATCCCTGCTCTTCAATGGTTGGGGCGTTCATAGAGTCTTCGATCTGTCCGATGTCCGACGAACTTCAGTTTGTCGTTTCTCCGAACGACGCAATCTCGGAACTGGACGACAAACTGAAGTTTGTCGGACATCCTAAGGACTGGTGATACCCCGCTGGAGTAGGTGGTCACGCATCGCTTCACGTGCGCGGAACAGACGATTCTTAACAGTACCGAGCGGGAGACCTGTGACTTCGGCAATTTCGTCGTAGCTCAAATCCTGCGAATGTCTCAGCACGATCAGTTCACGATAAGGAGACGGCAGCAATTGCACCACGGATTCGATTTCGGAACGTTGTTCCTTTTTTTCGCTTTCCTGCTCCGGTGTCAGCCGGCGACTCTCGATGGAAATCTCCCGGCGCTCGCCGTCAATTCCGGTAGTCAGAGAGTGCTCGCGCACGGCGTGGCGGCGCAGGTGATCGATCGCGGCGTTGTGCGCAATCTTGTAGATCCAGGTAGAGAACTTGAACTCGGGGCGATAGCGTTGCAGCGAGTTGTAAACCTTGATGAAGACTTCCTGCGTCAAATCCAGCGCCGCATCATAGTCGCCCACCATGCGATACACGTAGGCCGCGATCGGCCGTTGATACCGGCGCACCAGTTCTTCAAAAGACGTCTCGCGTCCGGCGAGGGCATTCTGAACCAGCTCGCCATCAGCCAGGACGCTGGGTTTTGCTATAGAAATCGCTGCGCTCATCGTTGCAATTGCTCCGGTTTTACGTTGCCCCGGAGACTAATGTTTCAAACAGAAATAGGCCCTATAGGTCCCATATTCTTCTTCACCAGGCCAGCCGCGCCAACCCCGCCGGCGCGGCAATGGTATCGAAGGCTACTTCGCCCGCGGGAATAACCAGGCCCACATCCACGGCATTCAGCGGTTTCAGGTTAACCCCCAACGTCTCGTGCGCAATAGCGACAACCCGTTGTTTGTCCAACCAATCGCCGACCACCAATAATCGATCGACGGAAGCGTGATCGCCTTGTCCATTAGATCCCGAGCGTTCGCGGTAGAACAATAGCACCCGGTGAAGTTCATCGTCACACTCCTCGGCCTCGCAAAAAACTGCCCGCAAAGTGATCGGCTGGTTGTTGCGCATCAGCACTGCCGTGAACCCCTCGGCGTGGGCCGTCAGCAGCAGGCCATCGCCCTGTTGGCCATTACGTAACCATTGCTCTTCGCCCGCGTGGCGCGGCAGGATCAACCCGGCTTGCCATCCCAGGGCGCCGAACACTGCTTCATATTCGGCCAGGACCGAAACCCGAACGGCCGTGACCAGGTAACGCGACTGCCTTTGAGAGTCGGGCGCCAACTGCTCACGGGACACGCGTAGTTCAGACAAGGGTGCGCCAAAGCTGCGTTCGATTTTCCACTCGAGCACTTCTTCCAACTCGCGGCGTGAACTCGGCTTGCCCTCGAGCGCCAGGACAGCGGCGCGCGTAGAAGTTTCCGGCAAGGTCACCGACCATTTGCGCTGGCGTAGCAGGCCGGCCCCGGCGAGTAGATCTGAGAGAGCTCTGATTAACTCTGCCGGGTCGTCGATATTGGTTTCATCGAAGCTGGCGCGCACCAAACCCGACGGCAGGTTCACCGAGGCCGCACGTTTGACGAGGAATCCGCCGCGGGCCCGTTCGAGTTGCACCACCGCAGCGGCGCCACTATCGATACCGACCGCACAGGGGGGGAAACGAGGTTTGAGAAGTTTGTCGAGGGGATTCGCCGGCATCAGTCACTCTTAATCATTTCCATTTGTCATTTCTCGTTTGCCATCTGCTGGATCTACTTCGTGTTGCTTCGTGTGATTTCGTGGATCGTTCGCTTGGCTGAGGAATGGGAATGATCCACGAAATCACACGAACCGACACGAAGAAAAATGACAAGTGGAAAACCAAGTATTAAGGCCAAACGGTCTACTGGTCACCATTCACTGTATGGCGTGCCTTCGGTGGACGTGTCGCCCGATGAACTGTGCACGTCAGTAACTCCGCTCGCGCCCTCAGTTGAATAAGGATCGTCGCCGGTCACTACGGTCCAATCCTTTTCGTCGGTGATCGGATCTTTGGGAACTTCGCGCAGGTAATGCTCGGTGACCAGATCATCCAGCGATTGCGGTAGTTTCCCTTTGTCAGCCGCGTATTGGTCGAGCAGTGAGCGCATTTTGAAAAGGTCGTCGTGTAAGACGGTCTCGCGAGCGTGCATGATGGTCTTTTGATATTGCGGCAACGCTATGGACGCCAGGATGATGATGATCGAAATAACGATCATCAGTTCGAGCAGAGTAAAGCCTCTCGATTGCGAATTGCGGATTGCGGATTGCGGATTGGCCGGAACGGATTTCAAATTCGAAATCCGAAATCCGAAATCCGAAATTGTCTTACCACTCACTGTACTTCTCTTTTCCGTTCAGCGCTGTCCCCTTAGACTTCGAGTGAACATCGAAAACATTTTCACCGCCCGTGGACGTTGAATCTGAAAGATCGTAGCAAGAGCGAACATCCCACTCTGCTTTGCCGGTCATCGGATCTACCGGAATCGAGCGGAGGTAAACCTTCGTCTTGGGAATTAGCGAGTCGTTCTGCTCAAGCGGCCCCTTAGTACCATTTAATCCACCACCGCCCAACGGCTGCAAGGTCGAGGCAAGCGGAATGACATCCACTCCCTTAACGAGTGTTTCTAGATCTGGCGGGAAGCGATCAGGATTATCAGCGGTAAAGATCGTCTGATCGGTGATACCCACACGTACGCGCGGGTCATTGAGGATGGGATTATTATTGTTGTTATTGTTGTTATTGTTATTGTTGTTTGGCGGCCTCTGCTGTTGATTAATCTGAAGCTGCGCGCCGGCCAAAGCCTCGCGATGAAACTGATCGATCGCTTCGCGCATGGTGCGCAAGGCTTCGCGCAGTTCCTGTTCTTTCTGTCGCTGGGCGGCTACCTGGACGAGGGGAACTGTTCCGAGAGTCAGGATAGCAAGCACCGTGATCGTGATCACCAGCTCGATCAGCGAGAAGCCTGATGAATCAGAAGGCAAGAAGCCGTTGGCAGAAGCTGGGAAGAGCGAATCCTTCCGACTTCTGACTTCTGACTTCTGACTTCTGCTTTCTGCTTTGTTCGTCACTACTTCACCGTCAACTTAACCGGCTCAACCTGAAGCAGGATATTACGCCCATCGCTGGCCACCAGGTGCACGTTCGCCAGGTCAAAGGCCAGTGAACTGTCACCGGCGGCGATCGCTTCGAATTCAATGTTGAGCAAGGCGCCTTCGCCGCTAAGCGGTGAGCCGGCGGCCGGAGTCAAAGAAACCAGCAGCATGCCATTCTGATCTATTGACTGGGTCAAAGTTGGCGCGCTCTTCGCATTAGCGAAGAGACCGCCCGCGGTAACAGAGTTGATTTTGACCACGTGTGGATCGAAACGCAGGGTCAACACGGCTAGCCCAAGTTTCTCGCCTGTTCTTACCGCCAGTGCGATTTGCCGTTTTTCACCAATGCGCATCTCGCTTTGATCGGGAGAGAGACTCAAAGCAACCAGGCCTGCGGCTGATTCACTGGACGTTACGCTCGCGTCGGTCTTCTCGCTCTTGGGTGCAAGCTCTTCGACTACCGGGCTCAGGGTGACATCCTGCTTAGCAGCGGCAGCGGTTCCGGACACTCCAGTGGTTGGCGACACGATGCTCTTGAGCGCGCTGGCTACATCCATCTTCTGCGACGCCCGCGGCTCTCCTGAAGAGGTGACCGCCGGTGCTTTGGGCTGAGGCATTGCCGCATCAGTCGATCCACCGGCAACTCCGTCTGATTTGGACGGCGCAATTAACGCCGCGGTCTGGGTTGGTGTTGCGTTGTTGGTCTGAGAAACCGCCACGACCTGGGCGACGCCGGTGTCAGTCGTCTTACTGGCATTCGTGTTTGACTGATCGGCGGCGACCGAGACGGCTGCGGGCTCATAAGTCACCGGAATGCTGGGCAATTGCGGCGGGCCATCCTTCGGCACCCTGCGAGCCGCGATGTCCGCCTCTTCGCGTTCGGTTTCCTGCATCAACGTAGCGATTGACCCCGTCGTCGGAGAGGTCAGCGTGCCGCTCGGCCGCATCTCTTCGTCGCGTGGCGTCACGGCTGGAGCGCGCAGCACGCGCGGGGTCACCGCGATGACGATGTCCACTTGCCGGTTGTTCTTGGTGGGCGAAGTGAAGAACCGTCCCAGGATAGGAAGCCCGCTAAGGATCGGCAGTCCCTGGCGTCCAGTTCCCTGCACATCTGTAGTTACGCTCGCCAGCATCATGGTGCGGTTGTTTTGTACGCGTGCAGTTCCCGTAATCTCCCGCTCGGTGAATGTTGGCGTCAGGGTGCTCTCGCCGGAAACATCTTTGGAATTAATTTTCATCTTGACCTGCACGTCAAGATTGGGAAAGACCTGCGGCGTAAAGTTCAGAGTCAGTCCGGTAGGTTCATAATTGATTACCGGAAAGCCGCCGGTCGGGAAATTATTTCCTGTGTTGGTGTTTGGAGTTCCAGTCTGAACCCCAAACGGATAGGCCTGGGCCGTCTGCACCGGCACTCGCTGGCCGATGCGGGCCGTGGACTCTTCGTTATTGAACGCGTGAATCTGGGTAGAAGCGAGCAGTCGGGAGTTATTCTTACTCTGGAACATGGTGAGCACCGAGGGCGGGATAACCAACGCCGCCGCTGCCGCGGTCGGACTCAGGCCGATGATGCTGCCCAGATTGACGCCGGTTTGGTTCGAGCCCGTCGCGCCGTTCGAAGTCAGTACCGCCAACCCCGGCGACCCGCCCAGATTGAATGTCCCGGCTCCCATTTGATTTCCGACCTGCAGCAACGACGAGTGGCTGACTTCATAGATGTTTACATCCATGACGACTTCGGCGCGATCCTTATCGATGCTTTGCAACAGATCGCCGATCAGCTTTACGTTTTCAGCCGTGTCGCGCACCGTCAAACTGTTAGTGTCCTTGTCGGAAACCACGATCGACTGGGGCCGTCCGACCGATGCCGGCAGGGCCTGAGTAATCAGAGCTTTCGCCTTGTCCGGATCCGAGTTTGCGATATAGAAGGTGCGCACGACCAGTTGCTGGTATTGCTGGCGTCGAGATTGATCGGCCACCAGGATCGTGCGCCGATCCAGCTTTTGAAAGAACAGGTTTTCCTGCAGGAAGATGTAATCCATCGCCTTCGCCGTCGTCACGTCCCGCAGGCTGACATCGATATTTCGCGGCGTCGCGAAAGACTGGCGATCAAAGATCACGTTAAGGTTCAGCTCGTCCGCCATCTTGCGGATGAATTGCTTCAGCTCGCCGTTCCAGGTGACCACGCGCACCGGTTCAGGTTTTGTCGTTACCGATGATTCCTGGAGTGGCGCGGTCGAACGCGCGGCCGGACTTCCCGCACCGTCAGACTGTGCTTTCGAGGTCCCGTCGCCTCCTCCTTGCGAAGGTGTTTTCCCGTCTTTCACTTCCTGAAGCCGAATCATCCGTTCCATTTCCGAAACCGCAAGCTGGTTGACTGGATCGTAACCGAAGGCCTGGCGAAACGAGTTGTAAGCTCCGACATAGTCGCGCTGCTCGGCCAACGACCGCCCCTGCTGCATAAACATTTGCGAGGCGTTGAAAATCGCGCGGCGATAGTGAAGTTGATATTCGGCGTTCGACGGATCAGCCGCGAGGGCCAGCGTGAACTCCTGCGCAGCTTTCTCCCATTGCTGCGCCTGCTCGTACTTCATCCCTTGAGTGAAGTTGTCTTTTCCCTTTTTCCCAAAAGCGCTAACCGGCACAGCCAGCAAGCAGGTGACGATGACGAGCGCGACAATCGAATGCCAACGGTTTCTTGATTTCATAATTGAACCCTCTCGGAACGAACGACCCTGAAAGTTGCCCGAAAAACTCGGGCGTGCTCATTACACGCAAACAGGCGGGACCAGTTCCGCAATGCCAAAAACTCAAGCAGTCTAACAGAAAAGCAGGTCTATTTTAAGGGGGCAGGAGACTGAGACTGGAATGTATCTTACCCTGAAAAGCACGCTGTTCCTAACGCAATCCGCGTTTAGAGTTCAACCTTCAGGTTGCTGGTTGCCAACGCGCAAGCTAAAAACTTGAACTGGCTTTAACGTTCCTCGGCAACCTCCACATCATCTTCGCTGACGCGTATCATGAGTGCGACGTTACCGCTTGGAACCTCCACCAAGAGTTCCCGGGCGCTCAAATCCTCCTCCCGCACAACACAGAGCGTGTTGGCCGGAATGATTCTCTCACCATCGTTTACGTCAATTCGAAGGCGAACCTTTACCCCTAAACACGGGAGACCTTGGCACATTGTTTTACTCCTTTGGATGAGCGACTACGAACCCGGCTAACGCTCTGTTGACGTCTCGTTGGGAGCGTATACAGACCACAAACCAACCAAGGGCCAAAGCTAGTGTCAAGAGGATAGGGAGCGAACAAATGCCCTGAACCATCCTGAGACTAGTGACTATCACAAGCGCCAGCGTTAGGTTCTGGTTCAATCTAGAATATTCGTATGCCCTATCAATGATTAGCTCAAAAACTCCGATTGAATCCTTATTTATCGATTTGAAGTAATCCTGCGGTAGCTCAGTCTTCAAAATCTTCTTTGAAGCCAAAGTGACCAATGGTTGAATGGTAACGGTCCGTGCGGCATCAACCAACGCGCCACACATGAACACTGCGGAAAACAACAGCACAGCATCTGTTGGGTTTTGTGGATGTTTCAGAATGCTCCATCGATCAACTCTTGATATGAGGACCTGCGGGGTTCCGATGAGCAGAACGATACCAGGTACTATGAAGACTAAGACCGTCGTGAGAGTAAGGTCAAATTTCATGTTACCTCCTATGACACGCACCCAAAAGTCGGGTCAACGCCGCTTGAACTCTAAACCTGGCTCCGATCCTAACGCCGGCCGGCTAAATTAACTTCCTCGACAAAGGTGACGCGATTGATCTCATGCAGCGTCGAAACGCCCGAGAAGACCTTCTTCAGCGCCGATTCGCGCAAACTGGTCAGGCCTTCGGCCTCGGCGGCGCGCCTCACCTCGGAACCAGGCCGGCGCTCGACGATCATTTCGCGGATGTTGTCGCTGAGATCGAGCAACTCATGAATCGCCGTGCGGCCACGATAGCCGGTGTGATTACATGAGTCGCAACCCACGTTTCCATAAAAGACACCGCCGCTGTGCTCTTCCGGTCGCAGGCCGGACTCAAGCAACTCAGTTTCAGAAGGATGAAAAGCCCGACGGCAAACCGGACACAGCACCCGGATCAGACGCTGAGCGAGCACGCAATTCAAGGACGAAACAAAGTTGTAGGGCTCGACACCCATGTTCAGAAAACGGCCAATGACGTCGATGACATTGTTCGCGTGAACGGTGGTGAACACGAGGTGTCCGGTCAGGGCGGACTGAATCGCGATCTGCGCCGTCTCTTCGTCACGAATCTCACCGACCATGATCTTGTCCGGGTCGTGGCGCAGAATTGAACGCAACCCGCGCGCGAAGGTCAAACCCTTTTTCTCGTTGACCGGAATCTGCGTGATGCCATGCAACTGGTATTCGACCGGGTCTTCGATCGTGATGATCTTATCTTCTTCGTTTCGGATTTCATTGAGCGCGGCATACAGCGTAGTAGTTTTGCCCGAACCGGTCGGACCGGTGACCAGCACCATGCCGTAAGGCTCAGCGATGTAGCGACGAAACTTTCTGAGATCGTCCGGATCGAATCCGACTACGTTCAGATCCAGATTCTTAAACTCTTCGTTGATCTGTTCTTTGTCGAGGATACGAATCACCGCGTCTTCGCCGTGCACGGTGGGCATGATCGAAACGCGAAAATCAACATTGCGTCCTTTGTAGCGCACGCGAAAGCGGCCATCCTGCGGCACGCGGCGTTCGGCGATGTCGAGTTCGGACATGACCTTGATGCGGGAGATTAACGTTTGGTGATAAGCAAGATCTATCGGGTCGACTTTCTGATATAACGCCCCGTCGATGCGGTACTTTACCTGCACCTCTGTGTCGCGCGTTTCGATGTGAATATCAGAGGCGCGCGACTCCATCGCGTTATAGATGATCGTGTCGACCAGTTTGATGATCGGCGACATCTCGCTGTCGGTCGCCAAACGGTCCAGATCGAGGACTTCCTCGCCCGCCTCTGTTTCGCGCACCAGCGAAATACGAAAACCGGACGCGGCTTCCTGCAAGACGCGCTGCGTGGCGTCGCCTTTGCGCAACACGACGTCGATCGCGCCAGCGGTGGCTACGTGCGGCACCAGACGCATGCGCAAGGCTCCGGACAAGTCGTCCAGCAGATCCAAATCGGTTGGATCGGCCATAGCGATGTGCAATTTTCCGTTTTCGCGCCGCAACGGCACGAATTGATGCCGCACCATCAGGTCGACCGGAAGCTCGCTGAGCAACGAATAGTCGATGGGCGATTCGCCCTCTTGAGGCAACAGATTGACGAAGGGTAGCCGGTAACGACTCGCCAATTCTTTGGCTTGTTGTATTTCCGGAGGCTCAGTCGCCGCGGGCAATGGCGCCTCAACCTGTTCTTCAGTGAATTGCTTCATTCTTGTAGCGCAAGTTGTTAACTTGCGTTCCTTAATCGACTAAAACCGACGCAAGTTAGCAACTTGCGCTACACGTTAATGATTCATCATTGGCCCGTGCGAAATCGACTGGATGATGGGCAGATAGATTGCCAGCAGAATAACCACCACGACGCCTCCCATCACCACAAGGATCGCAGGCTCAAGCGTGGTCGTCAACTGCTCTAATCGCACCTCTGATTCAGCGTCGTAGAAGGTCGCCACCTCGTCCAGCATCTCGCGCAAGCTGCCTGAGCGTTCGCCGATGCCGATCATGTCGATGGCTAACTCGGGCATCCAATTTGCCGTCTCCAGACTTTCTGTGAATGATCGACCCTCGCGAATCAACGGCAATATCGCTGAGCTACGGCGCCGCAATTCCAGGTTCGTGATCGATTCGGCCGCGATCTCCCAGGACTCGACCAGCGTGATGCCGCCCGCCAAAAGTGTCGCCAGCGAGCGCGCCGCCTGGGCCGTCGACATCTGCGTCAAAAGTTTCCCGGCCAGCGGCAGCCGCAGCAGAAAAGCGTCAATCATCAGACGGCCACCCGGCGTCCGCGACCAAATAAAAATGACGACCGCGCTCACGATGACCAGTGGGGCAAACCAAAGCGCATTGCCGGTTATCCAGTTAGAAAGTCCCAAAACAATCTGGGTTACGGTCGGCAGATCGTTGCCAAAGCCGGCGAACAAATCGGACATCCTCGGCACCACAAAGGTCGTCAGAAAGATCACCATACCCAGACAAGCCACCAGCAGAAACGCGGGATACGCGAGCGCGCCGCGAATCTTTCTGCGCAAACCAACCGACCTCCGCATGTAGCTCACATATCGTGAAAGCACTTCGTCCAGCGCGCCCGAACGCTCGCCGGCTAAAATCGAAGCCGTGTAAATCCGCGGGAAGATCGCGCCCTGCGCAGCGAAAGCGTGCGAGAGAGCCGAGCCGCCACGAATTGCCGTTTCGACTTCTTCCAGCACCGCGCGCAGACGCACCGACGTGGCTCGCTTGCGCAACATTGTGATCGCCTGCAGAATCGGAATGCCCGCGCGCAGCAGGGCCGCGAGCTGCTGATTGAAGAGGAGAAAGTCGTTGGGTTTGACCCGGGCCCGGGCCGTCTTCCCGGTCTTCGTGAACGAGGTCAGGCCTTCAGCTTTTGGCGGCGTGACCGCAAACACCTTGAAGCCTTCGCGCTCGAGTCGCGCGCGCGCTTCGGGCGCGGCCATCGCCTCGACCGTGCGTGTCACAATCTCGCCCGCCGGCGTTCCTAAACGAACAATAAACTCAGCCATATTTCGATTCGGAGTATATCACGCGATGATCAGTCGACGAGATTGCTTAGAACTCCCTCGCGGACCTGAGGTTGCCAACACGCTGGCGGTGCCGTTTAGTTGCGGAAAGTAAACGGCAGGGAGGGCTCCTGTGCGGCCCGATAGCGAATACCGCGCATTCCCATTTTGGTTTCGTGCTTTTTTCGCGCGGAGAAGAACGATCCACGAAATCACACGAAAGAGACGAACAAAAGCCGTTCGCTTCGTGTGATTTCGTGGATCGTCTTGCCTGGAGGGGGAAATCTCTCAAAACAGGAGACCGCTTGCTTTCTTTTATTATTGATCTTTCGCACTCATTGGCATATTGTCCGCGCGTTTCAAAGCTGCACTAAAAGCTCTTCGACAAAGTCAACGAAGGGATAACTGCTCATGGACTCCGCCGGTCAGACATCTGGTGAACCTATAGGGCTGGTCCGCGGCCTCAGTCTGCTCGATGCGACGATGATCGTAATCGGGTCAATGATCGGCTCGGGCATCTTCATTGTCTCCGCAAAGTCCGCGGCGCTGGTGGGCGCGCCCGGATGGCTTTTGGCCGCCTGGGCGATCGCCGGAGTGCTGACGATTACGGGCGCGCTTTGCTGTGCTGAGCTGGCCGCGATGCTGCCCCGCGCCGGCGGCCAATACGTTTTTCTGCGTGAGGCCTATGGTCCCGCAACCGGTTTTCTCTTCGGCTGGTCTCTGTTCTTCGTCGTGCAGACGGGCACGATTGCGGCAGTGGCGGTCGCTTTCGCCAACTTCATGGGGGTGCTCACTGATCGCGTTTCCGACAGCATCTACATTATTCCGCCCATCCACTTGGGCAGCTACGCGATCACTCTTTCGACGAATCAACTCGTCGCTATCCTGCTCATACTCTTTCTCACTTTCACCAACACGCGCGGTCTCAAGACGGGCAAGCTCATTCAAAACACTTTCACCTTCACCAAGACGGCCGCGCTCATCGGCTTGATTCTGGTTGGTCTCTGGCTGGGCCGAAACGCCGCCAGCGCGGCTAACGCTGCTTCATGGTGGAACCCGTGGGCCAATGCGGGTTGGGATCCGAGCTCAGTGCAGCCCGGAGTCGCAAAGACGAGTGGACTGTGGCTGGTGATGCTGCTTGGGCTGGCGATGGTGGGTCCATTGTTCGCTCAATCAGCCTGGAACAACGTCACGTTCACCGGCAGCGAGATCAAAGAGCCGGGACGCAATCTGCCACGCGCCCTGCTGATCGGCTGTGGCACTGTGGTCGCGCTCTACCTGCTCGCCAATCTGGCTTATGTCGTCACGCTGCCGTGGTCCGCGTTTCCGGCTTTACGAAATCCGCCGAACACGGTGGCCACGGAAACTATGAAGGCAGTATTCGGTCATCCGGGAATGGTCGTGATGGCGATCGCGATTATGATCGCAACCTTCGGATGCAACAACGGTTTGATTCTGGCAGGAGCGCGAATTTACTACGCGATGGCCCGCGATGGTCTCTTCTTCAAGAGCGCCGGAAGCCTGAGTTCACGTCATGTCCCAGTGGCGGCGTTAATCGCCCAGGGTATCTGGACTTGTTTGCTGACGCTGCCGCGAACGGTGACGGTCGACGCGAAAACGGGAGCGTTCAAGTACGGAAACGTGTACGGCCAACTACTCGATTATGTGATCTCCGCAGATCTCATTTTTTATGCGCTGATGGTCGGAGCGGTATTCGTGATGCGCCGTAAAGCGCCCAACCTCGAAAGACCGTATCGCACGTTCGGTTATCCGATAGTGCCGGTCATCTATATCGCGATTGCGATGTTGTTGGTGCTTGACCTGGCTTATCTCACTCCGGCGACCGCCGGCATCGGTTATCTCTTGGTGCTGACCGGAATCCCGGTGTATTTGATATGGAGAAGGCAGGCCAAAGCTGCTTAGCTCGGGCCTGCCTTCCTGATTTCGCCTCCGGGGCGAAAGTTAATTTCCGATTATCGAACTAAGAATGGTTCGGGAGGAAACAGTCCTTCCGGCGGTTGAGCCGGCGGTCTTGATCCTGCTCCTGGCGGAGGTCCTCCAGGCCCGCCAGGCCTGCGACCCGGTCCTCGTTCCGGCCCATCTGGTCCACTTGGCCTACCTCGTTCGGGTCCATCTGGTCCTGGTCCCTTCGGGCGCATCGATTGCAGCTTCGCCTGTTGCTCGGGCGTTAGTTTGTTCTTAATACGAATTGCCAGTTCCATGTGCGCGCGCTTAACCTCACGCTCACCGTCCAAAACCTTGTCGAGCTGAGAGAGCGCCAACTGCTCGTTTACCGAATTCGCTTTCATCGTTTCATGCAGTGCTTCCATGGCATCCTGCAGTTGCCACTGCAATTCGTTGAAGCGCGTCGTCGTGCGATTGATCTCGCCACGCATGAACGTCTTCTGGTCATCAGTCAGCCCCAGTTCTCGCTGATGCTGCATCACCATCTCCGGAGGAAACATCGCGTCGCCAAACGGGTCCCGCGGCGGCGGTGGTGGTGGCTGCTGCTGTTGGGATCTTGGCGGCGGCGGTTCCGGCTGTTGCGCCGAGACCAGCACTACACTCAAAAGCAGGGCGGCGGCGATTACTGCGACTAACGGGCCGATTCTCTTTTTCATTAACTTTCTCCTTCTAATAATGAGGCCGGTTACTTAGGCCAGCTATGTTGGTCAGCGGGGCAATAGCCCGACCGTCAGGGAGGGCTCAATAGTGTAGTACCCGAGCCCTCCCTGACGGTCGGGCTATTGCCCCGCCTACTTAGGTTGATTAGGTAGAAATGATTTCAACTCATCCACGCTTTGATTCATTTGCGGCAAAGTCTTGAGCAATCCCTCGCTCGGCGAATCGAGGAGCGTCGCCGTCGGTGACTGCCAGCTCTCGATAGCCTTCGCATCGCGGAGAGTCTTCTTGCTGGCCGCAACCAAAACCGCCTGGCGGCGCGCCGCTAATATCAGCGCGCGCGACCTTTCACCAGAGCGCGGCTGCGTCACCGGCTTAGATCCCGGATCGTTTGCAGGTTCAAAGCCGCCAGGTTGCTGAACATCTTTCGGAACGACGTTTGAGATCGGAGGAGCATTAGCGACTAACACATTCTGACTCCGCGGCGAGCGATTCACCCACCATGCCAGTGAAACCAAAGCGCACACCAACAGCGCTGTCGCCGCTACGAACGAAAGATTGAATGCTCTCGGCGTTCGAATGGTCTTTGATTGCGCGCGGTTCCATACGCCCACAAAGGTCGGCGTGGTCTGTTCATCAGCGTGCCGGGCCTCGCTAAACAGCGCCTGGATTCTCTTTTCCTCTCCAACTAATTCCATATGCACTTTCCGTTTGTCCCAAATATTCGCGCAAGCGTTTCTTGCCGCGGTCGTAATGCTGGCGAGCACTTCCGATCGAGATGCCCATCACCTCGGCGGCCTCGCTCAAACTGAGGTCCTGGTAGAAAACGAGGTGCAATGCTTCACGTTGCCGGCGTGGCAAGCTCTTCATTGCGCTTTGAAACAAAGCCTGCGTTTCGGATTTTTCAAAAGCCGCGCCGGGCTGTTCCAAAGGCGAGACCAAAGTCCTCGTAGCTTCTGAACCGTCCGACCATCTCAGCTTGCGCAAGATATTTTTGCGATGCTCGCCGATCGCGGTCTTGCGAATCACTGCAAACAGCCAGGTCTTCAAACTGGCCTCGCCGCGAAAACACGCTTTGCCTTCAAGGATCTTCAAATAGACCATCTGCAAAACTTCTTCCGCTTCGGCCCGGTCACGACGGCAACAATTCAAGGCCCAGCCGAAACTAGCGCTGTGGAGCGTTTCCAGCTCAGCCTTAAGCTCCGCAATGTCCATTCTGTCTATTTGCCGGTCTATTCTCACGGATTCGGTCCGTGTTCAAAGTATTAGTCGCTCGAGCGAGCGAATTATATGACTCAGATGCTTAAAAATCTGCAGTGAATCGCGCGGGGCAGTAGCCCGACCGTGAGGGAGGGCTCGAATTGACGCATGCTGGCCCTCCCTCACGGTCGGGCTACTGCCCCGTAAGTCTTGCAGCAGGCCCGCTTCACGGCTCGCAGCATCACTCGGCGAATCAAACCGCTGAACGGCCGCACCAAAAGCCAGTAGATACGAAACTTCCGCCGGCTGGCATCATCGCCGCAAACGACTCTGGTCTCAGTAGACAAGATCGTGCGGCCAGGTCCTTCCTCTTTCAGACTGAAATTCCAGACTCCCCGCGCAAGGCCTGCGGGCACCGGACGATCAAAGTCCGCGCGGTTGAACGGGGAGAGATTACCGGTCGGACGCCAGAACCTTCCGGTGACGCCGAGGACAATCTCCTGGCCCGGCTCCTCAGCCAGTAGCCCGAAGCCGGCATCCATCAAAGTCTGAAGCGTTATCTTTCGACCTCGCTTCCACGAGCGCCGGGGATGCAAAACGATTTCCGGCAACGACCGCACGCCCATAAGCGCTTTGATAATGAGAGAGCCCCCGAGACTAGCGCTCAAGAGTGTTTGGTAAACTATGTCGCGTGACGCCGTCACGGAGACGCTGTGCATTTCGACAGCGTCGGGATTTGGCGCGAACGAATCTATGAGCATTGCTTCAAGTGCGGCCTGGGCGGGGCAGTAGCCCGACCGTCAGGGAGGGCTTAAGCGCTAACTATTGAGCCCTCCCTGACGGTCGGGCTACTGCCCCAATTCTTACTTCGCCCACTCGCGCGCGATCTGAAACTCCACCTTCACGGGCACGGTCTGCACATACTCTTCACCCGCCGTTACCATCGCGCCCTCAACCTTCCGCGCCACGTCTTCAGATTCACTCTCGTCAACTTCGACAACGATCTCGTCATGAATGATGTTCACTATCTTTGCCGAGGTTGGTCGCAGTTCGTCATTCAAGAGTCGCAGCGCGCGTTTCAGGATGTCCGCGCTGGTGCCCTGAATCGGCGCGTTCTTGCCGTTGCGTTGGGTCATTGAAACCTGCTGGCGATCCGACGGATCGAAATTGAAACGCACCAGCCGCCCGGAAGCTGTGCGCGCTTGCTTATCGCTCACCGCGCGGCTGGCTGATTCGCGCAAGTAGGTATCAAGCTTTCGATAAGTCGCAAAGTAGCGACGCAAAACATTTTCAGCCTCAGTCACGCTCAAGCCGGTCATCATCGAAAAGCGTTGCGCCCCGATGCCATACACCACACCGAAGTTCAGCCGCTTCGCAAAATCGCGTTGCTCCTTGGTCACCTGATCCTGCTCCACATTGAACACTTGCGCGGCGGTCACGCGGTGAAGATCCGCGCCTGAATTGAAAGCATCAATGAACGCCTGGTCGCCCGAGAACTCTGCCAGAATACGCAACTCGATCTGCGAATAGTCGGCGATCACCAACCGACGTCCTTCAGGATTCCCGGTAAAACAACGACGGTACTCAGTCGCGTGCGGCACCTGCTGAATATTTGGATTCGTGCAGGCAAAGCGCCCAGTCGGCGCGCCAATCTGGCGAAAGTCAGCATGCAGGCGGCCCGTTTTCGGATTGATGAAATCGATCATGTTCTGGCCATAGCTGGTCAGGGCCTTTTGCATCGTGCGGTACTCGAGCAGCTTCGCCACCACCGGGTATTGCGCCGCCAGGGGCTGCAACTTCCAATTGCGAGTTGAGTCAGGCAGCGGAATACCCAAACGATTCAAAGACTCAGTCACTTGCTGTTGTGAGTCCAGATTGATGTTCGCGCGCGCCGGACCGAACAGCGACGCCTGCGCTACACCCTCGCCCAGCATCTCCTGAAGTTCGTTGGCGAGTTCGGCCCGCCGCTCGCCCACGATGTTGAGTTGTTCCAGCCAACGATGCTTGTCCATGAAGAAGCCGGTGAGCTCGATATCCACCACGGGCATCACGCATTCAAACTCGAGCTGCGCGCACTGCACCAGATCCAGAGCCTTGATTCTTTCGATCAGCTTGTCACGCAGCGGCAGCAGCACGGCGGCATCGCGGGCCGCATATTCCAACTGCGCTTCCGAAAGTTCGAACTCCCAGTTGCTCAGCCGCTCGCTCTTATCGACAGTTTCGTTAAGATAGCGCTCAGTGATCGCCGCCAGCCCGTGGCGCTCTTCGATGTCGCCCGCGGACACGAGCTGGCTGGCCAGCAGCGTGTCGAACAACCCCACCAGATCAACCCCAAGGTTGTATTTAATGAACTTCGCATCGAACTTCGCGTTGTGAGCAATCTTGATCGGACGCGGCGAAGTGAAGAGTTGCCGCAAAGGCGCGAGGGCCTCGCTCTCCTTCATATCACCATCCGCGAAGCGGTTCAGATCGACGATGTACACACCATCCGGTGACGCGAGTTGAATTAGGCGCAGGCGGCCTAGGTAAGGATCGAGTTCAGTGGTTTCAGTGTCGAGGCCGACGGCGTGCTTTTGCGACAACTCTTCTGTCGCGCGGCGGAGTTCTGCCGCGTTAGTAATGATTTGGAAACGCGTGTTCATTGCTAATTGATTTAGCCACAAAAGGGCGCAAAACGCACCAGAGGGAAAATTACATGGCTGGTAACGTGAGGCCTGCGAGCGATGGCGGCGCGAGCGATGAGGTGAGTACCGGGAGCGGTAGCGACCTCGTGCCGACAAGGACGATTAGCGCGGAGAAGGACGCCGATTGGAATTCGAACGTTGGTTTGATTGAGGCGCCGGGCGTTGCGTTCCGGAAGATGGGCCGAACCATCCGCGCCACCAGCCAAACGCCGCGGCGCAGATCAGTAGTACGACCAGCGCTCCCACCAGGGCGAGCTTCAGCGCCAGACGAAAGACTCGCCGCGCGACGAACAGAAAGAGCGCGACGACGACAAAAACGATTAGTCCTGTTGAGATGGCCGTGAACATCCGTTGGAGCGCGGACATCCTGTCCGCACAGCGCGCGACAGCGCGCTCAACCCGCTGCTTTCCGCTTACTGCCTTCGATAACTAGCTCTGACCGTGGTCTTGATATTCCCGCGGACGTTGAAGTCACCTTCGATTTCGACGCTGAGCGGATCGCAGGCCTGCACAAAGTCCTCGAGGATGAGGTTGATGACGTGCTCGTGAAAAACTTTCACGTCCCGGAACGAATTGATGTAGAGCTTCAGACTCTTCAATTCGACGCAGCGTTCGTGCGGGGCGTACTCCAGACGAATCGTGGCAAAGTCAGGAAAATCCGAGAAGGGACAGATGCAGGTGAACTCGGGAATGTCGAACTTGATCTTGATCTCGCGGCCGGGAAATTCGTAGGCGAACGTGTCGAGCGGATAGAGACTCATCTCCTCGCGCGGCGTCGATTTGATGTCGAGCCCTTGTTGATTTGGCGGCGATAGTTGATTAGCCATCTTTGGGTACGCAGCGGATCTAGTAACCGCGCGGAAGGTATTCATTCGGGCGCGACCGCCCGATCTCGAAAATCTTGATCAAGACCAGTCCCGCGATAAACCCGCCGATGTGTGCCGCGTAAGCGACTCCGCCCTGTTGCGCACCGCTCCCGAGCACGCCGAGTCCGCTGATTAGCTGGAACACAAACCAGAGACCGATCGCTATGAAGGCCGGTACCTGCGTGACAAACCACGACAGAAGCACCGTTACACGTTTGGTGGGAAAGAGCAGAATGTAAGCACCAAGCACGCCAGAGATGGCGCCCGAAGCGCCGAGGCTTGGGACCAACAAACTGGCTTGGTTGTCGCCGGCAAAAATTACCGTGCTGAAGACATGAGCCAACCCCGCCAGCACCCCGCAGACAAGATAAAACACGACATACCGAATGTGGCCCAAACGATCTTCGATGTTGTCGCCAAAGATCCAGAGGAAAAGCATGTTGCCGAAGATGTGCGCCAAACCGCCGTGCATGAACATCGACGTGATCAGAGTCAGGAAAACCGGGACCGGTGTCGGTTGCAGTCCGGGCATAGCGACGCGCTGACCCGTGATCGGCTCGATCAAAATGCGATCGGGTGTGACGAGGTCACGTCCCGTAACGATTTCACCGGGAACCGTTGAGAAGGCATAGGTGAACCTTTCGTTCGTTCCCAGTCCCTGCAAGAACATAAAGACGAGTATGTTTATTAGAATGATCGTGTAGTTGACCCACGGAGTGGATCGACGATCGTCGTTTTCGTCTGCAATTGGAAAAAGCATTAACTGAAATTAGCCCAGGCAGTTCGTGAATATCTTTGCGCCTTTGCGCTTTTTCGAGAGATTGATTCACGGCGAGAGATTGATTCACGCAAAGACGCCAAGACGCAAAGAAAACCTCAATCTAATCACCTTCAGCCGCCGCTTCAGCAAACGCCAGGTCTCCAGCTGCGAGTTCCCGGCGCACTTCTTCAGGCGTCCCGAACACCCGCGCTTTGTCGTCGTCAAACTCACCTTCCCAACGCGCCACGACTACGGTAGCCAGACAATTTCCCAAAACGTTCACGGAAGTGCGGCCCATGTCCATTAATTCGTCTACGCCAAAAATCACCGCGACTCCGATCGGACCCAGACCGCCGGGCATAAAGCTGTTCAGCGTCGCGAGCAGGATCACCAACGCGGCGCGGGGCACGCCCGCCACGCCTTTGGACGTAATCATGAGCGTCAGCATCATCACGATCTGGCGGCCGAAGCTCATGTGACCGATCACCGGCTCTGCCGCTTGCGCCACGAACACGGAAGCCATCGCGAGATAAAGCGTCGTGCCGTCCAGATTGAAACTGTAGCCGGTCGGCATCACAAATCCGACGATTCGCCGCGGCACGCCTAGCCGCTCCATGTTTTCCATGGCCTTGGGCAAGGCAGATTCACTGCTGGTGGTCGCGAAGGCAATCGTGAAAGGCTCGCGCACGGCTTTTAGAAATTGCTTGATCGGGACCCGCGCAATGATCATAACGGCGCCAAAGACAAAGACCACGAGGATGAAGAGCGCCAGGTAAAGCGATCCGATCAGCTTGCCAAGATTGATCAGCACCTGGAGCCCGTTGGTCGCGATGGTGTGGGCCATCGCCGCACCCACGCCTATCGGCGCGAACATCATCACGTAGTTGGTGAACTTGAACATCACCTGCGACAGCGCTTCACAACCGCGCAGGATCGGAGCGGCCCTTTGACCCATCGCCGAGACGGCCATCGCAAACAAAACGGTGAAAGCCACGATTTGCAGCACGTCGCCGCGCACCATCGAATCGATCACGCTCGAGGGAAAGATGTGGACCAGCAGATCGCGAAAGCCCTGTGGCTGGGTCTTGACCAGAGAGCTGATGTCTCCGCCGCCCGCGAGCACAACTCCGGCGCCCGGCTTGGTCAGATTCACAATGCCCAGGCCGATGAACAGCGCAATCGTGGTAACGATTTCGAAATATAGCAGCGCCTTTGCGCCCATGCGCCCGACTTGCTTCAGATCTCCGCCGCCGGCAATTCCGACCACCAACGTGGCAAAGATTAAGGGCGCAATGATCGACTTGATCAGATTAAGGAAGATGTCGCGGAGGAAATAAACGTTATTGCCCCACTTGGGGCTGAGGTATCCCAGCACTCCGCCAATGACCAGACCGATGAGAATCTGAGTCGTCAGCGAAGGTCTGTACCAGGGACGGCGCGAAGCAGCGGTTTTGAGTTTCGAGTTATGAGTTTGGAGTTTCATATTGATTGTTTCACAGTCTGCCCATCGAGAAAGTTCCTGAGCCGGGCTCTTCTTTAACTCGAAACTCTAAACCCGAAACTCAAAACTCATCTCCCCCATTTCAATTTGTCTCTCAACACATCAAAATAATTTCGCTGTGGTGGTTGCACCAGATTGAACGTCGTGTTGCTCTTGGTAATCACGATGCGATCGCGGACTTGCAGAGGGAATCCCACCTGGCCATCCAGTGTCAACGCCACCTCTTCTTTATCGGTCATCAAGCGCACTTCGATCGACGACTCGTCGGGCACGACGATCGGCCGGTTCGACAAAGTGAACGGACAGATCGGCGTGATCACGACCGCGTTCATGGAAGGGTAAATGACCGGACCGCCGGCCGAAAGGTTGTACGCGGTCGAGCCCGTCGGCGTGGCGACGATCAGCCCATCAGCCCGAAACAAATTCACGAACTGAGAATCAAGATAGGCTTCGATCTCGATTATCCGGGCCAGGGCTGATTTATTTACGACGACGTCGTTGAGGACGCGAGTGCGAGTGATCAATTCTTCGCCGCGCCACAGTTCAACGGCCAGCATCACGCGCTCCTGAACTCTGTATTCACCAGAGAGAATCGCTTCCAGCGCCGAAAACAGTTCCTCGATCGGAAACTCGGCGAGATATCCCAGGCCACCGTAGTTCACGCCAATCACCGGCACTTCAGCGTCGCCAATGATCCGCGCAGTAGCGATCATTGTGCCGTCGCCGCCAAGCACCAGGATCAAATCAACCGACGACGCAAGCTGTTCGTCTTTGACGATTTCAACTGTACAGCCTGTTTTTTGCTTGATCTGCTCATGGGAGATCTCGGCAACGCCGACCAGTTGAATCCCTCTCTCGCTCAACCATTCGGTGACCCGGCAGAGCGTCTCGAGCGCATCAGGCTGATGCGGCTTAACGACGACACCGATGCGTTTGATGGCAGCCTGCTCCATTAGTTTGCGCGTGATACTTTGAACGCGCCGGATGATATCTGTGTGCGGATCAGAGTGTCAACGGAATTTGGAATCACGCGATCACTATCGGCTGGAGATTCTGCGGCTATGCCGCCGCACAGTGCGGTCAGGCTTTGCCTGACCGACGGCATTACTCTATGAAACCGCAGCGAGGCTCAGCCTCGCTGCGGTGAAATTGAAGGGGGCGCTGCTGACGGTAAGGCAAAGCCTGACCGCACTGGGACTGTGGCGAGCCACGACTAACAAACGAGCTCGAGCAATTATTTTCGGGATCGTTCATACAATGCCAGAAATTCAAGATTCCCAGCCGCGCCATGAATCGGGGATTCAATCACACCAGAAACGCTCAAGCCGAGGTTCTCCGCAGACCGGTTTACTTCCGCGACCACGCGTTCATGTTTAGCTGGGTCTTTGACGATGCCGCCCTTACCAACTTCGCCTTTGCCTACTTCGAACTGCGGTTTTATCAAAGTAATTATCTTCCCTTGTTCAACCAGCAAGTGCACGACTGCCGGCAGGATCTTAGTCGCTGAAATAAAGGCAACATCGATCGTCGCGAGATCAAACTTTCGATCAAAGTCTTCGGGTTTCAGATAGCGGGCATTCACACCTTCACGCAGCTCGATTCGAGGATCGTTGCGCAGTTGCCAATCGAATTGATTGTGACCTACATCGACGGCCACGACCCGGCGCGCGCCATGCTGCAACAGGCAATCAGTAAAGCCGCCGGTCGAGGCGCCGATGTCGAGACAGGTTAATTCATCTGTGGTGATTTGAAATTCCCGCAGCGCAGCTTCCAGTTTCAGTCCGCCGCGACTGACGTAACGTGAGGCTGGATCGCCATCGCCTTTGAGACGGATGTTGGCGTCGGGAGCAAATGCTTCGGAGGATTTGTTAACCAGTTGTTCATCGATCAGGACGACGCCGGCCATCACCAGCGCCTGCGCCTTGGTCCGGGAATTCGCCAGCCCGCGGTCGACGAGCAGTTTGTCGATTCGCTCGCGCTTCATCGACGACCACTCTACCGCAAAGCGCCTGGGTTGGCAGTAGCCCGACCGTTAGGGAGGGCTGGTCGCGTATGGGGCCCTCCCTGACGGTCGGGCTTGCGGACACTCAGCGTCGCGCGCCTTGCAGCACCGCGCGGGGAGCGTCACTGATATGCAAGTCAGCAGCGCAATCCCGGCACAGCCAGACCATGACTCGCGGCGCGTCTACCCAGTAAAAGGGGGAAACTTTTCCGGCCATCTTCACCGCCTCGGCGCTCTGCAGCCGCTGCAATGCCTGGATAAAAAACATTCCGTTGTAGACGTCTCCGTCGGCTCCAACGTCTCGGTGCACGCATTCTCGCTCAAACATAAATTGCTTCTTCATGGCGGGCCCTTCCCCTCGCGCCGCACCGCGCGAGCTTCGATGTCAAGATCCAATGGATCCTTTATGTCGGGTGCTGATTATGTTGAGGAGAATTACGGGGCAGGGCGAATCAAGAAGATTTTCAAACTCTCAGACGCCTCAGGCGCATAATGCCACGACCGCGACGGGAGGTCAACCATCTTTTGTGAAGTGAATCTAGGCTGTTACCTTTTGCTGCTTCGCGCGTCGATCTTCGAGGATTTCGACGGCTTCTTTTACGCGCGTGTAGATGCCATCGGCGTCCAAACCATATTTCGCCAGCAGGAGCTTCGCATCGCCGTGCGTGACAATTCTGTCGGGAACACCCATGCGCACGACCCGCACCTTGTCCTGCAGTCCGTTCTCTTCCAACAACTCGAGGACGGCCGAACCAAAACCACCGGCAAGATAAGCTTCTTCCACTGTTACAATCAGCCGCTTGGTGCGCGCCAGCGCCAGCAGCAAAGCGCTGTCAAGTGGTTTCACGAAACGCGCGTTTATTACCGTCGCTTCGATGCCATCCCTGGCCAGGTTCTCAGCAGCTTGCAGAGACGGATGAACCATCGAGCCGTAGGCGACGATCGCGATCTCGCCTCCGTCACGCAACAATTCGGCTTTACCGATCTCCAGGGTCTGCGGCTCACAATCGATATCCACGCCAATCCCGTTGCCGCGCGGATAACGCATCGCCACCGGCCCGACGTGTTCGATCATCGTCAACATCATGTCACGCATCTCGCCTTCGTCTTTCGGCGCCATCAACACCAGATTGGGGACGCCGCGTAGATAAGCGATGTCCAGCAAACCGTGGTGCGTCGGTCCGTCGCCTCCGGCAATGCCGCCTCGATCCAAACAGAACTTGACGTTCAGGTCCTGGATGCACACGTCGTGAACCAACTGATCGAAGGCCCGCTGCAGGAAGGTTGAATAGATCGCGCAGACCGGCTTTAGTCCTTCACAAGACAACCCGGCGGCAAAGGTCACGCAATGCTGTTCGGCGATGCCGACATCGAAAGAGCGATCGGGAAATTGCTCCAAAGGCAGGCAGACGCCGGTGCCGTCGGGCATGGCCGCGGTCAGGGCGACAACTTTCTCATCCTTCGCCATCAACTGGCACAAGGTCTCGCCAAACACCTGCGTGTAAGTCGGAGCTTTGGCGGGCGACTTGATCGGCTTGCCGGTTTTCAAATCGAACGGGCCGGTCGCATGCCATTTATAGTAGTCGCTTTCGGCGGATGGATGACCTTTCCCCTTGGTCGTCAACGCGTGCACGATCACCGGGCCATCCTTGATCTGTTGCGCTTCGCGCAAAGCCGCAACCAGCGCCCGCACGTTGTGACCATCGACATAGCCGATGTACTTGAAGCCAAGTTCGTTCACCAATGCGCCCGGCAAAACCGCCGCGGCGATCGCGTCCTTCACCGTCTTGGCAGCGTGATGAAGTCGTTCGCCCACCGAAGGAATCGATAGAAGCTTCTCTTCCACCTCGTCCTTGAAGCGGTGATAGCCATGCGCTTCGCGAATCCGGTTGAGATAACCGGTCAGCGCGCCGACGGCGGGCGCAATCGACATTTCATTGTCGTTAAGCACCACGATCAGACGCGTCTTCAAATGTCCCGCCTGATTTACCGCCTCCATCGCCATGCCCCCGGCGAGAGACGCATCGCCGATCAAGGCCACGACATTGTGATCCTCGCCCTTGCGATCGCGCGCGATGGCCATTCCCAAGGCCGCGGAAAGCGAAGTCGAAGCATGGCCCGCGCCGAACGTGTCGTACTCCGATTCATCGCGGCGCAAGAAGCCGCTGATACCGCCGTACTGTTTGACCGTGGGCAGCAGATCGCGGCGGCCCGTCAAAATTTTGTGCGCATAGGCCTGGTGGCCTACGTCCCAGACCAGACGATCGTGCGGCGTGTCAAAGGCGTAATGCAGCGCCACGGCCAATTCAACCGCCCCGAGCGAAGCGCCGGTGTGCCCGCCCACGCGGGACATGGTTTCCAGGATGTATGCGCGGACTTCGTCGGCGACCTCCTGCAACTGATCGAGTTGCAGGAGCCGCAAATCGGCGGGCGAATTGATATCTTGAAGCAGTGTCATGCGGACGGAATTGTAAACCCTGAAGCGGGCTTTTGCTATCTCATAAAAGATTCAATTTTAAGTACGCTATCACCGGCGGTCACCTCCCTCGACCATCTCGAGGTTTTTGCTTTGCCAGGCAAAGTAGTTTGTATCCCAGAAACATACCGCCCGTCAAGAACTTCTTTAGACCACTTCACATGGTCAGGCGTCTGAACCGACACATAAGAAGGAGCCTGAGTTCCCCAAAACTGTAAATCAAGTTCGAACCAAAGGAGTAACCGATAAATGTTCTTACGAAGAAAACTTACATACGGCGGCCTGGCGCTGGGATTGTTGACCGCGTTTGGCGCTGTCGTCTCTGCCCAACAGCCTTCGACTCAAAACCCCGCTGAAGGACCTGGACGAATGGGGCGCGGCGAAGGTCGCGGGTTCCGTCGCGGCCCCGGACCCGGCGGCAACTTTGGCCCTCGTCTGCTCGAGCAACTTAATCTGTCTGACGATCAGAAAAAGCAAATCCATACCGCCATTGAGCAGACTTTCGAAAGCAACACAGCGACGCGCGAAGAGTTGCGACAACTGGGCAAGAAGAGACGTCAGGGAACACTCTCTGCCGACGATGAGGCGCGCGCCAGAACTCTTCATCAACAGATGCGAAGTTCAATGGCGGATACGGAAACGAAAATCGCTGCGGTGCTGACGGCCGAACAGAAAGCCAGGGCTGAACAGCTCATCAAAGAACGCAAGCCAGAGTTCGAGCGAGCCGGTGGCCGGCGTCGTGGAGCTCCGGGCCAGCGCGGACAAGGTAACCCTCCGGCGCAAAAACCATCGAATCTTCCGGCAAATTAATAACCAGGCTCACGACGTGAGAGAATTTGAGCAGAGATAAAGCGGCGTCGCCAAATTCGGCGCGCCGCTTTCTTTGCCCAAGTTTGGAGTGCCGCCTTCAGGCGGAGCGCTTACGCCGCCGTTCAACCGTCTGAAGACGAAACTCCGAACCCGGCTATGAAATCTGTGTCAACGGCGCTGCGCAGGTGTCGTCGCTAACGCCACAACAAGCGTTCGATTCCACCAGGTTGTCTTCAAGCACTACGAAGGCTTCCCATTCGTTGCCGTCGGGATCGCGAACCCAGGTCTTGTCCTGAACCGCGTAACAGCAACTCGTCTGCATCTCGTCGTGTGTCGACAGACCGGCGTCATTCCACTTCTGCCTGGTCGCCAACACATCTTCGGTCGAGGCCAGCTGAATGCCGAGATGCGACAGCGCGCCGCGGCTGGTAACAGGCGCTTCATTCAAGGCGAGGTTCAATGGCGGATTCTGCACATCAAATTTCGCATAGCCCGCGCGCACCTTGCTGGGCTCAATCCCCAGCATTTTGCGGTAAAACTGAATGCTCTGGTCCACGTTCCGCACGTTGAGCGACAGATGCGCTTTCAAAGCGTTAACGGTCCCGAGTCGATTTCCATTCGCATTGATCTTGCTTTCCATGTCAGTTCTCCTTTAGACTCACATACGTTAAGACGAATATGAGCCGAGAGCATAGCAGCGATTATAACATACGTCAAGACATATGTGACAATAGGTGGTGTGAATGACTCTTCGAATGGATCCGATGCTGCCGTCTGACTGGCCAACGGTGCGCGAGATTTACCTGGAAGGGATCGCCACCCGACAGGCAACATTCGAGACAGAGGCCCCTGCGTGGGAAGCATGGGACGCGTCCCATTCGCCTTTCGCCCGCCTGGTGGCGCGCAAAGTTGAAGTGGTCGGGTGGGCAGCGCTCAGTCCCGTCTCTTCACGCCAGGCATATGTAGGCGTTGCCGAAGTCCGCGTCTATATCGCGCAGAGCCAGAGAGGCTTGGGTCTCGGGCGGCAACTGCTCGAAGCATTAATTGGCGAGTCGGAAACGAACGGCATCTGGAGTCTGCAAGCGGTAATGTTTCCTGAGAACGCAGCCAGTGTCACACTGCATCGGCGTTGCGGCTTTCGCGAAGTGGGCCGGCGCGAACTCATTGGAAAACTGGACGGCGTGTGGCGCGATACAATTCTGCTGGAGAGACGCAGTAGGATCGTGGGGATTGATTAGGCATGGCGAAAAACAACTACAACATCGAATTCCTTTTCAAAGCGCTGGCGGATCGTACCCGGCTGCGTTTGATCAGCCTGATTGGTGATTCAGAGGTTTGTGTCTGCTTCTTTGTAGCAATTCTGAAAGTCAGCCAACCAAAGATTTCGCGGCACTTGGCTTACCTGCGGCGCGCCGGCATCGTCACCTCTCGGCGCGAAGGCAAGTGGATGCACTACCGGCTCGCTGAACCACCTGACGAACACGCGGCGCGCATCTTTCGCGAAGTCCGTGTATCGCTGGCAGAACATCCGGAGTTTCAGCGTGACCGCGAGAAACTCATGCAGGTTTGTTGTGCGCCCAGCCTTCCGGTGCAACTGCGTCGCGCGCCGCGACCGCTGGATCTGGCGGCGTAGTAGCGCAAGGTGTTAGCTTGCGTATTCCGAATGTCCTGAGATAAAGGCGCAAGTTAACAACTCGCGCTACACCTGTCTTGACAATCCCAGTTAGCAGCTTAGAATAACTTCTCGACACAGCCGCGGAGATGTGGCCGAGTGGCTGAAGGCGGCGGTTTGCTAAACCGTTAAGGGTCAAAAGCCCTTCACAGGTTCGAATCCTGTCATCTCCGCCATAAATTCCGGGAGGTCAGAGGTCGGAATCAGGGATCAGCGGTCAGAGATCAGAGGTCAGAAAAAGGCGCGACCTCCGACCTCCGGCATCTGACCTCTGATCCCTGACTTCTGACCTCTATCATTATTGACTCTAACTCTATGACAGTTCGCGTTCGTTTTGCTCCATCACCTACCGGCTACCTGCACATCGGCGCGGCGCGCTCGGCGTTATTCAATTGGTTATTCGCTCGCAAGGTCGGCGGCAAGTTCCTGCTGCGAATCGAAGACACCGACCTGCAACGCTCCACCGATGAATCGACGCGTTCGATCATTGAAGGTCTGGAATGGTTGGGACTCGACTACGACGAGGATCTGGTTCGTCAGTCTGACAATGCCGACAAGCATCGCGCGGCCGCGCGGCAACTGGTCGAAGAAGGCAAGGCCTATCGCGACTTTACGCCGAAGGAACAGCGCGAGGATAAGTCCGTCAAGCAGGGCATCGTCGATCGCGCGCGGGCTCATGCCGCCGAAGGGATCGATCATCGCAGCAATCCTTTTCGCGATCTCTCAAAAGAGGAGTCCGACCGCCGCGCCGCTGCCGGAGAGCCCTTTGCGATTCGTTTGAAGGTCGCGCCCGAAGGCGTGTCGCACTTTGCCGACATTGTTTACGGCGGACAGGAGCGGGCCCATTCCGAGATTGAAGACCTGGTGCTGCTACGTTCGGACGGCCATCCGCTTTACAATTTGTCCGTGGTGCTCGATGACATTGAGATGGGTATCACGCACGTCATTCGTGGTCAGGATCACCTGACGAACACGCACAAACAGATTCTGCTTTACCAGGCCTTTGGCGCTGAGATTCCACAGTTCGCGCACCTGCCGCTGATTCTCGCGCCAAACAAGGCGAAGCTTTCCAAGCGCAAGCACGGCGAGGTTGTCTCGCTAACTACTTACCGCGATCGTGGATTCGTGCCCGCGGCGTTTCGAAATTTTCTGGCGCTGCTTGGTTGGTCGCCTGACACCACTCAGCTTGCTGCTGAGATGACAGTCGGGGATTCTGAGGTGCAGCCGAAGCTTGAGCCTGGAGATGAGATTTTTTCTCAGCAAAGGTTAATTGAACTCTTCTCGCTCGACCGCATTCACAAGTCTCCCGCGGTTTTCAACTTCCAGGAAAACGATCCGCGTCATTGGACGGACGACAAAGCCCTTTGGATGAATGCTGAGTACATCCGCACGATGCCGTTCGCCGAGTTACTGCCGATGGTGAAAGCCGAACTGCGATCTGAGAAGCTTTGGCGTGAAGAGTATGACGACGATGAAAGCGTCTGGTTTGAGAAGACCGTGAACCTGATTAGGCAGCGCTTTTTCACTTTGAAAGATTTTTCGTCGCAGGGGCGCGCTTACTTCTCGGAAGATTTCGATTTCGATGAAGCGGCCGTGCGCAAGAATATCTTGAAAGAGCCAAAGCTAAAGGAACTCCTCCCGGCGTTGGCCGATCGTCTGGGCACCATCGAGCCGTTAAATGCCGCTCAGGCTGAGGCCGCTCTGCGCATCTTCAGCGATGAGGCCGCGGTAAAAGCTGGACTTTTGATCAATGCTTCGCGCACCATGTTGACCGGACAGGCAGTGGGACCGTCAATGTTTGAGGTCTTTGAGATTGTCGGCCGCGAGCGTTCGGTGATGCGCCTGCGCAGCCAGCGTCCGTGGCATGAATTTGGAACCTGAGAACCGCCACCGAGGCACGGAGACCGTAGAGAAAGATGAACAGCCAACCCGCCACCTCGATTTGCTTTGTTGTCTCGGCGTCTCTGTGACTCTGTGGCGAGCTTTGAGGAGATAATTATGGTGAAAAGATTTCTCGCGATCGTTTCAGTTGTGCTCACCGCCGCAACCTTGGCGTGGGCGCAGAACACTAACACGAATTCCGGAAGCCCATCCACGCGTACGCGCACCGTCGCGCCGAAGCCCTCGCCCACACCCAGGCAGGTAACGAAGTCCACTGACTCTGAAGCGGGACCCGCAAAGCAAAGACCGAAGACCACTCAAGCTGCCGGCCAGGTCGCACCATCAAGCGCGGTGCTGGCAGCTTTCAATAGTCTGCTGGACGGCATCAGGCACGCGGATGTTAAGGCAGCGACTGGCGCTTATCAAAACACGCCGCGCCTCGTGCTCTTCAATTACAACGGCAGCGTCACGCGCGGTTGGGATCAGTTAAAGCAAAATCGCCAAGCATCCTACCCGGAAATGAAAGACGTCAAGCTGGACGTAAGAGATCTTCGCGTAACCATGCTGGGCCGGGATGCGGCGTTGATTACTTGCCTGTGGACTCAATCATTGACCTTCCGCGGAACGCCCGAAACCGACAGCGGTCGAATGACAATCGTGTTTCGCAAGGTCGGGAAAGAGTGGAAGGCGATTCATCTCCATACTTCGAATGACCACCCCGATGCATCGCGCATTCCACCATCCGAGCAAACGCCGCCCCCGGCAAAGTCGACGCCCTAGTTTTCATCGGCCACAGATAGACACGGATTCACACGGATAAGGAAGGATTACTCGTCAGTCCTTATCAGTGTAAATCCGTGTTCATCTGTGGCTATTAAGGAACCATGGCACCCGCGCGATCGCGATGCCGCCGAGGACCGCCAGGAACGGAAAGAACTCTACCAGGTAGCGCGGCTCGGGATTCTCAATCGACGAAAACAGAATCAACCGCAAGAGAATCGCCAACGAAACCAACAGCAGCCAGCGGCGGGCGGCGAACCTTCGCGAATCCCAAAGCAACCAGGCGCCCGCCAAACCCAACACAGTGTAAATCCCCGTCAAGCCGGCAAACAGCGGCAACCATATTTGTTGGTAGTGCTCATAGTCGAGATCTTCGAGCGGCAACAACGTCCCCTCAAACGGCCAGTACTGCGAATGAGTATCAAACCACATCGTGCGCGCGCGTTTCAGCGGCAACCAAACATAGTAGCGAAACGGATGACGCGCGATGCGCTCGCCGGCAATCTGCGCAAAGCCGGCGTCGATCTCCGGCGTCATTTCGACGGCGCCTTGCTCGTCTGCCTGTGACTGATCGGATTCGTCGGCGTTGTCGCTCTCGTCACCCTGATCACTGCTATTGTCGTTCTGATCACCCTCGTCGGTTTCTTCGGCATTAGCGTTTGAGTTCGCGTTCGCATTCTTTTGGATTGGCAGGCTCGGCTTTGGCGTACTGATGGGAGAGGCTTTGCCGTTCGCTGTGGTGTGAGGTGGCGTTGGCGTGGGCGAAGGCGGCGGCGCCGGCGTAGAGTTCGGTTGCGACTGATCCGGATTTCCAGCGTCCGGCGCATGGTTGTACTTATCGAGCAGCGCGGCGACCCGAGCTTTCTCTTCCGGCGAATCGAACGACCACGGCGGCACGTCGTCCACGTCTATTGGCTCGGTGTCGAGCGACCACAGAAACGGGCTGACATAACTTTCATCGTCCACCCAAGTGCGCAGCCATTGATTGTAACCCCGCGGCACGAACTCGCCCGGCATTTCACCATGCGAGGGCGACAGCGGCTGGAAGAGATGAAAGACGCGCGCATTGCGAATTGTCCAGGGGACGAGCACGATGACAAATGCGAGTGAGAACAGGGCCCCGGCCGCGACGGTGCGAGATGTGGAGTTCGCCGGCAGAGCGAAACGGCGACGGCGCTTTGGATCGTCGCCGGACGTTTCGACTGGCGATCCAAAGCGGTGTCGCGCTGCGCTTGCCACCGCACTCCAAATCGGCGCCGTGATTACCAATGTAAGACCAATCGCCAACGCAAACAGTCCGCTGTCAGGTCGAAACAAGACGGCCAGGCCACCGCATAGTCCGGCTGCGAGCCACCAAAGAAGTGCACGTTTGAAGCTGCTACTATTTGTTGACTCTTCGGTCTCCTCTTTTGCGAATCCATTACGAAATGCGAACGTCGCGGCCAGGAACATCGCCATTACCAGAAAAGTAGTGGGCACTTCCGTAAGGATGGTCGCCGCATAGATCGTCGTGAAAGGACAGACCGCCGCCAATGCCAGGGCCGCGATCGCCGTCGCCCGTTTTCGCTTTTCGTCCGGCTGCCAATAGAACGCGAGCAAGGCGACAAGTGCGCAGGTGCCGGTGTCAATCAACGCCTGGACGATGCGCACGGCGCCGTTGCTCGTGTGTCCAAACACTGAATAGATCGAAGCGAGAAAAAGCGGATAACCAGGAAGACGGATTAGCGACGGATCGTAAGGCGCTTCCGTTTCGTGCGAGTAGACGTGTTGCTCGAGCACGTTGCGCGCAATCTGCGCATACGTCCGGCCATCATCGGGCCCATCGTTGGGCAGCCAATGCGCGACGGCGATGCGAAACGCCGCGGCGACGATCAGGATAGCGAGAAAGACTAACCACTTCTTTCGCATCTTCAGTGTTAAGGCAAGGCCGCAAAGTGGCACAGACTTTTTAGTCTGTGATTAGTCCACGGGACTCAGTATCTTGAGGGGGTTCATAGTACGGGGATTAGATCACAGACTGGAAGTCTGTGCCATTTCACGGTTGCACTTCGACCGTTGCTTTCCGTTCCAGCTTGCCCCAGCCTACCACGGCGCCGCGCACGGCGGTGGTGACTGACTTGACCATCACGTAATACATCACCTGGCGATAGCAGAAGCGCTGGAGGAACAGCCACCACAGCAGACGCCAGCGTTCCTTGCGTTCCAGCACGAAGGCAAAGCAGGCTGCGCTCCAATCGACGGCCAGAAACAGCGCGTAATAAAAAAGCACCTGTCGCAGGTTGGTAAACGAGTAACCCACCGGCTGCTGCAAACGATCGAGGGCGTTCGAGATCAACGTGTAGACGAGAATCAAATCCATCACCGGCGAGATCAACGGAAACAGGATTTGGAAGATCCACACGTTCGGCAAGGCGACAAAACCCAACGCGCCGTAACGCGGACGGAAGAGCACGTCACGATGTTTCCAAAGACACTGCAAAGTGCCGTACGCCCAGCGGAACCTTTGGCGCGCCAGCATTTTCAAACTGTGGGGCGCTTCGGTCCAGCCGATGGCCCTCTCTTCGTAACCAATCTTGAAACCGAGTTTGCGTATACGCAGCGTCAGGTCCTGATCCTCTGCCAGCGTGTCGGCGCTAAACCCTCCGCAGATCTCGATCAGCTCGCGACGCCACGCGCCGACTGATCCCGGAACTACCGTGATGCAGTTCAGGCTCGCAAACGCGCGGCGATCCATGTTCTGCGAAGTGATGTACTCCAGCGCCTGCCACCGGGTCACGATGTTTATCCGGTTGCCGACCTTGGCGTTACCGGCGACAGCGCCGATCTGTGGATCGACGAAGCGGCGCGCCAGCATGCGGATGGTATCGCCGGGAAACTGCGTGTCGGCATCCAGCGCAACGATCACGTCGCCCTTTGCCTGCCGCAAGCCCAGATTGAGGGCGACCGCCTTGCCGGCGTTCGGTTCCGTGAACAATCTGACTAAAGGCTGGTCGCCAAAATGTTCGCGCACGACTTCACTGGTGCGATCCTGCGAGCCATCGTCGACCACGATAATTTCAAAGTTGTCATAGTCGGAATTCAGCAAGCTGCGAATGGTGGCCTCGATAACGCGCTCTTCATTAAAAGCGGGCACGATGATCGAAACGAACGGCTCGTACTGTTCGCCGGAGTGCTGTCGGTCACGGCGTCGCGAACGCACCCATTGGGCAAATGCCAGCGCGCCAATCACTCCCAGTCTGGTTAATCCCAACACGATGCCGACGATGAAGGTCCACTGCAAAAGCCAGCCGCCGGTCGAAAGGAACAGAAAAGCCAAAGCGTCCGTGCGCGTATAGACGCTCTGACTCGGTGGCAGCAGCGGCATTACCTGATCGCGGCTCCAACCACCGAGAGTAGAAACCGGAACGAACTTGAATCCGCGCGCGCGCAGTTCATGAATTATGCGCGGCAGGGCTTCGATGGTTGCCCCTCTGTCGCCGCCTGAGTCGTGCAAGAGGACGACCTGGCCACGGGTCTCAGGATTTGTATCCATGGCCCGATCGATTGTCTTCTGCACAATGTGGTCGGCAGTGACATTCGGTTCCCAGTCACCGGGATCGATGCGCAGACCAACGACGATGTAATTAAGTTTTTCCGCGCGGATTGCCGGCTCGACTTCTTCCGGCTTGTCGGCTTCGGCGTCTCCAAAATATGGCGGACGGAAGAGCACCGTCGAGCGGCCGGTTACCGATTCGATTAGCCTTTGAGTGGCATTCAACTCCAAATCGGTAATTCGTCCCGGAATTTCACCGAGGTTCGGATGCGTGAACGTATGATTGCCGAGTTCGTGACCTTCGTTGACGATGCGCCGGAGCAAATCGGGATGCGCCTGGCCATTCTTGCCAATCACAAAGAACGTTGCCGGCACGTTTTCCTGTTTCAGTATGTCGAGGATCGCCGGGGTCCAATCAGGATCAGGTCCGTCGTCGAACGTCAAAGCAATCGATCCCGGATGATCTCCGGTGCGTTCGATCACATACGATGATGGGATCTTATTATTGTCATAGGTCTCAGAAGCGACGAATCCCGTCTTCTGATCGACAGTCAAACCACGCTCGCCGTCATGCGGGACGGCCTGGACGCGAAGCAATTCCCCGGTGCCTTCAAAGTCCACTTCGTAACCGTAGAGAATCTTTTTGAGCGCGTCAGCCGGCGGATTCGGCGCGTCAGTTCCAAAGATTGACCAGATGGACGGATCTTCCGAGCCCAGCCGCCACAACGCGAATCCGGCGGGATTGTAACCACTCGCGGCTCGCATCTGATTAAAGGCGGTAACCCCGTCCAGAAACCAGACGATGTGGTGCGACTTGTCTTCTTCGTCATACTCGTAGTGCGGATTGCGGGTGGCCGGATCGAATTCGATTTGCGCCTCAGAATCCTTGGCGTCGATTACCGCCTCCTGGAAACTGACTTCCTTGGCATCAGCACCCTCAGTCCAATCGTAGCCATAGTTACCCAGCGCGATGATCGTCTTCGCCGGAGTCAATTCGCGCATCCGGCTCGCCAGCGTGCCTTGATACCAATCCTGCGAAGCCACCGAGCCCGCTATTTTCCCGGCCCAGTGCTCGTCGTAAGCCATCAACATCAGATAGTCCGTGGCGGCTGCATATTCGCGATAGTTCCATTCGGCGTCGTCGAAGGGGACCGCCTGCACGACCACCCAGCCACGCGGTTGAAACACGGCATGCAGCTCCTGCATGAAACGGAGCAGGTTCGGCTGAGTTTCTTTCGTGGGCTCTTCAAAGTCCACGCAGAGCCCGGCGAATTTGTTCTGCTCGACGAACTGCGTCAGCGCTGCTACTAACTTCTGTCTTGAATCTTCGTCGCCGACGGCCCGAGCGAGCACATTGTTCTCCCACTTTTCATCAGAGAGGTTCTGCACCATCGGAATGATCGAGGTCTGGGGTCGGCGCTCGCGAATCAGGTTGAGAGCTTTGGCGTCCAGTTCGATGCTCAGCGGGCTGCTGCCGTTCTTTGGATCCACCAGGTGCACCCACTGCGCTACGACCCAGTCGAGGTGATCCAGGTTGCGCTCGAGCGAAGCGTAACTGGATTCGTCCCAATTGATGTAGAAACCGATGGCCAACTGTTTCGAATTGAAGCTGGCGGGCGCCGGCAGCGGAGTGTTCACCGGCGCGGGCACAATTGGCGTCAACTCTGAACGCCTTCCGGGCACACGCGGCGTGTCTTTATAGGCGTTCTTTAATTCGTCCTGCGCTTTTTTCGCTTGCTTTTCCCGCGGGCTCAGCAAAATTGCCGGTGGTTGCGGCTTAATGCGATAGGTTTGCGGCAGATTCTGCAGCGGACGCAGATTCAGTCGCGGCAGCAAAGGATTGGCGAGCACGCTGGCGATGAAGACCGCGGTGATGGCGGTGACTCCGATGCCCAGCGCCAGGTATGTGCGGCGGACACGACGCCAGCGACGGCCGCGCGGGTCGTAAAACACGGGAGAACCTGGCGAAATCTTTTCAGACACCTACACGCTCTTTTCCGGCAACCAGGAGAAGTTTTGAGTTGCGGACGGTATTTGATGTCTATAACGGTGCGCGGGTTGATAAGTCAAGGGGGTAGATACGTTCTTGCTGTCCTGGCCGAGTTTCCTCTCCGTGTTCTCCGTGTCTCCGTGGTGAATCAATTGTTGGCAGGAAGTCACCACGGAGACACGGAGAACACGGAGAACAGAACACTCTTCAAATTGGGCCACTATTGATACGTTCCTGCCAACGCACACGGAAGAAAAGCCGCTCGCGATTGCTCACGAGCGGCTTTCCGGTGAACTGTAGGGATTGACCTGTGGCTGTGACCGCTTCGGAAAGAAGGTGTCACAGAGAACGTCTCAGGAAGACAATCCGAACAATCTCGATTATCAATTCCTGAGGCTAGGTCTCAGCCACCTCACTGTGATTAGAACTCATAAATTTACGATCACCTCCTTTCCAGTGTTGACGGAATAATAAAAGACAAACGGCGAACTCGTCAATCGAAAAATTCTTGTGTCAGAAGCCCGACCGTCAGGGAGGGCCGGTGTTTTGATTCGTGACGCTTAACTGTGGAGAGTTGCCGTCCCTCACGGTCGGGCTTCTGATACGCTTCTGGAAAACGCTGGTTCGCCCGATGTATAGACCCGCCATGGATGTTCGATCCCAAAAAAGTAAGCCAACTCGCGATAGTCTTCGCAATCATGAATCACGAAATCGGCGCGCTTTCCTTTCTCGAGCGAGCCTATTTCATCGCCACGCCCGAGCGAGTAGGCAGCGTTGATGGTGGCTGCGGTCACTGCCTCAGCGGGAGTCATTTTCATCTGCGTGCACGCGAGCGAAAGCACCATCGTCATCGAAGGCGTCGGCGAAGATCCTGGATTGAAGTCGGTAGCCAGCACGACTGCGAGTCCCGTGTCGATCATTTGACGCGCCGGCGGGTATTGACTGGAGCCGAGCGCGTAAACCGAACCCGGCAAGAGCACTGGTTGCACCTTCGCTGTCTTCAACGCCTGGATGCCCGCGGAATCGACGTGTTCCAGATGATCCGCGGTGGCGGCGTTGAGTTCAGCGGCGAGCTTCGCGCCTCCCGAAAGTGAAAGCTGATCGGCATGCACGCGCAAACCCAATCCCTGGCAACGCGCGGCCGAGAGTATCTGCCATGATTCATCCGTGGTGAACACATCCGTTTCGCAGAAGACGTCGCAGTACTCAGCCAATTTTTCCTGCGCGACGCGCGGCAGCATTTCGTTAATCACCAGACTCACGTAAGTAGCTCTTCGCGATTTGTACTCGGAGGGAATGTCGTGGGCGCCGAGAAAGGTGGGAACGTAATGCAGCGGTGTTTCCTCGTCGAGTTGCTTGATCGCCCGCAACAACTTGAGCTCATCTTCTATAGTCAAACCATATCCCGATTTTGCTTCGATCGTCGTAGTGCCGCAGCGCAGAAACCACTGCGCATAACGTCTGCCGGCTTTGACCAGATCATTCAAAGACGCGGTGCGCGTGGCCCTCACGGTGGCTCTGATGCCGCCTCCGCGGGCGGCAATCTCGCGATACGTCGCACCGGTTGAGCGCTGTTCGAATTCGTTGGCGCGGATGCCGGCAAAGACGGGATGGGTATGCGCATCGACAAATCCTGGCATTACTATGCGCCGCCCGGCGTCGACGACCTCGCAATCAGCGTTAATCAAACTCTCGATTTCGCGCCGCCGGCCAACCGTTTCGATTTGCTTGCCGCGCACCAGGATCGCGCCGTCTTCAATGATCGAAAGTTGACGCAAGTCGCCACCGGTACGCGGCCGCTTCAAACCTGCCAGCGTGACTAACTGGGAACAATTGACGATGGCGAGAGATTCAGGCACGGGTAATGGCGCGCGCCCGCCGGGCGGCGGGCAAGGTGTTTCAAATGAAGATGACTAATTCAGTTAGGCGGCGAACTAAGCTTCCTTGTACAGCCAGGCGCCGATCATCGCGGCCAGGACATATTCAACCAATCCCCACACCAACGCGATTGGCAACATATTAGTAGGCACAAATCCAAACGCAGCCCCGATAATGTTGTTGTAAACGTAGACGCCGAACCAGGCGAACAGGGCAGCGATGATCGCCGTCTTCGGGCCCGGACCGAACCGCGGCCTGATCGCCGCATAGCCAAGCACTATGACAATGCCAAGCACGAACACCATTACCACGGCGACGGCAATCGCGTTTCCGCCCGGCGTTGGGAAATTGTGTCTGGTAAAATACTCTTTCATCTGGGCGCCGAACACCTTATCGTTCAGGATGTATTCGCCAATATTCAAAACTATTCCTGCTACCAAACCACCGAGCAGGACGCGTCCAAAGTTTATCTTGCCCATGTTTTGTCTCCTTCTTCGGGGATGTTTGAAAGTGACTCGTGGAAAGACAGACTCTTATCACAAGGTAAAGACGAAAACCAGGTTTCCTTGGCGGGTACTGGTGCAGTTTCATTTAGTTGATGCCATTGCGCAGCGTGGCGAGTCGTTACAGAACCGCGAGCGGTAGCGACCGGATGCTACATTCAACCTGCGATCGACAATTTCGCCGGGGGCAAGACCTGTAGTATCCGGTTGAGTGCTTGCATCCGGTCGCTACCGCTCGCGGTTCTGTAACGAGCAGTCTATGGCCACGTGGCCTCGGTTCCGGGCTGATTCAAGCTGAACCAGTACCCGTTGACGCGCGGTTCTTAATCCGACACGTGTTTAGAGTACCGACTTTAGTCGGGTTCTTTTACCGCCGTAAACAGCCCGGCTGAAGTCGGTACTCTGAACGCCTGGATGCCCAAATTGAGAGACTACCTCTTGGACATGTTCGGGCTGTCTGATTTCTCCGCACGTTTCCGGCCCAAAGTGAACAGCGCAACCCCGATGGCATTAGCGATTACCACCACCACGATGATCTTTGCGGCAAACATCCCGGGACTATCGACATGCGTAATCGGAATCATCGTATAGAAGCCGGCGATCACGGACACGATGAAACCTGAAGCTGATGCGATCTTGAGCCAGAGCGGTGTCCTGACTCCGAACCGTTTGATCGCAATCAGCGGAATCGCGAAGAGCACCATGTACATCAGGGCATAGAAGACAGTGGCAGCGTTGTCCTGAATCTGAAAAGCTTCCTGCTCTTTCACGCCGATTAGACTGGCGAGGCTGAATGCCAGCGTGATCACGCCGACGAAGAGAATCGAGTTCACCGGCGTGCGATAGCGCTTATGCAATCGAGCAAACCACACCGGCAACAAATCGTCCCAACCGGCGACCATCGGCAAGCGTGTGTTGCCGGCAAAATAAATACTCATCAAAGCGATTTGCCTGGCGGCCACTCCAAAAATGGTGAGCGAGACGAGCATCGACACCCAGCCGAATGAACTGAATCCTCGACTGAGCACTTGCGGAATCGGACCAATTAGATCGACCTCGTCGGGAGTGACAAACGCCAGCACAGAGCCCGTGCCGAGTATGAACATCAACGCAATGATCGGCGCCGAGATCAAAACTGAGCGACTGATATTTCGCGCGGGCGCGCGACATTCACCGGCCAGAATGGCGATGTATTCAAAACCTGAGAGGGCCCCCACCGCGAGTTTGCTGAAGATGTTGATGTTGTAGGAACTGAATTCCGGCAGGCTGGTCGAAAATGGGTGATAGTTTTGAAGGGTTCCCCGGCCGGCAGTAATGAAGGGCAGCAGGATTAGCGTGGCGAAGGTCACCAGGAGAAAAATGCCACCCATATTCTGCACCCACTTGCCGAGGGCCAGACCGCGTCTGGAAGCAGCGATGATGCTGATCATCAAGACGACGCAAACAATCGTCGTCATCTTTTTGTTTTCGTGCATCCAGTCGGCCCGCGGCCCGATGGCGTACGCGATGTTCTTCTTGATGATCAGGCCGATGCCGGACATCACCAGGATGCCGAACACCCACAGGTTCCACGCCACCATGAAGGCGACGAAATCATTGAAGGCCAGCTTGGCCCATTGATACAGGCCGCCCTCGAGCGGCATGCGGTTGTTGAGAAAGATGACGACGGCGGCCAGCGGCAAATAAAAAGTGACGATCGCCAGCAGCCAAAACGCCATCTGATGATTGCCCAGCTTGGCCGCCCAACCCACCCAGACGGTGCCGACGACAAAGACTACCTGGGTCAGGACCAGATCGAACAGACCGAGTTCCTTTTTGAAGACGGCGCTGCGAGCCTCGACTTCACTTTCGATCGCCTGGAGCTCTAGCGTAGAAGTTGGTTGTTCTGGTTCAGCCATCAAGATGAGTTCTCAGATTCACTCTCGAAAATCTCAAGGTTACTGAAATCTCAAGGTCAGGAAGGGGGCTTGCCCCCGCATAGCCTTGGCGTCAGATCAGAAAGCGGGGGCAAGCCCCCTTCCTGACCCTGAGATGTTCCAGGACATCCGTCACGCGGAAGAGCTATGGTCGTGCACAATTCGCCAACCAGCTTTCGTTTTTCGGAAAAGCAAAGTAAACGTTCCGTGCGGCTCGTCGTTCGCGCGCTTCAGATGCCAGCGCCCCAGAACCAGCGCGGCGTCCTTGCTTAGAATACTGATCTCAAGTTCTGAAAAGGTGAGCACTCCCATCTTCTCGCGCGAATTGTAGTTCCGGCGATAGCGATCGAGCACCGTCTGCCAGCCACGAGTGATCGTGTCGCCACCCACAAACTCGGTATTGCTCGACCGATCGTAACCGTCCATGTAGCCTTCGAGTTCACCCCGATTCCAGGCGGCGGCCTGGGCGTCGAGAACGGCTCTGATTGCGTTCGCGGCTTTGATGTCGTAGCTGGTTTTGTCCTGCGCCGCTCTGAGAGGCGATGCGATCGCGAGACCCGCGAAAATGAATGCGACAAGATTGAGAACGTAGCGTTTCATAGATTTTCCCCGAGTGCGAGTGACTCCGGCCGGTCAACTGTTTATCGAGTGCAGCCACTCAAGATTTTTCCACGGATAGGCGCGGCAATTTATCATGCCCGGCCAATTAGCACTAGCAGGTTCGCTGAAAAACTTGAATACGATCCACGAAATCACCCGAAACGACACTAACAACTCCTACTTCGTGTTGCTTCGTGTGATTTTGTGGATCGTTTTGCCTGCTCTTACTCGCGTATATGATCAGAAGTAGCGATAGTGTCCTGTGATCTTCCAGGCGAACAGAACATCTTCCATGCGCGTGCCGGCGCCGATGTTGTGCACAATCAGATAACGCTGCGTGGGTTTGAACCAGACATTCACGACCATGCCGATATGTTCGGTTCCACCGAGTTGAAGATCCCACGTGACTAAATCTCCCGGCAGGAATGTTTCGGCGTCGCCGTCAGTTGAAAGCGACTTGCCCTTGCGCGCGAAATAGGTTTGCAGGTTCGGAACGCGGCGATGATCGATATTCGCATCCGTGCCCTTCAGTCCCCAACGCGTGGGATACGCCGAGAAGTTGTCCTTCATGTCTTCATGCAGGTCCTTCTGCAAATCAATCCCACCCTTGCGAAACGCGCGCACGACTACGTCAGAACAAACTCCCGTTTCAATCGGCACGTCGCCGTTCGGATATTCGATCTTCTGATAAGAAGGATCGTAACTTGTCGTCTTGCCGACCTGATCAACTGCGCCATCGATCGCAAGTTTGAGTTGCGGAGGGCTCTTGGCCGACAGGGGCACAGTTTCTGTCTGTTGCTCGGGCGGTCTCACCGGTTTGACCGCCCTGGCGAGCTGTTGCCGGCAGGCGGTGCCCGCCAGTAGCGCCAGCGACAGAAAAAGAAATATCGCGGTTGAGTGATTTCGCTTCATCGCCCGATGATTGTCGTTAGACGCGGTGTTTGCCAGTTGGGTTCCCACGTTACCAGTTGTGGATCTACACGTTCGATCTTTCCTTTAGCCATGCGCGTAGATCGTCGCGCATGGGCTGAACAATTTCGTGTCCCGCGTCATAACTCTGGAATTCAACCTCTCGCGCCCGGGCGTGCAATTGCGCGGCGTAATCAGCGGTGCGCGCGGGTGGATAAAACTCGTCGTGCTCGCCGCTCAGATGCAATACGTCGGCTTCGGTTCGATGATAAAGATCGCTCGTGTCCCAATCGCCGGGCATTCCGCCGCAGATGCCAATCACCCCGTGCAAGACGTTAGGGTGTGTAAACGCGAAGCGATAGTTCAGCGCGCAGGACTGCGAAAAGCCGAGCAGGAATATTCGCCCGGGATCGGCAACGCCATCGGTAGTTAGTGTGTCAACCAAATCGAGCAGCGCCCGGTGATGAACTGCCACAGATTCTTCCGGACGAAAGTTCGTCAGCCAGCCAAACCCAAATCGCAAAGGCCCGCCCGGTTCTTTCGGGTCTTTCAAATGCTGATGCGGCCCCTGCAACGACGCGACGGCGAAACCTTCGGGCACGATGGCCAGCGCTTCACGCATCATCTGACGCTTGCTGGCTCCATAGCCATGCAGCGCGATCAGGAGCGGCGCCGGCGCGGGCTTCGCGACCTGCAGATCGTAATAGAGTTTGAGTTCAGCGGATAGCGCGTGCTCGGTCGTGGGATGGTGTGTTGTGTCTTCAGTTTGCATTGACTCGAGGAGGCTTATAGCACGCCACGGTCAGAGAAGCGAAGGGATATTCACAGGCCAAAGGCAAGTCTGATCAAGTTGTTTGGAGGATGGTGGTTCCCCTCCCTTTGGGAGGGGTTAGGGGAGGGTGCGAAGCATGACGCCGACAAGCCCTCTCCCCGCCCTCTCCCAGAGGGAGAGGGAGAAAAGACTTTAAAGTCTGTGCCCGCTGCTCCAGCTTTGCATTCAATGCCCTTGACAGTTACGATGCTCTCGTTACTCGATTCAATACGATTATCAAAACCGGAAGCGAGGTTGGCACAATGAAATTTCCCGGCGGACTCAACATTCAGGGAATGATGAAGCAGGCGCAGCAGATGCAGGAGAAGATGGCGCGCGAAATGGAAGAGCTGCGGGTTGACGCCTCGGCCGGCGGTGGAGTTGTCACGGTAGAGATGAAAGGCAATCACGAGATCATCTCTCTTAAGATCGATCCGGAAATTGTCAAAGAGGGCGACGTCGAGATGCTTCAGGACATGATCGCCGCGGCCTTAAACGAAGCCAATCGCAAAGTTGACGAAGCCATGAAGGGCAAACTGGGAGCAATGCTGCCGCCAGGATTGGGCAATCTATTCTAATTCTCGATTTTTGATTTGTGATTTGCGATTGGTTTCTGACAGATCGTCCACCTTGAAACGGTCTAGCTCCACTGCAAAGGCAATCAAAAATCTAAAATCGCAAATCAAAAATGCTTGACTACGCCGAACCCGTCACCAAACTAATCGACGAATTCAAACGGCTGCCCAGCATCGGACAGAAGTCTGCGCAGCGGCTTGCCTTTCACATTTTGCGCACGCCCGCTGCCGAAGTCGAGCGCTTCATCGAAGCCTTGCGTGAAGTAAAGCAACGCATCACCGAGTGCTCGATCTGCAACAACCTCACCGACATCAATCCCTGCCGCTTTTGCTCTCTGCCATCACGCGACCATTCCCTGCTCTGCATCGTCGAGCAGCCTTACGACCTGGTAGCTGTTGAAAAAACACGCAGCTATAAAGGCTTGTATCACGTTTTGCATGGAAGTCTCTCGCCGATTCGCGGCATCAGGCCGAGCGATTTGCGACTCGACAATTTGCTGCCCCGTTTGAAGCCGGAGAATAACGAAGGCGTCGAAGTGCAGGAAGTAATTCTGGCCACGAATCCGAACACTGAAGGCGAAGCCACCGCGAACTACATCAGCCGCCTGCTGAAACCTCTCGGCCTGCGCGTGACGCGTTTGGCGATGGGTATGCCCGTGGGCAGCGACCTGGAATACGTCGATGAAGTAACGATGGATAAGGCGCTCACGAACCGCCACGAAATGTAGCTAGTGTCTGAAGCCCGACCGTCAGGGAGGGCCCGATTCGTCACGGAAGACTTCCAAACGAAACTCCTACCTTAGTCATTTTATCGATCGCTAAATCTCACCGAAGTGCCTAACTTCATCCGTATTCGCTTAATTCAATATCGACTTTTGAAAGAGCAGGCGGATTCAACAAGTAGCTACTGCCGAACCACAGACTACTCCTTCTCAGAACCTCACATGCTCTTCCGGCACGCCTTTCGTGCACTCGTCGCATTCTGCGGCTGAGTCATAGAACTTTTCGTCGAACTCAACCAAAGACTTGATGCCCACGCCTTCAATCTGATCGGGAGCAGAAGTGAAGCGCACAATCGCGCCGCAACCGATGATTGGCGCGCCGAGGCCGCGCACCAACTCAACCGTTTCTTCGATCGCGTGGCCGCTGCGAATGATGTCGTCGACTATGATGCAGGGATTGATGTCGCCCTGGTTCACGTACTGGCGAAACATGCGCTTTCCGTTCTCCTGCTCTGCCCAGTAAATCTGTTGCGCGCTCAACGCGTCACGGACACCGAAGGCGACCGGGATGCCGCCAGAGCTGGGACTGATGATGGAAACCTTTGGTAATTGACTGGCGATATCGCGTTCGACGCGAAACTTTCGGCTGAGCGCGACTGCCAGCACGCGCGCCGTATCGTACCAGCGAAACGCCAGCGGCATCTGAAAATAGTGCGCCGTGTGTTTGCCGTTTGGATAGACAAAGTGACCTTCACGAAACGCGCCGGTGCGTTTCAGAATTTGCATGATGTCTTCGGGCGACGGAATCAGTTGGACGCCTGGTGCTCCTGCCATGGATTCTCCTCAAAAACAAAAGTGATGAGTCTGAGTCATGAGTCCTGCGCGTTGAGGTGAGTGTCATCCACTCATCACTCGTGATTCATAACCCATAACTTCGTGTAGCGGCGCGTAGCATAACATCATTGATAAGAGTTTTCACTCGCAGTAAGCGCGCGGCGGATCAGTCCACGCTGATCTTTCGAAAGTTCCATCGGTAGATTGTCAACCGAAAACCAACCCGCACTCTTGATTTCAAAGCTGCACGGCTCGGCATGTCCCAGCGCCCGGGCGCGAAAGTAGATTTCGATCTGCCGTGACTTGGGAAGAGTTCGCGCTAAAAGCAGCTCGACGTCCTGGACTTCAATTCCAATTTCTTCGCGCAGTTCGCGTCGCAAAGCGGCTTCCGGCTGTTCACCCTTGCTCATGAAACCGCCGGGAATTCCCCAGCCGTCGTCAGGCCGAAAAACATGATCAAGCAGCAGGATCTGTCCCCGGTCGTCAAAGATCACCGCGCCGACGGTGCCCGTGAAGCGCTTCTGGCCGATGCGTACCAGGCGACGGCGTACGTTGCCCGGCAAATAGCGCCAAACCGCGCCGAGAAATTCTATGAACATCAGAGGACAAGAATATCATGTCCGGCAAACTTCAGTTTGTCGCTGCTTTTGTGGCACAGACTCTAGACGTGGATTCGCGCCGCAGATCACAGGCTAAAGCCTGTGCCACTCATTCTCGATTGACCGCGTTTGCGTTCGTAGTTAATATTCGTTCAACCTTTGGTTCGTGGCTCGACGGAAGAAGCAGATCATCAGGTACGCGAAAGCGAATCATGTTAGCTAACATCGCAGAAGCTAAACCAACTACGCCAGCCGTTGCGGCGCCGGTACCGAAGCGCATCACCAACGCCCAGACTGTCTGTAACGAGCGGAACGAGAAGAACAAACTCTGCAACGGACACTTGAAGCAATTGCGCACCGCGGGCGAAGCCTCCGAAGTGCATTTGCGCGGCGACGATGTGCTCTTCAAGTGTCAGATCTGCGGCACGCTCTACATGGGCCCGCCACTCGGGCATGTTCGCGATCCGGAAAAGCAAAGCCGCTTTGTCGAGGCCGAACTCTCCGCTTTGCTGCAAGCGGCGGGCGGGACGCTCCCGGTAATCGAGAAAAATGAAAAAGGCGTTTACGTAATCGTGGAACAGGATGGCGGCGGACATGGACACGCCGCGCCGGCAGTCAAACCGTCGCCCGCGGGCGCGACTCCAGCCGCAGTTCCCGCGAAGCCGACTCCGGCAGCCGCGCAAGCGACGGCGGTGGTTGAGAAAGCGACGGCCGCGCCCGCTGGTCCGAAAGGCGCGGCCCAGCCCGATCGCCAATTGAACCGCCGCACTGCTTACGCCGGCGTAGTCGATACCGGCCCAGTGTCCGGTGAAACTAAAGAGCAAAAGATCGAGCGCCTGACGAAACTCGCCGCGGCCGTAAAGCAACGCTCGGACGAGGGCGGCGCCGAACCTGCCGCCGCAGTCACCGTCGTCGATTCATCACCGGCAGCGGACTCGCACAGACCAGCCGCCGAAGCCCAGGCTGAAACCGGGGCCGCTTCGGCAGCACCGCTGAGTGCCGCGGCAGCCAACGCTTCGCCCGTTGCAGGGGCCGAGAGCCCAGAGGATCTGGCGCCTGAGCAGGTTGCACCGGCCACGACGCCTACGCCCACGACCTCGCACGCAGCCGGCGGCGAACCCGATCGAACTTTGTTAAGAAGATCTACTTACGCGGGCTTCGTCGATACTGGACCGGTTCCAGGTGAGACTCAGGAACAAAAGATCGAGCGGCTGACAAAACTCGCCGCGGCTGTAAAGCAAAAGTCGGAAGAAGGCGGGTAACAAAAAGACCGTTGTTGCCGATCAACCGCATCGTTGTTGTCGATCAACCGCGAAGTGGTTGTGACCTCCAGCCCAACCTTGCCGCTTAGGCTACGTTGGGTCAACCATCCACCCCAACAATTCAACCGCAAGGCGGTTGCGTCAATCCCAAACGTAGCGCTCCTCCCACTCGCTCCTGACACCGCAGCAACATTCGCAGCTCATTCTGAAACCAAATTGCGTCGCCGGCGTAGTAGGAGAAAGTTCAAGCATTGGCGCCGGTGGTGCGTAGTCGATCCACGCTAAGTCGATTTCAACCTCTTCGAAGTGTGATTCGCCTCGCTCATCCGCGTAAAGTCTGATGTAGGTAGCCATGCTGATTGGTAATCCTAACTTGATAAGCGGTGTACAGAGTACGAACTTCAGTCGGGCTTTTGTTAAGCGAGAAAGAACCCAACTGAAGTTGTTATTCTAAAACGCCTGTGAACTTAGGACCATGTTGATTCGTCCAATTTGTGATCGATCACGCTCGCTGTATAATTCAAGTCGTTTTGATTTCAAGCTCTTAACTCTAATCGATCCAGCGGAGATCTCGTTATGCCAAATCCAAATCAAATCAACGTCAACTCAGGTGACAACCTCGTGCTCGTCGGCACGATGAAAGGCGCGTTCATGTTTCGCTCTGACGCGACCCGAGAGAAATGGGAAGAAGCTGGGCCGTATTTTCCCGGACGCAGCGTTTATTCGATGGCCTTTGACGGCCGCAACGGACGCTCGCGCCTGTGGGCCGCGGTGAACAGTTCGTTTTGGGGATCGTTTCTGAGTTCGTCGGATGACTTTGGCAAGACGTGGAGCAATCCGGAGCAATACAACATCAAGTTTCCTGAAGGCAGCGACGTCTCACTAAAACAGATCTGGCAAATCGCTGAGGGTCATCCCAGCGAGCCCGACACGCTCTATTGCGGCGTCGAGCCGGCCGCGATTTTCAAATCAACTGACGCCGGAGCCACCTGGTCGCTCGAGCGGGGATTGTTCGATCATCCACACCGGACGCAGTGGCAACCCGGAGGCGGCGGCCTTTGCCTGCACACGATTCTTCCCGATCCGACTAATGACCAGCGCTTGTTCGTGGCCATTTCGACCGGCGGCGTTTATCGCACCGACGATGGCGGTAAGAATTGGCAGCCGCGCAACAAAGGTATTCGCGCGAAGTTTCTGCCTCCGGATCAGCAATATCCGGAATGGGGACAATGCGTGCACAAGGTTGTCAGTCATCCTGCGAATCCGGATCGAATGTTTTTGCAGCATCACTGGGGAATTTATCGCAGCGATAATGCCGGGGACTCGTGGAACGATATTGGAAACGGCGTGCCGTCGGATTTCGGATTTGCCATGGAGATCGATCCTCACGATCCAAATACCGTTTACATTGTTCCGATCGAGTCGGACGAGTTTCGCTGCACACCGGAAGCGAAGCTGCGTGTCTATCGCACCCGCAACGCCGGCGAATCGTGGGAACCGCTCACCGAAGGCCTGCCCCAACAAGATGCGTTCGAAACGATCCTGCGCGACAACATGAAGGCTGACGCAAACAATCCGACCGGTCTCTACTTCGGCACGCGCAATGGAAAATTATTCGCGTCGAAGAATGGCGGTGATTCCTGGACGGCGATCACGGAAGGCTTGCCGGCCATTACTTGCGTGAAGACGGCGACGATTAACTAACTGGCTGCTGGAAAAACGGACTTCGATCCACGAAACCACACGAAGCAACACGAAGAAGAGTCCTGGTTCGTGTCATTTCGTGTGATTTCGTGGATCGCTTTGCGGTTTTAGATGTTGAAAAGCAAAATGGTGAACAAACTACTCCTGATATTTATTATCACCTGTTCCTTAGCAGCTACGCCGCTCATCGTGTCGCAGCAAAAGGAAGAACCAAAATCCAAGCTGGTGCAGTTTCATATGGCCTTAATCAAGAAGGGCCCGAAGTGGGGTGAAACAGCTGAGCCACAGCGAAACCAGATCTTGCAACAACACTTCGCGAATGTCATTTCGATGCTCGGCACTGGCAAGGCCGTGATTGCTGGTCCAATGGGCGATGATACCGGCCTGGCAGGCATCTTCATCCTGCGATCAAAGACTGCCGAGGAAGCGAAGGCCTGGGTCGACGCCGATCCCGCAGTGGACGCGGGTCTGTTCACCGCCGAAATGCACCCGTGGTGGTCGGAAGACATTTTCAAGAAGGCGAACGCTCCGTTGAAATTCGATACTCTCTACCTGGCTTTTTTGAAGAAAGGTCCCAACCGCAAAGAAGGCGACGGCGAGACTCCGGAAGTGCAGGAACTGCAAAGAGCGCACATCGCAAATATCGAGAGACTGGCGGCGATGAAAAAACTCATTGCGGCCGGGCCTTTTGGAGACGATGGCGCCCTGCGTGGGATTTTTGTTTTCCGCGTTGGTTCGTTGCAGGAAGCCCAGAAGCTTTGCGCAACTGATCCGATGATTAAGATTGGGAGACTCACCGTTGAATTGCATCCGTGGCAAGTGCCGGAAGGCGTGCTGCCGTAGGAGCGCCGACATCCTGTCGGCGGGTCGCGCGCATCATGCGCGCATCTTCAAACCGGCGAGTTAGGAATAATGGAAAACGCCGGCAGGGATGCCGGCGAACCGCAGGCAGGATGCCTGCGCTCCCATGTCGCGCTCCATCAACGTCGATACGTCCCCATCAACTGTCCCTGCAGAACGACGTGGTCGTCCATCGCTTTCATGAGCTCTGCTTTCGTGGCGCCGGCTTTCAAAGGCAGCTCGCTGTCGAGCGCATAAATTCTAAAAAAATAGCGGTGTGTTCCTGACGGTGGACAAGGTCCGCCATACGCGGTCTTGCCGAAATCATTCTTGCCCTGAAATCCGCCGGATTTGAGCGTCTCAGTCGCCGGCAGGTTCTCGACCAGTCCGATGTTTTCAGCCGGCAAATTGTAAAGCACCCAGTGCACCCAGGTTCCTCCCGGCGCATCCGGATCGTCGCAAATGATCGCGATGGTCTTTGCCGTCCTGGGTACGCCGCTCCATTCCAGCGGCGGCGAAATGTTGACCCCATCACAGGTGTACGCGCGCGGAATCGGCTGGCCGTCTTTGAAAGCGGCGCTCGTCAATTTGATCTCGGCTTTGTTTTGTGTCGGCGTATTGGCTGGTTGGGCAATCTGTGGCTGCCGGCCGGCACAACTCAGGAACAGGAGCAGGAACAGCGCCAGCACGACGATGACAGAAATGCGTCTCAACTTTTTCGCTGGATCAATCAAAGTAGCACAGACTTTAGTCTGTGATTACTTAAGCTCGTTTTGGAGCAAGCCGACGACACAGACTGAAGTCTATGCTACCTTCAAATCACAGCGAGGGGCTCATTTCTTATCGGTAGTATATTTCGATAGCAACGCACCCATCTCGGCGCGCGGCATCGAGAATTTTACGCTGACCTCTTTCCCCTGCGAAGTGACTTGCGTGTGGTTGTAATAGATTTCTTCGTCCTTACCGCGTTTGGCTATGCGGCCTCCGACAATCAACAGACTGTAGCCCTTCTCCATTTGCCGCGCGCGGCTCTCTAAATCCACTTCCGTAGCAGCCGTAACCTCGACATTGTTATCGTCAATTTTCGCGATCAAACGCAGGTGGTTTGTGCCTTCGAGAAAATCGAGGACACCGCTATCGCTCAGCGCCGCTACAAAGTCGAGCGCGACAGCTTCAAGTGTCTTGTCGCCACGCTTGTCGGTTACGTGCGCGTTCTTCAGCTTACCGTTCGGATCCAGATCTGACTCGACTGTCAATTCGATCTGGCCGGTCAATTTCAACTTACCGTCGTCTTTCATCTTCTTGGCGCTGGCCAGAAGATCCTGAAACGGGCGGGTGTTGATTTCTTTTGGCCGCTTCACGCCATTCTCGGCGGCGGCCCGATCAAGCTCCTCTTCAGCCTTGGCGATGGCTTTCAGGTCTTCTGCGCTCGGCGTCGGTGTGGGCGTGGGCGTCGCATTCGCGGCAATGACGGGAGACGGAGTCGCAATCGGAAAAGGAGTCGGCGTCATAAACGGGTTTGGAACTCGCGAAGGCGTAAAAGGCGCCGGCGCAAAAGGCGTGGGCGTGGGAGACGGCTCGATTGGCATACCCTGCTGATCCATTGCGAAGTAACCTTCAGGGTAATGAAACTTTTCCAAAGTTACTTCGGTGATGTCGCCTTCGTCCTCGATTTGCGTTTTCTTGTAAGCCTTGTCGACGAAGCCTGCGCCCCGAAACATTATCGCCAGGCTAAGAGCGTCGCGCACGGGTGGAATCATGAGGATGCAGGCGAGTAAGACCAGGTGCCACACGCCCGACCCAGCAATCAACCACGAAATTCGCGGCCAAAATGGCTCACGATTGATCTCAAAGTTCTCAAAGAGTCCGTCTGTTTCCCTAAAATCCAGCATTTCTTTAATAAAAAGCGACCCCCTTGGACGCATCGAACGCGCTTTGCGTTGCGAGACTCATCTTTTCTGATTTAGTCACGGTGACTAACGATACTAAGGCACCCATAAGTTAGCCGCAACCGGCGCCTCAGAAAAAAACTGGTTCAGAGTTCAGCCTTTGGGCTGTTCCTGACAGGGGCGCAAGCTAAAGCTTGAACTCTAAACACAACCCGACGCGGATATCTTCAGCGTAAAGGTTGCCATACAATGACGGTATGAGACGCTCTGGTGGTAACCGGAAACGCAGCGCACGCAATCAGACGGGCAGCCGTGACAGAGTCCGACCGCGTGATCCGTCCCCGCCTGGTGAATCCCAAGGCGCCAGTGGGAGACCAAAGCCGCTGCCCGCCGCGACTGGAAATTACGGACGCGACCTCCGCGAATTGCTCTCCGGCATCGGATCTCCCAGGCCCGCGCCGCTCAAACCTGATCCATTCCAGTTGCAGGCGCTCACGTCGCTTGAGTTTGAAGACGTCCTGGTCACGGCGCCGACTGGAAGCGGTAAGACGTGGATCGCGCGCGAAGAAATTCGCCGGCTGTTGGACGTGCGCAAACGAGCTTGGTACACGACGCCGCTCAAGGCTTTGACGAATTCCAAGTATGCCGAGTTCAGCGAAGAATTCGGGACAGAGCGCGTCGGCATACTTACCGGTGACCGCAAAGAGAATTCAAACGCGCCATTGATCGTAGGCACGACGGAAATCTTTCGCAACCAGTTGTTTGATTCGTTGCGCGGCGGCGAAGAAGTCAGCGCGGATCTGGTGGTGTTCGATGAAGCGCACTATCTCGCTGATGAAGAACGCGGGCATGTGTGGGAAGAGGCGATCATTTTGACGCCGCCGCGAATTCGCATGCTGCTGCTGTCGGCCACGATTGGAAATGCCGAGGAGTTCGCGGCGTGGATTGCCGAAGTTCGCGGTGTGCATTGCGGCGTGGTGACGCGGCCCGGCGCGCGACCGGTTCCTTTGCGGGCAGCGTTCCTGATGCCAGACAAGCGGTTGTTACCGCTGTTGAATCAGAACGGCAAATTGAATTCCGAAATCGCCAGGTTGAGCGAACAGGATCAACGCGACCGCGGGACAGGCGGAAGAGGAAGAAGACGGAGATGGTGACGGGAGCGCCGACATCTTGTCGGCGGTTCGCGCGCATCCTGCGCGCATCTTCCGACGCTTCAAATAAAAGCCCGGCAGGATGCCGGCGAACCGCTGGCAGGATGCCTGCGCTCCAATCATGAAACTCCGCATGCCAGAAATGCCGCCCGGCACTTTGCTGACGGCGCTCGGTTCCTACAACTTGCTGCCGGCGATCATTTTCCTGCCAACTCGCCGGCGCTGTGACGAGTCTGCTTCCGAGGCGGCACTGAGTCGTCGCACCGCGCCCGACGAGCGCCGCGTCGCGCGCCGCGAGTTCATGCTCACCTTTGTCGAGCAGTATCCGGAGATTCGCAAACATCGGCACTGGGACGCGATCATCAGCGGAGGCATCGCGGCGCACCACGCCGGACACATGCCGGCCTGGAAACTCGTGATCGAAAAGATGATGAGCGCCGGGTTGCTCGATGCGATCTTCGCGACCGCCACGGTCGCCGCTGGTGTCGACTTTCCCGCGCGCACAGTCGTCGTTACCTGCGCTGACCGACGCAGCGCCACCGGCTGGCAGTCCTTAACCGCATCTGAGCTTCAGCAAATGACCGGGCGTGCCGGACGGCGTGGTAAGGATCGCGTGGGGTTCGTCATCGCGGCGCCCGGCCCTCATCAGAATCCGCTGCGCATAGCGGAGTTGCTAAGTGCGCCGCCCGACGATCTCGACAGTCAGTTTCGCGCGACGTACACGTCTCTGTTGAATTTGCTCGACGCCTTCGGAAGTTTTGCGCAGGTGCGCGCAATCGCCGAAAAAAGTTTTGCCCATCGCAACCTGCTGCCGCAGATCCGCCAACTCGAGAAGTTGCGAGAGGAGAATGAAAAGCGCATTCGCACGGCTCTGGAAATCGCATCGGCGCAGACGCCGGTGGCGACAGTGCGCGGACTCGAGCGACTGGCAAGCGCGCGTTCGCGTCTCCTTGAATCGGCGCCGCAAACCCGCCGTGAAGCTCGACTACGCTGGCTGCACAAGGTGGTCCAGCCCGGCCGGGTGGTAGCCACCGGTCGCAGTGGCAAACGCCTGACAGTGGTCACCGCGTGCGGCGGAGATGGTGTGACCGGCGTGCGCGAAGATGGCCGGACGGCGTCGTTTTCCCTGGAACGCATCGGCCGAGCTTTCGCGCCAATCTTTTCGACAAAACCGGACAGGATCGAGGAAGCGTTCGACGAAATACATCAGCGCGGCGCTCAACTTGCTTTGCCTGAACCGCGTCTGCGCGACACGCGCAATGAAGAAGAAGGTTCGATCAAGTTGATTAACGATCTGATCGATTCGCTGGCGGGATCGCAAAGCGAGATTCTATGGTCGCTGCAAGCGGAAGCCGCTGCGATCGAACAAGTGGAGAGGCAAATCGATCGCTTGCGCAGTAACGTCTGGGAACCGTTTGAGCGTTGCGCGCGCGTGCTCGATCACTTCGGCTACCTCGACTTTGAACTCGAGCGGGTAACGGATCGCGGTCGCTGGCTGGCGGATCTGCGAGTCGATCGCCCGCTGCTGGTCGGCGAGGCTCTACAGCGCGGACTGTTCGCGGCGTTGAATCCGATCCGCGCGGCAGCTTTGATCGCGGCCCTCGCCGCGGACGAGGACCGCGATTATGGCGAGTTGGAGCTGGACGATGAGATTGTCAGCCTGCTGGCGAAGTTCGAAGAGATCGCTTTCGATGTCTCAACCGAGGAATGGAAGCAGGGCGTCGAAGCCGCACCCGAAATAAATTTTTCAGCCGCCGCCACCGCGGCGCATTGGGCCGGCGAGGCCGAGTGGACCGCGCTGGTTCGCGAGACGCGAGCCGAGGAAGGCGATCTGGTGCGCCTGCTTTCCCGGACCGGCGAAGCCCTGTTGCAGGTTGCCGGTCTGCGCGAGACGCACGCGGCAGCCGCAACAACGGCCCGCACAGCGGCGGAGATAGTGCTGCGCGAACCAGTGAGGTAGGGTCGTCGCGTACTGCTATAATGAGCAAACTATGAACGCCCTTGGAACCGCAAAGCGCGAGGAGATCAAGAAGCTGGCCGCGAACTATGGCGCGCATAACGTTCGCCTGTTTGGTTCGGTCGCACGGGGTGAAGCGCATAGCGATAGTGATATTGATGTGTTGGTGGATCTTGAGCCAGACCGTAGCTTGTTTGACTTGGGCGGTCTGCTGATGGAACTGCAAGACCTACTGGGGTGCAGAGTCGATGTCGTAACTGAGCACGGATTGCGACCGCGCATCCGCGAACGCGTTTTGCGAGACGCCGTGCCCCTATCAGAGATGACCGCGAGCGACTGCTCGATATCCTGGAAGCAATCGAGCGGATCGAGAAATACACTTCGAAGGGTCGCGAAGTCTTCGAGGATGATGAGCTGATTCAAACCTGGGTAGTACACCATCTTGAGATCATTGGCGAAGCTACTGGCGCTCTCTCTTCAGAGGTTAAGCAGAACTACCCGAAGACTCCCTGGACGCAGATCGCTGGAATGAGGAATATCCTGGTGCATCAATACTTTGGCGTTGACTCTTCTGCCGTGTGGAATGCCGTGGATCGGGACCTTCCAACACTAAAAGGTCAGGTTGGAGGCCATGCTTGCCGCCCTTTCTTAGAATCCAACCTCCACCGATGTGGAAGCGGACACAACCATGTTAAGATGACGGCTGAACTGATATTGATTTCGACACTAAACCACTATGGAAGTCTTACTAGCTGACGAATTCGGATTTTGTTTTGGCGTCGAGCGCGCCGTTGAGATGGTTGAGGACGCGCTGGAAGTTGGCGCGCCCGTGCGCACGCTGGGCCCGCTGATTCATAACACTCAGGAAATGAAACGCCTCGAAGGCGAAGGAGTGGCGACGATCGAAGCGCCCGCGGAAGTTGGCACGAACGAAATTGCCGTGATTCGCGCGCATGGCGTTACGCCGCTGGTCCAGATTCAACTGGAGCAACGCGCGGCCCTGGTCGTCGATGCAACCTGTCCGTTCGTCACCCGGGTGCAGCGACTGGCCGAGCGCGCCGCGAAGGAAGGCCGTCACGTCGTGGTAGCCGGCAGTCCCGACCACCCGGAAATGATCGGCGTCGTCGGCTATGCTCCGGACAACACGTTCGTGGTCAGCGATGCTGCCGGAGTCGCGAAACTGCCGCCGCTGCATGCGCCGCTGGTCGTCTCGCAAACCACGCTCAAGTTGCAGACCTTTCTGGAAGTCGCCGAAGCAGTGCGCGCGAAGGCCGACGCTGAGCCGCAAGTAGTCAATACGATTTGTTCGGCCACGCGCGATCGCCAGGACGCCGCGCGCGCTCTGGCGGGACTGGTCGACGTTTTCTACATCATCGGCGGCAAGCACTCGTCAAACAGCATCAAACTGCTGGCCGTCTGCAAAGAACAATGCGAGCGCAGTTTCCTGATCGAAACTGACGGTGAAATCGATGCCGCTGATTTGCTTGGCGTCAATCGTGTCGGCGTTACGGCCGGCGCGTCCACGCCTAACTGGTTAATCGATCAGGTGGTCAAGCGGCTGCGCGAGATTGGTAACCGGCTCAGCGTCGAGACCGAAACCAGCGTCAACTAGAAGGTGGCACGGGCGTCCCGCCCGTGAAGCACGCGCAAGATGCGCGTGCCACAATCAAAGTCTCCCTAAAATTACTTTGCGCCTTTCGCTCTTCCTTTGCGCCTTTGCGTGAAAGTGTTTCGGCCCGCGTTATGGTTCACGCAAAGGCGCAAAGCAAACACTTAAGGCGCGAAGTATTAATCAACCAGCCTGGGTACATGAGAATTATGAAACGTTCAGGACTTACTCTTTTAGTCGGCATTCTGGTTTCTTTAGTTATGGCTACATCAATAAGCGCCAAGCCACGCACCTTTCTTGAACTGGTCGACGCGTACTTTGCAGATTACTTCAAAGCGAATCCTTCGCAGGCCACGAGCGTGGGGTTTCACCAGTACGATCATCAGTTGGAAGATTTCTCGCTGGCCGCACATCAGCGCAACCGGGGCAAGCTGCTGGCTTATCTGAAAGAGTTTCAGGAAATCAACCCGCGGACGCTTTCGCAAAACGATCGCGACGATCGCGAGATCATGATCGCGACGATTCAGAGCGGCCTGCTCGAAGAAGATCGCGTACAGATGTGGCGCAAAAACCCCGACAACTATTCGGGCGCAGTCACCGGCAGCATCTTTACGATCATCAAACGCAATTTCGCTCCGGCTGAAGAGCGTCTGCGTTCAGTCATCGAGCGCGAGAAGCAGATTCCGCGTGCGCTTCTGCAAGCACGTCAGGTGTTGGTCAATTCGCCAAAAATTTACACTGATATCGCGATAGAGCAATTGCCGGGCAACATTGATTTCTTTCAAACAACGGTGCCTGAAGCTTTCAAAGACGTGAAGGATGCGGCGTTGCTGGCCGAGTTCAAGAGCAGTAACGAAGGCGCCATCGCAGCTTTGAAAAACTATCTATCGTGGCTGCAAACGGATTTGTTGCCGCGTTCGAACGGTGCGTTCGCGATTGGCGCGGAGAACTATCGTTTGAAGCTCTTGTACGACGAGATGGTCGACGTGCCCCTGCCCCGGCTTTTGAAAATCGGATATGCGCAGTTGCGGAAAGATCAGCGCGCGTTCATCGCCACGGCTCGTCGCATCGATCCGGACAAGTCTCCGGAAGAAGTTTTGAAAGAACTCGAAAAGGACCATCCGAACGCGCCGGAGTTGATTCCGGCAGCTCAGAAACAGCTTGACGGCATCCGCCAGTTCTTAATCGATCACAAAATTATCAGCGTTCCGGGCGGCGCCCAGGCGAAGGTGGTCGAGACACCGCCATTTCAGCGGGCCACGACCTTCGCGTCGATGGACACGCCGGGTCCTTACGAAGCGAATGCGACCGAAGCCTTCTATAACATCACTCTACCGGATCCTTCGTGGCCGAAAGAGAAGCAGGAAGAATATCTGCAGGGCTACAACTATCCGCTATTGAGCAACGTGTCGGTGCACGAAGTCTGGCCGGGGCACTACACACAATTTCTGTGGGTCAAGAACAACCCCGAGCTTTCCAAGGTGCGCAAGCTGACCGGGGCCGGATCGAACGCCGAAGGCTGGGCGCATTACAGTGAAGAGATGGTGCTCGATGAAGGTTTCAATAACGATCCGAAATATCGGCTGGCGCAGTTGGTCGATGCGCTGCTGCGCGATTGCCGCTACATCGTCGGCATTAAAATGCACACGCAAGGCATGACGATGGCGCAGGCGAAGGATTTCTTTGTCAAAGAAGGACGGCAGCAACCGGTTGTCGGCGAGATGGAAACCAAACGCGGCGCCGGCGATCCTACTTACCTGATGTACACGCTTGGTAAACTGGAAATCCTGAAACTGCGCGCGGACTACCAGCGAAAGATGGGCAGCAATTTTTCGCTTCAGGACTTTCACGATCGCTTTATCAAAGCCGGCAGCCCGCCGATCAAGATCGTGCGCCGCGAGTTGATGGGACGTGACGGACCGTTGCTGTGATTTCCTGATTCCCGCGCGAATCGGACTGCGGGTCTTAGTCGCCCTGCGGCTCTGCCGCCTGATGTGCGGCAAGGCTTCGCCTTACCGTCGCGTTGACTATTGATTTTGAGCGAGGCTACGCCTCGCCCCGTTCCGAGGCGTAGCCTCCCTCATTCTTTCTAACTCGGATCCGAAAGGCGGAGCCTTTCCGCACATCAGACGGCAAAGCCGCACGCGCATTTCGCAATCGCGTTGTTGGCGTCGCAACTATCATATGGATATCGAACAAGTTCACGCCCATTGTCTTTCATTCCCGCATGTGACCGAGGTGGTGCTGTGGGGAAACGATCTGGTATTCAAGATCGGCGGCAAGATGTTCGCCGTCATCGGACTTGATCCGGCGTCAGATCATTGCATGTCGTTCAAATGCACACCGGAAAAGTTTGCTGAGTTAATAGAAGAAGATGGCATCGTTCCCGCACCATACGTCGCGAGATATCACTGGGTCGCGCTCGCGCGCTTCAATGCATTGAGTGAGAAGGAACTAAAGGCCCTGCTGCGAACTGCTTACGATTTGGTGCTGGAGAAATTACCCAAGAAGTTAAAAGCAGATCTTGTACTCGCCCCGCCGAAACGCTCTTCAAAGTGCCGTTAGGCGCGCAATGTTTATAGATCGAAGATCGTACTAAACAGCTGAGCTCCATAGGAGCGCGATGTACGTTGCGCTCCTATGGAGCTCGGCCTCAAATAGACTTCCACGGGCTATAAACATTTCGCCCCGCTGGGGCTCAAAGCCAAGACACTCCTATCTACCTCGCTTCCTGTCGCTCTCGTTTCTCTTCCTTTCGAAAGGCGCTCGGCTCAACCGGATCCGCGTCCTGCCAAAGTCCTCGTCGGGCGTTGCGTGCTTCATCTTCGGCCATTGCATAAAGCTCTCGATCTTCCGGAGCCTGCTCTCGCTGATATTCCTTGTAGTGCCAGGCCATGCCGGCCTTCACCTGTTCCAGGTTAATGTCCTTCCCGTCGAACACGATCTTTCCCACCAGCCGCCCATACTGATCTGTCTTTTGATAGAAAATCGTGACGTCCTTACCAGAAACCATTTCGGACAGGCTCTTTTTTGACTGAGTGCCAAACGCCTGGTGCGACTCGGGAGCATCGATCCCTTCGAGCCTGATGCGATGTTGAGTGTTTGACGAATCCAGCACCGTGATCGTGTCGCCATCGGCCACGCGCACGACTCGGCCGGTAAGGCTCTGGGCGCCGGAAGCATCGGCCGATCGACGGACAGGTTGGACGACTGGTGCCGGCGGACGACTACAGGCGGCAGAGAGGAGTAGAATGCCTGCTGCGAACGAAATCAACCGCGGGAATTGTTTGGTTCGTCTCATTAAGCGCCACATTATCGATAAGTCTCGCAGCATTTGAAAGGCGCGCACGGAAACCGAAGCTGCCGCACCCCTGCAAAACTCTTGCAGCATCCAAGCCAACCAAAACTCAGCCCGCGTGTCTATGGCAATGAATGTCCGCTATGAAGATCTTCCAGGCAGTACCGCTGAACACCAGCGAAAGTGAATTGATTACGCGGGCCCAGTCTGCCGACATGGATGCTTTCTGTCTGCTCGCTCAACAATTCGAGCGGCGCATCTATTCACTCGCGCTGCACTTTTGCCACAACCAACAGGACGCAGAGGATCTCTCACAGGAGGTTTGGCTGAAGACTTACCAGGCGCTGCACACCTTCAAAGGTGAATCCAGCTTTTACACCTGGCTGCGCAAGATCACGATCAATTGTTTTCTTAACCATCAGCGCGCGCATTCGTTTCGCTGGCGCGGACAAACCACGGCCGTTCAACTTTTGGATATGGACGCAATTGAAGCCGGTGAACGCCAGGGTTCCGCGGCGGATTCTGAAAAGGCTTTGCTCAATCGAATCATGGCCCAGAAAGTAATGCAGGCGCTGTCCGAACTAACATCGCAACAGAGATTGATCTTTCTGCTCAAGCATCACGAAGAGATGACTTACGAAGAGATAGCCAAAGCGGTGGGCTGCTCGACCGGCACCGCCAAGAAATCTGTTTTCCGCGCCGTCATTAAACTGCGCGAACACCTGAATATTGATGTCCAGGCGTCAACTACGTTCCGCGCGCTGCGGGAGAAAATTGAGATAGGAGTTTAGGGAAAATGCACAACTGCAAAGCAAACAGAGAGGCGTTAATCGCACTGGCCCTGAACCTGCCCGATCGAACTCAGTCGTTGCCGGCTGAACTCGAAACGTGCGCCACGTGCCGTGAAGAGTACGCTGCTCTTCGGAATGCCCTGCGCATCGCTGATCAGACAAAGCAATCCACCTTGCCCGCGGAAAATTTCTGGGCCGGTTACCATGCGCGCTTAAGGCAACGCCTGGAAGCCGGCTCGCAGTCCGAAGTCCCGTCACCCGCTTTTGATAAGCGACCGAGAACCTGGTTGGGAAATCTGTTGACTAGTTCCGTGCGGGTCCCTGGTCCTTTGGCAGCTGCGCTGTTGTTATTCCTTGTCGCCTCATTCGCCTTCGCGTTGAATTCTCGTCGTCAAATAGCCCAGCCAATTGTCGTGACCAAAACGGTTGAGGTGCCTGTCCCCCGGGAAACGATCCGGGAAAGAGTCGTAACCCGGGTCGTCTATCGCGAAAGAGATCGCCGGCAACCTTCTGGCTTCCAAGCTAACGCAATTGCCGCCCGGCGCAATGAACCGGCCGAGACACAGATCAGTCTGGTCGGTTTCAAACCAACGAACGAGGTCAAGCTTACGATCATCAAAGGGAGTTACCACGATGAGAAGTAAGGCCCTGACCACAATGCTTTGCCTCCTGGCCTTTGTCACGATGGCGACCGCACAGGAAACGGCGAAGCGTCAATTGATCGTGCCTTTGGCTGAAGGTGGATTCGTCGCCTTCAAGAGCGAAACCTCGTGGACCGACGCGAAGATAGCCTCGACCGAGCCGCAGCGAGGGCTTTCGGTCCTCAACTCACAGGCCGTCACGGATGACCGGCACACAATTCACCGGGTCCTGGAAGACAATGCGGGACGTTTCATCTTCGGATACGATCTCTGGGTCGCGCCCAACGCGGCGGCCAAACAATTCAAAATTGAAGTCCGTCCGCTCGATCGGCAGTTTGAAAGTAAGCTGCGCCCGGAGAAGACCAATGGCGAGCAGCCGGAGAGTGTCTCAACGTTTCCGCAATCCACTGCTCCGCAGATGCTGGATGACGGCGACGCGTTTTCGCTCGACTTGCTGGTTAATCAGAACACCGGCGTAAAGATCGTCGACGTAGTGAAAGTGACTTTCAATCGTGCGAATCTCCAGGAAATCAATCCCCGCATGTTGCCGCGCGATTTCACGCTCGATGCGGTCGAGCTGGCAGTGAAAGACTACCGTTTGCTGATCGACGGCAACGCGGTGGCCTCAGTCAAATCGGCGAACGGATGCTCGGGCGCGCTGCTTTGGTTCTACGTTCAGGATCGGGGGCGCTTTATCTTCTCGCTGGCGCCACGCGCCGGCTACGAGTTTCAGAAGGTCGGGATCATTGACGACAACCGGATCGAATTCACGGTGAACGGCGCCCGTTACGAATGGCTCTCGAGTTCGCCAATACTGCCGGGCGGCGGCACCTGGAACCTCTGGGTCCTGCACGATCCAAAATACGCTCCCATCTTCGGATCTGATCCGGCGCTGCCGCAGAAAAAAAGTGTCTGGGCAAAAGTAGACGAGGCCGTGAACAATAACCAGGTCACCGGCATTGGCGTTCGCAGTCAAAAACAAACCACGCTTCAGGTCCGCACCCCGACTGAGAAGACCCAGAGCGCTCCAGTAGTAAAACGACCTCGCGTAATGGTTGGGGGCGCCGACCGCATTGAGAATTTGTGGCCCAAAGGCCCATGACCATGGTGCGAAGCTCCGACGCGTCGGGGTAGCACGCGGGTAGCAGTCAGTCCGGCAAGCTAAAAAGTTCCGAACAGTATTCAACCAAAGTTTTTCTCCGGTTCAAGTGCAAAGCCAGGAGACGGTCGAAGTGTGTTCCGCAGCAGATCGGTTTCGGCAACACATATTCGATGGGAATCAAGAACCGAAGTTCATTAAGAGGGAGAGAAAAATGAAAAGAGATTTGTCGTTTGTGATCGCAGCAATGGCCGTTTGTTTGTTAGTTGGCATCATCGAGGTCCGCGCTCAATCTCCAGACATTCCGAAGTTCGAAGTGGGCGCGGATTTCTCAACCATCACCTTTGCCGCGGGCCAGACTGAGTTGGGTTTGGGCGGAAGACTTACTTACAACCTCAACAAACACGTCGCGCTTGAAGGCGCCGGCTATTTCTTTCCGCGCAAGTGCCAGTTTTGCGCTAGAGGCAACGACGGCCAGATCACCGAGGGACTGTTTGGTGTGAGGGTGGGGAAGCGTTTTGAAAGGTGGGGCATATTCGGAAAAGTCCGCCCCGGCGTCATCAGTTTTAGCGAAGGCAAACTTAATCTCGTTCCAACCACCGGCATTCCACCCACCGGTCTGGGCGCGTTTCCGTTCGATTTCGAGTTCAAACGCCTGACCACGCTCGCCGTCGACGTAGGTGGCGTGGTTGAGTTCTACCCCTCGAAACGCATCTTCACGCGTTTGGATTTCGGCGACACTATCATTCACTACGGCCCGCGCAGGATTAATAGTGCGATCTTCGACTCAACCACCAACACGTATGTTCTGATGCCCTTTACGGTGCCGTCACAGACTCGTGGCAACCTTCAGTTTTCGGTGGGAGTTGGCTTTCGGTTTTAGAGGCATTTCTTTGCGATGAGAGGGATCCGCAGATTACGCAGAACTCAAACTTTGGGGATGCTCGAACTGGTAAACAGATAAGCTTTTAAAGTTAAATGAGTCTGCATAATCTGCGGATGAGGTATTTCACTCCGGGCAGGCGGCCCCAAAGCGGGCCCAGTCCTGGAACCGTCGGGCGAATTCTTCGTGACCCATCGATGGCGGCGCGCGTCCTTCGCCGGGATTCCATCCCCACATGACAAGCTTGTCAGCCGTAACGTGCTCGACGATCTGGGCAACGGTCTTGCCGTTGTTCTGTTTGGGATCTTTAATCTGGCGGCAAATCTCTCCCGGTGTCTTCCCTTCCCAAATCATCGGCATCGTCGCGGGCGGCAGATGCCAACCGGGCGCGCCGGGCGGCATGTTAAGACCGGCGACGTTTTGTTCCTGGTGACAAGCGGTGCATTTCTGGCCGTATAGACCCTTGCCATCCGGACCTCGTTTCACATTCTGCGTGTGAATGTGATTGTCATCGCCTTGTCTGGGATAGTCGCCGGTAGCATGGCAATTCAAACAACGCGGATGTTTGAGAACGGGAATGATTGAAGTGAAGAGCTCGCGGGCTTTCGCGTCGTCCTTCTGAAGTGATTCGTCGGCCCATGAAGAGATCGGTCGAGCAACAAGTCCCAGCGCAATCATGAAGAGCAGCGCGATTAGGAGTTCGAGTTGTGATTGATCTCCGTTCATCGTTCTATTTCGAAAAGAATTTGAAACGCAAAGGTCGCAAAGGTTAATCGCAGAGTATCGCAAAGGAAAACTCTGCGCCCTTTGCGAAAAAACTTTGCGTACTTTGCGTTAAGAAATCCCCTCACACGTCATACCACCAATCCAATCGGAAGCTTCCGCACTCGCTTCCCCGTCGCCGCAAAGATCGCATTCGCCACTGCCGGCGCGACGGGCGGCACGCCGGGCTCACCTACACCGGTCGGGTTTTCCGTGCTCGGCACAATGTAGACTTCGATCTCGGGTGCTTCATTTATTCGCAGCATCGGATAGTCGTGAAAGTTTCGCTGTTGCACGCGGCCGCGATCCAAAGTGATCTCGTCTTTCAACGCCGCGGTCAGGCCAAAGATGATTCCACCTTCCATCTGTGCCTTGACCGTGTCGGGGTTAACGACCCGCCCGCAATCGAGCGCGCAAACCACGCGATGCACTCGCACCGCTCCGTTCTTGTCGACAGAGACTTCCGCCACTTGCGCCACATAACTATCGAAAGAGAAATGCGTAGCGATACCCCGACCTCGGCCAGCCGGTACAGGTTTGCCCCAGTTTGCTTTTTCCGCCACCAGATCGAGCACCCCACGCATCCGGGGTTGATTAACGAGCAATGTGCGACGGAGCTCGACTGGATCCTTTCCACCGGCATGGGCCACTTCATCAAAGAAGGCCTCGACTGCGAATCCGTTGTGCGAATGACCGACAGATCGCCACCAGAGAACGGGCACGCTGTTCCTGGTCGTATGCAGGTCAACCTGTAAGTTCGGAATGCCGTAGAGCAAGTCAGCCGCACCCTCAACCGATGCGTCATCGATGCCATTCTTTATCATCATCGCGAAGGGCGTTCCTTCCAGGATTGACTGTCCTACGATCGTATGCGTCCAGGCAATTGGATTCCCCGACCCATCAAAACCGGCAGACATGTGGTCGTACCACATGGGCCGATAATAGCCGCCATGCATATCGTCCTCGCGGGTCCACACGACTTTCACCGGCGCCTTCGCCGCCTTCGCGACGTGAACTGCCTCTACCACAAAATCCGAGGCGGGATTTGCGCGGCGACCAAACCCGCCGCCGAGCAGCGGCGTGTGAATCTGCACCTGTTCTGGTTTCAATCCTGCAACCGCCGCCGCGGCGGCACGGTCTCCCGTCTGAAACTGAGTGCCGGTCCAAATCTCGCAATGAGCTGATCGCAGATCGACGACGCAGTTCAGCGGTTCCATCGTCGCGTGGGCCAGGTAAGGAACTTCGTATTCAGCAGTGATTGTTTTGGCTACCCCGGCGAGTGCCTTAGCCGGGTCGCCGACCTTTCGCGCCATCGCACCGGGTGACTTCGCCAGATTCGCGTATTGCTCGCGCATGCCCGTAGTGGAAACATTTGCGCCGGCCCCTTCGTCCCATTTGATCTCGAGCTTGTCGCGACCAAGCTTGGCCGGCCAGAATCCATCGGCGATCACGGCGACGCCGCTCGGTACTTGAATAACATTCCTGACACCGGGAACAGCCTTAGCGGATTCGGCATTGAAACTCGCGACCTTTCCACCAAAAACCGGCGACCGGGCAATCAACGCTGTCAGCATCCCAGGAATCTTCACGTCGAGACCAAACTGTGCACTGCCATTAACTTTCGCGGGCGTGTCGAGACGCCGAGTCGGCTTTCCGATCAGCTTGAAGTCTTTTGGGTCTTTGAGTGGGACATCCTTTGGCGGTTCGATCTTCGCGGCGGCGTCGGCAAGAGATCCAAAAGAAGCGCGTTGACCATTGGCCGGATTAATGACGAAGCCTTTTTCGGCGAGCAAGCCTTTCGCATCGACGTTCCACTTTTGCGCCGCTGCGGCAATCAGCATAACGCGCGCCGTCGCGCCGGCTTTGCGAAAGCGCTCCCATTCGGAAGCGGTGCTGGTGCTGCCGCCGGTCATCTGAATCCCAAACACCGGGTGATTGTAGGCAGCATCGACCGGCGCTGATTCAACTTTGATCTTGCTCCAGTCAGCTTCGAGTTCTTCGGCGAGCAGCATCGGCAGAGACGTGTAGACACCTTGACCCATTTCTGATTTGTTGACGATGACAGTGACGTTATCGTCAGTGCCAATGCGGACGAATGCATTCGGGGCGAATGGGAGCGCAGCCATTCCTGGCTGCGGAACGCCGGCAGCCCTGCCGGCTCTTGCCGCCTCCGGCAGATAAATGCTGATCAGCAGCCCGCCGCCTGCTGCTGCGCCGACTTTTAGAAAAGATCGTCTTTTCATTTCAGTCGTCATGCTTCAGGTTCCCCTCTCCCCTCTGGGAGTGTACGTACAGGGAGAGGGGCTAGGGGAGAGTGTGCGCCCCCCCGTCTCCTCCTTCCTTACAAGGAGATCTTCTGAGTAAACCAAGCGCACCTACTAACGACAAGAGGTAGAACTTTTTCACTTCGCAATACAAGCCCTCACCCTAACCCTCTCCCAAAGGGGAGAGGGAATAAATCAAAAACCTTCTCAAGCCTGCCTCTTCATCTCCGCTGCCCGATGAATCGCCTTGCGAATGCGCGGGTACGTGCCACAGCGACAGATGTTTCCCGTCATCGCTTCATCGATGTCAGTGTCCGTGGGTTTGGAATTCTCTGCGAGCAGGACGGCCGCGCTCATAATCTGTCCCGATTGACAATAGCCACACTGCGGCACATCGATTTCGATCCAGGCTTTCTGTAAGGGATGACTGAGGTCACTTGAGAGGCCTTCGATGGTCGTGATCTCTTTGCCAGCGGCGTCGGCAACACGCTTGACGCATGAACGGATCGCTTCGCCATTCAGATGGACCGTGCACGCGCCGCACTGCGCCATGCCACAGCCGTACTTGGTCCCGGTCAGCCCGAGCCTTTCGCGCAAAACCCAGAGCAGAGGCGTGCCCGGATCAACGTCGACACTGACCGACTTGCCGTTAACCTTCAGAGTAATCACCGGGGACACTCCTTTTGGTTTAGCTCGAGGGGCTTTTATTTCGAGGGATGTTTGTATGCTAGGCCTGTCGTTGGATTGAGTCAAGAAAGTGCGGCGATGAACGGGGCAGTAGCACGACCGTTAGGGAGGGCGTCGTATGCCGACCTCTCAATCGACAAATCGAGGGATCGAGGATTACGCCCTACCTCACGGTCGGGCTACTGCCCCGTTCGCAGTCAACCCACCTTCCCAATAATCGCGTCCGCAAACTCATCAGTCGTAGCCGTGCCGCCAATGTCACCCGTGCGGACCTGTCCTTCTTCAAAAACTGTAAGCATCGCGGTTTCGATTTTCTCGGCGGCGGCGCGTTCGTCGATGTGTCGCAGCATTAAGATCGCGGATTGCAGCAGCGCGGTCGGATTGGCGATGCCTTTGCCGGCGATGTCCGGGGCTGAGCCGTGCACGGCTTCGAACACGGCGCCTTTTTCGCCGATGTTCGCGCCCGGCACCAGGCCCAGGCCGCCAATCAATCCGGCGCACAAATCCGAAAAGATGTCGCCGTAAAGGTTCTCGCACAGCAGGATGTCGAACTGTTCGGGACGCATGACCAACTGCATCGATGCGTTGTCGACGATCTTGTCTTCGGCTTCAATCTCCGGATGATCGTCTCCGACTTTGTGAAAGCACCTGAGGAACAATCCGTCGGACAGCTTCATGATGTTCGCTTTGTGCACGCAGGTGATCTTCTTGCGGTTTTCACGCAGCGCATAGTCGAACGCGAAGTGCGCGATCCTCGTCGAAGCTTTCTCAGTGATGATCTTCAGACTCTCGACCACGCCGGGAATGATTTCGTGCTCGAGACCTGAATACAAACTCTCTGTGTTCTCGCGCACCACCACTAAATCCAGTTCCGGATTGCGGCAGGGCACGTTCGGCAAGGCCCGCACTGGCCGCAGGTTGGCGTAAAGATCCAGAGCCTTGCGCAAACCGACGTTGACGGAAGTGAAGCCTTTGCCGACCGGCGTCGTGATGGGACCTTTGAGCCCGACCTTGTTACGCTTGATTGACTCGAGCAGGTCTTCGGGCAACGTCGCGCCGAATTTATCGAGCGCCTGCTGACCGGCGAGATGCGTCTCCCATTCAATCTGCACGCCCGAAGCTTCGATGATGCGCACGACCGCGGAAGCGACTTCAGGGCCGATGCCATCGCCAGGAATCAGTGTGATACGATGCATAAAATCAGTAGGCAGTGTGCAGTAAGCAGAAGGCTTCATCTAATCCGTCCGACGCGTTTCAGCATAAGACTTCAACTGATAACTGACAACCTGACAAGTGTCTTCGTTTTCGTTTCGCGTCTTTTTCCCGCTTGGTCAAAAAACGATCCACGAAATCACACGAAACGACACGAACAAAACAGTTCCGTTTCGTGTGACTACGTGGATCGTTTTTGCCTTGGAAGCGGCAATCTCTCAAAATAGGACTTTACCCTGACGACTGGCCAACGTGACTCGTGCTTGTTAGCAAAACATTCAGACCCAACGCCACCGCCGAAGTCATCATCATCGGCGGCGGCGTGATCGGATTGACGATCGCCCGCGCGTTGGCGCAGCGCGGCCTGCGCGAAGTGATGTTGATCGAACGCGGCCGGCTGGGCGCGGAAGCGTCGTGGGCCGCCGGCGGTATTCTCGCGCCTCAGGTGGAAGTCGATCGTCATGACGAGTTCTTCCAGCTCGCCTGCGCCAGTCGCGATCTGTATCCGGCTTTCGCTGAGTCTCTGAAAGAAGAAACCGGAGTGGATGTTGAGCTGGATACTACCGGCACTCTCTGTCTCGGCTTCACCGAAAAGGATGAAGCCGAACTGCGGCGGCGTTATGAATGGCAGCAGGGCAAGAGCTTGGAAGTTGAATGGCTAACCGGCGATGAAGCACGGCGATTGGAGCCGTGCGTCTCGGCTGAGGTCCGTTGCGCATTGCGCTTTCCCAAAGACTTTCAAATTGAAAACCGACGATTGATTAGCGCGCTGGTTAGAACTAATGAAGAGCTGGGGATTCAATTGATAACCGGTTCATCGGTGAATGCGATCCGGATCAAACACGAAAAAGTCTGTGGAGTTGAAACCTCAAACGGCTTTGTCGACGCGTCGGTGGTCGTAGTTGCCGCGGGCGCCTGGGCTTCATTCATAAAATCGCCGGATGCAAAACTTCCCGCGATCACAATCGAGCCGGTGCGCGGACAGATGCTCTGCTTTGAGGCGCGCCCGCAAATTGCGCGGCACGTGATCTATAGTTCGCGTGGTTACCTGGTGCCGCGTCGCGACCGCCGGGTGCTGGCTGGGTCAACCGCTGAGCACGTGGGCTTCGATAAGCGCGTAACTGATGAAGGTATCGCTGTCATTAAGTCCATGGCGCTGGAGATCGCTCCCGGAATGGCGGCCCTGCCAATGATCGATTCGTGGGCCGGTTTCCGTCCGCGGGCTCAAGACGGGCTGCCCGTACTCGGATCATCCGAAGAAATCGGGGGCCTTTTCTACGCCACCGGTCATTATCGAAATGGAATCCTGCTGGCGCCGATCACCGGCAAAGTGATAGCGGACGCGATCGTCGATGGAGTCTCGCGGGCAGGGTTCAATGCGTTCTCACCAGATCGTTTTCGCGAGTGAACCGGCAATGAGAAAATTAGAGTTTAGAGTGCCGACTTCTGTTAAGTGGCACAGACTTCAGTCTGTCCTTTCTCGTTCAATGGCAGACCCGGGTCTCTTCGAAGATCACAAACTGAAGGAAGTCTGCCCCCCTTTTACCGCTTCATTCCCCGCCTCAAACTTAACTACAGGGACAGATAAACGGGTAATTCTTGTTGTCGATGATGGGCTCGATGCCGAAGAAATCATTCAGCACCGATTCGGCGGTGCAGTAGGCTCCTTCCACCCAGGCCTGGTCGTTGGAATACGTTTCGCCCACGATGAAAATATTGGCGTCCGCTCCTGGAATCATTTGCGAGGGCTTGCGGATCTTCTGCTGCACATCGCAGATATCATAGTGTGCTGCATAGGCATGATAGCCGGCGTTGAACGGCGGCAGAGACCAGTCCATGTAGCTTGCTTCGAGCGGTTCGGGCACCGCGCTGTAGTCTGATTGCGGCCCAAAATGCACGGCCGCCAGTTGCTTGCGCAGCATTTTCACCATTCCCGGAGGCACTTTGCGCGGGCCTTCCAGGGGCTGGTAATTTTCCGAGATCGGCCTTTTGCGTTCGGCGCCAGGACCCAGTTCCAGTTCCTGCCAGAAAGAAGTGAACTGCTCGTCGTCGTAACTGGCAAGAATGCCGTAAACGGGATCCACTTTTCGATCAAGCGCATTATTTCCGAAATAGACAACCTGGCGGATCGGTGTGTCAGTTATGCTTGGCCCGATCGTGTTGCGCAGGGAAAGGTTCAGCAACAGTTCTTCCTGTTTTATCGTTAACCGTTCCTGAATGGCGTCTTCCACTGTCTTGATAAAAACAGACGCCGGTGTGAATGGAGCTTCAACAATCGCCGGATTATTAGCAGCACTGATCGCAGCAATATACTTTTTGGGAAAGCCGTTAGCTGCCAATTTCTTAAGTACGTCATCCGTCACTTCGTACGCGGAAATTTGCGCCGGGTAAGGAGTATTAACCGTATCGGCCCACCATGGCGAGCTGAAGAACATGCCTACTTTGTACGAAGGTTGCATAATTGCCGACTCCAGATACAACTGCACCTTTTGGTGATTGAGCACATCGAGCCCTTCGTGGCTCTCATAGCGAGTAGCCTGGGCCACCAGGTCAATCGCATAGCGCGGCATCGCCAGCCAGGCGGCATCGGTGGTTCCCGATCCGGACTTTTTGTTGGGATTCTCGCGGGTTGCTATTGAGTAATGAATTACTCCCTTGATCTGCAAAATAGAATGGAGACGGGTGTTGGGGTGATATCTGAAATTCACACCCTTCTTTTTTGCCAGCTTCCCAATTGTCTCAAACAAGGCATTGAACATGCTGGAGTAGCCGGTAGTCAAAGTCCTGTATTCAGTGCCGGGTGTGAATTCATTGTTGGCCTGAATCGCATCAGCCGAGTTCCAGTTAATGATGTTTGAGGTGTAGCCGTTTCCATCCGCGGTATAGGCGAAGCCTTCCGGGCCCAACTGATCGAACATGAGATCCCAATAGCCTATGTCCGTCATCAAATCGCCTTTTTTGTAAACGGAGGATTCCGGCAAGTCAACGGTGATCGCTCCTGTTTCATAAAACTTACACCAGTCAGCACGGGTCATCTTCGCCGCTGCGGCAGGCGTCACTGCCAGATCCTGAAGAACCAAAAAACCATTGTCAGGGGAAGTAGCGTTGCCGAAGTGGTCAACATTATAGGGTGCAGGATTGCTTGAGGTGATGTCATTCAGATACATGTTCTTCGTCCGCAGATAAAACAAGGGATTGGTGGACTCGTTGAATGGCACAGAAAACTTTTTCAGCCCAAGCTGTTCTATCACGGTGGTAACCAAACGGTGCCCCCCGCCTAAATCCGTGCCGGCCCAATCCGAGTAGCGCATACCACCCAATTCCAGGTAAGACTTATTCTTGTCGTTCTGATAATGCCAGGTACAAACGCGGGCGCCGGCGGCACGCGTTCCAGGTTCTTCTTTCGAGAAGTCGTACTTTCCCCAATCGTACAATTCGATGGTGTCGCCTTTCGACAATTGTTTCGCCTGGTCGTTCTTACTGCTGGGTATGCCGTCCAGCAGACGCCATGCGGTATAAAGCCCGGCCGCTCCGGCGCCGAATATTGAATAGGTTTTATTTTTCATGAGGTTGATTCCTTCCAGAGTATTTCAGGATTTTGACTTTTCCAGGTTTCAGAAGCTCTGAACAAATTTCATCCCGACGCGATGCGTCGAGGACACTCGTTGAAGAGCTTCCTTATTCTATTCCCAGCCGATACATCTGCTGCGGAAGATCCGTTTCAGGGACTACTACTTCTACCAATGCCGGCTGATTGGTTATTTTTTTCAGTTCCTTCAGTACCGCATTTAGTTCCTTAACGGTTTTCACGCGGTATCCCTTAGCCCCAAACGCCTGCGCCAGCGCCAGGTAATCCCATTTGGGCAGGATGTCAAAAGTATCGAATTTGCCGGTCGCAAACGAAGCAAGGTTAACGTATACCTGCTCAATGGAATACACGCCGTTACTGATCACGAAAATCACGGCGTTCAGCTTGTTCCTGGCCAGGGTCGACAGCGACTGACAAACCATCATGAATCCACCATCGCCGGCCACCGTCCAGGCCCGTTTTCCACTTCCAAGCTGGGCGCCCGAAGCGGCGCCGGTTTCGAATCCAATACATTGCCAGGCTGCCGAGCCAATGAAGCTATTCTGAAACAGACCGTAGGCGTTCGTGGCCACATAAAGCGAGTTGCTCACCCCAAAAGTCATGACAATATCATCGAGCATCTTGTTGTCTTGCAGGAACTTCATCGAGTGCTGGAAGAACCGGTTGTAAGTAATGATCTCCGGTTTGTCGTTGAACTTAGGATCTGAATTGGACGCCCACGGTTCAGGATAGGCCGGTTGGGGAGGCGCCACTGTCGAAAGCGGGTAACCTTTCGTCTTCTTGAAACGTTGCAACAAGGCTTCCATGAAATCTTTCATGGTCACGCCTTCATAAGTAAAGTATCCCACCCGTATCTCATCTGTGGTGGCCAGCACCATGTCCGCATATTTGCTCTCGATGAACACGAGGTAATCGTCGGTAATGATCGTTCCAAGTGTCAGGAAGCAATCGGCCTGCGTGACGAGTTCAAGCACACTACTGATGGAAGCGGCGTCGGAATACGTTCCAATGAACTTGTCGCCCTTTTCATCAAGCACAGTTTTGCCAAGGCTGGTGGTGGTGTAAAGAAACCCACTCGCGTCAATGATTTTCTGCAACAGGTCCGACAGTCCGTGACGAAGCACCTCAACCCCCGCGAATATCAGGGGATTTTTCGCTGCGGTAATTTGCGTCCAGGCTTGTTCCACGGCATTTTCAAGAGCTGACGATTCGCTCTTTACTGATAAAGGTTGCAAGGCTTTATTGGACGGTCGCGGACAAGGGTCGCCCCAGACTTCTTTGTAACAAGCAATATAAACGGGCCTCTTGTGTGTGATCGCCGCGATGAGCAGGTTGTCTATTTTTTCGGGCGCGCCCACTGAAGTGCTGAGCGTTTCAGCAGCGACAGTCACGTGTTCATAGACTTCCCGGTCGCAGTCCAGGTTGCCGGTAGAGTGGTGATAGAGCACGTTGTACATCTTCGTGATCTGGCGCGCATCAGCGCCGGGTGCTGCACTGATGACAACAACAGGGCTGCGCTCAACATAAGCGCCGGCAATGGCATTAAGGGCACTAAAGGTGCTTACTCCATACTGGAGCGACACTGCTCCCAATCCTCTGGTACGCCCGTATGCATCGGCCGCGTAAGCAGCATCAAGCTCATTGACGGCGCCGATTGCTTCTACCCCATCAAAATATTCCAGCGCCTGGGTGAAGTGCTTCACGTAATCGCCGGGAATCTGAAAGACTTCCGTTACGTTGAGCTGCTTCAATCTGGTTAGTAGATAGTCAGCTACTGTGAATGGTTTTTTCTGCATTCTCTTTTTCCGTTTGGGTTGGCTTGAGGGCCGCATCCATAAACCGAAAGGACAATTCTCAACCCTGATCGCCGGTACTGTATCATCGTTTCCGTTACAGGCGTATGACTTTCTCCCGTTAGCAACTTAGGAGGGATGAATCCTCTGGGCGACCCCCAACCTTAAGCTGCCCTCTCCGATCGGTAGGTCGGATTGCCGTGCCTCTTAGCTGTTCACGTCTGAGTCAAACTCCTCCTTTTTGACAGCATCGTCACCGTGTCCTAACATGCTCGCGTCTCTCTGGGAATGCTTGTCAAGATCACCGCGTTTTGTCTCTGAACTACTAATGAAACGATTTCAACTCTTACTGCTTGTTTTGTTCGGCGTTCTTGCCTTGAACAACTCTGCGCCGGCACAGTCCGGGCGTGTGAAGGACGCTGCCGACCCCGCTCAGACTGGCGAAGCCAACAAACCCACCGCCGAAAAGCCTGATCTGAATGACTCGCGGACGGCCGCACAACTTTTCGAAGACGCGGACACTTACACGGAGAAAAAGTTTGCCGAGTTCGAAAAGCGGAAGATGCCCTACGACACGCGGATCGAGGAAAAGATCAAGCAGGAGCAGCGCGACCTGGCGGCCCGTCACGCGACGGTCTTAGCGGCGCGCAAACTCGAAAGCAAGGACGTTTATTACCTCGGCCTGCTGCATAACCTGGCAAAGAATTTCGATGCGGCGCTGGAAGCAATGCGCCGTTATCTTACTGAGGACAAGAGCGCGACCGGCGAGCCCGCACAGAACGCCCGCGCCGTCATCGTGATTCAGGCCGCGAAAAAAGGTTTGCTGCCAGAGGCGGAAGGCCGTCTGGCTGAGTATGCAAAGGACCAGCCGCAACTGGCCGACGATCGTTACGTCCTCGAGAATTGGATGGTGTCGGGTTACTTCAAGAACAGAGACTACGAGCACGCGCTGCCGCATGCAGAGGAGCTTTGGAACGCGGCCAGGTTGGCGTCAAAGAAAAAAGGATCGTTCGCGCGCGACTCGATGCTAAACGAAGCGGTCACGCTGCTTTCAGAAGCTGATTTGAAGCTGAAGAAGAAAGACGAAGCAGTCGCGGCGGTGCAGGAACTGCGCGCGCTCGCGCTTAAGTTGCCGTCGGGAAACTTATACAAACTGGCGATGCGCCGGTTGCTCCAGGTCGCTCCGATGATCGATCCGTTCAAGTTGTCTGACACTTCATCTGAAGGCGTCGCTTTACCGGAACTTCGCGTGGATGAATGGATCGATCAAAAGCCGGCGAAGCTTTCAGAGTTGCGCGGGCAAGTAGTGCTGTTGGATTTCTGGGCGCCGTGGTGCGGCCCCTGCCGCGTAACTTTTCCCCGGCTGCAAAAATGGCACGAGAGCTACAAAGCCAAAGGGCTGGTCATTCTGGGAGTGACCAATCTTTACGGACGTGCGGAAGGTAAAGCGCTGACGCGCGCGCAGGAGTTGGATTACCTGCGCAACTTTAAGAAAACCTTTCGACTGCCGTATGGCTTCGCCGTCGCCGACACGGAAGAGAACGACCGGAACTATGCAGTCGGCAGCATCCCGACGACGTTTCTAATCGATCGTCGTGGCGTGGTGCGCTTCATCAGTACTGGATCAGGCGACGAAGAGAATGCGGCGCTGAACAAGATGATTAAGAAGCTGATCGATGAGCCGGCGCCGCCAGCTAATGCTGCAGCACGTTGAGAGAATTAATGCAGTCCTTAAAGCCAATCGGCGAACCAGGCTGGCTCGCTATCAACAGGAAAGTGACGTCCGGCGGTACCACAAAACGATTTTCTTTGGGTTGGGTTTGCTGTTGCGCTTGAATGCCGGTGCTGCTCGAGATCACCAACAGCGCCGTCAGCAGATAACCAAACGAACCCCGAAAGTGACACCGCACTTGCTTCAGTCTCATTGCTGATACCGATTCGGGCGTGTTTGCTCCTTTACAAATCCCGCCACTGCTAATATTTCACTTTTCAATTTTACGTCAGCTACTCGTCTCGTTAACCGCGCCAAGAGAGGTAGCGTGACCCTTGGCTTTCTGTACTGTGTGGGAATCAAGTTTGGATATAGGAAAGAGGAGCGAACGATTGGCAAAAACTTTCGTATATTTTCAGGATCCTCCAATTCGTTCGCATTGAAGATTTTTAGTAAGGATATACTGACTCGATCGCCAAGCCGGTCCGATTGTTTGTCGGAAAAGCCGCTGGAGAATCCGCTGGGTTGCTGCAGCAACTCTTCGACGGTACGAACCGACGGATCTTTTCCCTTTGGTGTAACCGGATTCGTTTGTGCCAGGCCAGCAGAGAGCGTGATAAGCACGCAGAAAATGGGCAGTAATCTGGTGGCTGTCTTTTCATGGCCCGCTTTTTTCATCTGAGCCTGTTCGCCTATACCTTTAGACAAGACATCTCGACCTCCAAATCCGGTAGCAGTGTAAGTGCTGTCAGGTGTCGTTCCGTACACGAGGCTTTCAATAGATATGTAGCCGTTACCTGTGTTGTCTCTAGCTGAAGCGGCGGACAATATGGTTCCGTTTTGATCGACGATTCTAAGCGAAACATAGGCGTCGTAATCGCCCACCAACCAACCATCCAAGTAAGTTTCTGAATAAGCATCCAGGGTGTCAGTATCTCGCTACAGTGCTTGTTCCGTCGATGCCCAATCTCATGTGGGCCTCACCTACTGAGCGCTGGTACCCTATGAATATTTAGAACATAGTTGTTTGTTCCTGGCTCGTTTAGCAATCGCCACGACAAGTGTCCACTTGGATCGACGCTCTCAAGAAGACCCGACAAGACGTTCTTCGCCTTGTCGGGTCTTACTGCTCCTATATCGTGATATTGAAGAAACAAGTTCAGCGGAAAGGTTCCAATGTTTACAGATGCTTGACTCTGCCCGGTGATAGCAGCGCAAATAGCATTAAGCGTTTGTGCACCGGATCTTTCCTCCGCGGGTAACGAGATGGACGTCTCTAGCAGTGATTCTTGTGGTGTTAAATTTCCAAGTGCGTCTTTGAAAGTTATTGGAACAACATGAAAGGTTTTTCCATCCTTCTCTAACCTGAATCTGCCTGCACCGTTCCCGCTGGCATGTGTATTCAGGAGCCGTTGTATTGTGTCGGCGGTATTAATTGGAATTTTCGTTCCTGGTGTCGAGCTATACTCAAGAGCTAGTGTTCCACGTTTTGGGCGAAAGACGCGCGGGGCCTCACCTGGCCCAAATTTCTCTAGGTCCTTACGCACTGTTTGTGTTACGTCAACGATCTCACTGTTGTGAAGATAGCGCGGGTCTTCGTAGGTGATTACGCACCCACAATTCTGCTCAAGTTCTCTGATCGCCTGCGCGACGGGACGCGGATCATTGACAAAAATGTTCACGGTCGTCTGCTGATCTTGACTCTTGACGATGAAACCAGCTAAAAGACACGTAATCATAAGTGCAAGTACAATTGACAGAAATGAAGACTTGGAACTGTGGTCATCTTTAAGATGCTGTCTCGTCTGCATCGCTATTCTCCTTTATCGCTATTCCCCTTTAAGGTGCTGTCATCCTTCATCCTGGATCAAACGCAGGGTTTGGACTGTCTCCAACCCGCAGTGAACGTTTTAGGGCCAAGCCCGGACAGCAAAGGCGCCATTGTGCTCGCTTGAGATTGTGCCAGTATCGATGGTTAATTTAAGTATATGTGTCGCATAAGCTGCGGTTCCAGTAGGACAATTTATGAGCATTTGCTGCGGAACCGTAACACCGCAGCGTGCTCGCCCGTGGCTGCGATAGTAATTTACTGAATATGCATCCCAGCCATTGGCGTCGGGACCCCAATGGTTACCGCTTTCAACTGGCCATGTGGCTCCGTCTACAGCGGTTATTTCATCAACTTCAGAACCGGTAAAGTAACAAGTATCCAAAGCGCCAGGCGGACTTGCCTCCGTAACGTAACGTCCCGCGAAATTCTTGTCGTTAGGCAACAACGTCTGGTTCCACTTTGCAACAGTCGGGTAACCATCAGAATCAGCCCATCCGCCGAAGGTTGTGCTTTCCCGAACCGGTCTTGTACAAGGCGGCGTTGACACAGAACGCGAATCGTACGTGCTGCCAACTGAAATTGGCGCTGTGTTTCGGCGAATCTCCTGAAAGCCTGGACTGTAAAAATCGAAATACCACGGCTCGTGAATTCCTTCACCTTCAAAGGACGTGAAGTTATAATCGTCATAATAAAAAGGACGGTACGGGTAGTACGAGTAGTAATCCCACAGATTGGCAATCGGCTTATGAAATCCCGTGGCGGTATACGTGGTATTAGGTGTGGTTCCGGACGCGGAACACCCGACACTAATGACGCCAGTGCCGGCGTTGTCTCTCGCTGAATTCGCGCACAATATATTTCCGCTTGGGTCCGTGATTCTCAACGACACATAAGCGTCGTAATCGCCGACCAACGAATCATCCATATCGGTTTCAGAATATGAATCCAGCGTATCAGTATCCGCGTAGTAGTCAATTGCTGTGTAGCCTGACGCCTTCTGTGCTCTTGCTTCCGTCGCGACCACGAGAACGCAAAGAAGCCCCAGCAACTGGAGGACGATTTTTGTTACGCTCAGGGAGAAGTCCTTTCGCTGTTTAATGACAGGTCTTCGGCGTGTCGTTTTCTTAGTGCATTTCCACGTTCGACGCGATGCGAGTCTTTACAAAATTATCGAAGCGGGTGAACGCTTCATCCCCTTATCGAATTCGCAATCGATCGAGCGCGCGAAGGACGGCTGCATCTCTCTCTTGCGAGAGCTGCTTTAACTCTTCGGGTGGCGGCGCGGGAGTTTGACCATGCGGCACCTCTCCGCCCGGATACTGGGCCTTATAAGCTTCGATTAGAGGTCTGGCCCGGGCGCTGATTAGTAGCTCGTCCTGCTCCAACTCAACGGCAACCTCTTCGAGAACAGTGGCCTGTTCCGGAGTCAGGTTAGCCTTGCGTATGAAATGAGTTCGGAACTGGGTGCCGTCCTTGCTTTCCTTTTCCACCTCTGCGGCTTTTTTCTTTAGCGCGATGACGTGATGGAAAAGATGCTTGTACATTACCTGGACCGGGACCTCGGCAGCCTGCGGTTGTGACATTTGGGCAGCCGGGTGTGGCCGCCATACAAAGGCCAGCGCGCACGCAGTCAAAGCAAGAACGGATAGAATTGTCAGCGCTCGTTTCTTCTTCATATGCCCTCCTAAGGACGCAGGTCACAGATTGATTTGATTTGAGAATTAACGGGACTCTTCGCGGGCTGCTTTCGGTTTGGCTCCGATGAGAAACTTAGAAGCAAGCCAGTGGAGAACCGAGACGACGAGACTATACGTCCATTGCAAAAAAAAAAGCAACGCCCTAGTCTGCTTTTATTTCGAGCACCAGACGAAGACCTTGGCGCGACCGATTAACATGACACTCGAAGCCGCTGTTACTGACTTCATCGTTTCTTTGTGGTTAAATCCTCTGCGCGACCGGCAGGTGAGAAGCTTGAGCCCTGAACCTTAGCGGCACCGATATTCGAATGCGATCGTTCATTTACAAACTACATATCTGGCTGGGGCTGATCGTTGCGATTCCGGTTTTGGCCTGGGCCTCGAGCGGGCTCCTGTATGCCTGGCCCAGTGCGGTTGAAGGCGGAAAGATCGAAAGTATTGACGCCACGCGAGTTCGCGTCTCACCGTCAGAAGCTTTCACAAAAGCCGGCGAGTTTGCGGGGCGAAAGCTACCGACCACGGCCTTGACGCTTTTGATGCGTGACGGGCGCCCCGTGTACCAGGCCATCGGCGGCATGGGCGCCGATTCACTGCTGATTGATGCCGAAACCGGGAGTGTAATCAAGACGCCACCACCCGGCGCGCTGACTCGCTATTTTCGCCAGGCGCACTTTTATTTCTTCGCCGGCTCGTGGCAGGTGCCGCTGCTGATAGCCGTGGCAGCGCTGGCCGGCATCTCAGCGATGTCGGGTCTCTATTTGAATTTGTCGATGTGGTTTGGGAGACTGTTCCGGCGAAGTTAAGTCAATGGAAGAATCAATCATCAGAATTGGCATAGCATTTGTCGGCGGCCTGGCTTCTTTTCTGTCCCCGTGTGTTCTGCCGCTGGTCCCTGGTTACATCTCTCTGATGTCCGGGGTCAGCATCGATCACCTGAAGAGCGGAGAGGGATCGCGAGTCAATGCCCGGCGCGCGATCATCGTTAATTCGTTGGCTTTCAACGCGGGCTTGTCGGTGATTTTCCTTTCGCTGGGCGCGACGGCCGGCTTGATTGGCGCAGCGATTACCAACAATGTCTGGGTGCGAGTGATCGGCGGCCTGGTCATCATAGCTTTTGGTTTGCAGTTGATCGGGGTTCTAAAGATCGGCGCGCTGTACAAGGACACCCGGTTCTTTTCCAGTGAAAAACCGCGCGGCGTTTTTGGTTCGATGATGCTCGGGATGGCTTTCGCCGCCGGTTGGACCCCGTGCATCGGCCCGATCCTGGGCGGCATCATCGGTCTGGCGGCCACCAGCGGCGGCTGGAAGAATGGTCTGCTGCTTTCGGCTTTCTATTCTGCCGGGCTCGCGGTTCCCTTCCTGATTACCGGCCTGGGCATCAACCAGTTTCTCAGCTTCTATTCAAAGTTCCGCCGGCACCTGCACAAGGTCGAAGTCATATCAGGCATTATTCTGATTCTGATTGGCGGTCTGGTCATGGCCAATCGCGTGACGTTGCTGGCAAGTACGCGCTTGGCGGGTTGGCTGCCGAACTTGGAATCAAAATTTAAGTTTAAGGAGCAAAGCCCGCCGCCCAAGACACCCGGTCAAACGTTTCTGGCGGCCCCGGACGTACAATTCACGAAGCTTGACGGAAGCGCTTTCCGGCTCAAAGACCTGCACGGTCGCGTCGTGGTTTTGAACTTCTGGGCGACCTGGTGCATCCCCTGTCGTTCGGAAATCCCGTCGCTCAGTGCTATGCAGAAGGACTTTGAAGGACGCGGATTGAGCGTCATCGGAGTATCGTATGACGACACGGCCGATCTGGTGCAGCGCTTTCAGAAAGATATTCCGCAAAGTTATCAAATCGTGCTCGGCGGCCGTGAGGTCGGCGCACAGCTTCCCGCGTCGCCTCTCCCCACAACTTACATAATCGATCGCGAAGGACGCATTCGCGATAAGATGATTGGCGAAAGGACGCGCGCCGCTTTCGAGTCAGTAATCAAACCATTGCTCGAGGAAAGCTCAACCACCGCGCAAAAAAATTAACTACGAACATTTTGGTTTTGGAGTAACGCAATGAAAAAGTTAGTACTGATGCTATTTGTTCTGGCCCTCGCTCCCGCCGCATTGCGCGCGCAGAGCCACGAGTATTCGCCGCTGGTCGAAAAGACCGTCAGTTACAAGAATTGGTCGCTCAACGATCTTGCCGCAAATAAACCCGTCGAGCTGCGCTCGCTAATGCAGGGGAAGAAGCTGGTCATGGTGCTCTATTTCGCGCCCTGGTGTCCGAACTGGAAGAACGAGGCGCCCGTGGCCGCAAGCCTGTACGAGAAATATAAGTCGCAGGGATTTGAAATCGTCGGCGTCAGCGAATACGGATCACGCGACGACGTGAAGAATTACTTTGGCCCAACCGGTCCGCCTTATCCCGTCGTCAGTGAATCAGAGTCGCGCGAAGACCGCGACAAAACTCCACACTATGCCTACCGCCAACTGACCGGCGACACGCGCAAGTGGGGTTCGCCCTGGAACATCTTCCTCGAACCCTCCAAGTGCAGCGCAAAAGGCGACGTGCTCATGGAAAAGGCTTGGGTCGTCAATGGCGAGTTGATCGAAGCTGACGTGGACAAATTCATTCACGATCACCTCGCCGCGAACGCCGTGATTACACCATGTAAGCAGTGACAGAACCTGGCTCCATACCGCTAAGCGAAAATCCGTCTTTGCATCTTTCGGTCGCGGCCGACAATGAAGGTGAACGTCTCGATGCGTTTCTGGCTTCGCATGTTGAGGGCTGGAGCCGGGCGCGGCTCCAGCGTCTGATCGAAGACGCCGATGTTCTGGTAAACGGCCACGCCGTCAAGTCTTCCTACAAACTACATCTCAACGATGAAATCGAAGTCGAGTTGACGCCACCTCCGTCGACATCTTTTGCGCCGGAAAATATTCCACTCGATGTTATTTATGAAGACGATGAATTGATCGTCGTGAACAAGCCGGCGGGGATCGTGGTCCACCCCGCGGCGGGGGTCATGTCGGGGACGCTGGCAAACGCGCTCGCATTTCACTTTCAGCAACTCTCAAAATCGGGAGGTGCTGTGCGGCCCGGGATTGTGCACCGGCTGGATAAAGGCACTTCAGGTTTGATGGTGGTGGCGAAAACTGAATCGGCCCACGAAGATCTCGCCGATCAATTTCGCGACCGCGAGATCTTCAAGTCTTATATGGCGCTGGTGCATGGGCAAGTCGAAAAGAGGACCGGCCAAATCGATCAGCCAATCGCGCGCGACCGGGGCAATCGCACCCGGATGGCCGTCGTACGCGGCGGGCGTCCGTCACTTTCAATTTACCGGATCCGCAAACGCTTTGAACGATTCACCCTGCTCAATGTCGAATTGAAGACGGGACGTACTCATCAGATTCGGGTGCATCTGGCCTGGCTAAAACATCCGGTGGTCGGCGACGAGGCCTACGGTGGTGGCCGTGATAAGACTATTCCCGATCATAAGGTTCGATCCGAAATCGCGAACCTGGGGCGTCAGTTCCTGCATGCCGAGCAACTCGGCTTTCGTCATCCACGCACGAAGGAAGAGATGCGATTTACCGCTTCGCTACCATCAGAGTTGCAGACGGTGCTCAACCAAATCAAATAACGTGCGCTTCGTTTGACACAGAACCGCCGCTGCGCCAAGATACTGGAATCCCCTAAGAATTCAGGCAATGTTTTCTCGGCATTCTTTGCCGGAACTGTCTTTGTCTTTCCCCCGCTTTAACAAAATTGTCTAAGAATGATTCGCAGCCAGGAGGAGTAAGGTTATGTCGAAGAGTTTTGTCAGCGGGCTTTTCAAGACCAGAGCTGCCGCCGAAGCGGCAGTTGACGCGATTATCAAGCGCGGTTACACGCGCGACGACATCAGCGTATTAATGTCAGATTCCACCAAGAACAAAGAGTTTGCGGTGCAGACTAAATCGCACGCAGTCGACGGGGCGGGTGTCGGCGGGGCCATCGGCGGCACAGTCGGCGCGGTACTGTTGGCGATCGCAGCTGTCGGCACGACGATCGCGATTCCCGGATTGGGCCTCTTTATCGCGGGTCCCATTGCCGCGGCCCTCGCCGGAGCAGGAGCCGGCGGCGCCACCGGGGGATTGATCGGCATGCTCATAGGCACAGGCATTCCTGAACATCATGCAAAGGTTTACGACACCGGCGTACGCGGCGGTGGAATCTTGCTCGGTGTCGAAGCAAAAACCAGCGACGAAATTGATAAGCTGGAAACATTGTTGGAAGACATTGGCGCTGAATATGTGCGTACTGAGTAAGCAAGCAGTCTTCACTCTGCCGATGGTGAGCTCCCGCTCGTATTAAAGAAGCACGGAAAAAATCCGTGCGCAGATTGATCGGGCTGCAAGTGGACATAACCTTGCAGCCCTCTTCATTGGAGCCAACAAAAGGGCGACCAGTGAAATTAACCTGGAGTGATTCCTGAGAGCGCAGTCCTCACAAATTGTCTTACATCGCTTTTTGCTTATCGGTAAGCGCAATTCCCATCTTCTCCAGCGTTACCTTGTTCAAGGTGCCCGTTACTTTGAGACTTTCAGCCTGCTGGTATTTCTTCAGGCCGTCGCGAGTCTCGGTGTTGAGCTTGCCGGTTTGCTCACCGTTGTAAAAGCTGCGCTGCTTGAGAATGGCCTGCGCCTGTTTGACCTGATCGGCATTGGCGCGAAAGATCGGCTTCCGGTTCGCGTTGGTAGACTTGTTACCGCTCGTCGACCCATTAGAGTTCATGTTGCCATTCTTATTCTGCGTTGCCGCCGTTAGCGAGCAGACCAACAGCAATGAGAGAACAATCAACAGAAGGTTTTTCATCCCAATCTCCTTAGTGATTCAGAGGCGCTTTTGTCGCGCGAAAATGTTAGAGCCGATACCTGGTTTAGGGGTGCCGAGCGGCCATCATATCCTCGCTGTCAATCACAAAAATGCACGTTTCTGGTCAGGTCGATGACTCGTCTGGGTTAAGGCACCTTTGCTGTAATTATGGCAAAACAAACGGCTTGAGGGCTAGGCTCAAAATGGTTGGCAATTCTTAAACAGCTTTGCTATCATGTGTCCGGCCCGTTCGGAGCTGCTGACTGCACCGGTCACCCGAGAACCCACCGTCGAGATTCACAGACAGGATTACTAAGGCTGACAATGACAAAATTCCCCCGTGCCGCTGTCGTACTACTCTTCATTAGTGCGCCCGCCCTCGCTCAGAGTACCGCCTACTCTTTCGATAACTTTGACTTGCGGAATGGTGTGCGTGTCTCGGTCGAACCGGCCAAGCCTCGCGTGGCTGGCCCTCGATCGCGACGTTCAAAAAAGATCGACCCAAATAAAACTGCGAATCAAAACGCCGTGGTCTCGCCGGATGATCCAGTAAGCACACTCAAACCCACCGTGCTGAGTTATGAGCCATTGGCCGCATCGGCAACCAACGCTGATTCAGTTCTGCGCGGATTTACCACAGGCAATGCGCAGGTGGATGGCTACCTGATCGAATCGGGAACCAGGAACGGAATCGATCCGCTCTTGCTTTATTCGATCATGCATCAGGAGTCGAGTTTCAAGTCGCACGCAATCTCGCCCAAAGGCGCGCGTGGATTGATGCAATTGATGCCGGGAACCGCAATGCGTTTCGGGGTTACGAATATTTTCGATCCGCGACAGAACATCGAAGGTGGCGCTCGCTATGTTTCATTCCTCCTCGATCGTTTTGATGGGGATGTAAACCTCACGCTCGCGGGATACAACGCCGGTGAAGGTGCAGTGGAAAAGTACGGTTGGCGCATTCCTCCTTACGCTGAAACACAGGAGTATGTAAGAAGGATCTCGCGGCGCTACTCTTTGCTGCGCGATCCCAACGCGGCGCTCTACGCATCGCGGGTGTCGAGTTCCCAATTGGCGACCCTCCAGGGCAAACAGTCCGCGCCTTTCACCATCTACGAACGAACTGTGCTAACGGTGCGACTGCCAGACGGACGACTGCAATTGACGACTCAATAACAGTCCAGACATTCATTTTGGAAACGAGGCGACGCGTCTGAGACGGCGAGTCGCCTCGTTTTCCATTTGGGGACACACCGTCTTTATGTATCATGGAACTAACGCAACGGTTTTCCGTTAATGAGATTGGAGTGCCCCTGACATGCGCTGTACAAACTGCGGATCGACTCTTAACCCTAACAGCCGCTTTTGCGATCAATGCGGCGCGCCCGCGCCTGATGCCGAAGAGACGCGGATTGCGCGACCACAGTATTCCGTTCCGGCACGTCATGACGATGGCGACGTCGAAAGCGTAATTTTCACCGTCCGGCCCACGATGCTTTTCATAAAAATCGGCTACGCGGCCGCGATCGTGGGGGCGATTCTGCTGACGGTCCTGCTGGCGATGGTCCGGTTCGTCGAGATTCCCTGGTACTACTCGTTGCCCGTGGCGCTGGGACTTCTCTTAATCCCGGCCTATTACCATCTGAAGCGCAATATGGTTCGTTACACACTGACCGATTCGAAAATTGAAATTGACTACGGTCTAATCGCCCGCACGACCCGCAATATTCCACTGGCCAAAATCCAAGACGTCACGGTTTCGGCCTCAATCCTGCAAAGGTTGCTCGGATTTGGTTCGGTTGTAGTCGATAACGCCAGCGAGGTCGGCGGGACAACGATTCTTCACAATATCAACAACCCCCGCCAATATTCCGATCTGATTTTGCGTGAGATGAGGGACCGGCATTAAACTCTCATCATTATTCTAATATCGCTACTCAGGAAACATTTTTCGACGGGTCGGGTTCTAAGTGAGCGTATGAGTTTGCCTGGCCTCTCAAATTCCGCGCGCCAAAGATTTTTGATGGCTGTACTGGCCGCGGTCTCCTTCACGTTATCCGCGACGTTCGTTCTGGCGGATCAACCGGCGCCGGACGTAGCCAAGATCTTTCCCGCTAATCTGGGTGATTTTCATCATTCTGGGCGGATCAGTATTCTTAACAGAGAATCTTTGGTTGAATCTCTTAAGTTAGGAAACGATTCCCCAAATCAGGTCCTGCAGGTTTTTGTTGCCGAGACCGAGTATGCGTCGCCTGACGGCGAGAAATTCCGAGTCGCAGTGAACAACTTCGAAAACGATTCGGCGGCTTATTCCCACTTCACGTTTTTACGAAGTGGCTGGCGTGATCGCGGCGGCGCTCCGTCAGGGCGAGTTGAAAATATTGGCACCGCCAGCGAGCTCATTCCCGGCCCAGGCCTCATGTTCCTCAAAGGCACAGCTCTGGTTAGCGTGATATCTGAAGGTGGCAAGAGTCCGGATCAGACATCCGAGCTGGCGCGCCTGGTCGCAGCCAATCTTGATAACGGTGAGGGCGACATTCCCGTTCTCGTCAAGCACTTGCCGAACTGGGAAGCGGCACAGCGTGATGTTGTCTACGCCGTCAGCCAGGCCTCGCTGCTGGACTCAATTCCTAATCAACCTATCCTCAAGGAACTAACATTCGAGGGCGGGACTGAAGCTGTCATTGCCAGGTACGGCCAATCGCAACTCGTGATTGTGGAGTTCACCACCCCGCAGTTCTCAGTTGAAAACGACCAACGCATCTGGACAAAAATTTCGGAACTGAAAAGTCAGGGTCAGCCGACGCCGATTGCGTATCGTCGCGTGGGCAACTATTCGGTTTTTGTTTTTGGAGCGCCGGATGAAAAGACCGCGAACGCTCTGGTCGATCAGGTTAGGTACGAGCAGGTAGTGCAGTGGTTGGGAGATGACCCGCATATGGCGGAGCGGCTTACGCGATACTTTCGCCAGACTTCTGCCGGAGTTTTGTTCGCCGTACTGAAGAGCTCGGGGTTGTCGCTGCTGATTTGCTTTGGCGCCGGCACGCTGTTCGGCGCCTTGTTGTTCCGCCGCCGGCGCGCCCAACAGGCGGCGTTTTATTCAGATGCCGGCGGCTCAACTCGTCTTAATCTCGACGAGTTGACCGGCGAAAATAAGTCGCAGCGGCTGCTGGAACCCGGTAAACAACCCGAAGCCGATTCTTAATTCTCAATCGATTTACTTCTGAGGCGTGGTTACGTTGATATCAACCTGCGTCTTCTTTCCGCCAAACAATCCACCTCTATAAGCAAAGAAAGCCAGCACAATCACGATCACAAATATCACCAGCACCGCCACAACCCCAGCACTGCTACCGCCGCCTCCACCATTGTCTGCCATTTCGACCGTCCTTGAAGGAAAGCTCCGTTGAGCCACTTGATTGTTCGAGGGGGTTTGAATAAGGGGAAGGTACTACACTGAAATTCTTAACACAGAGCCTGAGAGAACGTCAAACACGTCAGAAATGAAAAGCCGGTGACAACAAAGGGGGCGTGGTCACCTGCCGATTGCTCTCTTTGTAAATTCCGTTTCAATGTGAGACCAAAAACACGTCCCAAGCCCAGCGGCCAAGCTGAGCATCGTGCGTGTCTTTGACCTTCGCCCGATAGCGAAACCAGTTGCCGTTTTGGTCTCTTCGTTTTGATTCCCGATAGTCGAGGTCCACTGACTTCAGCCCGAGCTGTTTCAGGGTGTGGAGTTCACCGCTTTCCGAAATGCCGTTGTGGTTTGTGTCCTGCCATAGCCAGAGGCTTTGGAAGATTGAGTCTTGCTTATTAATCAGCCCGTCGCCATTGCCGCCGTTCGAGAGCTTGTCGTATTCGGCAAGTGCGTTGAACCCGTTACGACTAATGCCCGGCGGTGGTACTGGCTGGGGCGTGTAGTTACCAAACAGCTCAGCACCGTTATCTATGGTTCCGTTGCCGTTTCGGTCAAGACAAAGCCAGGCATCGTCGGAACCGGGGGCTGTCCATGGGAGATGATTTGGGATGCCATCTCCATTGATGTCAAAGTTGACTCCGTTTTGCGCATTCGTCAGGTCAAAGCCATTGCCATCGATGTCAACCACTATGGGAGTGGGCCCGCAAAAGCATTGGTCGTAGTCATAGGCGTAATTGTTCTCGTCGCACCACATGAGGTATTCCAGGTCGGGATTGCATGGCGTTGGTGACGGTGTTGGTTCTGGGCACTCGCACGTCTGACCTGTATTGACGTCAGCGAAGCATTCGGTATTTCGATTAGGTCCGAAGTTCTTATTTACACCGGCCACGTCTGCCGACTTAATTGCATTCGCAGGAGCACATGCAGCATCAGCCTTATTCATAACGCTCGGACAACTCTCATCATTAGCTAAGCCGAATGGGTGACCAATTTCATGCTCGATTGTGGCCTTTATTTCCGCGGCTGACTTATTAAGAATCGACGCAGGCAGCGTAATGACGTAGGGCGGGCCATTCATATCCACGTCAGCGCATACCCCAGGTGCTAGGGTTCCCTGTTTGATTATTATCTGCGGATTCTGATAGTTCTGTTGCACGTCGAGGAAATAACCAGTCTTGTTAGGTGGGTTGTTTGAATCAGTCGCGTCATTCCATCCGTTCTTCGCATCTTGAGTAGCATTCCAAATTTGTGCATTTGTTGTCGTTCCCCAACTTGAATCAATCTTAATGGAAATGGTTCGACGACCATCGGCAGACGTTGGTCCATTCATCGGTGCATCATTATTGAAAAAACAATCCGGACAGCCTATTGAAAAAGATATTGTTACGGCGCCGAATAGAATCAAGCAGACAAAGACGAATACGGGAAAGAGGTTGGATCGGGACATATTTCCTACCTCGACCTTTGGAGTTAGCGTTTGATCGCCTGCTTAAACCTGGACAAGCTCTTCGAAAATCGTGCTGCAATTTCCACGGGTATCCGGTCTTTGCCCTTGTTCATAGCTTCGAGCGATTCGTCGGACGTAATTCGGAAAAGTCCGGAAATTCCAGCCGCAGGCTTAGCCATGCCGCCGGGAGTAAAAGAGATAAACATGAGATATCTCTCACCTTTTTCAAATTTCGGTATACCGCTGCTAACCATAGTAACTTCCACGCCATCGACTGTAATTGTTCCACCGGATAACTCGAAGAGGAACTCATTGTAAAGGGCTGGTTGAAGCTTGTCAGAAACGTCATTTAGCGCGGGACAGGTATTGCAAAAAACTGCGTTCCTTTGCGACAGAGTTTCCACTATTCTGAACTTGTAAGCAGTACTTATTTCATCCGAAGAGTCAGTTATATAGCTCTTGCTTTCGATTGGTTCAGCTATTACCACGCTGTAATTCTGAAGCGCTTCGTCCAAGCCCATATTCTCCCCGGCATAATCGATGATCTTACCCGGAGCCGACACGCGCGTCTTACCTTGATTTTTCGTCCGACGTGCTATTGAAGCGATGGACTTGTCTTTCGTATATTCTTGCGGAGCCTTGCGAGTGGCAATCATGCCAACTCCTAAAAGAAGTAACCCGCACACAACGGCTGTTAGCTTAAACATGATAACCACTCCCGATGTTTAGGTTGTTCTTACCCAATCCACTTCCTCCTTGGGTAGAGGGGAACGTCGTGGCGAGGCTGACTACCGGATTCACCTCATGATGCGCGGCAGGGAGCCAGTCATAACCACGACTATACGCCCGATGCTTTTCAAGTCAAGCGTCTTGTCAATGGGGTAGTGCTCCCTTAGTTGATGCTGGCTTTGGGATTAACTTCTGCCAGCTGGAGTTGGCGAGAGTGCTTGAGAAATGAAAAAGCAGGTGACAACAAAGGGGGCGTTGTCACCTGCTGAAGGCCCACGTTCAAGGGCGAATGTTAAGAGCGACTTACTCGCCGCCGCGACGACGTGGCTTTCTGGGCCGAGTGCGTTCCTGCGCAGGCTGCGCGTCGCCCGGTTGTACGGTCGGCGTCGGCTGCGGAAGTGCCGCTCCCGGGGGACAGAGCCAGATCTCGATGAAGTCGGTGTCACGATAGCCACCATTGACGATCGTGATTCGTGCCGCATCGACTCCACGCTGATTTACGAGATAGTCCATCGTGCGCCGGCCCAGCATATCTGCCTGGCCTGCGCGGCTGGTCCGCCCGGCGTAGATGATGATGTAAGCCTGATTACCAGGAGCGCCCTGCAATTCAATCGCGAGGTTATCCAGGCGCGCCTTGTCGTCGTCAAAGGCCACCGATTGAAACTGGTCGAAGGGCTTGCACTCAACCACTGGTGGTTTCTTCGGCACGATGTCGGTCGAAGCCTGCGCCCGCTGGCGGCACAGCGCATCGCCCGAACCATCGTCAACTAACAGCGTGGCACTGACGCGCTGGCTGCCGAGCCCGGTGGAATCCACCGTGATCGTAGCCGTGCCGGCGCCACTGACAATTCTGGCTTCCGAGGGCGACACCGTCCACGTGTAACTAAGGGGCGATGAGCCGCCGTACGCGACATCAGACGTGAACGTGATCAAGTCGCCGTCGTTAACGCTTACCGGGGCTGAGATATTGACCGGATAGGGGCATGGAGACTTGGCGATGGTGATTTTCTTCGGATGATAGTTGAGATTGACGCAAAGCTTGCGTCCGCGTTCGACGTCAAAATCGCGCACCCAACGTCCGCCGTTGGGCAGCATGATTTCCAGATTGTGATGACCGGGCTCGAGCTCGATCAACCGGGCCGTCGTCGAGGTGTCGCCTTCCGGCTTCCCATCGATGCGTAGCGGGAATCCGCCCGGGTTGGTCGTGATTTCGATCGTGCCGTACTTCACCTTTTTCTTCTTGGCATAGGCAGTAGTCGAAGTGCACGCCAGACCGAAGGTCAATGCGATCATGATAGTGACCGCGGCTTTGATGATGGCTGAGTTTGGGCGCATGGCAACCATGAATTTTTTCGTGTTCATCGTTAGACCTCCGTCGTGGTCGCTGCTTGTTTGCTGGCGAGTCTCTTCGCGTAACGTCGTCGCGCACCGGCACTCAGGGCCACAATTCCAGAACCGAACAGTAACAACGACGCCGGCTCAGGCACTGGTGGAGTCTCCTCGGGCGGCGGGATTTTGTGCCCGTGATGCGAGCAAACTCCCGTGACGCAGATTAGCGGAATCAGGGCCAGTAACGGCCACTTCGGGAAACCGCCACCGACCGGCGGAATCTCGCCGCAGTCGCAAATCGTACCATCGACGTTATCCTGCTGGAACACCTGAACGTCGCCTTGCGGCTGCTGGGGCGCGACTTCGATTCCCGAAACCAGCGAAGACGCAAGCGCCTCGTTGCCGGAAACCAGAGACGATTTCGCCAACTGAGCATCCCCTTCAGCAGCCGGAGCAACCGAAGCGGCTGAAGACTTTGAAGCGGTGGACGCATTCCCCGATACGCTCGGATCCTGCGCGACTGCCCGCAGCCGAATGCGCTGGAGCTGGCCACCGTTTTGCAGGTCGCCCATTACGTTCACGACGTCTGCGAATTTGATTGGGCTAGCTTGCGTGGGCACAGCCACTAACAGCAACAAGCTGATTAACGTCGCTATAGGTCGAAATACTCGAGTCCTCATTTGGTTAGGAACTCCCTCCTCAAGACTTTTCAAACCGGCTCTTTGACTCTTCATTTATGCGTCTCAAACTTGAATTACTTCGATTTCAGAGACACAGCGGAGACAGCCTGCCGTGGGTACAAGCCTGCAAAACCCTTGGGGGCTTGTGTTACCTGTTAGGGAAACAGAGCGAATGCGGAGGGGATTCCAGTTTCAGGAAGGGATTTAGCCCAATCTTGAGGCGGGTTTAGGGAAGCGGGCGGATAGTGGGTCGAGTTTAGAGTTCAAGCTTTAGCTTGCGCCGGCAATCGGCAACCTAAAGGTTGAACTCTAAACAAAGCCGACGAAGCGGGCGGGACTTTTCATCAGCCCGCCCGCTTCATCTGCTGCTTAAGCTTCTTCTACTTCTTCTTCTTCAACCCGCGGGGCTTCGCCGCCCTGGTTTTCATCTCTGAGCACGGCCTTTCGGGACAACTTAATCTTGTTGCCATCCTTGCCGATGCATTTGACCATGATTTGCTGGCCTTCGCGCAGCTCGTCCCGAACATCGCGGATGCGTCGATCGGCGATTTCTGAGATGTGCAGCAGCCCATCAGTGCCGGGGAAGATTTCGACGAAGGCGCCAAAGTCCACAATCCGGTTCACCGTGCCCACGTAGGTCTGACCTACTTCAGCTTCAGCAGTGATCCCGCGAATACGGGCGACTGCGGCTTCGGCAGCGGCGCTGTCGGCCGTCGCAATCGAAACCGTGCCGTCGTCCTCGACATCGATCTTCGCGCCCGTCTCTTCAACCAAAGCACGAATGACCTTGCCGCCTGGTCCGATGACGTCGCGAATCTTATCCGGATTAATTTTAATCTTGATGATTCTCGGCGCCAGGGATGACATCTCTGCGCGCGGCTCGGGCAGTGCCTGTTGCATTGCGTTGATGATGTGGAGGCGTCCCTTCTTAGCCTGCTCAAGAGCTTCGGCCATAATCTGTGAATTGACGCCGGCAATCTTGATGTCCATTTGCAGCGCCGTAATTCCCTCGGCAGTGCCGGCGACTTTGAAATCCATGTCGCCGTAATGATCTTCGGCGCCGGCGATGTCGGTCAGGATCGCGTACTTGTTTCCTTCCATCACCAGACCCATCGCCACGCCGCCTACCGGAGCTTTCATCGGTACGCCGGCATCCATCATGGACAACGTTCCCCCGCACACGCTGGCCATCGACGATGAACCATTCGATTCAGTGATGTCTGAGACGATGCGGATGGTGTAGGGAAACACTGTGTCGTCAGGCAGGGCGGGCTCGAGGGCCCGGCGCGCCAATGCGCCATGCCCGATCTCGCGGCGTGAAGACGAACCAAAGCGGCCCACTTCGCCGACCGAATACTGCGGAAAGTTGTAATGGAGGAGGAAGCGACGCTTGACCTCGCCCTTCTCAATATCGTCCATGAACTGCTCGTCTTCTTTAGTGCCCAAGGTCGTTGTGACCAACGCCTGGGTCTCGCCGCGCGTAAACAGCGCTGAGCCGTGCGTCCGCGGCAACCAACCGACTTCGCAGGTGATGGGTCGAATTTCCGAGAAGCGCCTGCCGTCAGGCCGGCGGCGATGGTTCAGAATATCGTCGCGGAAAATCTTTTCCTTGAGATGATCGAAGGCCTTCTTCGCAGCCAGGCGCTGTTCCGGATGGTCCTCGGGATAGCTTTCGACCACTTCTTTCTTCAAAGCATCGATGGCTGCATAGCTCGCGCGCTTTTCCTGCCCGGACGTGTCCAGGGCGGCCCGCAAACGCTCGGCGTAGTTGCGTTCGATCTCGCCGATCATTTCTTCATTCAGGACGGGTGGTTCGACCGGCCGCTTCTGAATTTCCAAAGCCTTATAGAGTTCTTTCTGCCAGCGACAGAGCCGGTTAATCTCTTTATGCGCGAGCATCAAGGCCTCGACCATGATCGCCTCAGATACTTCCTGAGCGCCGGCTTCGACCATCACGATCGCTTCTTCGGTGCCGGCGACAATCAGATTCAGCTTTGATGCGCGGATTTCGTCGTAAGTCGGATTGACGATGTAACGCCCGTCGATCAGCCCGATTCGCGCCCCGGCAATTGGCGTGGTAAAGGGAATGTCGGAAAGGTAAAGCGCGCAGGACGCGCCGGTAATCGCCACCACATCCGGATTGTTGTCCGGGTCGGCGGAGATGACTGAGCAAATAACCTGTGTTTCGTTGCGATAGCCCGGAGTGAAAAGCGGTCGGACGGGCCGATCGATCATTCGGCAGGTCAGCACTTCCTTTTCGGTGGGGCGGCCTTCACGGCGAAAATAGTTTCCGGGGATGCGTCCGGCCGCATAATTTGCTTCGCGGTATTCAACAGTGAGCGGGAAAAAGTCGATGCCCTCGCGAGGCGTCGAAGCTCCGACTGCGGCGCACAAAAGCATCGTGTCGCCGTAACGGATCACACAGGAGCCGTCGGCCTGCTTGGCCACGCGACCAACTTCCACGCTGAGATCGCGTTCACCCACCTTAATCGATTCCTTGAGGTACTTCTTAACTGTCATATTCGTTCGTCTCCTTCTGACGACACCTGCCACTGGGGCAGGCACGCAACGTCTCATCCGCTGCGCTTTGGGTTGAGTTGTATGGAGTGCGGTGACTGGTCGCCGCTTTTGAGGGCTGACAAGTCAGCGCACTCCAAAAAAAGAGAAAGCGGCAGAGAGCCTAGCCGTGAAGCTCTTGCCGCCTTCGGATTTTGTAAGGCCGCACGCGTCGCCTGGCTCCCTATATCGCCGTCACGTTCGGCTCGGGCTCAGGCTCTTCGATAGACGCGTGCTTTTTCTAAATCAGAGACTCGAAGATTCTCTGGTTGCTTTTTGTTTCTATATTTCGCCCAATTCGATAGAAAACTAGCGGCGCAATCCCAGTCGACCCACGACTTCGTGGTAACGCTGGATGTCCGTCTGCTTCAAATAATCGAGCAAGCTCCGTCGCTGCGAGACCATCTTCAACAGTCCGCGGCGAGAGTGATTGTCCTTTTTGTGAATCTTGAAATGCTCGGTGAGTTCGTTGATTCGCTGGCTTAACAGCGCGATTTGAACCGGGGCGGAACCCGTATCCGTATCATGTGCCCGATAGTCGGTCACAATTTTTTCCTTTGCTTCTCTTGCTAACACTGCTAAAGATGGCCCTCCCAGACCGCAGTAAGCCCCGTGTAACACGAAGGGCAAACCACAAAAACTTGGAATAACACCGGAGAAGTTAACACTTCGGTCGCGCCGCTGTCCAGTTGAGCCCTTGCGAGGAAGTGTCCGCTTTGATAAGCGGTGTTCAGAGTACCGACTTTAGTCGGGCTCTTGTTAAGCAAGAAAGAACCCAACTAAAGTTGGTACTCTAAACGCCGTTAAATTAGGACGCCAACCCCGGCGAAGGCTGGCGCGTTGCGGCTCTGCCGCAGCACAGTGCGGAAAGGCTCTGCCTTTCCGGCAGCTACACAAATATTTTGAGGCTACGCCTCCGGTTCTGTCCGTATGGAGGCATAGCCACCTGAACAATACACCTGCGCAACGGTAAGCCGTAGGCTTACCGCCATGTGCTGCGGCAAAGCCGCAAAGACCTTTTCGAGGAGACAGATCGAAACTACTTCCGTCCCTTCCGAAGGCTCCGTGCGCCGGTCAACGTTGTCTGATAAGATTTGCCGCTCAAAATCAAACGGATCAAGTCGATAACCTATGACAGCAAACAACGCGCAAATTCTAATCATCGGCGGTGGGTTTGGCGGGCTATTCACAGCCCTTGACCTCGCTGGCGCCGGCGAAATCACCCTGATTAACGATGAGGACCACTTTCTATTCAAGCCGATGCTCTATGAATACCTCAGCGGCGAAGTAGAAGCCTGGCACATCGCGCCCGACTGCAAGGAGCTGCTTGACGAAAGGGTGCGCTTCATTCGGGGTACGGTTACGAACATTGACCTCGACGCCAGAGCTGTCACGCTAGCCGGCCGCGCCGAACCGCTCTCGTATGACGTGCTGGTGGTCGCGCCGGGGGCCACAACCAACTATGCGGGGGTTGAGGGGGCCGAACAGTTCTCGCTGCCCTTCCGCGCCTTAAACGATGCTAATCGTTTGCGGCGACGCATGACCGAGGCGCTCGATCACGTGCAGCCCGATGCTGCTCCGCAGGACACGCGCAGCGCTCTGACGTTCGCCGTCGTGGGCGGAGGCGCCAGCGGCGTCGAACTTTCAACCAAGATGGCCGACCTCTTGCGCGATGCCGTGAAGCGCCGCGCACTGCAAGGCGAGCCGCGCGTCTTGATCATAGAAATGGCCGATCGCCTGGTGCCCGGTATGGGCGAAGAGCTGCGCCGCTTCGTCGAAGGAGCTTTGCACGAAGCACGCATCGAGGTGCACACACAGACACGCGTCGTGCGGGTGACAGAGCGCACCATCACGCTCGAACACAATCAGCAACACACTGAACTTAAGACGGCGGCCGTGGTGTGGGTCGCCGGCGTGCGCGTAAGCCCTCTGGCTGAAAACCTCAAGATCGAAAAAGATCGGCGCGGACTGCTCATGGTTGAGCGTACGCTGCAGACGCGTGAATATCCGAATGTCTTTGCGCTCGGCGACGTGGCGTTTTATCCGGACGTCGTGCCCACTCTTGCCGGCACCGCGCAGCTTGCACTGCAGGAGTCGGGGTTGTGCGCCCAGAACGTGCGCGCCTTCATCGAAGGCAAGGATCTGAAGACCAAACATTTCGTCGAACTCGGAGAGGCCGTCAGCCTCGGGACTGAACACGCAGCGGTGCTCTCTGCCGGCAAAGTGATCGGCGGTCCGCTTGCCCGTCGGGCGCGTTTCGCGATGTACACCGCGCGCCTGCCGACCTGGCATCATCGTCTGCGGGTGGGCGCGAGCTGGTTCTTCGAAGGCACCCAGCCCAGGCCGCTGCAGCCGCTTGGATTCTAGGGTTTTTCTTTGCGCCTTAAGTTTTTTCTTTGCGCCTTTGCGTGAAACTCGCTCGTTTCGTGAGTACTCTCATGACGGAAAATGAGATCGCTACAATTATCGTCGACGCCGCTTACACGATTCACAAGCGTTTGGGGCCAGGGCTTTTGGAATCGGTTTACGAAACGACGCTAGCGTACGAACTTGCAAAGCGTGGATTACAAGTGCGCAGACAACAGGCAATGCCCGTCATCTACGAATCTGTTCAAATGGACGTCGGATTTCGAGCCGATCTGATCGTAGAAGGAAAGGTCATCGTTGAAATCAAATCGATCGACGCGATTGCTCCGGTGCATCGGAAACAACTTTTGACTTACTTGCGGCTTACCGATAAGCGGCTTGGCTTACTTATCAACTTCAACGTCGAGTTGATTAAGGATGGTATTACTCGGGTAGTGAACAATCTTTAGTGTCGCGGGGGACTTTTAAGTTTCTCGCAAAGGCGCGAAGAAATGCGTAAGGCGCAAAGGGTGACATAGAATGCCTGCCAGTAACTCGCCAGAGAGAACACCACCAACCGGCGACATGTCTGCCGCGGAATTCCGCCGCTTCGGTCACGAAATCGTTGATTGGATCGCGAACTACTTCGAACACATAGAAGACCTCCCGGTGCTGGCCCAGATCGAACCTGGAGATCTTAAGGCGCAATTGCCCACGTCGGCGCCACAGGAAGGTGAGACGATGGAGGCTATCCTCGCCGACATCGATCGCCTAATCGTTCCCGCCCTCACGCACTGGAGCCATCCTTCTTTCTTCGCCTACTTCGCCACTTCGACTTCCGCCCCCGGAATCTTTGGCGAGTTGTTGAGCGCCGCTTTTGATGTAAAGTCGATGCTCTGGCGGACTTCTCCTGCGTCGACTGAGTTGGAAGAGGTAGTACTCGACTGGCTTCGCCAGATGATTGGTCTCGACTCCGGCATGAGCGGAATCATCTATGACACGGCATCGGTCTCGAGCATGCATGCGATCGCGGCCGCGCGCGAAGGAGTCGAGCTGCGCATTCGCGAAGAAGGCATGAGCGGCCGCAAAGATCTGCCCCTGCTGCGCGTCTATGCTTCTGATCAGGCCCACTCATCAATCGAGAAAGGAATTATTACTCTCGGTTTAGGTCAGCGCGCTTTGAGAAAGATTCCGTCGGACAGCGAGTTTCGTATGGACGTGAATGCTCTAAGAGAAGCGATTGAAGAAGACAAGCGCGCAGGCATGCTTCCTTTCTGCATCGTGGCGACCGTGGGCACAACTTCAACCTCCAGCATCGATCCCGTGGCTGACATCATTCCGATCGGCGGGGAACACGCGATGTGGCTGCATGTTGACGCTGCCTATGCAGGTTCGGCCGCGATCGTTCCCGAGATGCGTCACATCCTCGATGGCTGTCAACGCGCGGATTCGCTGGTGCTCAATCCGCACAAGTGGTTGTTCACTCCGTTTGATCTTTCGGTGCTCTATTGCCGCCACATGGACCTGCTGGGCCGGGCTTTTTCGCTGGTGCCGGAATACCTGCGCACGCCTGAGCAGGCAAAGGTCCGCAGCGGATCGGATTATGGCGTCCAGCTTGGCCGCCGCTTTCGCGCGCTGAAGCTGTGGATGATCATTCGTTACTTCGGTCATGAAGGACTGGCGGCACGCATTCGCGAACATTGCCGGCTCGCCCAACTGTTCGCGTCGTGGATCGAAGAATCAAGCGACTGGGAGATGATGGCACCGACGCCGTTCGCTCTCGTGTGCTTTCGCGCACACCCGCGATTGCAGAGTCAACCAGAACCAGGTGAAGCGAAACGCCTCGATGTGCTTAACGAAGCAATCATGCACGGCGTCAACGCAACCGGCAAAGCATTCCTTTCGCACACCAAGTTGAATGACAAGCTGACGCTGCGGCTTTCGATCGGAAACATTCGCACGACTGAACGGCACGTGCGGCAGGTGTGGGAGTTACTCAGCGAGCAATTGAGACTGCTTTCGTAAAGCGGCCGCTTTCATAGTGCGGCTGTGCCGCAGCACATGGTGGTAAGCCTCCGGCTTACCGTTAGGGGATTCATCATGTTAGGAGGCTACGCCTCCGAGTTGTCCGAGGCGTCGCCTCGGGAATATTGGAATAGGCGCCGGAAAGCCGGAGGCTTTCCGCGAGGTGCTGCGGCAAAGCCGCAAGACTACGTGCTGCACTTCTCTACTTTGGAATTCACCCGAACGATCATGAACCGGATACGAAAAGCGTTAGTCAGTGCCCTGCTGTTCAGCGCCCTGAGCGTCCCGCTCTCCTCATCAGTTCAGGCTCAGCCGCGCCGCCCCATGGCGCCCGCGGACATTCTGCGCATCGCCAATGTCGGTGATGCGCAGATATCTCCCAACGGAGACTGGATCGTATACACCGTTTCCTCGATTGAAGCTGATCAAACAGTGAGCACCCTGTGGCTGGTTCGCGCGGGCGAAAGACTCTCCAACGTGCCGCCGACCAGCCGCCAACCTGAGCAACGCCGTAATTGGGATGTCCCGAGAATTGCCGGGAGACCATTGCTGCCTCCGGGATGGAGCGGCGCGAATCCACGCTGGTCTCCGGACGGCAGGAGCATCGCCTTTCTTTCAACCCATGAAGGACAACACGGAATTTGGGTATCCGGGATCGAGCGTCGCATCCCGCGTTTGATCGCAATTGTTCGCGACACAAATTTCTTCATCACATATGCGGGTGAGTCCTTCGCCTGGTCACCTGACTCGCGTATTATTGCTTACGTCTCGGCCAGTGAAGAGCCTGATCGCGATCCACCGGAAGGATCGAGCCGGAACGACGATCCACGCGTCATCGATCGCATCCAGTATAAGTCGCGCACTTCGTTCTCTGATCGCTTGCGCACGCACGTTTGGATCACCGATGTCGACCAGCCCCAACCACGTCAACTCACTTCGGGTCCTTCCTACGATCATGCGCTCAGTTTTAGCTCAACGGGCGAAGAGATCGCTTTCATCTCTAACCACGAAACCGATCCCGACGCCAACAATAACTCGGATATCTTTGCCGTTAGTGTACAGGGACAAACGCGTCAGATCACCAACACGGTAGGCTGCGAGTATGAGCCGGCATGGTCGCCAGACGGTAAATGGATCGCTTACACAGCTACGAAACGCGAGGTCACCACGATCGACAGCGTGGCGGAAGACGCACATGTTTGGGTTGTTGATGCGACGGGTGGCGGCCGCAGAGAACTTTCCTCTTCATTGGACCGGCGGGCCAGATCTCCGCGTTGGTCCAGTGATAGTCGCAATATCTTCTTTCTTGCCGGTGATCGGGGCCAGACGTTGCTCTATGGCGTGAGGGCTGAAGGTGGTTCGGCTCGCCCTCTCTTTGACCGGCTGGTTCCCGAGTCGAACCAAATAGTCGCGCTCTCGGTTCCAGCTTATCCATTTCAAATAGCCGGCTTCACTGCGACCCCATTCGCAGTCACGGATCTTCCCGGTGGACGAGTCTCTGCTATTACCGTTGCCTTTACGTTGAGTGACGAAAATCATCCGACTGAACTTTGGATTGCTCATCCTGGTACGTCTCCGGGCCGCGCGGGTTCAGAGATAACTGCCATCGGGCAACGACTGAGTGCGCATAACGATTCTCTCACCCGGTCTTCAGCGCTGGTCGAGCCCCAGGAGATCACCTGCAAGAGTTTCGATGGCACTGAAATCCAAGGTTGGCTGATGAAACCGATCGGCTGGCGCGAAGATCGCAAGTACCCGCTGATTCTCAGCATTCACGGCGGACCTCATGGAATGTACGGCTATGCCTTTAATTCCACGTTTCAGGTTTACGCGGCCCGCGGTTACGCCGTGCTCTATCTGAATCCGCGCGGCTCGAGCGGCTATGGCCAGAAATTTTCCGACGGCACCATCAATGAATGGGGCGGCGGCGATTACCGGGACCTGATGGCCGGAGTCGATGAAGCATTGCGCCGTTACTCCTGGATCGATGGCAACCGGATGGGGGTCACGGGCGGCAGCTATGGCGGTTTCATGACGAACTGGATCATCACGCAGACACCGCGCTTCAAAGCCGCGGTGTCGGCCGCCAGCGTCAGCAACCTGGTCAGCTTCTACTCAACTTCGCTTTACCAGGACCTGGTCCACGCAGAGTTTGGCGGCTTTCCCTGGGACAATTATGATTTGTTGTGGCAATGTTCGCCGCTGCGTTATGTCAGGCAAGCGCAGACGCCGACGATGTTCATTCATGGCGAGCAGGATAACGACGTGCACATCACGCAAGCGGAAGAGATGTACATGGCCCTCCGTCGTCGTGGCGTGGAAACTGTGCTGGTGCGTTATCCGCGAGAAGGACATGGTCTGCGGGAGCCAAAACATCGCATCGATTCACTAGAACGGACCCTGGCGTGGTTCGATCGGTTTTTGAAGTGAATGAGCCGCGGAGTGGCAAAAGATCTGTAGCCCATGGCGTGAGAGCCATGGGACAAGAACGCCAAAGCAAACCAGCCCCGGACGGGGCGAAACCGGTTGATTGTTATTTTGAGTTTCGCCGCTCTGCGGCTGTGGCTGTCATCTCTGAAGACTTTCAACTTTAATAAGCACTCCTTTAGTCTGTGATGGTTGGCGGCCTAATCACAGACTGAAGTCTGTGCCATAGACAGAATTCCAATTCAGAGGGATTAACATGTTGACTCACATCGTAGTCTGGAAATATCGCGCCGACACTTCGCAAGCTACTCGTGATGTCCATGTAGCGCAATTGCGATCTTTGAACTCCGTCGTCCCGGGAATTGAAAGTTTTTCGGTCGGTGTCGACACACTGCATTCGCCGCGCTCTTATGACACCGGTCTGGTTGCCATCTTCCGCGATCGCGCGGTCCTCGACGCCTACTCTGTTCATCCCGATCACGTTAAGGTCGTCGAGTTCGGCCGCGGCATCTGCGACAAAATGGCCAAAGTCGATTTTGGGGATTGATGGGAGCGCAGGCATCGTGCCTGCAGTTCACGGCATCTTGCCGGGTCTTATTGTTTCGAACTAATCGCGAGCAGGATGCTCGCGAACCGCCGACAAGATGTCGGCGCTCCATTTATGAAGCGAAAAATCTTCATCGCGATCCTGGGGCTCATCATCGTGTCCCAGCTTCCTTTTGCCTATCGCCGCTACCGCCTGAAGCGTCTCCGCAACACGATTCAGCAACTCGCTTCCCAGCGAGTTCCTCCGCCAGGTGAAAGCGAGTTTGTCGATTACCAGGGCGTGATTCACGTGCATTCTTCGCTGGGCGGGCATAGCACCGGGAACTTTGCCGAGCTAATCGCCGCGGCTAAAGCAAACCAACTCGACTTCGTGATCATGACAGAGCATCCGCAGCAGGATTTTGATACGGCGGCGATGACGCTGAATGGAATGCACGCCGGCGTTCTCTTCATGAATGGCAGCGAGGTTGTTACTTCCAATAATGATCGACTGCTGCTGATTCCAGGTCCAGCAGAGGCCGCATCTGCCGGCGCCAAAACGACGCAGGAAGTTATCGACAAGCAAAGAATTAGCGGTGGGCTTTCTTTCGCCGCCTATCCTGCCGACTCGCAGAACTGGCAAACAAGTTCCGTCGACGGAGTCGAAGTTTACAATCTCTTCACCAGTACTCGCGGAATCAATCCTGCGGTAATGTTCTTCGATGGGCTCTGGTCCTATGGCAGTTATCCGGAACTCATGTTCGCCAACTTCTTCGCCCGCCCAACCGAGAACTTGAAGCGTTGGGACGATGCCATCTCTGCAAGCAATCGCAAACTGACAGCGATCGCCGGTAACGATGCTCATTCGAATGTCGGCCTGAGTGTGAATGATGCGGCGGGCAAAGAATGGCTGGGCGTCAAACTCGATCCTTATGAACGAAGTTTTCGCACAGTGCGCACGCACGTACTGATTAAGAAAGACAAAGCACTCAGTTCTTCGTCTCTGCTCGAAGCAATTGCGCTGGGCCATTGCTACTTATCCTTTGACATCTTCGGCGATGCAAAGGGATTCAACTTCGCTGCCGCCGACGCTCAACAGAAGATCATGGGAGACGATATCGAGTTCGCGAATGGACTGAGTCTGCATGCCGGCGCGCCGCTAAACAGTCGGTTCATGCTGCTAAAAGACGGCAGTACGATCGATCAAAAATCCGGTGCGACTGCGGACTTTCCAATCAGTGGACCCGGGGTCTATCGGGTCGAAGTCTATCTCGATTCGCTTCCCGCACCCGTCAAAGGCCAGCCTTGGATCATCTCAAATCCAATCTACATAAGACTCAGACCGGCGGCAGCCCTACGCATATCGCAATAAACCTCAATAAAATAAGCCTCTTGAACGGCCACTCAGCCGTGTGTTAATCTGTGTTGGCGCAGTTTGGCCACTCCCCCCGAGCGCTCCGTCTTCACCTTCAATGAATAGAGACTGATGGCAACTAGAGTCAGCCACTTCGAGATCGACTGGTGGATCATTCAAAAGCGCGCGGTCTATATCGCCGCGTTGATTCTGGTTCTGTGCGTCATCGCGGCGGGTGCGGGCCTGTACGTCTGGAAGTACGGCAACCCTCTCAAGAATGTTGCTCTGCACTCCGATCCATTGGCAGGCGCGCGCTTCATGTCCTTCGAAGGCGACGTGCGTGTGATTCGCTCGTCCACTCGACAAGTGGTAGTCGCTAATAACGACGTTCAACTTTATCCCGGCGACACGGTGCAGACGCAGGCTGACGGACGCGCGCGCATCAGCATGGCGGACGGGTCGACAGTGGTAGTCAGGCCCAACAGCACAATCATTATTCGTGATAATGCCAGCGCTGAAGACGGCAAGCGTTCCAATGTTCACGTAGTAGTCGATAGCGGACAGATGTCGGTGCGTACACAGCCACAGAGTGAAGACAACAAGAATGTGATCGAGACTCCCAAGACCCAGAATCAGATCAGCGGGCAGACCGCCGCCAGCTTTGGGGTCAACACGGAAGGGACTGAAGAGATTCGCGTCAACAGCGGCACGGTGGAAAGCGCTAATCGCGCCGGTGAGCGGCTGTCACTACAAGGCGGCGAATATGTTTCCGTCAATCAGTCGGGAACGATTTCCAAATCCGAAAGGCTTTTGGATGTGCCGCAACCTTTGCAGCCGCATGATCTGGAAAAGATTCTCGCGGGCGGCAATGGCTCAGCGAGCGTGGCCTTGCGCTGGCAAAAACCGCAATCGGGCGTGCCCTCTTACTATCGCGTCGAGGTGGCAACGTCGCCTTTCTTTGTTTCCGCGGGCAGAGTAATTGAGCGCGATCAACTGGTCGTGACCCAGTTCACTGCCAGCGACCTGCGTCCTGGTTCGTACTTCTGGCGCATTCGCGCCACGGCATCTTCAGGGCAAACAAGTGACTGGAGCGAACCCCTAAAGTTTTTGGTTACCACGCAGGGCGCCGCCAACATGGCTACTGTTCCCGTGTCGAACCTGACATCTGTTTATCTTGGCGGCAACGTCTACATCATTCGCGGCACGACTTCACCCGGAACCAGCGTGCGCGTCTCAGGACGTGAAGCAACGGCCGTCGGAGATGGTAACTTCCAGGTCCAAATCAATGCCCCACCAGGAATGCGGGAAGTCACAGTTGAAGCATCGGATGTACAGGGAAACAATACTCAGTATCGGGTCGCACTCACCAGATCAAGTTAGTCGCAGAATCGAGTTTTGAGCCAGCCCCGGCAAGTAAAGAATCCTCAGCGAGTAGTCAAGACATTGGAGGACCGTGCCGCGGGATGAAAAAGCAGGTCATATTGCTCACGGACGCTGAAGCGGCGCCCGCGATTGAACTATTCGAGAGTCTGAGTTCAGCAGGCATTTCGGTTCTTGCTCACGACTTAACCGCGACTGAGGAACGGGCCGAAGTGCACTCGGAAAGATCGCCTTGTCCGCTGGCCGTCCTTTACGAGATTCCTCCGCGGGCGAATCTGCAGGATCTGAGTCTGGTGCTGAGCCGGGCGCATGAGTTATGGCCGGGTGTCGCAATCGTAGCTTGCCGTCGCGCGCCGACCCCGCTTAGCTTGGGTGGCCCGGTCGGGCCGGAAAATCAAGCCTTGAAGCGCCTCGGCTTTCGGGCCATCGCCGATAGTCCGCCCCAATTGCCGGCGCTGCTAAGACACGTTGAAGACGCTGTGGGTACAGGCGACCTTAAACTGCCGGAAGGTTTCAGATCCATACCTGACAGTCGCGCGTTCTCGCTGCCAAAGTCCGTTCGCAGTCAACATCTGCGCGGCGCATTCGCGTTGCTAGCCTCGCTTCATCTCGCGTCGGATCAAAAGGAAGCGGGGCTGGCCGCGCTCGCCGGGGTCGCCAGATTGGTGCCGGCCGATCGCTGGTCAATTTTCCTGGTTACACAAAGCAGCCCCGAGGCATTGAAGTTGGAACCTTTGGCCAATCGCAATTTCGCTGACGCCGGAGTTTTGCTATTCGATCATGAGTGGCAGCGCGAATTGCTCGATGACGTGGCGCCGTCAGCCGAACCGGAATCAAAAGCCGCGCATGAAGCTGCCATCACGTTTGAAGCAATCCGCAAAATTGAAAATGGCCGGCGCGTGATCGCTCTGCCCCTCGTCAGCGGAGAAAGAATCGTGGGCGTACTTGAAGGCCGGCGAACTCGTCCGGGCGCGCGGTCTTTCTCGCGTTCGGAAAGTGAATTACTCGTCACGCTGACTGTTCCCATAGCCGCGGCGCTTTCGAATTCGGTCCGCATCGCCGATGCTGAACGGCTGTCGCTGACCGACGATCTCACGCGCTTGCGCAATGCCCGCTATCTGCGTCAGTTCCTGGTGAATGAAATCAAGCGCGCTCGCCGCTATCGCTCAAACGTCGCGGCCTTGTTTCTCGATCTCGATGACTTCAAACGAATCAATGACTTACATGGACACCTGGCCGGTTCACACGCCTTGATGGAGGTCGCCGCCGTCGTCCTGCCGTCAGTGCGCGATACCGACTGCGTGGTGCGCTATGGCGGCGACGAATTCGTTTTGATCCTGACAGAGACGGGCATCGATGAAGCCGTCCAGGTTGCCGAGCGCATTCGCACGAAGATCGAGGGCCACCAGTTTACCGGAGGCCGGCGATTGCGGTTGTCGTTGACGGCGAGTTTCGGTGTCGCCGTCTTCCCCATACACGCATTGTCTCCACAGCAACTAATCGCCTGCGCCGACCGGGCGATGTACCAGGCAAAGGCCGCGAACAAGAACTGTGTCCGAGTCACCGCCGACCCTGAAATGGCGAGCAAAGACGACCGCGACGAGTTTGCTTTGGTTGAGTCGCTACAGTTTCAGAGAATTCCCGGCGAGAAGTTAATTTCGTGATAGCGTTACCGCGCGGATCGTTGTATCTTGTTAGCTGGTTCTGCTTCGGTAAGTTGTTTGCGGATTTGCCAACCGGCTTCGCGAAGTCTCGCAGCATTAACCAGCGCCGAGATTGATCGCTCAGATCTTCAGGCGAATTCACTTTACAGTCAGGAAACCCTTTCACAGATGGGCTTTAGATCGATATTCAGTCTTTTCTCCAGCGACCTGGCGATTGACCTCGGCACCGCTAACACGCTGGTCTACGCCAAAGGCCGCGGCATTGTCGTCTCTGAACCTTCGATCGTCGCCATTAACAAAGTGACGAACGCGATCGAGGCCGTCGGCCGCGACGCGAAAGAGATGCTGGGCCGCACACCGGGTAACATTGTCGCCATTCGTCCCATGAAAGACGGCGTGATTGCGAATTTTGAAGTGACTGAAAAGATGTTGCAGCACTTCATTCGCAAGGCCCACAACGGTAAGACGTGGGTCAGCCCGCGCGTCGTCATTGGTATTCCGTCCGAGATCACACAGGTCGAGCGTCGGGCGGTGGAAGACTCGGCTTATCGCGCCAAGGCCTCTGAAGTTTACCTGGTGGAAGAAGCGATGGCCGCGGCGATTGGCGCGGGACTACCGATCACCGAACCGCACGGCAACATGGTCGTCGATATCGGCGGCGGAACCACAGACATCGCGGTGATCAGCTTGAGCGGTATCGTTTATTCAAAGTCAGTGCGCGTTGCTGGTAACGAAATGGACGAAGCCATCACGCAGTACATCAAACGAAAATACAACCTGCTGATCGGCGAGCGCACGGCTGAAGCAATCAAGATCGAACTCGGCTCGGCCTTTCCTCTTGATGAGGAACTCTCGTTCGAAGTGCGCGGTCGAAATCTAATCGAAGGCATTCCCAAGACGATTACCATCAGTGACGAAGAAATTCGTGAGGCGCTCGCTGATTCCGTTTCCACGATTATCAACGCGGTGCGCGTGGCTCTGGAACGAACACCGCCCGAACTCTCAGCCGACATAGTTGAGCGCGGCATCGTACTCACCGGCGGCGGCGCGCTCTTAAAAAACCTCGATAAGCGGCTCTCGATCGAAACTGGGCTGCCGGTTTCCGTGGCCGAAGATCCGCTGGCCTCAGTTGTCCTTGGCACCGGCAAGATGCTCTCAGACTTTGACTTGCTCAAGCGAGTGAAGTGGGACAATAGTTTGACGAGCGGAAGCTAAACACATTGCCGATTTCCGATTTCCGATTTGGGATTGGAACAAATCGGAAATCGGCACTTGGCAATTGGCAATGACCCAATGGCCGCCATTCGCACGCAAAGAGAGATTCGCCAACGCGCCCCCTGGTGGCTATTTGGGCTGTTGTTGCTGAATTTCGGTTTGATGACCTATGACGCGCGCGACGACTCCACCAAACAACGAAAAATTCGCTCGATCAGCCATGCCGTCACTTATCCAATCCAACAGGGCGCCTCGAGCCTCGGAAATTGGATTGGCGGCCTGTTCGGAAATTTCGGTGAACTCCGACGTGCTTCGACCGAGAACCAGCAACTGCACCGGCAAATCGATCAGATGCAAACCGAGCTGCGCGACACGCGCGAGCGTGCGTCTGAAGCTGAACGGCTGGAAAAGTTATTCAAGCTGAATGAAAAAAGCGCCTACCAGACGGTGGTAGCGCGCGTCATCGCCAGGGATCCTTCAATGTGGTTCGACAGCGTGACGATCGACAAAGGCCGCTGGTCTGGCGTCGAAGTTAATATGCCCGTCATCACCTCCGGAGGTATCGTCGGACGTGTCGTATCGACCAGTCCGTGGAGCGCGCAGGTGATGCTGGTCACCGACGAGAAGTCCGGCGCCGGAGCTATCGTCGGCCAGCTCGGGGAATCGAATGCTCTCGGATCGGTCAAGGGCATGGGCGAAAATGGTCTGCTGGAAATGCGTTACGTTTCCGGGATGGAAAAAGTCCAGGTCGGAGACACCGTCACTACTACCGGCCAGGACGCGATTTATCCGCCGGGCTATACCGTAGGAGCAGTAGTCGAGGTAAGACCGGGCTCTGCGACACAAGCACAGGTTATTCACATTCGGCCAGGCGCGGGACTGGACCGGTTGAAAGAAGTCGCTGTGCTGATGTATCAACCGCCCCAGCGCACCGAATCCGATCAGGCGCTCCCCAACGTGGAAAAGAAAAGCAGCAAGCCGTGAATTCAGTAAGCAGTGGGCAGCAAGATCAAGATCGTAGATGAGCTAATAAGTGCTGACCGTGTGGACCATCCCTTCGACTCCGATCGTCCCGACTGGTCTTCGCACGCCGCCTACTTGCGTGCTGCCTACTACTCTCTGCTCACTGCCAACTGCACACTGTTTAGAACATGCGTCAACTGATAATTGCGTTTTTCTTATTGGTCGCGATTGCCATGCAATCGGCGCTGCGATCCGTTTGGCAACCGCTTGGATATGTTGACCTCACCTTGATTCTGGTGGTGTATTTCGCGCTCCAACGCCAACCTCTGCAAGCTCTCATAGGAGGCGCGGCGGCGGGACTGGCGACCGACTTCATCAGCGGCCGTCCGGCATTGCTGGGCGCCGGCGGATTTTCAAAAACCCTGACTGCCTATGCGGTCTATTTCGTGGCCTCGCGCGTAATGCTCGACACGACGATACTGCGCATCCCCGTCCTGGCGAGCGCCAGTCTGATAGACAACCTTGTGTATGTTGGGATGCATCGTTTGCTGGGACAAACGCCACCGATGCCGTTTGTTCAGTCCTTGTCATATAAACTGGTCGCAACGACGATCGCCGGAACCATCTTGCTTTACACTTACGATTCATATTTTAGTGGCAAGGCCCGGCAGCGTCGCCAATTTACAGTTCGTCGCCGCGTGGTTCGCGGCAGCACGGGCGGGCTACGCAGAAGAAGCCGATGAAATTCGTTGACGATTCACAAAATCTGCGGCTGCGGCTGCGGCTGATTCAGGCGCTGGTGCTGATTCTGTTGAGCCTGCTGGGCGTCCGGCTCTATCTGCTTCAGATTATCAACGGCTCGCACTACGCGGAAATTGCCGAGAACCAGCGCATCCGGCTTCTGCCAATCCCGGCGCCCCGCGGCGTGATCTTCGATCGCAACGCGCATCCGCTGGTTGACTCAAGACCAATCTACAGCGTGATTCTCTCGCGCGAAGACACCAAAGGCATCGATCGTAACTCCCTGATAAAGCCGCTTTCTCAAGGGCTTGGGATCGACGGTGAGATTTTGCGCGAGCGCTTTGAACAACTGAAATCGCAGCCGGCCTTCGAATCGATTCTGATTAAGGAAGGAGCCTCGCAGGCTGACATTGCCTGGGTGGACGCGCATCAATTGGAACTGCCGGCGCTGCGAGTAGAACAAACTCCGCAACGGCGCTATCCGGCCAACGGAATGCTGGCGCACGTTCTGGGTTATGTCGGCGAGATCAGCCCGGAGCAATTGAAACAACCGGATTACAAAGAGAGAAAGCCCGGCGACATGATCGGGCTGGAAGGACTGGAGGCCGTCTATGACGAATACCTGCGCGGCCGTGACGGTTACCGGAAAGTAATCGTCGATAGTCGTGGCCATATTCAAAACGAAGTTGAGAGGATCGAGCCGCAATCGGGCCAGGACATCGTGACGACTATCGATCTTGATCTGCAGCAGGCTGCCGAGGACCAACTGCGCAAATCGCCGCAGGGTCGCGGCGTGATCATTGCAATGGACCCGAACAACGGCGAGATTTTTGCGCTGGCTTCGGCCCCGACGTTCGATCCGAATCTCTTCTCGCAGCGCATCACGACCAAGGAAGGCCGGGCCGAGTATCAGGCGTTGCTGAACGATCCCGACAAGCCGCTAATCGATCGCGCGATTCAGGGACGCTATCCTCCCGGATCGACCTGGAAGCCTTTGATGGCCACGGCCGGACTGCAACAGGGTGCGATTTCGATCCAGAGTTCAAATCTGGTGTGCGGCGGAGGGATCACCGTCGGTAATAAGTTCACCCGCTGCATGGGCGGGAATCACGGCTCACCCGATGTCCATTTCGCAATCATGAAATCGTGCGACGCCTACTTTTATCGACTTGGTTTGAAGATGAAGCTGGAAGGGATCCAGGCGATGGTAGACGAATTCGATCTCGACAAGCGAACCGGGATCGACCTTCCGCACGAGATCATCAGCACCACGCCCTCAAGAGAACTCAAGGCCCGTCTGTACCCAACCGACGCCGAATGGAAAGACATCGACACTGTCTATTCCTCATTCGGACAGGGAGAAGACGTATTGACTCCGATTGCCCTATTGCGCGCGCACTCGGCCATCGGCATGAAAGGCAAGATGTATGTGCCGCATCTACTGAAGGAAGTGCGTGAAATCGCCGCGGTGGGAAATGATCCGTCCCGTCCGGATTACCGGCCAGCGCGACCAGCCCGAACCTTCGATCGCCCGCAACCGAAGATTCTCCCTATCCCCACTGATCAAAACGACCTGGTGGTTCACGCTATGTGGTCGGTGGTTAACGTCGCGGGAACGGCTACCGGAATCAAGATGGCCGGGTTCGACATTGCCGGCAAAACCGGCACGGCCCAGGTAGTCAGCCTCGGCAAAGAAGGCACCGAGCACAAGGATCATTCGTGGTTCGTCTCATACGCGCCGGCGTTTAAGCCAGAGATTTCCTGCGTCGCCATGATTGAGAACGCGGGCCTGGGATCGCGCTTTGGAGCTCCGTCGGTGCGCGCGATTTATGACGTCTATTACGCTAAGACGCGCACGGCAAAAGAAACTCCGGCGAATGCCGTCGCGATCAGAATTCGCTGACCGATCTGGTTTTGTTTTCTGCTTACTGCTTACTAATTCATGGTTGCCATCCTGCAAAAACGTAAACTGCGCGACTTCGACTGGCTGATCGCCGTGCTGGCGATCGCCATCGTTTGCTTTGGCGCGTGGGAGATTCATAACGCGCAACCTACTGAGCCCTACTGGCAGAAGCAACTGATTGGTCTGGGCATTGCACTGGTGGCGATGCTGGCGATCGCTTTCAGTGATTATCGCCGCCTGGTTGAGCTGGCGCCGATTCTCTACGTCCTGGGATTGGTGTTACTGGTCATCGTGCTGATACCCGGAATCGGGATGAAGATCAATGGCCAGCGTTGCTGGATTAGGTTGCCGGGTCCGCTGGGTCAGTTTCAACCCTCAGAATTCGTAAAGATCCCCGTGGTCCTGATGCTGGCGAGATATTTCGGGAAGCATCGCAGCGGCTTGCTGACTTGGAAAGAACTATTCACCGGTTGCGTGATTCTTGGCTTGCCGATGGGTTTGATTCTATTGGAACCTGATCTGGGGCAGGCGATTACCTACCTGCCGCTCCTGGCCATCGTGCTCTTTCTTTCGTCAATCCGGATGTGGGTTGTCGTCGCGGTACTGGCTGGATTGATTGCCGGGGCGCCACTTGCCTACACGGTGGGAGTAAAGACCGGCCTGCTTCATGGATATAAGCTCGAGCGCATCAACGTGATTCTCGATCCTGAGAACGCCGACAAGCGCGGCTTCGGTTATCACACCTGGCAATCGATGGTTACCGTGGGGAAAGGTGGCTTGATGGGGGCTCGTAGTTCCGAGTACTCGCAAAGCAGTCTGAAGTTCCTGCCTGAGCCACACACCGATTTTATCTTCGCCGTGACGGCGGAAACAACCGGTTTCGGCGGCTGTATGCTCCTGCTGGCATCCTACGCGCTGCTCCTGATCCGCTTGATTACCGACGCGCGGCGTTCGCGCGATCGGACCGGCATGCTGGTGATCATGGCGATCGTGGGTGGACTCATCTTTCAGATTTTCATTAATGTGGGCATGGCCCTCGGCTTCCTGCCCGTAATCGGAGTGCCGCTGCCATTGATGAGCGCGGGTCTTTCTTCCGTGCTGGCCACGTTCATCGCTATCGGTTTCGCGATCAGCGTGCAACTACGAAGATTCGTCAACTAACCTCGTTCAGAACCGCCAGCGTTAGCGAGTGAGTAGCAACACCACCGCATAATCGAGGAGTCTCTTAATGAAGAAGCAATTCACCGTTCTGATTTTTGTGCTTACTTGTCTTTCTTACCCGCTGGCTTCCGCAGCACAGGAGCAAACCCAACACCCAATCGACAAAGCGCTCGAGGCTTGCATTGATAAGAACGGCTCGACGGCCGGCATGGTCCAGTGTACCGACAAAGCTTACGCCGCGTGGGACAAAGAGTTGAACAAGAACTATGGCGAGCTGATGCGGACTCGGAAACCGGCGCAGAAGGAGGCGCTAAGATTGGCGCAGCTTGAATGGATCAAGTATCGAGATTTGGATTTCAAGCTTATCGACAGCCTTTACGATACGATGCAAGGCACGATGTACATTCCGATGCGCATCGACGCGCGCATGGAAGTCGTTAAGAAGCGCGCGCTGGAGTTGAAGGGTTTTCTGGATCTTGTCCAGGAAGGCGGCGCGTAACCAGCTCTTTTGAACTTCAATACGCGGCCTGAAAAACGCACCAAAGGCGCAAGAGCGAAACGAAGGGAATTCGTTTTGTGCTGCTTGCGCCTTTTCGTGGCTAAGTCGCTAAGCGCGCTTTATTTCCTGCGCCGGTGCGAAGCGGCCCGGAGTTTCTGGACCTGTCCTTTCAATTCCGCAATCTCCTTCTGCTGCTCTTTGATCGCGTTGAGCATGGTCCAGAGAATGGGATCGTTGTTGACCATCAGATATCCGTTTGCGTTCTTGCTGACCGCTTCCGGGATGATCTTTTGTAGAGCCTGGGCTCCAAAACCGACTTGTTCCAGTTCTGACTGAAGGCCGAGCGCATTGTCACTCTTGTACTGGAAACGGATTGGCTGTAACTGCATGACGGCTTTCAGTCCGCTGTTAAAACGGCCCTTGATGTTCTTCAGGCGCTCGTCCGAAAAGAACTGCCAGGATCCGCCCCCGACAGACTTGTCGGCGTCTCCACTGACCGACAGCTTCAAGTCTGGCGCCGTAGTACCGATGCCGACATTGCCGGAGCTATCGACTAGAATTCGCGAGGTAGAAGCGGTAAAGTCGAAGATGCTTAGGTTCCCTGGTAATGTTAGTCCGTTCACCAGTCCATAATTACGGCCACCTGCCGCCGTGTTTTCCAACCGAATAAATTGATTATTCGTATCCGAACTGGATAGGACAGTAAGCTTCCCCGTTGGAGACGCCGTCCCGATGCCAACGTTGCCGCTGGCGGCAATGTCTACGCTACTCGTCGGAGCGCCGGGCCGGATGCGGAAGGGCAACCGTGAGCCACCCGTGACATCGCGGACGAAGAAGTTAGCTTCGTTACCCCCTATATCCCAGGTCTGCGCGGTGAAACCACCCGCATTGGTTTGTTCGAGTCTCTGGGCGGGCGTATTGCTGGTGGCAATGTGCAGATCCAAAACCGGCGTGGCCGTTCTGAGCCCGACTCGGCTTGTACTATCCACCCTAAGCGAGTTGGCTGCAGCACCGGCGTCGACTGCAAAAACAATCGTGCCCACCTCGTCGCCATTTTCAGAAGTTCCTCGATCTACGAACGCGAGGAAACTCTGGCCACCACTGGATGAGCTGTTAGCCCTGATAGTCCAGTCGTTAGTCGGGAAGCTGCCGACGCTGGTGTCGTTGAATGAAATGCGAGTGTTGTTCTCTTTCAACCTGATTGTGTCAAAACTGAAGCTCTCTCCGTTGACACAGTCAAGTCCGACGCAGGCGCTCCCCTGCACGATTAGATCGTCGGCAATCACGAAGTCCGGCATCAAAGACGCCCGATGGTTGCGCAGTCTGGTAACCGTGTTGCCGGAGACAACTCCCGGAGACTTGTTTGGCTCAGCTGATTTCGCGTTGGATCGCTCCCCTTCGACCGCTCCGCCGACGATAATCGCTCCGTTCATAATTGCGAAGGATCCGGATTGAACGAGGACTGGCAGCGCGGGCCGCTTGCGCATTGCCCGCTCAGCCTCAGGGTCATCGTCCTTGCCGCGGGCTGCCTTCAGCGCTTCTCTTTCGGAGGGCGATAATGCGGGCCTCAGACGCAGCTCGTAGCCGTACGCCCCGTCAGGCAGACCTTCGAGCTGTCTATCGCTGAGCGTGATTTCGGGCGAGCTGCCCGATTTATACTCTCGGGTGAACGACCTGCCGTCCGGAAAAGAGATAGTCAAGCTCATGCCACTATTCGGGGCGCGCACATCCCACCTGACGCTTGACCCGCCGCCAGTTACGTTGGCCAATTGGTCGTTCGCCGTCTGGCCGAGTGCGGCCGTCTGTAGACATGCCAAGATCAGCGCAGCGAATATCACTAACAGAAAAGACTTTTGATTTCTCATTCAGGCACCTCCAATTTGTTTGTTAACGATGACCATCAGTAAAGGGGGAAGGCTTGATTTGGACTCGACCTTCGGCCGTGATCTGATGGGTTAGAATCGGTTTGTCTAAGCTAGTGACGCCTTTTAGCAAATACTTTTGCGTCGTGTCAAGAGATTCTGGGAATAGCAGCCAGGATTATTGGTAGACAGTGAAGAGCGTGCGTAGCGCGAAGGTTAACGGATACGACACTTCATCGCGGGAAGCGCCCGCGATATTCACCCGATATGAGGAACGCCTTCACCATCTCGGCGTCGCCAAAATTGCCATTGAAAGCATTCAGCTTGTCCAGCCAGAAGCTGTATCCCGTGAAGTCTGCGTCTGGACTGGCATTGGCATTGCGCCGCAGGTACCCGAAGTACTGCATCAGCACAAACGCCTGATTGAACTCCTGGCGCGCGAGGGCTGAGTTCTCTGCGACGCGCCGCAACGCCCTGCCGCGCGCCGCGACGTCGGATGAAGTGGAAGACGACCCGAACTCGCTGATAGCTTCCATCTGATCGTTTGCAGATGGAGCCACTCCAGCATTCGCGAACAGCTTGGCGACAAATTCCGTCGGCGTCATGGTCGTGGGATATGCCGTTGCGAACCGCGGCCGTTGCACAAACTCTGCCACGAACGCTCGTTTGTTGTTCTCCAGTAATGTTTCCCAACCAGACTTGTTGACAACTACTCCGTTACCAATCTCAGCCGTATCAGGTTTGAACTCACCTAATGTGATTGGGACAGGTGCGCCCGGCATGTCCCCATAAGCTGCCTGGTAAGTTCGGTAAGCCAGATAGCCAGTCTGCTGGAACTCAATTGAAAGGAAGAACGCGGCCGAGGTGTCGATGTGTTTGGTCGCTCGACAGTTCTGATCGGCTCCGCACGATTCGATATTGTTTATCCAGAAGTTAAGGCCTGCTTCATCCGGTTCGCGACCGAGGAAGTCCACATACTGCTGGCGCACGAAGTACTCGGTCGCATCGAGAGGATTCAAGGCCGTGCCGGTAGCCGACGCGTTGAAAGCCGCGTCCGTATGTTGCCCCAGCGCGCTAAAGCTTCGTTGCGACGGACTGAAGCTAAAGTTCGACCGCGACGGTGTGACGGTGTAGAAGCCGTTCGTCTCTACCTCGTCAAAGTTGTAGCGGCCGTTGGCATCTGTGACCGTCAGGCGGTTCTGGGTCCCGCTCATCCGCACGGCGGCGCCTTCGACCGGATTGCCGTTGCTGTCGACAATCTGACCGGAGACGTTGCCGTTCGTGGCAGTCGGTCCAACAATCGTAATGCTCCCGGGAGGCGTGCTACCCGGAGCTTGCTTCACCAGGTTTGTATCGATGAAGACAAAGTTATTCGGCGAGGACGCCCACGTGAGCGGCGTGCTGGCGCCTACCGTATTACTCACTCTGGTGAAATTCAAATTGAACAGCGTCCCCGATCCGGATAGCGGCGTGGAGGTCGTCGAGAACGCCGAAATGCGAAGCGTCTTGATCGTGCCCGCGCCGAGAATGTTTGCGCTCACATTCCAGTCGCCGGGATTGATCGCCGTCAATCCAGCTGGTGACGCGGGCTTCCGCGTGGAGGGGGGCGGAACTTGGAACGTCACGACTGAAGAATCGAACGTGAAATCGCCCTGGAAACCGACGAGGTTGTCGGAGGCGTTGATGTTCGAAGTCGTTACCGGAAGCGTGAAATCGGTGACATTCGTACCGATATTTCCGACGGGTAAAGAAACTATCGCAACGGAAGACGGAGTAATAGAGAGTGCAGCCGCAGAAGTGCCGCTCTCAGGATTAGCAAGGCTCGGCGTCAAGTCTCCAGTGATGTCGCCGATGACGAGTGCATCATAATTCTGCGAGCTTTGGCTCGTAGTCAGATTAGAGTACGGACGATTCGCGGGATTGAACCGCCACTCACCCACGTGCCCGGTGCCCGAATTATGGCCAAGGAAGAACCGCTGGATAGCAAGCGGATCGACTGTATCGACTGTTGAATCTCCATCGGCATCCGCGGCCGTCAATGCGCATCCGTTCAAAGTCGTGAAGCCGAGGAAGTGATGTTGCGCGGCTATAACATCGGCAGTATCGATGCCGGGAGCAGTCGGGAAGAGAGCCGTCTTCGTCGGCGTCAATGTATAGTTGCCGCCTGCGACTAAATTAATGCTGTAGTTGCCGCTGGAATTGGTCGTGGTCGAAGTTGTTTGCGACCCGCTCACGTTAATGGTCACGCCCGGAACGTCGGCGCTTGGACTAATGCAATAATCCACATGGCCGCTAATCAACGGCGCGGTGACAGCCAGCTGGACTGGCGTATTGTGCGTCGCCGAAGCGGACGTACCGGTCACTGTGAGCGTGTAAGGGCCGGTAGCGGCGCTGCTCGAAACGACAACATTCAACGTGGAATTGGAGCCAGCTGTTACAGAATTCGGACTCAGCGAAGCTGTCACTCCCGAGGGCGCGCCACTAACACTAAGATTGATGGTTTCAGCCGAGCCGCTGACTACGGCCGTCGAAATCGTGCTGTGGTCCGAAGTGCCGAGCGGGATAGACAAGCTGGACGGACTCGCGGAAATTGAGAAATCATTATTCGTGACAGTCAACTGGACTGGCGTATTGTGCGTCGCTGAAGCAGACGTACCGGTCACTGTGAGCGTGTAAGTGCCAGCAGCAGCGCTGCTCGAAACGACAACGTTCAACGTGGAATTGGCCCCAGCTGTTACGGAATTCGGACTCAGCGAAGCTGTCACTCCTGAGGGCGCGCCACTAACACTGAGATTGATAGTTTCAGCCGAGCCGCTGACTACGGCCGTCGAAATCGTGGCATGGTCTGAAGTGCTGAGCGGGATCGACAAGCTCGACGGACTTGCAGAAATTGAGAAATCATTGGCAGACGGCACTTCGAAGCACTTCGAGAACTCCGAAGTGTTTCCGTTTCCATCCGTGGCGGTCGCGGTAATGATGTCTCCGACATTTAGCGAAGCCGGATTGAAAACGAACGACACATTGCCACCGCTGTCCGTGGAATCTGTAACCATCGAGCCGATCCATGTCTTACCTTCGCCGTAATTATTCGGCGGCGCAGCATTGCACTCCGTATTACTATAGAAATCAATCTTAAAGGTTTGGTTCGGCGTGGAATTGAGCGAGCCACTGATCGAACTTCCGTCGCCTGACGTTATCGAATCGCTCCGACGCGCCGCCCCTTGCCGGGCGCGCCCGGCTTGACCACTGCCAGCAGTCGCTGAAGTAATGATCGGGAAGTTCTGTAAGTTATTCGCGCCCGTATCCGGGTCTTTGTCATCGTTCGCCGTGACGCCGTCCGAATCGGTGTTGCCAAGGTTACTGGCGGACTCAGTTTTAACCGCTTGCGTGTTATTAAGTTCGGGCACCAGGTCGATGCCCAATCCGCCATTGCTGTAGATCGAATTGCGGCGAATGATATTGCCGGTGCCCGGGTTGAAACTTCCAGTCTCGATCGCCACGCCAGCGCCGGTGTTAAAGGCGATCGTGTTAGCCAGGCCGCTATCGTTCATTGTCCTGCCGATGACAGTCTTGACCGCGTCATAGATCGCGACTCCGGCGCCATCATTGCCAAGCGCGGCCACGCCGTTGGCTTTCGTCCCGATGAAGTTGCCCTGAATGGTGTTGTAGAAGGCATTCGTGTCCGTGATCAGAATGCCATCGTCGTTGTTGCCTGAGATGAGATTGCCTTCCTCAGGCACGGTGCAACCGATCATGTTACATGAGCCGCCGAGGTCCTGAATTCCAATTTCATTTCCCAGCGCTTGCGTGCCGGTCCGATCGGTGCCGATGTAGTTGCCTTCGATATTGTTATTTGAAGAAGAGAAGAAGGACGAGAGTTCGCTGGTCTGCGACGCACGAGCAGATCCCGACTTGTTTGGGGTTGCCGGATTTGTCCGGCCGGCGGAGTTTGTCTTAACGGCTGTATTCGGTTTGGCCGCCGGCCTCGGTTTATTTCCGTTGCCGCGGTCCGCTCGCTGACCCACGGAATCGAGGCTCGAGTTAAGGAAGATCCCGTTATCACAATTTCCAGAGATTACGTTCCGTTGCGCCGGATCGCCGCCGCCGATGTCGTTATAGCTGGCGTCGTCCAGGCGAATGCCGTCGGGACAATCTTCTGGAAAGTCGAAGCCCAAAGTACCGGACACATCGGTGCCGATAAAGTTGCCCTGAATCGTATTACCATCGCTGACGATCCAGACTTGCTGGCTGGTGAAGCGATTGATTGCGAGGCCTTGAACTGTCGAACCGCCAAAACCGCAGACTTCCAGCCCTATCCCATCGCTGTCGTTCGTGCCATTGATTTCAATTCTCAGAATGGCGTCGTCGCCGTTGGCCAGCGGATTGGGATTAACCTTCGCACCTTGCTGACTGTAGCCATCGATGAGGACGTTGCCTTCGATTTCCGGCAGGCCGCTCTCGATCTGGATCGACCACCAACTGTGCGGCCACTGGGGGTCTTTGCCCAAAATCTCGTCATCAGTCGTCGCGGTATTCGGGACCGGCGTCACGTGATCCAGCGAAACGCCATCCCCCACGTCAGCCGCATAGTAGTAGTGATGGCCATCGTCGAACGGAATGTCGAATGTAATCCGGCCGCCGCCGCTCGCGTTCGCCGCGTTGATAGCTTCGCGCAACGAGCAACCGCCGGGATCCGAAGTGCAAACATCATCGGTATCAACCGTCGTGTTGACTACAAACGTCTGAACTTCAAAGGCGCCGATATCGACTGTAGCGGAGCTGTCGCCATTCCCGTCGGCCTTGCGCGTAAAGCCACTGCCGCGCTGATCCGTGGTCAGTAACACTCCGCCGCTGCAAGTATTATCGACGAAACAATTGTCGCCCTTATCGATCGCCGGACTGCCAATCAGCAGAGCATGCGTCTGGGTTGGACCACCGTTATCAGCCAGTGGGCCAAGTCCTGGATCAATCGGCGACCCGCTGCTGCCCACCTGATTGTGGTTGCCGTCGGCGTCAGTAATTCCGGACATATTCGTGCCGTCGCCGATCAGATTACTAGAGGAGCTGGCGTCGACGGCGCCGCTTACGTCATCAGAAGTGTTGCTGTCAGCATTGAAATTGCCGGCCACGATCGTGTTCCGCAGCGTGACCGTGGAGCCATTGTTAAAAATGCCGCCACCTGAGCAATCCCCACCCTCGTTGTCGCAATCAAAGCCCGCTACGTTGTTGGCGATGGTGCTGTTGTTGATAGTGGACGTGCCGCTGTCGCTGTGAATGCCACCGCCGTTGTTGTTCGCCAAGTTGCAACTTACTGTGCTGTTCGTGAGGATCAATATGCCCCGGCTGCGAATGCCTCCACCTGCGTGCCCGGCAAAGTTCCCACTGATTGTGCTGTTGGTGAGAGTCAGCATGCTGTTGGCGACGGTGCGTCTACCGCTGCCGCCGTTGTCAATGCCGCCACCGCCGCCACTGTCCGCGCTGTTCCCGCTCACTGTGCTGTTGTTAAGCGTGAGCGTGCCACCGCCGCGATTGGCAATGCCGCCGCCGTAGCCGTTCGTCGTGTCGTTATCCTCAATAGTGCAATTGTTAAGCGTCAGGCTGCCGCCGTTAGTGTAGATGGCCCCACCGTCATCGTCGGCCGTGTTTCCAGTAAGCACACAGTAGTTAACCGTGACCGTGCCGCCATCGTTCAGGATGGCGCCGCCAGGTTCGTCCGAAGCATACCCGCCGGTGAGGGTCAGACCTGAGATCGAAACAATGAATCCGGAATCGACGGCGAAGACCCGATTGTCCTCACCGTTAATAGTCAGCACGTCCGCGCCCGGGCCATTGATATTGACGTTGTGCTGAATTGCCGGCAGCGCATTCGAAAGGGAGATCTCGTATGGTCCGGGCGTGGCAAACACAATTGAATCAAAGTTAATATTGAGAGTGCCGCACGAATTCGGCGCCGCGTTTGCTTCTTCAATCGCCGCGCGCAGTGTGCAGACCCCGTTGCCCGCTCCCGTCTCGCAGATTCCATCGCCATGATTTATGTCCGAATCATCGCCGGTGTTATTTACGATTAATGGCGGCGGACATGAGTTCACGGTAAAGCTCGCCGAGATGGTGTGATTAGCCGTCACATTCGTGAAGGAATAACTCGAAACGGCGCCCACCGACACTGTATCAACCAGCACGTCAGCGATGTGATAGCCGGAGTCCGGCGTGATATTGAAGCTTTGGCTATCACCTTCATTAACTGTCACGGTTCCGGACGGACTGATCGAACCGTTAGCGCCCGCGCTTGCAGTTATCGCGTAGGTGTTGATTGCGAAGCTTGCTTCGATCGTGTGATTGGCGGTGACATTCGTGAAGGTGTGACTCGAAACGGCGCCCACCGACACTGTGTCAACCAGCACATCGGCGATGTGATAGCCGGAGTCTGGTGTGATATTGAAGACTTGATCACCGCCCGAGTTAACGGAGACGGCTCCGGACGGGTCGATCGAACCGTTAGCGCCCGCGCTTGCAGTTATCGCGTAGGTGTTGATTGCGAAGCTCGCTTCAATCGTGTGATTGGCGGTGACATTCGTGAAGGTGTGACTCGAAACCGCGCCCACCGACACTGTGTCAACCAGCACGTCGGCGATGTGATAGCCCGAGTCCGGTGTGATATTGAAGGTTTGGTTATCACCTTCAACGACGGTCACCGTGCCGGACGGGCTAATCGAACCATTAGCGCCCGCACTCGCAGTTATCGTGTAGCGGCACTTGCCCATGAAGCTGGCGTTGTAGATGGCGGCGATGTCCGAAGGATCAAGCGCCGTATTAAAGACTTCGACTTCATCGATGAGGCCGGGCCAGTACTCAGTCACGCCGGCGCTTACCGATTGCCACGCACCGATCGTCACCGGGTTTGTGTTGGGATCAGGAACCAGCGTAGTGGCGGTAGTACCATCCAATACTCCATTCACATAGAGCGTCAGAGCGGCGCCGTCGTAGCGAAGAGCGAGGTGATAGAACTGATTGGCCGATAAAGCAGAGGCCGAAACCACAATAGCGGTCGCGCCCGCCGCGTCAGTGATCCGTCCTTCCGCCTGCCCGCCGCTCAAGACGCGCAAGCCGTAGGCGAATTCGTTACCCGTACTGGCGGACAACGTGCTCTTGGTAACAATTGCCTCGTCGTTAGTAAATGGTTGGGTGGAGTTCACCCACGCATCGATCGTGAACGTTTGTAGATGCAGCGCACTTGCATCAGGCACGTTCACCAGGTCGTTGACGCCGTCGAGACTGAACGATTGGCCGACCTTGCCGGATGCAAACGTCGCCCCGCCTTGCAGCGTGCCGTTTTCGAGCGTCGGGCCCTTTATGTCATCGGGATTGCCATCGCCCGGCCACCAGGCCACCATACCTGACGGCGGCGTAGCACACGCAGGATCGACTCCCGTTCCCTGAATCGAAAAGTCATAGGGATTCTCATTCGCATCATCGTTCGCAATGCTCACGGTAGCAGTGCGAAGGCCGGCCGCGCTCGGCGCGAACTGAATCGTGAAGGTTGTATTGCTACTCGCCGCCACCGTACTACTCGGCTGAGCGGCAACGACAAAATCGCCCGCGTTCGGGCCGGTGATATCGACCTTTGGAGTTCCGCTCAGGTTCAGCGTCCCGGCTCCGGTATTGAGAATGACGAATGAATGCGTCAGCGCGTTGCCGAGACTGACTGTGCCAAAGTCAGTACCGTCACTCGTCTGCGGCGCGGTGCTGCCATCAGCGATCGAGTTGCCATTTCCCTGCACGTCGATTTCCGGAGGCGCAACATCATCGTTAGTGATCGTTCCGGTCGCGAACGACGGACTGCCGACGTTATAGAAGACGGTATCGGTAACCGTGAGCGTCACCGTCTCGCTCGTTTCGACGATTGCGTCCGCCGTCGGATCTATCGTGATTGTCTTCGTCGCCTCGCCATTGGCAAAGTCGACGAACCCCTGAGTCGAACCAAATCCGCCGGCGCCGCTGACGGTGTAATCAGTATTAAAAATCGCGTCGCCGCTGACAGCGAAATTCACGCGCAACGATCCGTTTGTGTCATCACGCGCAAAGGTGTATTCAAGATTCGTCGCGCCATCTTCAAGCACCGATGAAGGCGACACGGTGACGGTCACGTTCGGATCGTTGACGGCATTTACCGTAATACTGACGCTATCGGAGTCCTCTTCACTGTTGGCATCGCCGGTCAGTCCGGGGTCGGCCCCGTAGTTCCCGCGGTCGTTGGTGGTGATTTGCAGAGAGGCCGCGCCATTGAAATCAGCAGCCGGCGTAAAAGTAAGTCCGTTGAGCGCGTTATTGATCGCGGTCATCGAGCCCTTGAAGGTCATCTGTGGATCGAGCGTGCCATCACCCTGCGTGAAGGCCAGGCCGGTAATACCATTCAGAGTTATTGCGCCGTTGGCGCCGGTCAACGTCACCTGCACGTCATTAGATCCGGCATCGATGTCCGAGATCGAAATCCTATTACCGCCGCCGGTCGAGAAGACCAGGGGCGTATCTTCGTTAGTCACCTGCGCGCCGGGTACAGTGTTTACCGGCGCATCGTTGACGGCGGTGACTGTGATGTTAACGGTGTCGTTATCCTCTTCGCTGTTGGCGTCGCCCGTCAGACCCGGATCGACTCCGGTGTTCCCCTGATCGTTGGTGATGATCTGAAGACTGGCCGCGCCGTTGAAGTTGGCATTAGGCTTGAACGTCAATCCATTGAGGGCGTTGTTAATGTTGGTTATCGAACCCGTAAACGTCATCGTCGGGTCGAGCGTGCCGTCGCCTTGCGTGAATGACAGTCCGGCAGTTCCGGCCAGAGTGATCACTCCATTAGTGCCGTTTAGCGTGACCCTAACGCTGGCGCCGCCTGCGTCGGCATCCGAAATCTGAATTGCATTCCCGCCGCCAGTGGAGAAAGTCTTGTCGGTGTCTTCGTCAGTCGTCTGCGTTCCCGGGACACTGTTCACCGGCGCGTCGTTGTAAACCGCGGCCGGCTCAGCCAGGGTCCAGTCAGAGAACGATGAGACCGCATTCCTGGTAGCGAAGTGACTCGACGTATTAAGCACATCCGGATCCAACTGCGTGAAGCTGCCGTTGTACTTGAAGAACTTGAAAGTCGATTCCGTCGCGCTGCCGGGCACATCGCCGGCAAGGTAATGGAACGTCAGGTTGGCAGTGACTGCGCCCGGATTACTAATCGCCCAGTAACGTTGCAGGGCATTCGTCCCGGTGATATTCGGCTGCTTGGCTTGCACGGCCTTCACAGTCAGACTCTGTCCCGATCCCGCCGTCACATTAGCGTCCACCGGCGAGTAACCGTTCTCCGTTCCTAACGTGAACACAAACGGCCCGGTCGCCCCAAATGTCTTCTGAAGATTGCCAATCACATAGCCGTTCGTGCGCGTGATCTGCGGATAGGCCGCGAGCGAGAGCGTGTTCGCGCCCATATCAACAATCCCGTTACTAAGGTCGAGTCCGCCGGACAAAGCATTGCCGACGGTCACATTCGTCGCGAAAGTGACCGAGCCATTAGTAATCCGATTGACAGTGAGGAAGCCAAGTGGCTGAGTGCCGAGATAGCGAACCGTTCCCACGGCGCCCATGCCTCCAAAGTGCAGGTCAGAGCCATAGACCGTGCTGTCGAGCGCCCCCGCTCCGGCAACGGTGCCATTCAAAGTCACATCATGATTGGCGATGTCCAGCAAGTCCGTGGCGCCATTGAATTGAAGTACCCCATTGATGGTGAGGTCGCCGCCAACCTTAACGCTACCGCCAATCTTACTAATTAGCAGATCGAAGCAGGTCACGATGCCGTTGATGTTTTGCGTAGCTCCGCCGCCCTGAAATTTGACCGTGCGGGTCTTTGCGTCGAAGGCGCCGCTATTGGTGAAGTCCCCGTTGACGATCAAATTTCCCCCGGACGTGGGCGACAACGTTAGTTTACTCCCCGAGGCAATCGTCAGGTTGTTCTGGCAGAAGAGCTCGCCACTGCCGCTTGTGTCATACGTGCTGCCGCCATCGAGAATCAGGTTTCCATAACTTCTGCCGGAGGACTCGAACGCGGACGCGACAAAGAGGTGCTGGGTGCTGCCCGACTGGAAATCGACGACTGAATTCGGCCCGGCGGCGCCAAACGGACTGGTGCAGCCACCATCGAAATTCGCCGTCGAGCCGTTCCTGAAAATGATCGAGCCCAGCGTTCCACCGCCGGCGCCACCATCGCCAAAGGGGTTCCCAACGAAACCGACTCCCGAAGTCGCGAATGACGAGCCGGTCTGGAAAAGGACAGTACTGGCGCCGCCACCCAAGAGCCGATGGGCCTTGTCCTGGAGAATGACGTTGCCGTCAATCTTCGCGGTCGAGCTGGAGCCGAGCTGCATTTTCAACACGCCGCCAGTCCCCTGAAAATAGAGCGAAGCGCCGGCCGGTACTAACAGATCGTTAGCGGTGGCGCCGGAAATCGTTAAGGTCTGCGTCGTAGTCGGCGTCGTGGCCGCATTGAGCATGACGCTGACAGTCTGGCCATTGATCGGACCGTTAATGAGGTGCAGGGTGGCGATCGTCTGCGTCGGCACATTCACGACGGTGGGCGCGGGCGTGACATCGCTGTCGAAGATCAATTCATCGGTGGTGCCCGGTGAGTTAGCGACGGCTGAAGGTCTTACCGGCGACCAATTGCTGGGTACTTGCCAATCCTGGCTGGCCCCGCCGATCCAGGTGTATGGACCATTGCAGGTGTTCGTGAACGTCCAACCTGTGTTGGTCCCGCCTCCGGCGGCGTCAGTCCCGTTGTTAACGATGATTTGCAGCGGCAGCGTCAAGGCGCCCGGCACTTTTTGATCCTTGACGTCCACATCGGTCATCGAGAAAGTCCCCGCGCCCGACCACGTGCGCTTGGTCCCGTCAGGTAAAGAACGGATCAGAATGTCATCATCTCCTCCGCAGGGCGTGCCGTTCGCGTTGAAGATGATTTGGCCGGCGTTCGAGACGTTTCCGGTCAGCGTTACGTTGCCTTTCCCCAAATTCTGCCAGGTCCCGTTCGCACCAACCGTTACGCTATTGGTGGTGACGTCGAAATCATCTGAAGCACTGGCTCCCTGATTAAACACACCGGCGGTCACATTCAGCGCCGTGGAAACCGTCGTGCTGACTGCCAGCGAGACAACATTGTTCGTGCTCGGGGTCGGGTTAACTGGAACGTTGTTAATGGTCAAATGATCAAAGAGAGAATTGTTAGTGCCGCCGATAGTCTGGTTTCCAACACTGCTATCGAAGGTGACCGTGTTCGAGCCCGCAGTGAAGGTGCCGTTGTTCGTCCAATCGCCGCCGTCGGTGATATCACCCGCGGGTTGATAACTGCTCGACAACCAGATTTGCAAAGAGACACCGGGCGGTGTCGTGAGATTGCCGCTCGCGACGGTATAGATGGCGGTGAGGTCTGTATCCGGGGAAACGCCCTGGGCCAACCCCAGGTTCGTGTTCGAGATCGCGCCGCCATTGTCTGTGCGGACGATAAGCTGGTTCTGAATGATGTTGAGGTTCGTGATGTCCGACGTGCCGGACAGGGTTACGGTCGCGCCTTTCTCGGTAGTGGCGTTGTCGATAAAGACCGCGATCTTGTCGCCGCTCGCGAGTGTTAACCCGGGAATCGAATAGTTGCCGCCAGAATCCGTGATGCCGCTGCCAGCGACGCTACCATTTTTTAAAAGCGTAATCGTGCGGCCTGCGGGCATTGTGCCGGCGCTGTTGGTTGTGAACACGGTGCCGCCAATGGTGTTGGTTCCCACGATCGAGACATTGTCGATTGCTAGTGCTTGCGCATTCGTCGTCAATGAACCCGATGTGACGGAGTAGTTCCAGGCAAGATAAAAATCAGCGCCGCTGTTTACTGCCTGCGAGAGTATTTTGTTAGTTACAGGCGTCGTCGAGCCAGGAGCCGGCGAAAAGCCACTGTTATCGACGTCTGCTGCAAAACTTGTGAGGAAGTTAGCACCGGCGCTAGTCCAGTTGCTGCCGTCCGTCGAGTAGTACATCTGTATGCTATAGCCCGCCGGATTTGAACCATTGCGATACTTCTCAACGTCGTAGCTAATCTTGAGACCGCTGTAATTTGCTCCCGAGTTGTTTACTAGTTGCACGTAGAGATTGCCGCTCTTGGTGGCAGTTCCGGAAGACAGGAATCCCACGGCCCGATCCGGACCTGTATCCGTTGTCCCTGAACCAAAATTGTAAATGCCATTCGTCGCGTTCGTGGCGACGTTAGCGCCGTCTACGTTTTCCGTTGCGGCGGTGGCGGCAGCGTAGGTACCGACGGTGCGCACGGTCGTGTTCTTGTCAACCTTAAAATCGGCGGGCAGAGTAGCGGTCGCCGAGGTTCCCAACCCAGCGAAGTTTTCGGATAGAGGCAGTCCCGCTGCAACAGGAGCAGTCACCTCAGGCGCGGTTCGATATGCGAAGACTTTAGAATAGGTAGCATGAGCAAAATCGCCGAAGAGAGACTGGTTAACAAAGGCAGACACTGACCCGCTCGGCAGTCCGACGATGCACGTGAAACAGAGCGCGAATACACCAACAAGTAAGCTGGCTCTTTTGAGCGCGGCGAGGCGCGTACTGGGCGAGTGGGGCATTGCTGGGGCAAGCTCCTCAATCAGCGAGCAGCGAACAGTTTAGGACCTGATTACTGCCTCGAAACATGTCGGCGAATCGTGGGGGACTATCTACCTATTTCTAAAAATCGGACTTAGAACAAAGCCCGTGTCAGCACCATAATCGTCGCTACTGGTTGACTCGAAACAAACTCACGGGATGTCGTGCAGATTAAGGCTTGATACGTGGAAAAGTCAATTAAAATCATAATGTTGAGCCCACGGACCGGAGTTAGATCCAACCGGGCAAGTTTGGTCTCGATCCAATCAAATTTGCTAGAAATCAGATCGGGTTTGCGCTGAGGCAAATGAGTTTGTCACTCAAGCAGGAGGATGAGATCAGTACGACCTCCGTGAGCGGGAGGGAAAGAAACTCAAGCAATGAAAAGAGTTCGGATCGCGGCGTTCGGGTAATTGATCCACTCGCCCCGGGGGTGGTATTGATCTCGTCTCATCGGCGTTGATTCACTGAGTCCCAAAGTGTCGGCTGGCTAGTGTTCGAATTGAACGCGACGGGCTTCGAGTTGATCGAGAATCTCAGGCGCGTGTTTCAACTCTGCCAGGGGACGCAATTGTGCGCGGATATAGTCCCAATCGAGGCCGCCCGTCTGTCTGATGATTATTCGTTCCACGTCCACCCAGTCCTGACCGCGACCTGCGAATGCTTTGAGCACGATTAAATCTTCGGCTGAGCAGGTGCGCAGTGGTGTCTCCGCAGGGTAGACGAAGATCGAGGAACGCTGCACAATTAATTCTTCGAACGGTAATGCGCCAAGGGCAATATCAAGTCCAACACCCTTTTTTGAACGGAGCAGAAGCACGCGCCGTTCGCGAGCGAACTGCGCCGCGTCAAGGATTCGTCCTGCAAAGTGTTGCAACAGGATTTGAATGAATTGCTCTTCGTTGCCGAAGCCCGTCAGCAGTGTTAGATCCACATCGACGGTTTCCCGAGGCTCACCCCAACGCGTTGAACCGCCAGTCCCCCAATGAAACAAAATCGCCACCCCTGCGTCTCGCAGACGGACTGAAGCTCGGCAGCAGCGCGGATGACTTCATTCACAGTCAGTCGTTCTTACGTTGTAGACAAACGCCAGCCGCTACCGCCTTAGTCTTCTGATCTCATCGGCGGTTTCGGAAGCCTTCATGAACCAGCGTTGTTGCTCCACCAAGCCGGAAGACGGCCCCGGTGCTCGTGGGGGACTAGTGTAGTCGGCGTCGCCGCAGAGCAGGGCGATCGTTCGATAGGTATCGAGTTCGCGAATTTCTTTGCGCCGGAGTTGCTCCAGATCCGCTCCGGCAAGTTCCCAGGTTTCGACCCAACGCCGACCGACGACGATTTGCTCGGGCGTCCAGGAGGCCAGGGCAGAGGTCTCATCTTTCATATGAGGAGGATAACATAATTGATTAATTGCCGATGAGTGCGGATGCGGATAGCCCTTGCAGAGCGGTTAGGCACGAGGTCTTCACGAAGACACAGAGACGAGCGGGTGGGTCAGAAACTTCAGCGACAGACTTGAGTTCATCCCTCCACGTTGAAAATTGATCCACCCGATCACGCGGGTGGTACTGACCTCAATGCCTGAGCGTCGAAAGTGCGCTGCTGCTCACCGCCCACTGCTCACTGCTCACTGACTCGTTGATTTCACGTTGCAGTTGCGCTTGGTTCGGAGTTAAATAACGCCGCATGATCGGGCAGAACCTCGGCAACTATAAAATCATTCAGAAGATCGGCGCCGGCGGTCAGGGCACGGTTTACAAAGCCACCGATCAAAAACTCGGCCGCACCGTCGTCGTCAAAGTTCTGCCCGCCGAACTCACCGTCAAAGAAGCCAACCTGAAACGCTTTGAACGCGAAGCGCGCCTGGCTTCGTCGCTGGATCATCCGAACATCTGCACCATCTTTGATATGGACGAGGCCAACGGCCTGCACTTCATAGCGATGCAGTACGTCGAAGGACGGAACGTGCGGCAACTGGTGAACGGGCGGCCGCTGGAGTTGGAGAGCACTTTGCGGATCGCGATTCAGGTGGCGGACGCGCTTTCGGTAGCCCACGCGCGCGGCATCATTCATCGCGACATTAAGTCCGGCAACATCATGGTCACAGACAGTGGCCAGGTAAAGATTCTGGATTTTGGTCTGGCGAAACTACTCGATGAAACTGAAGCAGCCAACAGCGGCATTCATCAAACTGAGCTGACCGAAATCGGAGTTCCGTACGGGACAGCCACCTACGCCGCCCCGGAACAAGCGCGCGGCGATAAGGTCGATGCGCGCGCTGATATCTTCTCGACCGGAGTGCTGGTCTATGAAATGTTGACGGGCACCTGGCCGTTTCGCGGCAAGTCGACCATTGATGTGCGTCATGCAGTGATCTACGACCAGCCAAAGCCGCTGGCAGCCGCCCGCCCTGGCCCGGTGCCGGCGCGACTGCAAGAGATTCTGGATAAGGCACTCCAGAAAGATCCACGCGATCGCTATCAAAAGATCGGCGAGCTGCGCGATGAGCTGCGGAAAGTTCTGCACGAAGTCGCCGGCGGCGCAAAATTTGAAGAGGCTACCGCGCCGCGGCACCTGGGCGGCTCGAGTCCAGTCGGGCGCGCAATGCGCTGGCTGCGAAAATTAAGCGGCGCCGCCGAGACACCGACCAGCGTTCCCCAAATGACTTCGAAGGGCCTCACCGATCCGCAGGAAGGATCGATGACCACGATCGCGGACCGCGAGAAAAAGAGTCTGGCGGTGCTGCCTTTTAAGAATCTCGCCAATAATTCCGAGGCGAGCTTTTACGAATTCTCCCTGGCCGACGCGGTGATTACGGAACTGGCGCGGATACGCTCGCTGGTCGTACGCCCGTCTTCGGTGATGTTGAAGTACCAGGGCCAGCCGGCGGATCCGGCCGACGTCGGCAGAGAGTTGAATGTGGATGCCGTGCTGTCGGCGGGCTTCCTCGCCGTCGGTGAACACTTTCGGGTCAATGCGCAACTGCTGGACATCAAGAGCGGTGAGATTATCTGGAGCGATCGGGTAGACGCCTCGGCAGGCGACATCATCGCGGTGCAGGACGAGATCACCCGGCGCATCGTCGACGGCTTGCGGCTCGAGTTAAGTCCCGACGAGCAGGCGGGATTGGCCCAGCCCGCGACCGTCAACGCTGAAGCTTACGATGAATACCTGCGCGGCCGCGATCGGTTTGCGCGATTCATCTTTCGCAGCGTGGCCGCGGCCGACTGCGATGCGGCGATAACCCATTTTAGCCGCGCCATCGAACTCGATCCCGCGTTTGGTTTGGCTTATGACGGTCTGGGCGCGTGTCACGTGAATCGGGTCTTCAAGGGCCTGGGTGGGGCCGAAGATTTTGAACGCGCGGAAGCGGCTTTCAATAAGGCATTGTCGATCGATGGCAATATTATTGAGGCGCGCATGTTGATGGTGTTCGTGTATCTGTGGCGTGGCCAGAAACAGAAAGCGCGTGATGAAGTGGCGCGCATGCGGCGCGAGGCGCCCAGCGAGCCAGTGGTCCATTTCGTCAAAGCCACCTTGCACCGGCTGGATGGCGAATACGATCGCGCGTTGCGCAGCTACGATCGGCTGGTGCATCTGGATCCGGCATCGTTCGTTGTCGTCAGCTACAACCGCGCGCTGATCTTTCTCTACAAGGGAAAGACCGCAGACGCGATGCGCGAATTGGATCGGGCCGCTTCGGTTGAGCCGAACAATCCACTGTTGCGGATGTTTCGGGCGATCACGATGTACTACGGCGGGCAGTTCGACGCGGCGTGCGACATTCTGCGCGAGGTGCTGGCGCAGAATCCGAACCTGCACGGCGTGCGGCCGTTTCTGGCAATGTGCCTGAGCGCGCGGGGAGAGCACGAAGCCGCGCGCGCGGAACTAAATGAAGACGTAAAGCGAAACGCCGCCGTCGATCCGGATATTGCTTATGCGGTGGCGTCGGTCTATGCGCTGGAAGGCGAACGCGATCAGGCGTTCGAGTGGTTGCAGCGTTCGGTGGCTTTGGGGAACGAAAACAAGCCGCTGTTCGAGCACGATTCAAATCTGGCGTCCCTGCGCGAGGATCCGCGGTTTGGGGGGTTGATGACAAGGATTACTCGGACGTGAAGGGTGCCACCGAGGTACAATGGAAGGTAGGCGAGGTTCAAGGGACCTAAAGGTCGCGGCGTAGGAATGCTTGCTTACCTGCACGTAGGAGTGCTAGCTTAATAGTGAAGTCGTGTTGGCTCCCGTTTAATTTCTTCTCTTTTGTCTGGCTTGTCGTAATTGCGACCAGCATCCCTTGGCAATCGGAAAAGCATCTGAATCTGTGAGCGAGGAAGTAGCCTTTATGAGAACCATCAAATCAATCTTGATAGAGGAAATGGATCGTCCAGAGAGCCAACGAGAGTCGGAGGAGCGATCTATCCCAATTGTCGTTATAAACCGTAACGGCAGTCGATATGTTTCCCCTGTGGATATTGTGCGAAGTGTGGCTGGCAGACGGGAAATCCTTCGTCAGCGAACCCACAAAAGGGGTATCAAAAGAACCCCTCGGAGCGCGACAGGCTAAACAGCTATTTCTGAGATACCGTTCAATCTATTCCTGCTTCCTCTCCTAGGCGGGTTCATCTTTGTAAGGTATTGGAACAGGACAAAGTATCACGCGATCCGCGCGGACAAGGAGCGGATAGTCATATTCGCTTCACTTGCCGGCCTTATCGCCGTGGCGCTCGCTTTTGTCCTTAGATCACTTGCCGCTTCACTTCTTCCTTGTACCGCATTTCCCAGTCTTCCGTGTGTTGCCGCTTGGTGGAACTACCATGTTCCGTTTCCCTATTCCGACGTTTCCGTAATTGCGTTTACATTAGGTGCGCTGCTTTGGATTCCACTCAACAAGGGAGTGCTTATTTGGATTGGAACTCTGCGAAAACTGGATTCTTGGAAACCGTTTGGCTTATCGATAAAGCAAATACTTGTCACAGGATGGCCCTATAAAGCAGAGGGCGACAGGGTGATTGCGGAAGATGGCGATCCTTTGAATATGCTACTTCGGCGAGCGGATGCAAACCAAAAGACACTCTTAGTAACTTTAAAAGGGGGTAAGGTGTATGTCGGCTTCTTATCCAGCACAAGTCCACCGGGAACTCCCGCACGTTCTGTTGGCCTATTGCCAACCAAGAGCGGCTATCGGCATCCAGTAACAAAAGAAGTTGATTACACAATCAATTATGCGGATGCGCTCAGCATGATCAACCTTGAAATCGATCTTCATGAAACGAGATTGGACAATATTATTCGCAAGATAGCAGAAATGGAAATTGTTCTTACAAGAAAGAAATCAGCGACAGAAATAAGCGAGATCAAATCAAGAATCGTAAGGCTTGAGAGACGGAAAGCAGCAACCGAGAGGCGAATCGAGCGCCGAAAGGCAATCATATTAGATTTTCGGATTGTTATACCTATTGAGGAAATTGCTTCTATCGCGATCTATCGAGAAGACGTCTGGGAAAGATATTTTGATAACGCTTAGGTGCGGCCTTTCAATTAGAACCGTCGGCCCCACACCCCCCCTTGCCTTCTGCTTTGCCAACTCCTCTGTTATACTGCCCGTGCTCGCCTCGCTCAGGCATTCGGCCCGGTCGCAACGCATCGCAAACCTAGTTTCCAATGCAGTTGAAGTCGAGCAAGATTTTTGAAGCCGTCAACCGACGGCCTTTGACGAATCGCGAACCAGGTTTCAGAGCGCGTCCTTTATGGCTACGCTAGGCTCCCTGGCGGTGGTAGCCTGATTGAGCAGCACCGAGCGGTTTTCACGGAGTTCCCGTTTGAATCAAATGCGTATCCACCGGCGACTGCAGGTGGTACTAAAAATTCATGCGAGGGATCTCGATCTACTCGATCGAACCTCGAACCAACGGCCGGCAAATTCTGCCGGCACCTCCAACCACCAACGAGCACAGAAAACGCAGGCCAGTTCGGCTGCGAACCGCATGCTTCACTGCGTGCGCTCAGGCTCATCAACCGTCTGCGCCGGGGGATTTCGCGCCCAAATAATATTGGAGCCCTCCCGAATGGTCGGGCTACTGCCCCGCCAGCGCATCGACAGAAAGAAAATCAATGTCAAGAGAGTTAATTGTTAGTGTCAACGGAAAAGAAAAGAAGATCGCGATCGTCGAAAACGACCGCGTCACTGAGTTCTATATCGAACGCGGTGAACAGAACCAGGGCATCGTCGGCAACATCTATAAAGGACGCGTAATGCGTGTCCTCCCCGGCATGCAATCCGCCTTTGTGGACATCGGACTGGAACGCGACGCGTTTCTTTACGTCACCGATTTCTTTGACGAGGAAGCCGAGTTCGAGCGCATCGTCGTCGATAAATCAAAGAAGGTCGATCCCGAAACCGCGACCCGCGCCGCGACCGAACACATCGAGCAAAGCCGCGTCGAACGCGAGCACCACATCGAAGGCGCTCAGGAGCGGGCTGAGCCTTTGCGCGACGCGCCACTCGTCGAGGCCGAGGCCGCCCTCGCCGCGGAAAAATCGGAAGAGGCTGAAGAAGGCGGGCCACGCCGCCGTGGACGTCGCGGAGGACGCGGTCGCAGCCGCTCAACGCGCGCGGATGCGCCGGAAGAGCGCCGCGTAGTGCCAACCCCGGCAGAACCTATCGACACCCCGTTTGTAATGACCGGCTCGTCATTCGAGCGCATCAGCGACGATGAAGAACGCGCCATGAATGGTGAGATGTTCAAGGACGCGCGGCTACAGGAGCGTCTGCTGGATGAAGTCCACGCGGCTGAGTTCGACATGGAAGATTTGCCCAGCGCGCCGGTGGGCTCGCTGCTCTCTGATCCCAGCCTGACCGATTCCGGATCGTTTCAACGTATCGCGGATGACGATGATGCCACGGTGGCGCCGCGCGCACGCACACAAAAACTGGAAGCTGCCCGCGTGCGCAACTTCGTCGACGAAATCGCCGACGAAAGTTCACGCAGCCTTTCGTTCGAGCGCGTTAGTGACGACGAAGCATCGGAAGTTTCGGCGACTGAAGTCGAACCTCGAACGGTTGAGCCAGCGGTCATCGACCCCTTGATGGCTGAGCCGGCCGTGGTCGAGAAACGTCCTGCCCGGCGCAGCACGACCGCCAGCCCGCGCAAGAAAAAGACCAGTGTTATTGGTCGCTTGTTCAAATCCAAGAAGGCAGAGGACGAGGCCGAACCGGCAAATGAAACTCCGGCATCAGAAGCCGAAATGATTCCTGATGCTGAAGCCGGCATCACAACCGGTCGCGCGCATGAAGAGTTTGCCACCCGGCGCGGTGGCCGCCGCCGCCGCCGGCCCTCGTCTAAACGGCCAGCGGGCGCCGAAGGCGAAGCAGCCACAGGCGCAGAGGGAGCCAACGGCCTTGATGAAGAGGTTGAGGCGGTAGACATACCTCTTGAAGCCCAATTGGATAACATGATTTCAGAGCCGTCGCCGGTTGAAGAACCTGCGGAAGCAGCGGATGTGAAGGAAGCTCCGGAAGCGGCTCCCCGCGGTGAACGCCGCCCGCCGGCCCCACGTGGCGGTCGCGGTGGCCGTCGTCCTGCCCGGCACGAGCGCAGCCCTCAGCCGGCGATTACCGATCTCTTGAAGGAAGGCCAGGAGATTTTGGTGCAGATCGCAAAAGAACCAATCGCCAAGAAAGGCGCGCGGATCACTTCGCACATCGCTTTGCCCGGCCGCTTTCTGGTTTACATGCCGACGGTCGAACATCTCGGTGTCTCGCGCAAGATCGAGTCGGACAGCGAACGAACGCGACTGCGCAAGCTGATTCAAAAAATTCATGTGGAAGAGGGACAACCGGCCGGCGGCTTTATCGTCCGCACTGCGGGAGTAGGGGCCAGCGAAGTTGATTTGCACGCCGACGCGGTTTACTTGTTGCGCACCTGGCAGGACCTGCGTCACGACGCGGAAAAATCGAAAGCTCCGGCGCTGGTGCACAAAGATCTGGATCTGGTGCAAAGGATTCTGCGCGATCAGTTGTCGGAAGACTTTACCGCCATCCGGATCGATACCGAAGATGAATACCAGCGCGTGGTTGAGTTCGTAAACCGGATGCAACCGCGTCTGGTTAAGCGCGTCAAACTCTACACCCGTGACGAACCGATTTTGGAAGCCTATGGCGTACAGGCCGAGATCGATAAGGCGATTAAGCCACGCGTCTGGCTGCGCTCCGGAGGCTATCTGGTGATCAATCAGACTGAAGCCCTGGTTTCGATCGATGTGAACACGGGCAAGTTCGTGGGCCGCGGCGCGACCCGTCTGGAAGACACCATCACGCGCACCAACATGGAAGCCGTCGAAGAGATTGCGCGACAGATTCGCCTGCGCGATCTGGGCGGAATCATCGTGCTGGATTTGATCGATATGGAAGAGCGCCGCAATCGCCAGCGCGTGATGACCCAGCTTCAGGACGCGCTGCGATACGATAAGTCGCCCACCAAGGTCCTTTCTTTCAACGACTTTGGTCTGGTAATCATGACGCGCAAGCGGGTGAAGCAATCGCTCGAGCGCACCCTCTGCACGCCTTGCCTGTACTGCCAGGGAGCGGGTCTGGTGAAGTCGCCGCAAACAATCTGTTACGAGATTCTGGAACAGGCGCGGCGTCTGGGACGCGAAGGCGAATCAGGTAAGCGCCAGGCAATGCTGCGCATCAATCCGGAAGTCGCGAAAGCCTTGCGCGGCTCCGAGCGCGAGGTGTTGAATGAGATCGAGGACTATCTCGGCTCAGTGGATATCAACAGCGATCCGCGCATCCTGCAAGAGCAGTTTGATTTCGCTTTTGTTTAGGAGCGCGGACATCCTGTCCGCACTGAGCGCGAAGCGCGAACGTCCTGGCGATGGAGAGCGGGGCAGTAGCCCGACCGTCAGGGAGGGCTCATCAGTTCAGTACTGAGCCCTTGCTAACGCGCGGGCTACTGCCCCGTTTGCGCTGCAACTGTTATTCGGGCGATGGAGTCCGCCATTAAATGCCTGCGTGCTGATGACTCCTACCAAATTCCTGGTCAGGAGTCATCGACGTGGGCAAACTATTCTTAGCAGGCATCGGCGGTTTTATTGGCTCGACTCTCCGTTACGCTGCAACGGGATATGTGCAGCAGTTAAGCCGCAGCATAGACTTTCCCTACGGCACTCTCGCCATTAATCTCATCGGCTGTTTCCTCATCGGTTTTCTTTCCCAACTGGCTGAGTCGCGCGGCGTGTTCACCGCGGAATCACGCACCTTTGTCTTTATCGGCATCCTCGGCGGGTTCACGACTTTCTCTGCATTTGGCAACGAAACCATGAATCTTTGGCGCGAGGGCCAGAACTCACTCGCCCTGGCTAACGTCGCCGCGCATCTCGTGCTGGGATTGGGCGCCGTCTGGATTGGACGCGCGCTCGCTTACCAAATTTGGAGGTGACATCATGATGCTGCCGGAAGAAGGTTACCTGCTGCGCATTTTCATCGGCGAGAGCGACCGGCATGACGGCAAGCTCTTGTACGAATGGATTGTCCTGAAAGCCCGTGAAGTTGGTCTGGCCGGAGCGACGGTGATGCGCGGGATGATGGGCTTCGGCGCCCACAGCCGCCTACACACTTTCAAGATCGAACGCCTGTCGCAGGACCTGCCCATCATTGTTGAGATCGTTGACACGCGCGAAAAGCTCGAGAGTTTTCTAGCAGTGATTGATAAAGAGATCGAAGAAGGCATGGCCACCCTGGAAGAGATTAAGATCCATTTTTATCGGAGCGGGAAAGGATAATGATCAGCGCTGAAGGCGCAAAATGTAATAGCCTGGGATTTCGATTCGTTATGAGCCACAATAACAGACGTGACTCATTCCGCGCCTTCAGCGCTCCAACGATCATTTTATGGCCTTTACGTGGGCCGCTGGCCCAGGGCGCGGTCCTCAGCTGAGCATCTCGGCTGGGGTACTAGACTATTACATCTCGCGCCTTCGGCGCTTAACCAACTCAATCATTTAGAGGAGTCATCAGCAGTGAATTTCATTGAGCGCCTTTGCTTAATAGCGTTTTTGATTACGGGTATTTCAATATCGGCATCCGCGCAAAAGGTGGTCGCGCCCGATGTGCTCCTAACCGTCGGCGGCGAGGTGGAACATCCCATGAAGCTGACGCGCGCCGACCTCGACAAGTTTGCGCGGCAGACGATACGGGCAAAGGACCACGACGGAAAGGAATACACTTTTGAGGGCGTGACGGTCCTGGAGATTCTGCAAAAGGCCGGGCTGAAGTTTGGTGACGCGTTGCGCGGCAAAGCTCTCGCTACTTATCTGCTGGTCGAAGCTGCGGATGGTTATCAGGCTGTCTATGCGCTCCCCGAATTCGATCCGCCGGCAAACGACCGGATGATTCTGCTGGCAGATCGTCAGGACGGGGCGGCCTTTCCGGCTGCCGCGGGTCTGCTCAAGATGATCGTTCCCGGCGACAAGACCCACGCTCGTTGGGTGCGGCAGGTCAAATCATTGACCATTGTGCGGGCTCCGAAGGCGGGTCAGTAGGTTCGGCTCGAGCGGCGGTCCTTCCCCTCACAACTCAACCGAATATTTCTCAGCCTTGAAGGGTCGAAAGCCGCGCTTCAAATAATTCGGCATCGCGGCCGGATCGTCGAGCGTGCACGTGTGTAGCCACACACGATTCGCGCCGTCGGCCCAGGCTTGTTCCGTCGCGCACGTTAGCAAGTGCTTACCTAAACCGCGACCCAGGAATCCCGGCAGCAGTCCAAAGTAAGCGATCTCCACCGAGCCATCTTCGCAACGACGCAGTTCGAAGTAGCCCGCCGTCGCGCCATCCTCAGTCATTAACCAAACTGAAATCTCCGCCCGGCTAAGATAGGCAACGATGTCTTCATCAGTCCACGGCAGCCGATCGATCCAGTGATAGTTCCGGCCTACTTCAACGTAGAGGTAGCGGAAGAACGAGGCCGGGCATTCAGGCATTTGCTCGACGCGAATACGCGGATCGTCACTGCACGCCGCTTGTAAGTGGGCGGGATCACGCATCTCGAGATAGGTACGCGTGACTTCGATGGTTGAGATGGTATTCATCTGAACTGAAGATCCATTTTGCATTTATCATTTGTCATTTTTGATTCTTGTTCGTGTTCGTTCGTGTGATTTCGTGGATCGTTCTTCATTCTCAGCCAAGCAAGCGATCCACGAAATCACACGAACCGACACGAAATAAAATTTCGCGAATAAAACATGTCAAATGGAAAATGAATCTTTCATCTCGCTCACTTGCCCTTACCGCCGCCTGCCGCTCGCGCTCGTGGATGAAATCGATCATAAGCCTTGCGCATGTGGATGTCGGTGATGTGCGTGTAGATCTCGGTGGTTGAAATATCCGCGTGCCCCAGCAACGCCTGCACTGAACGCGAATCCGCGCCGTGCTGCATCAGGTGCGTTCCAAAGCTGTGACGCAAAGTGTGCGGCGAGATATCCGGTACGCCTGCCCGGGCGGCGTAAATCTTAATAATCGACCAGGCCGTCTGTCGCGTCATTTGCCCGCCGCGATGCAGGAACAGATCAGGCTTGGCTTCATTACCCAGTTGCTTGCGAATTCCCAGGTAACGCTGGAGCCAATGCACTGCGCTCTTGCCGATCGGAATGCGACGCTGCTTGCTTCCCTTCCCATGACAGGTTAGCAGCGCCGAATCGATGTCGATGTCGCTCGTCGTCAACGAGCACATCTCTGAAACCCGCAGGCCCGCGGCATACAGAACCTCCAGCATGGCTCGATCGCGCACGCCGATGTCGGTCTTGATGTCGGGCGCTTCGAGGAGCCGTTCCATCTCTTCTTCACTCAGGAACTGCGGCAGGCGTGAATTGTTTTGCGGCGTGTGGATGTCTTCCGCTGGGTGTCGTCTGATGTGTCCGTCCAGCATCAGGAAACGAAAGAAGCCCCGCGCAGCGCTCACCGCCCGCGACACGGACGCCGGCGCCTGGCCAGCGCGCGACATGCTCGCAATCCATTCGCGCAGATCTGTGCGCTCGATCTTTTCAATCTGCTTGCGGTTTTTTTCAGCCCAGGCTTGCAGCTTGGCAAGATCGCGCGCGTAGCTTTGCAGCGTGTTGGTAGAGAGGCCTTTCTCGACCTGAATGTAGCTGAGGAATTCGCGGACGAGATCGCGTTGGTGCAGGCGTTCGGACATCACCACGAGGGTAGCATAAGTAGCATAGACTTCAGTCTGTGATTTTGAGTGCTTTCGACCAGAACAATCACAGACTAAAGTCTGTGCTACTCAATTCAAATCTTCCGGCACCAGCGAGAAAAGCACAGCGTCAAGTGACTCGCCGCGAATCAAGAGCCGGTTGCGCAAGACGCCTTCGCGCCGAGCGTCGGCTTTTTCGGCGACTCGCTGGCTGGGAATATTATCAACTGCGGCGACAATCTCAATGCGCTGCAGGCCAAGTTGTTCAAAGCCAAATCGCGCGGCCATGCGTGTGGCTGCGGTCGCAACTCCGCGACCGGAGGCGCTCGTCCGCACCCAGTAACCAAGATTGGCCATCTGATGGACACGGTTGACGAAGTTTATCCCCACGCCGCCCAGAAATCTACCGCCGTCCGTTTCGAAAATTCCAAAGCTGTACCACTCTCCGCCCTGCGAAGCTATCTCTCTCGAACCAATGAACTCTCGGCTTTCTTCGATGGAATAGTTCTGGTGACACCAGGGCAACCACGGAGAGACTTCGGAGATGGATTCGCGCACCGCTTCATACAGCGCGCTCGCATCATCATCACGGAACGGCCGGATCAGGAGCGGGCCTTCGATGAGTTCAAGTTTCATCCGTGCGGCGTTGAATCAAAGCGCAGGCAGGGATGCGTGCGAACCGCACGCAGGATGCGTGCGCTCCCGCCACTACGGCTTAGCCGGCAATTTGTACTTGTCGATCAGTTGCTGCATGCCAGCGGTCGAATTGTTGTGGCGGTACTTGTAATAGGCTTCGAGATCCTGAAGGTATTGTTGTCGCGCCGGCGCCAGGCGTTCGTTGCCCTCTGCCAGAGCGATCGTGTGCGCATACGCATCGATCACCTGATCGAGAGCCGCGCGAATCTTCTTCAACTCTTCGTCCTTCGCCGGGCCATTGGACATACTTTGATAGCGCTTGGCCGCGTCCTGATACTCATCGTTCAGGATCCCGGCGAGCAGGAGATAGTTGAACGCGTCGGTGGGTGCGAGCTCAGCAGCTTTTGCCAACCGGGCTTTGGCGCCGTCATGGTCGCCTTTGACCAAATTCAGCAGGCCCATTGACTGATACAGAGTCGGCAACGCGGTACCCTTGTATTTCTTCCAACCGGCGTCGTCTATGTACTCTGGCTTTTTGTCCGCTTCGATCAGTTCGATCGCGTGGGTCCCGTATTGCAGGCTCTGCGAAATAAACTTGGGGTTCTTCTGTTTTGCCTGATCAGTTCCGAGCGACATTAGTCCCACCAGGACAAACAACGAATCCGGGTTGCGCGTCAGAAACTCAGATCCGGTCGAAAAGGCTTCATCGGCTCGGTTGGCAGCGGCAAGCGCATCGATCAGCACGGGCATGATCATTTGCTGTTCGGCTGGTTCAGTGAAGATGCCTGCGTATTGCTGCGCCAACGTCAGTTTTTGCCCGGCGTCCTTTAAGTCGGCAATTTGATCGGCGGCTTCGCGAGCGACCCGGGTTCGCGCCGAGGTCTTCGGGTGCTTCTTAATCAGCGCCTCAACAGCTTTGAGTTTGGCCGCTGGCTCCGTGGCACTCATGATCGCGCCGATCATCTTCTGCTCGTCAGGCGACAGGCTTGGTTGAGTAGACTTGCCACCCTGGGCCATGACCGAAGAAGTGCTCGCGCTCACCACGCATACGACTAACGCAATCATCAGAGCAAGAGCGGCACGTGCTGGAAATGATCTGGTTCTCATCGGTTCACCTTGTCAGCAATATCGTGGAAACAAGTCTTTTAAGAACGGCAACAATATTGCTTCAGAACATCGACCGGGGCAAGTTGATTCGACTACCCGTGGCGTTTACTTTTGTGCGCTGCGCCCGATGCTTGACGGCTGCCGCCGGTAACGATGCGTAATCGGCCGTCGCCGGCCAATGCCAATCGCGTTGCGGGAAATGATCAGCGTCGGCGGCAACTGGCGGCGCTTGAATTCGTTTGCCGGCGACTCGACCCGATTGAGGATCTCGTAGACGAGCCGCGTTTCGTGGCCCGCCGCGACGATATCTTCCGGTGAAGCCTTCTGCTCGAAATAAAGCTTGAGGATCGGATCCAGCTTGTCATAAGGCGGCAGAGACTGATCGTCAAACTGTCCAGGCGCCAATTCGGCCGAAGGCCGTTTGTTGATGATCGACAGCGGAATCATTTCCCGCTCGCGATTGTAAAGCCGGGCCAGCTCGTAGACTTCAGTTTTCAGCACGTCGCCAATCACAGCCAGGCCGCCGTTCGTGTCGCCGTAGAGGGTGCAGTAACCAAGCGCCAGCTCCGATTTGTTTCCCGTCGAAAGCAACAGACGGTTCTCGGCATTCGAGATCGTCATCAGAATGTTGCCGCGCAGACGCGATTGGAGGTTCTCAACAGCCAGTTCTATCGACCGCGAGATGCCTCCAGTTCCCGGCTCAGGCAAACCCGTTTCATTCCGCAGCGCATGAAAGGCTTCGCTGATCGGCTTTTCGATTGTCTTAATCCCAAGCCGCTCACTGAGATCGATGGAATCATCAATACTGCCGCGCGAAGAATAAGGCGAGGGCATCATCACCGCGAGCACGTTCTCAGCCCCGAGCGCTTCGGCCGCCAACGTCGCCACCACTGCTGAGTCAAGTCCACCTGACAAACCCAGAACCACTTCATTGAAATTGTTCTTGCCGGCATAGTCGCGTATGCCGAGCACCAGCGCCTCGCGCACCGTCTCAATGTCGTCACCCGGCAGGCAGCGCGTGTCCGGGATACCGCAGTCGAGATCCACAGTGCTCACGAACTCTTGGAATGGCGGCGCCTGCATAATGATCTTTCCGTCGGCGTCGGCGATGATACTCGACCCGTCAAAGATTACTCCGTCGTTCCCACCGATCAGGTTCACAAACACGATCGGAATGCGGGCGGCTTTGGCGCGGTGCGAGACCATCTCGCAGCGAATCTTCATCTTGCCTTTGTTGAAAGGTGAAGCGTTGATCGAGACCAGCAGGTTCGCCCCCATCTCGATTAACTCCTGGGCCGGATCGTTCGGATAGAGTCTCTGCTTCCAGAACGTTTTATCGTTCCAGAAGTCTTCGCAGACTGCGATGCCCAGTTTGGTCTTACCCAGATCGAACAAGCGGCGTTCTCTCGCCGGCTCGAAATAACGCGGATCGTCGAACACGTCATATTCGGGCAGCAAAGTCTTGTCAGCAAATCCCAGCAGAGCCCGGTTAGAAATCACCGCGGCTGAGTTGTAGAGCGGTCGTCCCGTGGGCTGATCGTTGGGACGTACCGTGCCAACGATCGCCGTCAAGCCCTCGGTCGCTTCGATGATCTGTTTGAGTGGATCGAGACACGATCGCACCACGTCCTTGTCGAGAAACCAGTCCAGCGAGGTGTAGCCCTGAATAGTAACTTCCGGAAAGACGATCAGGTCCGAAGCGTCCTTCTTTGCCCGATCGATGGCGCTGAGGATGCGCGCAACGTTGCCCTCATAATCGCCGTTGACGGTATTGATCTGCCCAATGGTGACCCGCATGTGAGAATGATTTTAGCATTGATGAGTGCGAGTAGTTGAGCGGGCCTTTGGGTCGTGCTCAATCTCCCTTCTCCCTTTGGGAGTGTATGGGCCGGGGAAGAGGGTCGTAGATAAAGGCGCCGTAAATCCCTCTCCCCGGCCCTCTCCCAGAGGGAGAGGGAGAAGGAAAAGGAAAGAGCGAAGCGTTATGGGACGGTTGAGTACAACTCGGGATTATAAAAAGGCGCAAACGCAGCGATCAGCGCAGCTTCAAAACTCATCGAGCGCGTCAACATATCCTTCGAGAGCACGCCCCACGCGCCCTGGCGGCTGCGCACGTCGCGCGCGCCGGCAACTTCGTCAATCACCAAACCCAGTTCGCGCTTGCCCTCGATTACATTCTTCACAATGGCGGGCGGCACAGCAATGGAAGGCGACATGCCAAAGCTGCCTCGCTCGCCATCAGTCACAAAGGCCCAACCACGCAGGAACGTGTGCCAATCGCCATCGACTGAGATCGAATGAAAGCCGCCCTCGAGTCCGACATACAGGTCGGCTTCGAGGTTTTGCTTGACCAGGATTTCCCGGACGGCGAGGGCCCGTTGTCGCGCGCCGCTCATCAATTCCCAATCCGTCAAAGGCATCACCGGCGCGTCCGTCTTTACCGATCGCGCAACCACGTTCGCGTCCCGCCATGCCGAATCAATCTCAGCCACGCGGGCAATGCTGGCCCGCACAGCCATGATTTTCGCGGCGCGATCAGAGCCCAGAGCGATTCTTTCTATCCGAGTTCGTGGCGCTCGCACAGCTTCGGAACCTTGAGTTGACATTCGAGCCTCGCGGTTGTTGTAATCGAATTCAGTTGAGAGTACAAGCTTGGGACTGTCACACGACGAGTTAAGATTGAACCAGCATGACAGATGATTATTCCCTCTCCCTCTGGGAGAGGGTAAGGGAGAGGGCGCAGTGTCGGACCCGACTATAGATTGAATAACTGCCGTCGCAGTCTCTCTCCCCAGCCCTCTCACAAAGGGAGAGGGAGCTTACTCTAAACGTTCGCGGAGGTGTAGGACGTGTCCGTTGCCGAACTCATCTACGACTGGAACCAAACCGATCCAAGGTTCCGCAAACCCGATCGCCATATCGGTTTAGACGACGAGACCCTGCGCGACGGACTCCAGTCACCTTCAGTGTGTGAACCTCCCGTAGAAAAGAAGATCGAACTGCTTCACTTAATGGACGCAATCGGCATCGATACGGCCGACATCGGCTTGCCCGGCGCCGGCGGCGCTCATGCGGCGAGCGTCGAGTTGATGGCCCGCGAGATCGCCGAAAAGAACCTGCGCATTCGTCCCAACTGCGCCGCGCGCACGCACCGCAACGACATCATTCCGATTGTGGAAATCTCGCAGCGCGCCGGAATACCCATCGAAGCTTGCACCTTTATCGGATCCTCGCCGATTCGCTTCTATGCGGAAGCATGGACACTCGACAAGCTTTTGGAAATGACTGAAGACGCGGTAACGTTCGCCGTGAAAGAAGGTCTGCCGGTGATGTTCGTCACCGAAGACACCACGCGCGCCGATCCCGAAACCATTCGCGCGCTCTACACTACGGCGATTCGATGCGGGGCCCGCGCAGTATGCGTCTGCGATACGGTCGGCCACGCTACGCCCGATGGCGCGCGTGAGGTAGTGAAATTCGTTCGTGGAATAATCGATGAGCAGGGCGAACGCGTGCGGCTCGACTGGCATGGTCATCAGGATCGCGGCTTGGGAGTAATCAATTCAATCGCGGCGATCGAAGGCGGTGCCGATCAGATTCACGGTTCGGCGCTCGGCATGGGAGAGCGGGTCGGCAACACCCCGATGGATCAATTGCTGGTCAACCTGAAACTGTTGGGCTGGATTGAAAACGACCTGATGCGCCTGGGTGAGTACTGTAATAAAGCCGCGGAAGCTTGCCACTGGACCATCCCGCTCAATTACCCGGTCTTTGGCCGCGACGCGTTTCGCACTGCGACCGGAGTTCATGCGGCCGCCGTGATCAAGAGTTACCGCAAAGGCGACACCGAACTGGCCGACCTGATTTACTCGGGCGTGCCCGCCGCACAATTTGGTTTGAAGCAAGTGATCGAGATCGGTCCGATGAGCGGGAAGTCAAATGTGATCTACTGGCTGGAAAGCCGCGACCTCGAGCCCAGTGAAGAACGTGTGACGCGCATCTATGAACACGCGAAGCAGGCGTCAGCAGTATTGAGCGAAGCAGAAGTGATGGCCCTGGTGTGAGCTTTGGAAAAGCGAAGCGGAACCCCAGGATGATGATACGCGGCTGTGCCGCCGCCCACTGCGGTAAGCCTCCGGCTTACCGTCATGCCGAAAACATTTCAGGAGGCTCCGCCTCCGTACCGAGGCATAGCCTCGGGAAACAAGAAGGTCTTCCCCGGTAAGCCGAAGGCTTACCGCAGTGTGCTGCGGCAGAGCCGCAACTGCGCGATCCGTCGCGCGCGAGGGCGCGCCGAACTGACCTCACTCAAAACTAATTAATCGGAATCGTAATCGTGGCCGAACCCGCCTTACCCGCAGGAAACCTTTTCTGTCGCGCGATGCGCAAGGCGGTCGCGTCCCCACCTGAAGCTTGAGTCACCCGACCGTTCTCATCATAAGTGACCTGGACAGTAGCTTTCCTTGCTCCGGCCGTTGGGGATGACTGCGTCTTTGCGACGCCAGGGTTGACCGCAGCCGGCGTGGATTGTGCGGGGGCCGAGGAGGTTAAGGTCTCCTGCGCTTTCGCTGCTCGCTCCTTAAGACGTGCTTCGCGGGCGCGTTTCGCAGCCAGGTCACCCACCTCAGATGACGTCTCGGGTACGACACTATTGCCGGCCACTGGCGCCACGGGACTTTCGTTCGCGGTCACCGGTTCCGGCGCGGGCTGGGAATTCTGTTTCGCCACCGTCTGGACTTCGTTTGCCAGTTTGGCAGCCTTGCTGCGAGCGTACCATCCCCACGGCACAGCGATCACGCCGACGATCAAAGCGACGGCGGCGATCACTGCCATTAGTTTCCACGATCCAAAACGCCCCGAGGTGTCTGTTTGAGAGAGAAACGCTCCCATGTCCGGTAGTTCCTGGGCCGGAGCCTTGAACACTGGCTTCTCAAATTTCCTGCTGAGGGGTGGGATACTTTTCACTGGGTCGTCGACGACGACACTTGGCTCAACCGCTATGGGCTCGACGGCAATCGGCACGGCGGCTTTGGGCTCGTCTGCATTTAGTTCTTCTCCTTTAGTTTCT